>Ga0302319_10006368_pt1 | contig 23444 bp, 18 predicted proteins | sample Bog_T0_2_FD_203319 | JGI IMG/M metagenome (GOLD analysis project Ga0302319, IMG submission 203319) | Peat permafrost microbial communities from Stordalen Mire near Abisko, Sweden - Bog_T0_2 | ecosystem: Environmental > Terrestrial > Soil > Wetlands > Peat | place: Sweden: Abisko, Stordalen Mire...
AACCAGGAGAAGGAAGACAAACGCCTCGAACAACTGGAGCTGGTGGCGCTTTGAGCGCCGCCCGTTCTTAACCGCTTTGAGCGGTTCACGCTTTCTCAAGCCTCCGGCTTTGCCGGAGGTCGCTGACTAACCACGGATTACACTGATAGCACGGATGGGAACGGATTTGTTTAACAGGAGGACAAGGAGGGGATAAAGAGGGGGACTTTTCACGACGTTTTGACATCACAAATTGTGATGTCAAAACCCAGTCATAGTGGCCGCTGTCACCAGCCTTCTGCGGCAAGCTTGGTAGATATCATTTCAGATCTTTCAGTGGCGCGTCTTTATCTATGATTTCGCGGAGCCAGGCGAGGTTGGGGCGATTGGCCTCGCTGTGCGCAGGCTCGAAGGATAGCTGGCTCACCTTAAAATCCAAGGTCTCGCTGACGTTGATGCCAATCAGCCGGCCATCGGATAATACCAGCGGCCCGCCGCTGTCGCCACGTCGCAATGGTGAATCGTCCGAAATGACCGTGAAGGGCATTGTGGTCGCTGACCTGGCGGAAAGATTCAATATTTTTCCGGCCATGCACTGCGTTTTAATCACGCGCGAATGGTCGTTGTAACTTAAGCCAACGGCCATGACCGGGGTTGCGTTGGTAAATTCTGAGGCCCATTCAAAAAAGTGGTCAAGGGGGGTCGCAATGCTCAAGACCGCCAGGTCCGGCTCCTGTTTGGCAAGATCCCGCCGGATCTGCCCAAACAGGCTCTTCTTCCGGCATTTTGCAATAAACACCACATGGTATTTGCATTCCCACGTCGTGGGTTTCAATGTTTCATACGTTTGCAGGTTCTGTCCTTTCGTAAACTTTGAGCGGTTCACGAGGGAAAGACTCACAAACGACTCCCGGAGTTGTCCTAATAGTGCTAGATATGACCACATCCATACCTGAGCGGTTTACCTCGCCGGATTATCAAGTGCTGCTGGTGGCAAACAAATATCAGACCGGGTTCGACCAACCCTTGCTGTGCGCCATGTATGTAGATAATTAAAGTGCTCAACGACCGCTTTGGCACTAATTTCACCGACGAAGACCGTTTCTTTTTTGAGCAAATCCGCGCGAAAGCCACCAGCAACGAGCAGGTCATCAAACTCCGGCGCGCGAATCCTTTCGACAAGTTCCAACTCGGTATGCGCCAATTGATCGAGGACATGATGGTCCAACGCATGACCGACAATGACAAAATCGTCACTCGCTACATGGACGACAAGGACTTTGGCAACACGGCTTTTGACGCGTTATCACGGGCGATATACGAAGCCATTCCAAAAACAGAATCGGCATAACCAACTAAAATCTGATCCGCTTGGGATGTAGTTCATGGATAATTTTCTCAAATTGAGAAATACTGGTTGCATATTTCTCGAATTGAGAAATATTTAATTACCATGGAACAAATAGACAAAGCGGTGGCTGGCGAGTGGATAACCGCAGCCGAACTGGCATTGCCCACCGACTACCAAAAAATTTGCGCATGCCCAATGGAGCAGATCGAGAAAGGTCATTCTGCCTTGGAACAGACATCCAATAGGAAGCTCGCTGAATTCTACGACGGCATGGGAACGGGTGAAATGCGCTCCCTTAAATCTAAGTTGTTTTTTGTAGCCGCTATGCTCTTGGAGCAAACAGCCTCAGGCGAACATAATCGCGACATGGTTGCGAAAATCCGGGAACTACACCGCCAAAACCCACTCTATCCATCCGTCGCGACCGTTTACCGGATTTCCGCCCCCCTGAAAGTTTGGCTTGGTCGAAAAAGTGGAATTGACCCAGCCCCCTCGGTAGGCGAACTGCGCACGGACCGACGTCCATTGCTCCTTTTAGGGGCGTCCCAACGCTTGCGACTGGCGGCATAGGTGGAATTGGGAATAGAAACTATATATAACTGATAGTAAATATAATAGCATATTTATGAACTATAAACTTGATGTGTTTATTATTTAACACTAGTTTATTATCGTGAGTTTACTCAAACAGGACCTGCTCAGTTACCTCAAAAATATTTTGGGTGAATCACCTGAGTTGATGGCGGAACCGGCATCCGCCCTGCCGTTGTTCCTGCGCGAACGTTATGAAATCTATGCCAGTCGGATATTTGGCCAACGATTTCTCCTTGCGCTCGAAACCGGGGAATATGAGCGGGGTTCGCCGGGTGAATATGGGAGGCACGTGGATGCCCTCAAAGCCAAGCTGACGAATCCGGTGGTTTTGGTATTGCCCAACGTTCCGGCTTACAACCGGAGCCGGATGGTCCAACTGGGCATCCCATTTATGGTGCCCGGCAGCCAGATTTTCATCCCGAACTACTGGATTGATTTGCGGGAGCGATATCCACGACCCACCGCCCCGTCCCGGTCATTGCTCAGTCCCGCCGCCCAATGCACGATGCTTTACCATCTGTTGCGTGAACCGCTCAACGGCATCCCGCTCAGGGAGATTGCGCTCAAGGTTAAATATTCCACAATGATGATGAGCAAGGTGAAGGATGAACTGGAGGCAGCGGGAATTTGCCGGGTCGTCCGCAATGGCCGCTCAACGTTATTGGAATTTGAGTCCAGCGGTCGCGAACTGTGGGAACAGATCAGACCAAAACTGCGGTCCCCGATAAAAAAGACTCTCTGGGTGCGTTGGTCGGAACCAGCGCCCACCGCAGTACTGGCCGGACTGACGGCCTTGAGCCGCCGCACCATGATCGACGATGACGATCTGCCAACCTGGGCGCTAACCCAGGCAGAAATGCAGCAACAGATGGAAAATGGCGTTTACACAGGATGTCACGATGCTGAGACCGCGCAAGCCAGGCTGGAAGCGTGGTCCTATGACCCGCGATTGCCCGGGGATAATCTGATGGTCGACCCCTTGTCACTTTACTTGAGCCTGCAGCACATGGCGGACGAACGCGTCCAGCAACAATTGGAACAACTCATCGCGGAGGTCAAATGGTAAAAGGCCTGGACCTCTTTCGCGAACGTTTCCGGGAATTCGAAGGCACATTCACGCTGATTGGCGGGGCGGCCTGTGATGCGTGGTTCACGGGTCAGGGACTTGCCTTTCGGGCCACCAAGGATCTCGACATAGTATTGATCATCGAAGTCATTGACCCGGTTTTTGTAAAAGTACTGCGCACCTTCATTGCGGAGGGTGAGTATGAAATTCGCCAGCGCACGGAGGAAATCCCCGTCCTTTATCGGTTTGCCAAACCGAAACAGGCGGCATTTCCGGCCATGCTGGAATTTTTCAGCCGTAAACCAGACGGACTTCAACTCGGCGAAGGGCAGGGAATTGTGCCCATACCAACGGGAACCGATCAGTATAGTCTCTCCGCCTTGTTGTTGGATGACGATTACTATTCCTTGATCCAAACTCATAGGGAAACCCGGGATGGGGTGCCCTTTGCCACCGCCACCGCGCTCATCCCGTTAAAAGCGTATGCCTGGCTTAACTTGACCAAACGCAGGGCCGAGGGAGTCGAATTTGATTCAAAGGACATTGCCAAACATCGGAACGATGTGTTTCGATTGGCCGGAACCCTGCCCGGGGAAGCAGGGCCAGCACTTCCGGCGGGCATTATTGCCGACCTCACGAAGTTTATCGGCGCCTTTCCGGTGGAATCACCAGAATGGCAGCCAATTCTGGCCGCAGTGAAGGTCACCCTGGGTGTTGAAATTCGCCCGACGGCGCTGCGGTCGGCCATTCAAACCTATTTCCAATTGCCCAGATAGACAAAATTAAGCCTCAAGATATACGGCAGGGGGCCATGGGCTGTGGGAGGTTGGCCGGGGCGGGATTTTTGGATGGGGGATCGGGGGTTCCGCTTCGTTTATGGGTGGGCGAAGGTATGGGTATTGGTTGACGAAAGCGCCGTCGACGCTATCGCTTTGCCGGCGCACTCCATAAGGTTTTGTCAATTTGGTTGAGACGGGCGAGGCGAGCGGGGTTGGCGGCAGGGACGATCGGGAATATCGGCCGGGCGGCGGATTTTTATTTGGGCGGGCGGGGAGGAAATTGTGGTGGCGTGTTGGGCGGGGAGGGGCCATATTGGGCCGAACAACAACTTGCGGAGCATACGATTATGGCACAGGCAATCATGGATCCGGAGAAGGTGCGGCGGTTCGCCGATGAGTTGCAGCGGTTCAACAGTGAACTGGAGAACCGGATGCAGATGTTGCACGTGCGGCTGGGGGCGCTGGGCGATTCGTGGCAGGACCAGGAGCATGAGAAGTTTTCGGAGGAGTTCAAGCAGGCGATGAAGGCGCTCAAGCGGTTCGTGGATCTGTCCAAGGATCATACGCCGTATCTGCTGCGGAAGGCGCAGCGGATCGAGGAATATTTAAACCAACGTTGAGCATGGCAGGACCCGCAGCCCAGGTGACGTCGGTGGACGCGATTGAAGCCTTTCGTGCGAGTCTGGTGCTGTACCTGAGCAAGGCGCGGCCGGCGGTGGAGCAGGTGAACGCGGAGTCGATGCGGACGCGGATCTGGGTGCAGACGACGCAGCGCCAGCACTGGGAGAATGAACTGCGGCTGCGCCTGCGCAAGCTGGAGCAGGCGAAGGAGGCGTTGTTCAGCGCGCGGATCTCACAATTTCAACAGTCGTCGCTGCTGGAGACGATGGCGGTGCAGCGGGCGCAGCGGGCGGTGGAGGAGGCGGAGGCGAAGCTGGCGCGGTTGAAGAAGTGGAGTCATGAGATCGAGACGCGGGCGGAGCCGCTGACGAAGCAGTTGGATCAGTTCCACGCTTTCCTGACGGTGGACCTGCCGAAGGCGGTGGGGCAACTGTCCCAGATCGTGAAGACGTTGGATGCGTACGCGGATGTGGTATCGCCGGGCATGGGCGGCATGGCATCCGCCCCGACAACGGCGACCCCTGAGGGCGGCGCAACGACCACAGAAGCAGCGACCCCGGCAGCACCGGCGGCGGACAAGGAGGGCGCATGAATTTAAGCGGACATAAGGCGCAGATCAGCGGGTCGACGAAGGAGCTGATGTTGCGATGGCAGGAGACGAAGAATTACTGGCGGGACGGCAAGGCGCGGGAGTTCCAGGACCATTATCTGGCGGAATTGCAGGCGCGGGTGGACAAGGCCACCACCATCATCGACAAATTGGAAGAGGTCTTAAAGAAAGTACATGACGATTGTGATTAACAACCCGGGCATCAACGACACATTGGCGGCGCTGGAAACGCTGAAGGGCGTGCTGGCGGACTTTGCGCGGCGCGAGGAGCGGCTGAACCATGAGTTCCGGACGAAGTCATCGGCGGCGCTGAACGCGCACAATGCACGGATCCAGGGGCTGGACCAGAAGCTGATGGATTTCAGCGCGGTGAAGGAGACGGAGGAGTTTGAGGCGGAACAGGTGCTGGAGGAGCGGTTTGCGGTGCGATTGAACCGCATCTATACGATCCAATCAAACTTGAAGCAGCGGCTGGGGGCGGATTTTGACGCGCTGGAGGCGCAATTGGTCGATGCGGTGCGGCAGCAGACGACGTATGCGGAGCAGCAGCGGGATCAGGGGCTGGCGAATGAGCTGGCGAGGTATCATGGCTTTCAACACCAGTTGGCGGACAGCGGGACGGCGCTGGCGCAGTTGGAGCAGTCGGCCAAGGACGCGACAGGCGGGTACGGGCTGTTCCGTCAGCTTTTGGTGTCGACGGAGGCGGGACCGGTGCCGGATCCGGCCAGGAATGAGCAGGCGTTGCATGAGGAATTGCAGAAGCTGTTGACGGCGCTGACCGGGGAGGTAGCGCGGTTCGCGAAGCTGCCGGTGCCGCATGTGTTCCGGCTGGTGCCGTTGTGGGTGTGGACGCTGTTGCTGGGCGGGTTGGCGGGGGCGGCGGCGGGGCTGCATTTTTTCCACCAGGAAATTTTGCCGGCAGCGACGTTGCCGGGGGCGGCGGGGGCGCTGGTGCTGGTGTGGGTTTTTTATTTTTACGGGCGCGGGTCGGCGAAGCCGGCGGCGCTGGCGCTGGCGAAGCGGCTGGCGACGGCGCGGCAGTTGCTGACGGTGGCGACGGAGCGGGCGGAGGCGCACCATCTGGCGGAGCAGGAGCGCATCAAACTGGAATGTGAGACGCATGTCCGGGCGCTGAACCAGAGCTGGCGGGACCAGATCCGGGAGATGACGGCGCTGCGGGGGACGCAGCCGCGCACGATCGATGAGAAGTCGCGGCAGACGGCGCAGAGTTGTGAGGCGCGCAAGCAAGCGGGGCTGGCGCGGATCAAGCACCGGTTTGCGGATGAGATCGCGCAGGTGCGGCAGGCGACGGTGGCGGAGATCCGGCAGTTGTCGGAGGCGCAGCAGGCGGGGCAGGCGGAATTGAAGCAGCGGCATGAGGCGGGCTGGCAGGTGTTGCTGACGGACTGGCAGGCGGCGGTGGCGCCGTTGCAGGCATTTTTTCAGACGATCAATGAGACGGCGGAGCGGCTGTTTCCGCCGTGGGACCTGGCGCGCTGGGAGAACTGGACGGCGCCGGAGCGGTTCACGAATGCGGCGCCGGTGGGCCGGCTGGAGGTGCCGTTGTGGGATTTGGCGGAGGCGCTGCCGAAGGATGCGCGGCTGGCGTTCCCGGGGCTGACGGGGAAGACGTTGAGCGTGCCGTTTTTGCTGACGTATCCGCAGCAGGGTTCCATCTTATTTCAAACGGGGCCGGCGGGGACGGATGAGGCGGTGGCGACGATCAACAACCTGGTTTTCCGGCTGCTGTCGACAACGCCGCCGGGGAAGTTGTGCGTGACGATTTTTGATCCGGCGGGGCTGGGGGAAAATTTTGCGGCGCTGATGCATCTGGCGGATTACGAGGAGAGCGCGATCAACAGCCGGATCTGGACGCAGACGGCGCAGTTCGAGGAGAAGCTGGCGGAGTTGAACGAGCACATGGAGAAGGTGATCCAGATGTATCTGCGCAACGATTACGCGACGATCGCGGAATATAATGCGGAGGCGGGGACGATGGCGGAGAAGCTGCATTTTCTGGTGATCGCGTCGTTCCCGGTGAATTTCAGCGAGACGGCGGCGCGGCGGCTGCGGAATATCGCGGCGAGCGGGGCGCGGTGCGGGGTGTATGTGTATCTGCAATGGGACCAGCGGACGCCGTTGCCGGCGGACCTGCGGCTGGAGGATTTGAAGCAGGATTTCATCTGTCTGGCAAACTCAGGGGGCGGGTTCAAGTTCACGCACAAGCCGGCGGACGGGGTGCGGATCGTGCCGGAGGCGCCGCCGTCGCCGGAGTTCGCGACGTGGTTCCTGAACCAGTCGGGCAAGCAGAGCAAGAATTCGACGCGGGTGGAGGTGCCGTTCGAGCAGGTGGCGCCGGCGTTGTCGGCGATGTGGCGGGAGAGCGCGGTGGACGAACTGCGGGTGCCGATCGGACGTTCGGGGGCGACGAAGCTGCAATATCTGGCGATCGGCAAGGGGACGCGACAGCACGGGTTGATCGCGGGGAAAACGGGGTCGGGCAAATCGACGTTGTTCCATGTGATCATCACGAACCTGGCGATGTGGTGCAGCCCGGAGCAGGTGGAGTTTTACCTGGTGGACTTCAAGAAGGGTGTGGAGTTCAAGTGTTACGGGAGCCGGCGGCTGCCGCACGCGCGGGTGGTGGCGATCGAGAGCGACCGGGCGTTCGGGCTGAGCGTGCTGCAGCGGGTGGACGAGGAATTGCGGCGGCGGGGGGATTTGTTCCGGCGGCACGGGGCGCAGGATCTGGCGGGGTATTATCGGGGCGGGGGGACGGAGCCGCTGCCGCGGTCGCTGCTGATGATCGACGAGTTCCAGGAATTTTTTGTGGAGGAGGACCGGATCTCGCAGGGGGCGGCGGTGCTGCTGGACCGGATCATCCGGCAGGGGCGCGCGTTCGGCATCCATGTGCTGCTGGGGTCGCAGACGCTGGGGGGCGCGTATACGCTGGCGCGGGCGACGATCGGGCAGATGGTGATCCGCATCGCACTGCAATGCAATGAGGCGGACGCGTATCTGATCATGGACCAGGATAATCCGGCGCCGCGGCTGTTGTCGCGGCCGGGCGAGGGGATTTACAACGACACGGCGGGGTCGATCGAGGGGAACAGCCCGTTCCAATGCGTGTGGCTGGACGACCAGATCCGGGATCATTATCTGGAGGAGATCCGGGCGCACGCGGATTTGAAGCCGGGGCAGTATCCGGGGCCGATCATTTTTGAGGGCAGCGCGCCGGCGGATGTGCGGGAGAACCTGTTGCTGCGGGCGGCGGTGGGGGCACCGGTGCCGGCAGCAGCGCCGGACCAGCCGCGGATTTGGCTGGGCGCGCCGAACGCGATCAAGGGTCCGACGGAGGTGGGGTTCCGGCGGCAGAGCGGGAACAACCTGCTGATCGTGAGCCAGAGCGAGGAGCGGACGTTGACGTTGCTGGCGGTGGCGCTGGTGACGCTGGCGGTGCAGTATCCGCGGCGGCAGGCGCGGTTCATCGTGCTGGACAGCACGCCGCCGGGATTTCCGCAGCGGGACTTTTTCCAGGGATTGCTGGCGACGGCGCCACAGGAGGTGGTGCAGGTGAACAACGCGAACCTGGCGGAGGTGATGGCGGGGCTGGCGGAGGAATTGAAGGAGCGCGGCACGGAAAACGCGGCACCGGGGGTGGAGACGTTTGTGCTGATCCAGGGGCTGCAGAATTTCAAGAAGCTGCGGGCAGAGGACGAATACAGCTACGGCGGGGGCGACACGGGCGGGGTGCCGAACCCGGCGGCGGTGTTGCTGAACCTGATCACGGAAGGACCGGCGCGGGGCATTCATGTGCTGGTGAGCGTGGATACGTATAACAACGTGACCCGGTGCCTGGGGCGCAAGGCGCTGAGTGAATTTGAGATGCGCGTGCTCTTCCAGATGAGCGCGAGCGATTCGGCAAGCCTGGTGGATTCACCGGATGCGGGGAACCTGGGCTTTCACCGGGCGCTGCTGTATCTGGACCGGGAGGGCGTGAGCGAGACGTTCCGTCCGTATGCGCAGCCGGGGAACGACTGGGTGGCGGAGGTGCAGGCGGCGTTCGGCCGGGCGACGTAGGAACCATTTTATTTAACCACAAAGAACGGATGGAAAGGAAGACCAATGAGGCGGGGAAGCGGCCGGCGGCGGGGCTGGCAATCGCGAGCCTGGTGCTGGGGATTCTGGCGGTGGTATTGAGCTTTCTGTTGGTGGGCGGGGTGCTGGGCGTGATCGGGCTGGGCCTGGGGCTGGTGCATTTGCGGACGAAGGACCGGCCGCCGAGCTTGGCGGGGGCGGGAATGGTGCTGTCCATCGTGGGCAACATGGCGACGCTCGGTTTCGGGCGGATATATTATTCCATATACGAACAGATCCAGGAGGCGGGCAGCCACAAACCAGCCCATGCGGTGGCAAGCACAACCGGGCCGACCAATGCGGCGCCGGCGATTCAACGGTGAGCGCTCATTTGGTTGCGGTCAGCGCACTGAAATCATACCGGCCGGAGGCAACGGCGTAGACGGCCCGGTCGTCGTCGCTCCGCAGAAATTTGACGCCGTCACTTTGGTCGGCGGGCCGGCCGCCTTCGGTCACGGTGGCGCCGGGACGGGCGGGGAGAAAGACGGTGGCGGTGGTGTTGGGCGGAATGGTGAGGTGAAGGTCAAACCGGTTGGGGAACCGCTCCCAATCGCAGATAATGAGGCCGCGGATGGAATGGTAGCGGGTGCGGACCCAGGTCACATCACCGACGGGCTGGGGGTTGATGAGGATGCGCTGGAAGCCGGGGCCGGCGGGGTCGCTGGCGATGCCGCCGAGGTCGTGATAGAACCATTCCATGAGCTGACCGAGCATGAAGTGATTTTGGGATGAACTGGGACCGGCATCCCAGGCCTCGGTGAGGCTGGTGGCGCCGTGTTTCAATTGATAGCCGTAGCCAGGTTTGTCGGACTGGTTGTTGAGGTCAAAAATAACATCGGAGCGGCCGCCATCGGCGAGGGCGCGGAGGAGGTAGCGGTAACCGATATCGCCGGCGGTGAGGCCGTGGCTCCGGACATTTTGGAAGAGGGCGGCGAGGATGGCGGGGCGGTTGGTGGGTTCGCAGAGGCCCATGACGAGGGGGATGGCGTTGGCGCATTGGGAACCGGTGGCGTAGGTTTGGGCGGCGGGATTATAAAAGCGCTGGTTGAAGGCGGTGCGAATGTTTTGGGCAAGGGAGGCGTAGGTGCGGGCATCGTTGGTTTTGCCGAGCAATGTGGCGACCTGGGCGAGGATGGTGGCATCCTCATAATAATAAGCGGTGGCGGGGAGGGCATCGGGGGTGAGCTGGGAACGGCCGGGCCGGCGGGGGCCAATGTCATACCAATCGCCGAGGCCGTAGCTGACAATGTTGCTTTGGGCGCGGGTACCGAGGTAGGCGAGGTAACGGGCCATGGCGTCGTAGTGGAGGCGGAACAAGGCGAGGTCGCCGTCGAATTCATATTGCTGCCAGGGGACGAGGATGAAGGAGCTGCTCCATTCGGGCGAATCGCCGAAGTCATTGCGCCGGTCGCCGGGGCCGTCGAAGGGGGGATATTCCGGGGCGGTGGCGGGGACGAGGCCGTTGTGGAGCTGGGAATCGGCGATGTCGTTGAGCATTTTGGTGGCGAGCTGGGCGAGGTCGAATTCATAGCGCAGGGCGGGGCCATTGAGATGGGTCTGTTCCAGCCAGCCGAGGCGTTCGCGATGGGGGCAGTCGGTGAGGATGCTGACCATGTTACTGCGCTGGGCCCAGCGGATGAGCTTATGGATGCGGTTGAAGAGGGGGTTGGAGCATTCGAAAACGCCGACGGGGTCGGAGGCGGAGCTGACGACGGCGGCGGTGAGGGAATCAAGACGGGGCATCGCACCGCGGGGCGCGGCAGGGCGGAACACGGCCTCATAATAACGGCAGCCGGCATAGTAGAACCGGGGCGTCCACTCCTCGACGCCGGCGGTGGATTTCGTATATTCGCACCAGATGCCGGGCTTGCCCATGGAGCCCTGGCTGATGGTGCCGTTGGGATTGATGAGCTCGGCGGGCGCGAGGCGGATGCGGCTGCCGACGGGGCCGCTGACGCGTATGGTGGGCAGATGGGAGGCGTTCTGGCCGAGGTCAAAGACCTGGTTACCGTTGGTCAGGGAGTGGGAGGCGACGGGGGCGTGGACTTCAAAGGTGCGGACGGGCGGGGCGGCGCAGGATTGCCCGCGCAGGCGGCCGCCGGGACCGGGCACGACGACGGCGGGCGCCCAGGCGGCCTCATTAAAGCCGGGCGAATCCCAGCCGGATTGAACGAGGCGGGCGTCCTCATCTTCGCCGCCGTAGATGGAGGAGAAGGTGATGGGCCCGGGGGCGACGCGCCAGTGTTCATCCGTGCCGATGATTTCGACGTGGCCGTCGGCATATTCGAGGCGGATCTGAGCGATGGCCTGTTGGGGGCCGAAGGAATGCTGGAATTTGGCGTAGCGTTTGCTGGTGCTGAAGACATTGAACATGCCGTTGCCGAGGAGGAGGCCGGCGGCGTTGGTGCCGGGCTGCAGGGCGGCGGTGATGTCGAGGGTGTCGTAGAGGCAGGTGCGGCTGTATTCGGACCAGCCGGGGGCGAGGAAGTTGTCGCCGGCCTTGCGGCCGTTGATGGTCAATTCATACTGGCCGAGGCCGCAGACGTTGACGAGGGCGCGGGTCAGGCCGGGGTGCACGACCCATTCGCGGCGGAGGCAGGTGGAGGCGAGGACGGCGCCGGCGCTGACCCAGCGGGCGTGCCAGTCTTCGGGGGAGAGCACACCCATGGTCCAGGTGGCGGCGGGGCTCCAGTCAGAGACGTGGCCGGCTTGATCCCAGACGCGGACCTTCCAGAAGAATTGCTGGCTGGATTTTAAATTGGCACCGGGAAAGAGGATGCCGGCGGTTTGATCGGAGGCGATGCGGCCACTGTCCCAGCCCTGGTTTTGATTGGCGGCGGCGGGGGTCCTGGCGACGAGGATTTCATAGGCGGACTGGCGGAGGCCACGGGCATCGCCGGCAAGCTGCCAGAACAACCGGGGCGGCGCGGAGTCGACCCCGAGGGGGTTGACGGCGTAATCACAGCGCAGATCCACGGGGGTGAGAGCGGCGCAGACGGCGCCGGCACCGGTCAACGTGGCCAGCAAAATGCCAAGACGGGTGTATTTCATGTGGAGCTGGTTCGCCTCCAAGATGGCAAAACCCACCGGAAAAGAAACAAAAATTATCCAGATGATTACTGGGAGCGGCCGAATTTCTTCTCGAGTTCGCGGTAGTTCATCTCGATGAGGGTCGGGCGGCCGTGGGGACAGGTGTAGGGCATGGCGCAGCGGCGGAGGTCCTCGACAAGGTGGTCAAGCTCGGGGCCGCCGAGGGGGTCGTTGGCCTTGACGGCGTGGCGGCAGACGGTCTTGGCGACGGTGAGTTCGCCGAGGCGGGCGAGGTTGACTTCGCGGACGGCGGCGCGGAGCTCATCAACGAGGTCGAAGACGAAGCGGCGGGAGTCGGGAACCTTGACGAAGGGCGGGAGGGCGTCGAGGAGGAAGGTGCGCTCGCCGAATTCGCTGAGGCCGACGCCGAGGCGGGCGAGGGCGGGGAGCTGTTCGTGGAGGAACTGGGCGTCGCGCGGGGGCAGCTCGATGGTTTCGGGGAGGAGGAGCTTCTGGGACGGGGCGGCGGTATTGGACTCGATGCGCGCCATCATCTGCTCGAACAGTATACGTTCGTGCGCGGCGTGCTGGTCCAGGAGGACGAGGCCACGATCGGATTCGAGGACGACGTAGAGACGACCGACGACGCCGACGAGCCGCAGGGGGACGTTGAGCAGGGGGACGACGCCGGTGGCGGAGGCAGGCCGCACGGGGGCGGGCGCCGGTGTTTCAATGGAGACGACAGGCTCGGGCGCAGCCGGGGACAGGGCCGGCGGCGGAACGGGCGCAGGCGACGGGGAAAAACCCATGCGCAGGGGCGGTTGTTCGACAGACGGAGCGGAGATTTCGGTGGCGACGGCCGGCAAGGGTTCGGGGAAATGGGGCAGGACGGTCTGCCGGACCGGCGGAGCGGCGGCGGGAACGGGCGCAGATGCCGCCGGGCATGCGGGCTCGGTGTGAAAGGCGAGCAGGGTGTCGTGGATGGCCTGACGTACGAGGCGGCGGACTTCGAATTCGCGATGGAATTTTACCTCGCGCTTGGCGGGGTGGATGTTGACATCGACGGCGGCGGGATCGAGTTCGAGCAGGAGGCAGCAAACGGGGTAGCGGCCTTTCATGAGGGCGGTGTGATAGCCTTCCATGAGGGCGTAGTTAAGCCCACGGTTTTCCACGGGACGGCGGTTGACGAAGAGGTGCTGGCCTTCGCGGGTGGCGCGGGAGACGCCGGGGGAACCGATGAAGCCCCAGACGCGGAGGGTGGCGGGAGGCACGGGGGTTTCGGCAAGGGCGGTGGCGGCCTCGCCGGCCGGCCGGGCGGTTTCAAAAATATCGGTCTCGCCGGGCGGGGCGGTGTCATCGAGGGCGGCGGTGAAATTGACGGGCAGGAGTTTTTCCTCACCGAGCAGGGCGCGCATGCGTTCGCGGAGGGCGGCGAGGCGGCTGGACAGGGCGGGGCCGGATTTCTGGGCGGGGAGCTGCCAGACGAGGCGGCCGTCCTTTTGGAAGGTGAAGGCGACCTCGGGATAGGCAAGCGCGGCGAGGGTGAGGTAATGCTGGACATGCGCGGCCTCGGTCTCCTCGGTGCGCATGAATTTCCGACGGGCGGGGAGGTTGAAGAACAACTGGCGCACTTCCACGCAGGTGCCGGGCGCGCCGGCGGCGGCCTTGACCTCGGCGATGCGGCCGCCGTTGACGACGACCTGGGTGCCTTCCGGGGAGTCACTGTCGCGCTCCCGGGTGGCGAGCACAAAACGGCTGACGCTGGCGATGCTGGGCAGGGCCTCCCCGCGAAAGCCCATGGTGGCGATGGCGGCCAAATCCTCCGCGAGTTTGATTTTGCTCGTGGCATGGCGTTCGAGGCACAGCATGGCGTCATCCCGGCTCATGCCGAGGCCGTCGTCGGTGACACGCACGAGGCTGCGGCCGCCGGCCTGGATTTCCACGGTAATGCGTTCGGCGCGGGCGTCGAGGGCGTTCTCGACGAGCTCCTTGACGACGCTGGCGGGCCGCTCCACCACTTCGCCCGCGGCGATCTGGTTGGCCACCTGTTCGGAAAGGAGACGGATACGATTCACGGCCAACGAAGTTACAATCAGATGTCAATTAACACAACGGGAACCCGCCGGTCTGTGTCCGCCTCATTCCCGGGCGGTGAAGCGTACCGGAGAAACCTTATCTTGCCGGCCAGTGGACAACAAATGTTAAGTGGCCTAATTTCACCTAAAGACGGGGCAAAAGGCACATTTTTGAGATAAATTAATCGTTAGGACATACATTTGTTATTGACATTTTGTTTCAAAAAAGTAACATTAACATTATTCGGGTAGCAGTACGTTTCTTCAGCGGGGTTCCCCACCCCCACCTCCTTGGCGTCTGCTGCCCGGATTTTTTATTTTTTATGCCCCTTGGATTTCACCTTCGCAACTTAAACCAATGAATTAATCCCCAGCATGGCGGCGGCATGGAGACGCAACCGGACGTACGGGCGGGACCGAATTATTGATAATGCGGGGGTTTGGTCTGATTGGACTTGATGCATTCAAGTTCCATGCTTTCGAGCACTTCGGACTGGCGGTGGACCTGTTTTTTGAGCAACTCCACGAGACGGCCCTGCTGGATCAACACGCCATTCAGTTGCTCCACTTGGTGTTCCAGATGGGCGAGGCCAGCTTCGATGCGTTCCAGACGTTGCGGGGTTTCTTGATTCATAATCTAATCCTCATAAAATTCAATGGGCAGGCCGTCGGGATCGGCAAAGAAAGTGTAACGTTTGCCGGTGAGCTCATCGACGCGGACGGCCTCGACGGTAATGCCGTGCCGGCGGATGTGCTCGACGGCCGCCTGGATATCGGCAACGGCGAGGGCCAGATGACGCAACCCGCAGGCTTCGGGGCGGGTGGGGCGTTGGGGCGGGCGGGGAAAGGAGAACAACTCGATCTGGCCGCCGCCGGGCAGGGCGAGGTCCAGCTTATAGGAATCGCGTTCGGCGCGATAAAACTCCGAGATGCTGGGAAGGCCCAGCACCTCCGTATAAAAACGGCGGGACTGCTGGTAGTCCGAGCAAATCACAGCGACATGATGCAGGCGCAGAATCTTCATGGTCAATGGTTCCGGTCCGGGGTTTGACGGTCCAACATGGCCGGGTGGTTGTCGAGACTAATCACCGATATGGGGCAAACCGGGATATATCTGGCCACATCCATTTGTCCGATGCTATCTTGCAACGCCATGAACAGGTTGAATCCAGGACGATATGTTTCCACAGCCGGCCTGGTCTGGCTGGGGTTGCTGCTCATCCTCGTTTTCAATTTCTCCATCCGCTGGCGGCTGCGGGATTTGCCATTGGAGCGGGATGAAGGGGAATACGCCTATGCCGGACAACTCATCCAGGAAGGCATCCCGCCTTATCAGCTGGCTTGGAACATGAAGTTTCCGGGGGTCTATTATGCCTATGCGGGGTTGATGTCGGTGTTTGGCGAAACGTCCCAAGGCATCCACGAAGGCCTCATTTTGGTGACAACATTAAGCGGCTGGCTCATTTTTTTGATTGGCCGCCGGTTGCTGGGGGCGGCGGGGGGATTGGTGGCCGCGGCATTGTTCAGCCTGATGTCCGCATTGCCCGAAGCATTTGGTCTGGCCGCCCACGCCACTCATTTTGTGGTGCTACTGGTCTGCCTCGGCACCTGGCTGCTGCTGGTGGCGGCGGCGGAAAAGCAACGGTCGAGGGTCTGGATTTTTCTCGCCGGCGCGGCCTTGGGGGGGGCCATTTTGATGAAACAGCACGCCCTTTTTTTCGTGCCGGCAATGGCGGGCTGGCAGTTCTGGCAGGCCCGGCAACGGTCGGAACGCGGCCTCGCCGGCATCACCCTTTTCCTGACCGGGACGGCCGCACCACCGGTATTGATGGCGGCGGTCATGGCCGAAGCAGGCGTTTGGAATCGTTTTGTATATTGGACCATCCAGTATGCCCGCGACTATGTCTCCATCTTTCCTTTGCAAGCGGTGCCCCGCCAGTTTACCGCGGGATTTGGGCCGTTGTTTGATTCGGGCATCTGGGTGTGGCCGGCCGGATTGGCCGGTCTGAGTCTGCTCTTTTTTCGCGGCCGATTCCGGGTGGCCGCCGCAGCGGGTGCGGGCTTGTTTCTGACCGGACTGGCGGCCGCCGTGCCCGGATATTATTTTCGGGGCCACTATTTCCTCATGGCCATGCCGGGCCTGGCGCTTTTAAATGCGGTGTGGCTGGCGGCCCTTGCCGAAAAATTAAAAAAAACGCCCGGCAGACGGGCGCTTGGCCTGTTGCCGGCCGGGCTATTGGTGATCATCACCGGAGATTTATTGGTGAGAAACGCCGAAATGTGGTTCCGGCTACCGGCGGCCGAAGTTACCAGCCGTATTTATGGCGCCAGCCCGTTTCCGGCGTCACCAGGCATAGCTGGTTATCTGGCCGCCCATACCGGCCCGGCGGATACGATCGCCGTGCTGGGTTCGGAGCCGCAGCTTTTTTTTCTCGCTCACCGCCATTCGGCGACCGGCTATATTTATGTTTACCCGTTGACCGAACCGCAACCGCTGGCTCCGGCCATGCGCCAGGAATTCTTCAAGGAAATCGAGCAGGCGCGGCCCGCTTATGTTGTCTATGTGAACACACTTTCATCCTGGTGTTCCGCCGTCATTCCCGGTGACACGGCCAAAGTCCTGGATAGTTTTCAAAATTGGTGGGTGGATTATTCCAAGAATTATCAGCTCGCGGGCCTGGTGGATTATGCCGCCAACAAGCCGGCAGATTTTTATTGGGATGGCCAAATGGCCGGCCGCACCAACCCGGCACCGGCGAACATTTTAATTTACCGGCGCAATTAACCGACAAGGTCAATGCCCCGGGGGCAGTTGGGTGAAGGTTTCCCGCCACGGTTGGTTTGCTTGATAGGCCTGCCATTGTGACTGCAATGGAACGGTCAGTTTTTCATCGTCCCCGGCCAGCTTGAGGGCGGCCTGGACGGTTTGGCGGGCGTCTTCGAAGCGGCCGGTCTCGGCATAGGCCATTGCGAGCGTGCTCAAGATAAAGGGCTGGGTTCCGCCGGCCAGAGTGTTTGCCTGTTCCGCCAGGGCAACGGCCCGGGAACCGTTGCGGAGTTGAGCGGATTTATCCGCCGACAGCACGCGCGCCAGAAACACCATGCTCTGGACGTCGCCCGGAGCCAGTTGCAACGCATTTTGAAAGGCGGTGATGGCGGCGGCGTCATCCCCGTGACGCAGCAATGCCTTGCCCATGAGATAGGGCGGCCGGGGATCGGCCGGAGCCAGTAGCGCGGCTGTCTGATATTCGACCATGGCTTCGGCGAACCGGTCCAACCCGGATAATTGGGTGCCCAAGTTCTCATGCACCAGCGAGGTGGCCGGCTGCAGGGCCACCGCCGCCTGATACTCGATCAAGGCTGCGGCCAATTGGCCCTGCTGGCTGAGCAGGTTGCCAAGATTGTTGTGCGCCTCAACGAGCCGGGCATCAAGCCGCAGCGCCTGACGGTATTGCTCGATGGCTTCGTCCGTGCGACCCTGATGATCATAGGCGACCCCCAGCAGCAAGTGGCCCCGGCCATTGTTTTGGGTCACAGCGAGTGTATGTGTGAACAGAGTTTCTGAGTTGCGCCAAAAATTGAGCTGATGTTCGGTCACCGCCACGCACCCGGCCAATACCAACCCGGCCAACAGGCCCAAGGTGCGGACTTGCCATGCCAGCCGGCGTTGGGCTTCCGCCAGACCATATGCGGCCGCCACGAACAATCCCACCGCCGGCAAATACGTGTAGCGATCGGCCATGGCCTGTTGCCCCACCTGCACCAACCCAATTACTGGCACCAACATACCCACGAACCAGAGCCAGCCCATCAAAAAATACCGGTGCGCCCGCCAACGCCAAGCCAGCAGGGTGATCACCAACAACAGCGAGGCTGACAATGCCACCGCCACGGCGGAAAATGCGGGTGGCAGCGGATAGAAGACACACAGGTTAACCGGCCAGAAGGTTTTGCTGAGATAAGCGCCGACGGACATGACCGCGTTTTCGAGCCGCAGACTAGGTCCATAGGCTTGCAACGATACCACCGCCGCATGCCGCTGGGCGAAAAATGCGATCACGCAGGATACGGCGGCCAGCAGAAAGAACGGCCCCTTCTCCCAGATCAACCGTCCCGGTTTTCCCGGCCACCGTTGCAACGGCCAGTAATCCAGCAGCAGCAGGAAGAACGGCAACGTCACCAACATGGGTTTGGCCAGCAAGCTGAGGACGAAACTAAAGAGGCTGAGGATATAAAATATTTTGGTCCGGAGAGATTTAGCCGTGGTTTCAGCGACATACCGGGCGTAAAACAGCAGCGAGGCCAGGCCGAAGAATGTGCTCAGGACGTCCTTCCGTTCCGACACCCAGGCCACCGATTCCACATGCAACGGATGCCAGGCAAACAACGCCGCCACCAGCGCGCCCGGCCAGCACGACTTGGTCAACCGCCACCAGAGCAGAAAGAGCAGCACCGCATTGGCGGCGTGGAACAAGACGTTGACGAGGTGTTGCGCCCCGGCGTTTGGGCCGAACAACTGGCAGTCCAGTTCCAGCGACAACCACGTGAGCGGATGCCAGTTGCCGGCATGCCAGCCAATAAAGGCCCACTGGAAACCGGACCACGTAAGCCCGTTTTGTACCACGGAGTTATCCAAGACATAGTCCGGATCATCAAAATAAATATACTCGTGAAATCCGGCCGGGAGGTAAACCAACACGGTGAGCAGAGCCAGCAGCAGACCGATCAGGCGCACGGGCGGCTCCTGCGGACCGGCAGGGTGGCCGGACGGACAGGCTGATTTGTATGGAGGCATCTTCACGGACCTCACCATTCCAGCCGGGCCGGGAGGTGAAAGCAATGGTATTTTTCATCGGGACCGCAACCGATTTCATTCGACATCCGGGCGGCGGCGATTTGAAATTGAGCCATGCCGGACGAACCGATCATCGATTTGCAGAGCGACGAGTATTTCATGGGCGAGGCCCTGCGTCAGGCGGTGCGGGCGGGCGCAGCGGAGGAGGTTCCCGTGGGAGCGGTCATTGTGCGGGCCGGGCGCATCATCGCCCGCGCAGGCAATCAGGTGGAGCTGCTCAAGGATGCCACCGCCCATGCGGAGATGTTGGCGCTGACCCAGGCAGAGGAGGCAGTGGGGGACTGGCGGCTGACGGATTGCACGCTGTATGTGACCAAGGAGCCCTGCCCGATGTGCGCCGGTGCGGTGGTGCACACGCGACTGGCCCGGGTGGTGTATGGCGCGGCCGACCCCAAGGGGGGCGCAGCCGGAGGAGCCATGAATTTATTGCAATTCCCCACCTTGAATCATCAATGTGACATCACCGGCCGGGTGCGGGAGGAGGAATGCCGCCGACTGCTACAGACTTTTTTTGCCCGACAACGACAATTGCGAAAATCCGGTGAAAATCCGGCCACCGACTGAGCCGGCCGGGCTTTTTCCCGGATACTGTCATCCTTGATAGCTTTCAACCTATTTGTATCCCGTTCGCATCCGGGCAAAGAAAAAGGCACCCTTGCGGGTGCCTTGTGAGATTCAAACGCCGATTATCAATAGAGGAAGTTATAAACCGGGGTGGCAATCGAGTTGGTCGAGTTGCTGAGATACGTGTGCAATGACGAAACGGTGGTGGACTGCACGCTACCGTCAGCAATGAGGAGGTTACCGGTCTTTTGATGCACATCAGCCGAGGTCCAAGACCAGTAGGTGGAACTCCACGCGGCACTGGTAAGCGTATCAGAACCGAAACCGAAATATTTGGAGGACGGACCAGACGCGCTGGTACCGGTGCTGCCGATATTAAAATCACCGGAGATGATGGATTGAGGATCTGATTCCAAAGCATCGCCGCCCACAAAATAGCTGACCGTACTTGCGGTTGCGGAAGTAGCTACAATGTTGGTATTGCCCCACGTAGTGCCGGCGGTGGAATGAATGTTATCTGACGGACAGTACACAATTTTAGGCGCGGACAATTCGTTGGACATGACCAAAAATGTATACCCAGGCTGTTCCGAGACGGCAGCCTTGTTCCAGTGGCCCAAATATTCGTTAGCCCCGCCGCTCGCGGTGGAGACGGCCATGGGATATTGGTCATTGTTATCACCTTCCCAAATACGGAAAGCGATGCCAACTTCCTTGAGGTTGTTGACGCAGTTGATTTTTTGCGCCTTGCGTTTGGCCGCCGCGAGGGCGGGCAGCAACATGGCCGCGAGAATGGCGATGATGGCGATCACGACGAGCAACTCGATCAGCGTGAACGCGCTTTTTTGTTTCTTATTATTTTTCATAACGGTTTTTGTTTGTTTCGATTTTTTCCGGTGACAGTGGCGAATTCTACTGATTCGATTTCAACTGTCAATGGTTTTGATACTTTGTTAGCAAACCCCGTGCCAGCGTTAAAAACGTCCTGTCAGGCCAAGAAACTGCCTTTTAAAGGAGGTTTTGGCTTGTTTAAATTTAAAACCATGCGGAATGCGTCAAATTTTCACGCATTATGCGTGAAAATCACGCATCAATGTAATAGTTATTCACAACGGCATCCACGCCAAGCTTCGGGAAGTTCAATCCACAGAGACCCGTCGGCACCTCCCTTTTTCCTTTATTAGGATCAATCTGAGCCTCAATTATTAACACCCGGGCTTTTGGGCAGCCCTTTGTATTCCAAAGCCTTGGCCAGATTGGTTTGCGCATTGGCATAATCTGGCTTCAGCCGGACGGCTGCCTGAAACTCGTTGATTGCCTCGTCCAACCGGCCCTGCCGCCCAAATGCCACACCCAGACTGTTGTGAGCGAGGGCGTAATCTGGTTTCAGGCGGAGGGCGGCCTCAAATTCGCTGATCGCCTCATCCGTCCGACCCAACCGGGTCAGCGCCACACCGAGATTGAAATGGGCGGGGGCGTAGTCCGGCAGGAGCCGGAGGGTGGCTTGAAATTCACTGATCGATTCCGCCAACCGGCCCCGTTGGAGGAGGGCATCGGCCAGATTATATCTGGCGTCGGAATAATCCGGCTTGAGCCGGAGCGCCGCCTGATACTCGCTGATCGCCTCATCCGGCCGGCCCAACCGGGCCAATACGCTGCCGAGGTTGTTATGGGCGTCAGGGTAATTCGTATTGAAGCGGAGGGCGGACTGATACTCGTAGACAGCCTCGTCGGTCCGACCCGACCGGGCAAATGCGTTGCCAAGGCTGTAATGTGCTTCGGCCAAATCGGGTTGGTAATCGAGCGCGCCCTGATAGGCATTTATCGCCGCATCCGTCCGACCCTGCCGGGCAAACGCGTTGCCAAGATTGTAGCGGGTCTCGGCGTCATCAGGATTGATCTGGAGAATCTTTTGATACTCGCTGATCGCCGCATTGGTCCGGCCCTGATTGGAGAAAATGCTGGCTAGGTAGTAATGGGCCTCGGCCATGTCCGGTTGGAATTGGAGCGCGGACTGATACTCGCTGATGGCGTCATTGGTCCGGCCCAGACCGGCCAAAATGAGCCCGTAGTTTTTATGCGCCAGGGCATAATTGGGCTGGATCCGGATAGCCGATTGATACTGACTGATGGCGTCATTGGTTCGACCCAAGCGGACGTAGACATTACCCAGGTCCACCAGATACATCGGATAATCGGGTTGCAAACTCAGGGCGGTCTGAAATTCTTTGGCCGCCGCCTCATTCCGACCCGCATCGAAATAGTCTATGCCGAGACCGCAATGGGCGACGCTGTTGTCCTGGGTGACCGCCAGCGCATGTTGAAACAGGACTTCGCTGCTCCGCCAATAAGTGAGTTGTTGGCGGGCAAAGAGCAGGCAAACGAGCAGCATCACGACCGACCCCGTCGCCCCCACTGCGACCTGCCGCTGATGCGGCCAGCGACGGATGAGGGCCTGCGCTGACCAGACTATCATGATCAACACGCCCAGGGATGGAATATACAGATAACGGTCTGCCATCGACTGCACCCCCACCTGCACCAAGCCAATCACCGGCACCAGCGTACCCAGAAACCATAGCCAGCCCATCAGCAAATACGGCTGGGTGCGCCGCCACCGCCAAAACAGGCCCGTAAGGCCCGCCAATAACACCCCGGCCAATAGCACCAGCAACAGCGCCCAGTGTCCGGGGTGTGGATAGAACACCGCCAGGTCAGCCGGCCAGAGCAGCTTGCCCAGATAACGCACATAAGAAATTACTGCATTGGTGGCGCGCACAGCCAACGGCAAGCTCTGCGTGCTGATCACAGAACCGCCGCCATTTTGCGCCCAATACGTCACCACACTGGCGACGGCGGCCAGACCAAAGAACGGAATCTTTTCACGCACCAGCGGCCAGGTGCGGTCGCGTTGAAAACGCCCCAGCGGCCAGAAATCCAGCAGCAGCAACACGAACGGCCAGGTGACCAGCATCGGCTTGCACAGCAAACCCAGCGTCAACGCAGCGAGGGCGAGACCGTAAAACAACCGGGCCGTGGTTTTTGTGACCGAGAAAGCCGCCACATAACGCGCATAAAACAGCAATGTCAGCAGGCCAAAGGCCGTGCTCAACACATCCTTACGCTCCGCCACCCACGCCACCGATTCCACATGCACCGGGTGCCACCCAAACAACGCCGCCACCAAGGCGCTCCGCCAGACCGCCCCGGTCAGGCGACGCAACACCCAAAAGACCAGCACGGTATTGAAGGCATGCCACAACAGATTGGTCAGGTGATGGCCCCACGGCTGCAAGCCGTATAGCTGGCAGTCCAACATGTGCGACAGCATCGTCACCGGGTGCCAGTTGCTGCTGACCGTATGGGTGAAGGCCCATTTCACATTATCCCAGCTAAAGCCGTTTTGCACCGGACTGTTATCAGTGACATAGGTCGGATCATCAAAATTGATGAAGTCACAATGCACTACGGGCCAGTAAAGGAGTATGGTCACCAGCGCCAGAATCAGGCTGATGATGAGCGGAAGCCGGCCGGACCCACCCGGGGCGGATGGCAGCGGCTCCGGCCCGGATGGCTTAGGACGGACTTGCGGCAGTAATATCACACCGGCAGCCTAAAATGAACGGACGGGGAATTCAATCCTCGCCCGGTTAATTCGGGCGTATCTTGACACTTGCCCCCGATTAGTTAGTTTTCCAGCGTTCGTCCCCATGATTATTTTGGCTGGCTTCGGTGAGTGGGCTCAAGTGGCGCAGGCCTTGGCCCGGGTATGGCCACCAATAG
>Ga0302319_10006369_pt1 | contig 23444 bp, 21 predicted proteins | sample Bog_T0_2_FD_203319 | JGI IMG/M metagenome (GOLD analysis project Ga0302319, IMG submission 203319) | Peat permafrost microbial communities from Stordalen Mire near Abisko, Sweden - Bog_T0_2 | ecosystem: Environmental > Terrestrial > Soil > Wetlands > Peat | place: Sweden: Abisko, Stordalen Mire...
CTGGCCGAGATCTCATCGCCGTCATTGTTTACAAGGCGGAGTCGGCCCGTTGTAGTACCCGCGTCAAAGCGACTGGGCAACCCCCAAACGGAGGCGTGAGAGGAACACTCGCCGGTACAAAAAACGTCGCGCCTTCGGAGATAAGACTGAACTCGATCCTCACTTTGAAGAAGGAAGGAATCTGCTGAGTTTCCCCCTCAAATACGGAGGGGTGCTCCTCACGTAAAACGATCTGACAGTCCTGAGTCACATCCCTTCCTAGGTCAAGCAGCCCCAAATTATGCGACATGCCCTGGACGAGAGTTCCGGCTTAGCAGTTGACAACCAAAGTGCGGGGGCGTCGGGAGAACCTCGGCTTCGGACCCCTCTGCTCGTCATCTTCCGAGGAATCCTGTTCGGGCTCCAAAAACTCTTCATGTGTGTGAGGTTGTTCGCTAGCGTCTCCTTCCTGCTTGAAGCGTGACGTCTCAATTGGTGGGTTGCAAGTAGGTTGCAAGGAAAATCGACACGCAGCCTTCAGGCGCTTCAGCCATTCCATCGGATTCGTACTGTAACCCAGAACGGTGAGCGACTATGCAGGGCCGCCCGTGGCCCCGGACGGCGCTTTCGGCAGAGGGCGGCCAACCACTTCGTCGAACTACCGATGATTGCGGTCGTCTCAATTGATCTGCCCCTCCTCGTCGTCGCGACCTGGGAACGCTGGCACGCCGACTCTTCGGCTGAGCGCTCACCACCGGATCTGCAAATCCTCCAAATTTTCAGCGAGTCGGTCTGACAAGGAACGTTCTTCTAATCGATTCCCACGTTCTGCCCGACCGACACGATGGTGTCATTTGATTTTTTGTGAACGCGGAACATCGACTAATGTGGTTCGCTGGATACGCGATTGTCATCGAGAAGCACACCGATAGCATTTATGCTGAATCGAATGCCAAAAAGAGCGGACGTGGCGATCGTCGGCGCCGGAATCCTTGGCCTGGCCCATGCCTATGTGCTGGCGCGCAAAGGCAAGCGCGTCGTTTTATTCGAGCGGGGACACCGGGCGAGCGGGGCCTCGGTGCGGAACTTTGGGATGATCTGGCCCATCGGGCAACCAGCGGGTGAGATGCACTGTATCGCTCTACGGAGCCGCGAAATCTGGCTGGAAGCGTTGCACGCGGCGCGAATCGGTTATCGTCCGACTGGATCGTTGCACCTGGCGCACAACGCGGATGAAGCGGATGTGTTGCGGGAGTTCGCCGAGGTTGGACCGGCGGCTGGTTATGCTTGCCAGTGGTTGAACGCGGAGCAGGCCCTTTGCCGGAGTCACGCGATACAGAAGGGGCATCTGCAGGGTGCTTTGTGGAGCGAGACGGAGGCGACCGTCGATCCTAGGGAGATTGCATCGCGTTTCAAAGAGTACTTGCAGGAGATGGGAGTGGAGTGCCGCTTTGGATCGGCGGTGAGGCGGATCGAATTGCCGGTGATTGAAACCGCGCTGGAACGATGGGCAGTGGATACGGCTATAGTTTGCGGGGGGGACGATTTCGAGACGCTGTACCAGGAGGTGTTCGCAACCAGCGGGTTGACGCGTTGCAAGCTGCAAATGATGCGCACCGCCCCACAGCCGGACGACTGGCAACTGGGCCCGGCTCTGGCGGCCGGCTTGACGCTACGCTTTTATAAAGCGTTCGCCATTTGCAGCACACTGGCGCGGCTGAAACAGCGCATCGCCGAAGAGAAGCCCGAATACGAAAGATGGAAGATTCACGTGCTGGCTTCGCAGACCGCTGATGGTGCGGTTACGCTCGGCGATTCGCATGAGTATGGAATCAATGTGGACATCTTCGACCGCACTGCGATCGACAATTTGATACTGAGCGAGGCGAGAATGTTCCTGCAATTGCCATGCTGGCATATCGCGGAACACTGGCACGGGGTCTATGCAGTGCATCCAGACCGGCCGTTCTTTGAAGCGGAGCCCGCGCCGGGAGTGCGGATTATGACCGCTCCTGGTGGATCGGGCATGACGTTGTCATTCGGATTGGCGGAACGGACTGTGGAAGCGATGGGCTTATGAAAATCAGCTGCGTTATCTTCGATTGGGCAGGTACGGCGATCGACCACGGTAGCCGCGCCCCGGTGGCTGCTTTACAGGATGTTTTTGCCGAGGCGGGCATGCCGATTACGGTGGCCGAGGCGCGGCAATCGATGGGTATCGCCAAGAAAGACCACATTCGTTCGATTCTCGCGGTTCGGCATGGCGCGGCCCCGGCAGAAGCGGACGTCGAGAAACTGTACGCCGATTTCCTTCCGAAACAGACCGAATGCCTTTGGCGCTTTTCTAAAGTTATCGAAGGCGTGCCGGAGGTTACGGAAAAACTCCGGTCGCGCGGCATTCGCATCGGGTCCACTACGGGCTATACACGGCCCATGCTCGAATTCCTGATCGAAAAGGCGCTTGAGCAGGGCTTTGTTCCCGACTGCGCTGTGTGTCCGCAAGATGTGCCGGGCGGCGGACGGCCCGCGCCGTGGATGTGCTATTTGAACGCGATCCAACTGAAGGTGAGTCCGCTTTGGACCATGGTGAAGATCGGCGACACACCGAGCGATATCGAGGAAGGTTTGAACGCCGGCATGTGGACCATCGGTGTCACGCGCACGGGAAATGAAGCCGGATTGACTGAAGAAGAATGGAATTCAGCGCCGGCGGAAGAACGGCGTCAAGTGTTGACCAAAGCCCGCACTCGCTTGGACGAGGTCGGCGCGCATTACCTGATCGAAAGCGCAGCCGCTTCTCTGGACGTCATCGAGGAGATCGCCGGCCGGATTCTCGCGGGTGAGAAACCCTGATGCGGAAATGGCAGGTCTTCACCGTAGCGTTGATGGTCACCGGGTATGCCGGATATTATCTGTGCCGGTCCGATCTCGCGGTCGCGATGCCTTTGATCATTGCGGAGATGGGGACGCGCGGGATTTCCCCGGACGTGGCCAAGATCCGGCTGGGTACGATGGCGTCCTGGGGCGTGTTGGCCTATGCGATCGGCAAGTTTCCCAGCGGATGGCTGGCCGACTTCTTAGGGGGGCGCAGGAACTTTCTCTTCGGGATGCTCGGGTCGATTGTATTTACAGTCTTGTTTGGACTCGCGGGCGGCATCCCCATTTTCACCCTGGCGTGGATGAGTAATCGCATGGTTCAATCTTTGGGTTGGTCGGGCATGGTGAAGATTACGTCCCGCTGGTTTTCTTATTCCACGTATGGAACGGTGATGGGAATCATCAGCTTGAGTTACCTTTTCGGCGACGCCGCATCCCGCGAGTTCATGTCTTTGTTAATCAAGGCGGGACTCGGCTGGCGTGGGGTATTCTTCACGGCGGCGGGTACACTCGGCGTGCTGCTGTCGATCAATCTGATCTTCTTAAAAGAGACGCCGGAGCGCATGGGATTCGCGGAGCCGCCCGCCAATCCTGCCAATTTATTCCAGACCGCGGGAGATAAGCCGAAGCCCGAGAGCCTCCGTTCGCTGCTTGGCACTTATGGGCGCAGCGGTGTTTTCTGGCTGGTGTGTTTGCTTTCGTGCGGCATTACGATTCTGCGCGAGACGTTCAACTTATGGACTCCCACTTACTTCACTCAAGCGGTAGGGCTGACGGTAGCGGATGCCGCCCAGAATAGCGCTCTGTTCCCGCTGTTTGGCGGGATCTCGGTGCTGCTGGCGGGTTTCCTGAGCGACCGGTTGGGCAAGAGCGGGCGCGCCGCCATCATTCTCTACGGCATGCTGCTGACGTGCGGGGTGCTGTTAGTGCTGGCGCTGGCTAATTTCGGCGCTTCGAAGTTCGTCCCGGTGGCTCTGGTTACGCTGGTAGCGTTCGTCATGATGGCTCCCTATTCATACCTGGCCGGCGCAATTTCGCTCGACTTCGGGGGAAAACAAGGGAGCGCCACAGCATCGGGGCTTATTGACGGCGCAGGATACCTGGGAGGAGTCCTGGCGGGGAATAGCGTGGCGCGGATCTCGGTCCTATGGGGTTGGAAAGGCGCATTCGCGTCGCTTGCAGCAGTAGCGGCGCTCTCCAGCCTGGCCGCCGCTTTCTATCTGAATCATCAGCGGAGGACGGATTGAACTTTGACGACCAAGCCGGCAGCCTGGCAAAACTCAGGACACAGCTTTGGTGATAACCGCGGGCGCACGCCAAGCGGCTCCGGTGTTAGGAGTCTGAGGACGCCGGGGCGGTTTGCGCTTTTGGGCTGCCGCGTTTCGAGTGGCGGCGCAAGAGTCGGCGTGGAGACGCATATCGTCCTCGGTAAAGATGAGCGCGGTCGAATCTATACCCTCGTCATGTTGTTCGAGAAAAGAGCGGCATAATAGCGGGAGTTCCTGCACCCGAATGCCGTAGGTCCGGACCAGTGCGAGGTCGGCGCGGATGGAACACGGAGTGCGCGTTCGATCGGCCGCCACGCGTTCAAACGAAAACACCCGGAATCCCAGGTCTTGCTTGAACCCCGTCAGAGTAAATTGCATTTTGATGCTCCTAAATGTTGTCGCTTACCGAAGAGAACCCAAAGCATGCCGGTTGCCGCGGTTGCAGGCCGGCTCATATTCGTGAACTAACCGATCCTGCCGTGCCGGGCGCCGGGACTGATCGCAAATCTCGAAAACGAAGCCGGTGGGCTGCATTTTCATGGCGGGCGTGTCGAAATCGTTCAAATGACGGATTAGGGCGCCTCTGATATTGTCTGTTTCTCCGATGTAGATCCACTCGCGGGCGTTGGACAATCCATAGACTCCCGAGAGCGTAGGCGCAAAGTTATGGATGGCCGACGGCTGCAGCGGCCGGGGAGTAGGATGATCGAAGGGCATGCGGTCCTTAAGCCGCCGGGTCTTGCATCAGCCGCAGGCGGCCGACGAGAGCTTTGCCCAGGCTCAACTCCGCGGGGTCGGACCGATAACCGGGTATTTTCGGATCGATGAATTCCTTACGGAACAATTGATCGGAGGCCAGACTGGTGAGCAGCTTCAATTCCTCGGCGGTAACTTTCAGCGTAATCAGCTTCATCTGGAAATGGGATCTTTGCCTGTATCTCAAATGATACCACTATGCTCGGCTAAAAAGTTACCGATATTTGGCTTAGTCTCTGCTTAGTCCAGGTGGGGGCAAGGGAAGAGGGTGTTTCGTACTGAATTCCTTAAAGTGGGGAAGGATTTGATCGATGAGCGCAATAGGGACGTAAAACCGTGAAGATCGAATCTATCGTAAGGACAAGATAACCGCATGAGTACAGGCGAGAACGGCACCAATGCCGGCCGAACGGGAAGGCAGTGACGTTTGCATGAAGCGCCTTACCATCACGACTAAGATCTGGCTGAGCGTAGGAATATTCATTGTGGGATGGATCTTGTCGACGGCTTGGAACCATATCCAAGGCATCGAAGCGAGGGCTTTGTTGCGCGCCACCTCGGAATCGCTTTTCCCAGCTGCTCAAAGGAGCCAGGAGGCCGAATCCGCGTTCCAGCGGATGGTAAAGGGCTTTGGCGACGCAGTGATCATGCAGGACGCGTCGGGTTTAGACCGGGCCGCGGGAAGCGGACAGCAGGCGATAGCGGCGCTAAAGTCGGTGGCCGCTAATCAAGGCCTCGCGGAGGAGCGCCGTGGCGAGGCTAGAAAGCTGGCCAAGTCTCTGGAACAGTTGCTGACCGATGCGAAAGGAACGTATGGGGCGGTGTTGAGCGGGGTTTTATCGGCTGCGACGCAAGAACAGATGCGGGCACTAGCCACACGCACGAACGAGGCCAACTCCAGCCTGGCCAATGTGAAAGAACATCAGGCGACGGACCTGCGCCAACAATTGGGCAGGCTGGAGGAGCGCTCAGCCCGGCAGAGTTCATTGGCACTGGGCATCTTCGTAATGACCTTGATTGTAGCGGGCGTGATCGTTCACTTAACGATTCGCGGGTCAATCACGGGTCCGATCACGCGAGTAGCCAGTGGCGTTCAGGATGCGGCGAACGAAACAGCGCGAGCTTCGACGCAACTGGCAGAATCGGGGAAGGAAGTTTCGCAAAATGCGCAGGAGCAAGCGGCGTGTATCGAGGAGACTTCCGCCTCGTTACAGGAGGTATCCACCCGCACGCATCAAAACGCGGAACGCGCGGGAGCTGCTGACCGCCTGATGCAAGAGGCGCGGCAAACGGGAGACCGGGCGGCGCAAGCGATGCAGGATCTGACTTCGTGCATGCACCTGATCTCGAAATCGAGCAAGCAGGTAGCTGGAGTGTTGAAAGAGATCGACGAGATCGCATTCCACACCAATATCCTGGCCTTGAACGCGGCGGTAGAAGCCGCACGAGCGGGCGAGGCAGGCGCGGGTTTCAGCGTGGTGGCAGACGAAGTTCGATCACTCGCCCAGCGGGCCGCCGAGGCGGCACACAACAGCGGGGAAATCGTCGAGCAAACCATGCGCGACGTATCGACAGGAGTGGAGTTGGCCGGGCACGCGCACCGGGCATTCCAGGAGGTATCGGCCAAGATTGCCAGCGGGACACGGGTAGTGAGCCAAATTGCCACCAGCAGCGGCGAGCAGGCGGCTGGAATCTCTACGATCGGACAGTCGATCGCGCGGATCGAATCCCTTACGCAGCGTAATGTGGCCACGGCCCAGCAAACGGCGGACGGAGCTTCCGCTATGGCTTCTCAGGTGGAGACGACACGCAGGTACGTGGATGATCTAGTGGCAGTGGTAGGAGCGCGGAGCGCGTAACTTTTAGAAAGTGCATCCAAAGAAAGCGCATCCAAGAGAACGCGATCCAAACGTTTCCGATTAATGCAGCTTGTAGCCCGGCTCGCCGGGGGCCACACCGTCGACTTTTAGAATCTTTACGGTGTCGTCCGCCTGAGAACCAAAGATGCAGCCGATTCCACCCGGCGTGCGTCCGACCAACTGCTTTAGCGCGGCAGCCGAAGAGACTTCTTGAGGCTGGACGACATCCTTCCCGGTGAAAACCGCCTGCATATAGTAGCGTTTCAAAACGGGTTCGGTCATCTTGCAAACAACTTTCAACATCAGCGCTCTTTCGCGAGACTCTCCCGCGGTTTCAACTGCCGTGACTTTCTTGCCATCGGGCCACTTCGTCTTATCACCGAGCATCATCGCTCGAAGATCCGCGGAACTGATCGTGTCCAGCGGGTTCGATTTGTTGACCACGACGGCCAGTTCACCGGTATCTTCGCCGGTAAACGACACGCACGGCCCAGCCAGCAATGCGAGGAACGGAATCAGTAAAAGGTATTTCATCAACAGTTCCTTAGAATGAACATGGGCAGGCTGGTTCCGCGTGCCCGGCCTCTCAAAGTGAAAGCATCAGAAAGTAAAAGCAAGTTGCGCATCCAATCCATTTCCGGCCAACTGGTTGCTTTGGAAGAGATGATTGTACTGTAGTTTGAACGCTGCATAATCCCAGAAGTCGATTCTTAATCCAATCGAAGGGCCGTAGTATTTTCCCTGCAGCAGATTCACCGGATCCTGCACGTTGTCGTGGACGTACTGATAACGGAAATAGGGCTTGTAAATTCCGAAAGCCCGGGCGATCTGGGTGTAAGCCATGGGGCTGCGGAAAGCAGCGGGTGCCCCCGACAAGTGGTTGCTCAACATCACCGCTTCGTTGAGGAGTTCCCACGTGGGCGTTAAGAACACCACGTAAGCGCTCTCGATGTTTTGGCGCACCTCGGGCAAGCCGGTGGGATTCAGGCCGTCGTGATACCAGGAGCCGCCGATTTGTAATCCGGGCACGAACTGCGGCCGAATATACATGGCCAGGTTGGTCGCCTTATAGTTGCGATCCGAGTAGAAGTTCTGCACCGATTCGGCCACGTTGGAGTTGGAACTGAGGCCATTGCCGATCTCGGCGGTCCAGTGCAGGCCAAGCTTTTCGGTATGAGGTACTTCTCCGGCGAAGCTGAGGCCGACCAGGTGGACGGGTAGAATGCCGCCACTGTCTTCAAACAGGTACATGATTGGCCGTCCCTCCGCCGTTGAGAACCAATCGCCGTGATGGTAGGCCGTATTGTAGTAGCCGATGGAGGTGTGCATGCGGCCCAGGCTTGCGGAAAAGTAACGGTTAGCTCGATACTTCATCTCATACCTCTCTATATCGACTCCGAAGAGGTTGGTCGCGTTCGGACCGAGTACAACTTCGGCAAGAAAGCTCAGATGATCCGAGACTTTAGAAGTCATGAACAGATCGAACTCGCCGGCCTGGAAGGCGTTGTGAGGCGACGTGACTGGGTTCCCGCAGGTAGCGCAGCCGTCGTTAACGATGGGGAAGACCAGGGGATTGGCAATGGATCCAACGCCGTAATTGAAATCGAAGAATCCTTTGATATTCAAAGTGGGCCCTCCCGGGAGCCGCATCATGTGATCGTGCTCCGCCGGCTCAGGCGTTGGGGCTACAGGGGGAGGGGGCGGGGCCAGATCGGCAATAACATTGGCAGCGGGAGGCGACGCAACTGTCAGGGGCGGCTTGGCTCGATCGGCGGTACCCGATTCGGAAGCTTTGCCGTCGAGCCTTTTCTCCAATTCCTCGATACGGGCTTCATGAGCCGCAATTACGGCCAGCAGTTTGTCGACGGTCTCTTGCGTCACCACCGTGGGCGGTCCGGCTGCGGACTGGCCATCCGGCGCGGCGCCAAGTAGAGGCAATGCCCAAACAAGGGCCAAGAGCAAGAAGAGTTCTTTCATAGTTTCCGATACGCTCAGCGAATATGTGCTGAATTCCGCCAAGTTTCTCAGATGAAGATGGGAATCGAGCGTCGACCCAGAGCCAACTGGCCGCGCGCAGCCCGAAAATAATGAGCGCTGAATCCAAGTCCAGGCATCCATTGGAATTGAATTTCCACGGATGAGCCCCATCCGCTGCGGGACTGTGTACGTAACATTTATCTGCGTCTGCGTTAAAATCACGCGCATGATACATTAGGTATCCAAGAGCACGGGAAGGAGGAGGACTTCAGGTGAGATCCTTCGCAGTAATCCTCGTAACGTCAGCCTGCTTATTTCAATCTGTAAAAGCCGGCGACATCGGTCAAAAAGCCTGGGAACTGGAATCGCAAGGGGATGCGGCCGGAGCCAGGGCGATGCTTCATCGCGAGGCGCAATCGAGTACCGCGGGCGCGGAGACTCTGGAGGCTTACGCCGATTTCCTGGATCGCCATCACGATCCAGGCGCGCGTGCCGCATACGAACGGCTGCTGCTGGTAGCGCAGGGGCCAACGAAATTAGCGGCTACGCGCCGGCTGGTTCTTCTGGACGTCTTTGCGGAGGATCTGCAGGCTGCCGCCCACCACCTGCAGCAATTCCAAGAATCGGGCGGCAGCGGTTGGACTTTGCCTTCGGTGCAGCCCGCTGCTACGGAAAAAGCCCAGGTGATCCTGATTCCCGGCCCGCTGCGATCGTTCGCGCGCATGGCGGCACTGGCTCCGGACGTGCATCCGGAAGACTTGATGTCGGCGCTGGCGCGCAACATCGTTACCAATGGTTATCAAGCGACGGCCAGTAACGAAGCACTGGAGCAGACCGAATATCTGAAGCTGATCGTCCGATACTTGACCCAGGCTCGCGAGTTGGAGAAACAGGCGGGCACCGATAAGGTGATCAAGATCGATTCCTGCGAATCCTCCCAAACTAACGATCTGTTACGCGTGCTCGGGTACCGCATGCGCGGGGCCTGCGGCAGCGACGTGGTGCTTGAAACGGTGAATGCAACACGGGCCTTCCTGACCATCGACTCGGGATTTCCGCTGGCCCAACTCGAACAATCGTTGCGCACGAATCGCCCGTTCGTGTACGACTACAAGCCGACGGAAGTGCCGGTACTTTACGGTCCTGAATACTGGCTGTCGGCCAAGGAAAAGCAAACCGGCGACTTTCTGGATTTCATCATTGGCGACCCGTCGTTGTGCCGGCTCTACCTGGGCATGGCGAAATTGGATCCGCAAACCGCCGACGATCTGAAGAAGACGGTGGCCATTCAAAAGATCCGCGCGTTTGCGCACGTGCTCGATTTTTATGGCGCGATGTTTGAGATCCGCGACGGTAAAGCGGTGGTGCCCGGCGGCGCACGAACCGAAAAGACATGGGCTGAACTGGTGGGCGTGGCTCCCGATAAAGGCGCGGCTTTTTTTGAACGGCTAGTGGCTCGCGACGATGGCTGGTTGGCCAGCTATTTCGATTCTCTGCTGCGCATTACATACGTGCCGGCCAATGGCCAAGTGCAGCAATATCTTACCGATCCCGACCGGCTGAAGCGATTTTATGCGGCGATCCGCGGGAAGGTGACCAGTCCGGGACCGGCGCGCCCCGTGTTCCGGTCCAACAGCGACATGATGCTGCTAACCACGCGGCTGCGCCTGGATCCGGATGGAAAGCCGCATGTTCCCGGCGGCATCGAGGTTTGGCGCGATCTGTTTGTGGATCATCCGCATGGCAAGTACGACGCGAAGCTCACTAAGACGGCGGGCGGATGGAAGGGCGGCGACGACGTTTTAGAAGCATTATTTGCGCTGACTCGCAAGTCGGTCGAAAACGAGCCTCTGAAAATATTCCTCGCGCTGAGCGACATGGACCGCAACCGCGCCACACCGCTGGATGGCGAAACAGCGGCTCGCCTGGCGAGGGACTTCCCGGTGTATGGCTCTCAGTACTCGCTGTTTTCGGAAGTGCCTGAAATCACCAATGCCGGGATCAACGATTTTCTGGACACTGCAGAAGCGATCAGTGAGACGCACGATATCGGCTTGAGAGCGGACGCTGCAGGCACCTTCCAGGGCGTGGTGGCATTGTGGCAGATTCTGTACCGCCAACAAGCGATCGCGCCCGCCGACGCGGGTCCGAGCTTCACTAAAATACTGGCGCCGTTCGGGAAGGCGAAGGGAGAAAAAGAAGTATTCGAAGCGGGCCGCAACGGGGTGAAGGTTTTGCTGGCCGCGACGAAATCTCCGGCGGCCGTTTCTCCACAGGACCGCATGATCGACCTGCTGGCGGGCGCGGCCGAACCCGCCGACGCCGACGCGCACGCGCAGTTGGTAGAAGAGATGATTCGCATATTCGAATCGCAGCGGTTGATCTCTTTGACCACACTCTTTGAGTTGGTCGACAATTTGGAAAGTCTGTCGCGGGGCGAGAAAGTGAATCAGGCGTTGATCTCGAAAGCGGCCAACCGCATCGCCGAGATCCAGCTTCCGCGGGCGTCGCTGAGCACCGTCGAGAAGAACCAACTGGCTTTCGGTTACTGGCCGGAGAAGCACATCGAGCAACAACGCAAACTGAATCTGCGGGCGCTGATCGACCGTTCCGGCAACGATCCAAAGAAGCTGGACGATATACGCAGCTTACTGGGACCGTTCCTGCGCGACACGCTGGTGGGCTTGGCTTATGTCCACTATGCGCCGCCGGGAGCGCAGATCCTGTATACGAATCCGCTGTTCGTGCGCAGCCACGATTTTATCGGATTGCCGGGTTCGAACCAGACCTGGCGCGCGACGGAGTTGCTGGGCGGTGGATGGCCGACCAGCGCGGGAGGTAAGCTCTCGTGCTCGCTTTCCGGGCTGCCTTATGCGCTGGCCGAAGCGGAGCAAAACTTTCTGGTTCCAACACGTGAACAGGCGTTGATCTGGGGCGATCTGGTTCCGCAGATGATTCTTAGCGCGACCGTTCCGCGGTGGTGGAACGTCACGCCGTCACAGTTGCATTGGGTGGCGCTGCATATGACATTCGCGGAGAATCGGATGGCCGAAGCGGTACTAAGTCCGGTAGCGCGGCAGGATTTTCTGGACGCGTTGAGCCGGCACGCTCCGCCAGCGCGTACGCGTAAGATGGGAACTCTGCTGGCGAGCGGGCAGATGCACTCCGCGGTGGAAAACATCATGCCTTCTGAAATGTTCGAGGTGGCGGCGGATATGATCTCTTCGACTAAATCGGATGACGGGCCGATCGCGAAAGAGATCCGGCGCGAGGCGGCTGAACAGCCCAAAACTTTGAACTACAGCGCGATCTCGCGGGCCTTCGGCACACCCAAGCCGACGCTGGCCAACTCTTTTTCCCCGCAGCTTCTGAATATACGGACATTCCCCACGTTGATGGGATATTCCAGCCGGATACTGGCAGAAAGTTGGGAATCGAACCTGCTGTACTATGCCACGATTGCGGATGAATTGCAGATCCCGCCGTCGCAGTTGAACGTGCTGGTTCCGGAGTGGACGAAGGAAACGGTGGAACGGATTTTCGCCACGCATTTGGAGGATTGGCCGGCGCTGCTGCGTTCGCTGCGCCTGGTGGGCGAAGAAGTCCGGCTGAAGAGCCGCAAGTCTACGGCGGCCCTGGCGGCCGCCGCTCAGTAAATCGATGGTTCTCGCGTGAATGGAGGAATGCTTGATTTCGATGCGAAAAATCCTGATGCTAGGAACTGGTCTGACGCTGCCCGGCGCGATGGTATGGCTGTACGCGCAAGAGCGTCCCACGTTTCGCATCAAAGTCGACATGGTGGTGCTCAGCTTCACCGTCACCGACAGCAAGAATCACTACATCAACGGGTTGAAGCCAGGCGATGTGAAGATCTTCGAGGACGGCATTCCTCAGAAACTGAATACGTTCGGCGAGGGGAATAAGCCGCCGCTGCAGATTCTGGAGAACGGCGCGACCCGTGCGCTGTTAGCATCCGAAGCTCCAGCCGCGGGCGTGGAGCCGGAAGCCAAAGGCGGCTCCGAATTACGGTCGGATGCCTTCGTCGGCACCAACGTTTTCGTGCTGTTCGACACCAGCAATTACATGTACCGGGGGTTCGTTTACGCCTCGGACGCGATCGCCGATTTCGTGCGCGGTTTGGATCGAACCGATTCGGTGGCGGTTTACACATTCAGCCGCAATCTGTCGCGGCCGGCGGCGCTGACGCACGATCGCGGCGAAGCGATCTTCGGCCTGCGCAAGGCGGTGGCGGGCGATGACGCGGCGCTTTATAACGGTCTGCTGCTGACTTTACGCGATGCCGCGAAGGTGCCCGGACGCAAGGTGATCATCGTTTTCTCGAATGGTCCCGACAATGCCAGCATGGTGGCGCCGGACGATGTGCGGGCCGTGGCCGAGGATGAAGGAATTCCGATTTACGTGATCTCGACGAGTGAGGTGAATAAGGACCCGGTGTCGAGCAATATCTTCCGGCGCATCGCGACTCGCACGGGAGGCAAGGCTTACTTTGCAAAGACCTGGCAGAAGCAGGTGGAGGCTTTCGAGAGCATTCGGGAAGACTTAGGGAATAGCTATACGGTGACTTATTATCCGCAGCCGAATCCGAATGAAGGGTTTAGGAAGATTAGCATTGAGATCGCTAGCGATGTGGGTAAGAAGTATCGAGTGCGGGCGCGGCCTGGGTATCGGCCTCGCGGCGGATTCTGAGGGTGTGTCGAAAGTCGAAAATCCTATCTCGCGAGCAGGGCTTCAGGGCGGAGGTTACGAAACGCTTCGAGTGAAAAGATTGCGTCCACGGGCAGCCCGAAAAGCGCCGCAATGCGTAACGATAGGTGGAGACTGGGCGCATACTCCCCACGCTCCAAATAGCCGATTGTTTGGTAATGAACCCCAAGCAACTCGGCCAGTTGCTGGCGTGACCAGCCTCTTTCGGTGCGGAGGAGCTGAATTCGATTGTAGACGATCTCTTCGGTTTTTGAATCCCGGCCAGCCATTATGCTTCTCGCTCGGTCCACGCCACCAGGCAAGAAGGCGTTACGATCGCTGTAAAAAGCGCTCCGAGAAGCGTTTGCAACGCTGTGGCGGTGGAAATTTGGGCCCGGTCCATCCACGAGAGGCCGATGCAGACGATCGCGAGAACTGCAAAAAGGCCCCCGGTCACTCGATAGGCGGCCACATAGACGGCATTGCGAACCGCGCGTTGTCTTTCGTCGAGGCGTGCGCCGGGAAGGTCCGCTACGCCACGGGTCGTGATGCGCAGCAGGACAGCGACGGCCAGGAACAGAACCAATCCGATGAGCGACGCGACTGGAAAACCGAGCAGCGCCCCGCCCACGTAGGTTGTCAAAGCTGCAAACCCACAGGCGACCTGAATGCGTCGCCGCTTTTGGGTGCGCCAAGCGGCGAAACCGGTACCTAAAAGCAACCGGTCATAGCCCTGCTCTGCCGCTCTGGATAGAGATTCTTCTGTTGTCTTATTATTCATATTTATAGCATACATGCTATATATTGTAGTTGCAACAAGATACTTGCTTCGGTGGCTCAATCTCGCTGCCGACAGTTCCATCGCCAGGGCGGTCGCCCTTGGAGACAACCCCTAAACGAGTTAAGCTACTCTCTATGGCGGTGATTCAATTCGTTCGCAACTACGACGACCTTTCGACGGATCGCGGGTACCAGTTCAAGTTCCATTGCGACAAGTGCGGCAACGGGCATCTCAGCTCGTTCCAGAACTCAATGCTGGGAACGGCGGGGAGCCTGTTGCGGGCGGCCAGCGATATCTTCGGCGGATGGGCCGGAGGCGCGGCCAATTCCACGTATGAAATACAGCGCGCCGTGGGAGGGAAGGCGCACGACTCAGCGCTGAGCGAGGCCGTTCAGGAAGGCAAGCAGTTCTTCAAGCAGTGCGCCCGCTGCGGCCACTGGGTGTGTCCAGAGATCTGCTGGAATCCGGAGGCGAGCATGTGCGAGGACTGCGCTCCGCGGCTGCAGGAAGAGATGGCGTCGGCACAGGCGCATGCCAAAGCGGATATCGCGCGAGCGCAGTTGTACGAGAAGGCCCAGAAGGTGGACTACGCCGGTGGAGTGGATATGAGCGCGGATTCGGTGCTGCGCGCGCCGGAAGTTCCGCAGGAGACGGCGCCGGGAAAGTTGTGCCAGAATTGCGGCGTCAATATCGGGCACGCCAGGTTTTGTCCGGAATGCGGAACGGCGGCGAAGCCGGAGAAGGTGAAGTGCGGCAAATGCGGGTTCGAGCCGGAGAAGGTAGTCAAGTTCTGTCCGGAGTGCGGGAATAAGTTATAGACTAAGGCCGAACCCTAATACAGACTGCTGGCAGAACGGCCGATCACATCCTTGTGATACGCCGATTAGCCGCTTTCATTCTGACCGTTGCCTCTATCGGTCTGGCACAGCCAGACCGGGCGCGCAAAGAGGCAGTTCTCTATTCCGGTCATAGCCAAGCCATCGCTCGCGCTCTACCTCCGAGCATGGCCTTTCATCTACCCGCCACCCGCGGCGTGGAATTGCAGCCGGTCTCGAATGCTGAACGGACCACAACACTTCACCCCGGCGCACCGCGTCGGGTGGGATTGCATCGCTCACTGCCAGCGGGCGCGCTGGATCAAGGAGCTTGGATCACGCTCCCTAATGGCAAGCAGATCTGGCAGGTATCCATCCATTCCCCGGGGGCCGTTCAATTGCGCGTCCAATTTGGAGAATTCGCCGCGGGAGCCGGAAGGGTCTGGGTCCACAACGGCGTTGAAGCCGACGGGCCCTATACAGGAGCCGGCATCTATGGGAATGGCGAGTTCTGGAGCGGGGTGATCGCGGGCGATAAGGCTGTCATCGAATATGAGCCTGCCTCTTCGCCCAAGGCCGCCGGACGGCCGCCGTTCCAAGTTCGAAACATCGCCCACCTGACCACGCAGATCGGAGTTCCGACGCCCGATCCCGCAGCTTCGTGCAATCTGGATGTCAACTGCTATGCGGAGTGGCTTACCAGCCGTAACTCGGTTGCGGAGCTGATTTTCGAGCTCAACGATCCGGGCGAAGAGGGCACCTACGTGTGCTCGGGCTCGCTGGTGGGCACGCGAGATAACAGCTTCAAACCTTATCTCTACACGGCGGGACACTGCATCCATAGTGAGGACGCGGCGCGCAGCCTGCAAACTTTCTGGGCTTACCAAACTGCCGCTTGTGGCGGGGCGGTCCCCACGACGTATGGAAAGCTCAACTCGAGTCCGGGCGGACATCTCATCGATTTCGGCGCCACCGGTGTGGGCGATTACAGCCTGGTGTTGTTGCCGGACGTTCCGAACGGTGTCGTGTTCGCGGGCTGGGATACGGCCGATCCGGCGCTAGGCGCTCCGGTAGTGGGCATTCACCATCCCGAGGGATCGTTCAAGCGCATTTCGTTCGGCCAGATTATCGCCAGCAGCGAGGTGAGCATAGAAGGAGCTTCGCTCGATGGCAGCCTGTATAACACCGCGCTGTGGTCGGCCGGCGTCACGCAGCCGGGTTCGTCGGGGTCGCCGCTATTTACGGGACCTGGAGTGGTGGTCGGCGCGCTCACCTATGGTCCGGCGTTGGACGGCGAGGCGATCTGCGGGGGCGACGATTACAGCGCGTACGGAAAGTTTTCGATAGCCTATGCCGCGCTGAGCGATTATTTCGAGGATCTGCCGTATGCGACGGTTACTCCCACGAAGTCCGCGCTGGAATTCAAGGGTCTGAACGGAGCCATTCCCGGTGGAAACTCGCAAACCCTACAGCTCACTACTGGAGCGGCTTCGGCTGTCGAATTCAAGGTCCGGCCGGACGAGCCGTGGATTCAGGTGTCGACGAGCGCGACGTCGGTATCCGCGACGGCTCCCGTGCAGTTGACGGTGAAAGTGGATACTACGACTCTCACCAAGACGCAAAGCTACGCGGGAACGGTTACGATTCTTTCGGCGGCCGCGCCGCCGCAGTACATCAATGTGACAGTCGACATGACCATGCAGTTGTCGAACGTTCTCATAACGTCGAACCCCAATCCCGTATCGCCATCCCTGGGGGCGAACGGAGTAGTCTGGGCGTTGACATTGAAATTGCGGGAAACGAATGGTGTCGCGACCAACTTGACCGGCTTCCGCATTAACGGAGCCGATTACTCGGCGCGGATTTCGCAATGGTTCAGCAGTAGCTCTATCAAGGCCGATGGGTCGATTGAGGCGAGCCTTTCCACCAGCGGTCTGGCTGTCTCGACCAGCGATTATTTCGAGTTCTTCGGCGCCGATCCGGCCAGCGGCAAGACCTGGTATAAGGAACTGGTGGTCGTCTTTACTGTCCCGAACCCTTAACTTCGACGCCGGCCCAGCTTTCCATCACCTTCACGGTGGAGCAGATGTCTTCGTCGGCGAAACCCATCGCCATGGCCGCGCGGAACATCTGCTGGGTCAGGCTGGTGAGCGGCATGGGTATGTTTAGTTCGCGCGCCGAATCGAGCGCCATGGTGACGTCTTTGTGCATCCACTTGGTGGCGAAGTTCGTTGCGAAATCGCGTTTGAAGATATAGGGTGCTTTGAAGGAGATGAGTCCGCTGCGGGCGGCGCTGTTGTTCAGAATTTCTAGCATCAGTTCCGGATGGATACCGGCTTTGGTGCTAAGCACGATGCCTTCATTGAAGGCTTGCATGATGTTCGCCAGCACCTGATTCTGCGTCAGCTTGGCCTGCAGGCCCATGCCGGGTCCGCCGCAAAAATAGAACTGCTTGCCCATCGGCTCAAAGTACGGCTTGACGCGCTCGAAGACAGCTTGGTCGCCGCCCACCATGAAGGTTAGCGTGGCGTTCTCCGCGCCCGGTTTTGATCCGGTACAAGGAGCATCCAGGAAGTGAACCCCCTGGGCGCTGAACTTCTCGCCGATCGCGCGGCTGGCGGAAGGCGCGATGGTGCTGGCGTCGGCAACTACGGTTCCTGGTTTGGCGCCTTCGACGACACCGCCGGGTCCGGTTAAGACTTGCTCCGACATGGACGTGTCGCCGACGCAGAGAAAGATGCACTCCGCCGATTCACCGACCTGCTTGGGCGTAGCGCACGCGGTCGCATTGCCTTCACCGGCGAGTTCCCTGGCCTTCGCTGCCGTGTTCGACCACAGCGCCACTTCATGCCCGGCGCGAATCAAATTCCGAGCCATGGGATAACCCATGATTCCTAGCCCCAGAAATCCCAGTTTTGCCATACGACACGATGGTAACAAGCCCGCCACGGGGGGCGCCCCGGGACTTAGTATAGTCGTCGTATGGCATCCGAATTTACCGTCATCGGCGGCGGTGTAGCAGGCCTGATCGGCGCCATCGCGCTGGCCGAAAAGGGCGCTCGCGTCCGGCTCCTGGAACGGTCGGCCCATCTGGGAGGCCGAGCCGGTACGCAGCATCAAAAGGGATTCACCCTTAACATGGGCGCCCACGCGCTGTATCGGAATGGTGCTTTGTATCAGGTGCTGCGACGTTGGGGCATCCCGTTTTCAGGGCGTCCGCCCAAGCTTCGGGAATCGGCGTCACTGGTTGCGCGGGGGCGCCGGTTCCTGTTCCCGGTGGATGCCGTGCGCCTGTTCCTTACGCAAGCTTTGTCGCTGCCTGATAAGCTGCAAGCTGCCGGCCTGCTGCGAAAGCTGGGAAGCAGGTCGTTTGCACCCGCACCGGAGTTGACGGTGAAACAATGGCTCGACCAGGAATCGCTCCGGCCGAACGTGCGCGGCCTGGCCGAGATGCTGATTCGTCTCAGTACTTATTCGAACGATATGGCCGCGCTATCGGCCGCCGCCGCGGTGGCGCAGGTCCAGCTTGGCATTCACAGCGGCGTGCTTTATCTGGATGGCGGGTGGGAGACACTGATCGAAGGCCTCCAGGCTAAGGCGCAAGCGATGGGAGTGATCATTGAAGCTGGGCAGTCAGCCGATAGCGTGGAGCCGGGGACAATCTTGGCCATACCGCCGGAAGAAGTGGAACGGCTAACCGGTGTGACGTTGCCTTCGCGGACGCCGGTTCGCGCGGCATGTCTTGACTTAGGACTGCAGCGCTTGCCCAAAGGCTCCGCTTTGTTTGCAATGGATCTGCACGAACCGCTCTATCTGTCGGTACACTCGGCGTCGGGCCGCCTGGCGCCGGAAGGGTCGGCCCTGGTCCACCTGATCAGATACCTGCAACCCAATGAGACGGCGAATCGCGAACAGTTAGAATCGTTTGCGGATCTGCTGCTGCCTGGCTGGCGTGGCGAGACGCTGATCGCGCGGTTCCTGCCGAATATGATCGTCTCTTATGCGCTGCCGGGACCGGGCGGACGCGCCGGCGTGCGGGTTCCGGAGCTGCTGGGAGTCGCGATGGCGGGCGATTGGGTGGGTGAGCGACATATGCTGGCTGACGCCGCGGCTGCGAGTGCATTGGAGGCGGCGGAATTTGTTTGGGGTAAGAATGCTCTGGCGGCATAGGGTTACCAAAGGCTCGCAGAGCGGTCGAGCGGCTGGCTTTCTGTTCCGCTTAGAATAAATGATGACAGGCAAGGTCAGCGTTGTAATCGAGCAGGACGAGCATGGATGTTACGCTTGGTGCCCGGAACTGAAGGGATGTCAGTCAGAAGGCAGGGCGATTGAAGAGACCTTGGCCAGCGGGGCGATTGCACTCTACCTGGAAACCCTTACGGATGCCGAGAGGGCGTCCGCACTCAGCCAGGAGATCCTCACAACGGCAGTCGAGGTCCATGCCTAAGTTGCCTCGGCTTACAGCGGCAGAAGCGGGGCCAGCCGCGGTGCTGCATCCAAAGACCGTCAAACACGGTCTTTCAGGCGATTGAAGATTCAACCGATTTGCACGGCAATGCTCAAGAATAAGATCATCTAAGCCGGTAATTCCTTTGCGCTCGGATACCCGTGCTGCTCGCGCCCTACATCGCCGTCGTACTTCTTCGTCGTCTTAAATAACTCGTACCGGCCATCCGACGCCTCGTACTTCGTGCGATCCCGCAAATGCTGCAGCGCACTCGCGCTCAGCGGCTGGAACCCCTTGGCGATCGCCAGATTCTGGTGCAGCACATCCAACGACTCCATCCCGCTGATCGTCACCGCGACCGGCAAGCTCATGGCATACCCAAGCGCCTCCTCCGGTTTCACCGCCCCATGCGAAATCAGCTCGCCGCTGCCGCCCATGCTCTTCATGCCCAGCACGGCAATCCCTTGCTTGCGAGCTTCCGGCAGCACTTGCGCTTCGAAACTGCGGAACGTCGCATCCAGACAGTTCAGCGGCATCTGCACAGTATCGAACGGATAATGGTGCGACAGCATCTTCAGATGAATAGCCGGATCCTTATGCCCGGTGAATCCCACGAATCGGACCTTGCCCTGCTTTTTGGCCATGTCCAACGCTTCGATTACTCCGTTCGGCGCGAAGATCAACTCCGGATCGTCATAGTAGACGACTTCGTGGATTTGCCACACATCCAAGTGATCGGTCTGCAAGCGCCGTAGCGACTCCTCCAGTTGCATCATGCCCACATTCTTGTCGCGGCCATGCGTACATACCTTGGTCATCAAGGTGACCTTGTCGCGCTTGCCTTTCAACGCCTGCCCCAGCCATTCTTCACTCTTGCCGTCATGGTAATCCCAGGCGCAATCGAAAAAGTCGATCCCGTTGTCGATGGCTTCGTCCACGATGCGCTTGGCCGTGTCCAGATCTTTCGCGGAGCCGATGTGGTAACCGCCCATGCCGATGATCGAGGTCTCTAATCCCGTGCGTCCCCAGGAGCGCCGGGGAATCGCCCCGCTCCCCGTATTTTGGGCCATCAAACTTCCTCCCGCCGCCAGAGCGGCCCCTTCGAGAAATCGCCGCCGCGTTAAATAGTTTGCCATGTTTTTTTGCTCTTACTTCTGCAATTTCGGAAATGGATCGCCGGTGTTCAACGTGGCTTTCATCATTTCCTGAACTTCTTCAGATTGCATATCGAGGGGGAACCCGTGAGCCATTCGAGCCTCCGGATTATCGAACTGCAACGTGACCTTATATAGCTCGTACCGCCCGTCGGCCGCCATCTTGCTACAGCGCTGCCGTAGAGCCTGCATCTCGTCGGCGGACATCGGCTGGAACGACTGCGCCACCTTCAAATTCTGGCGGATCACGCCGACCTTCTCAGCCCCGCTGATGGTGGTGGTCACGGGCAGGCTCATGGCGTAACGCAGCATTTCCTCGGCGGTTAGCAAGCCTTTCTGGACCGGGTCGCCATGCCCGCAGATCGGTTTCATGCCCAGGGCCGCGATGCCCCGGCGATTCAGTTCCGGGAGCACCATGGCTTCGAAGCTATGGAAATTAGCGTCGAACGGGTTCAAAGGCATCTGCACCGAATCGAACGGGAACCCCGTATTCAACATCTTCATGTGGATGGTTGGATCCTTATGGCCGGTGAAACCAACGAAGCGCACTTTGCCCTGCTGCTTGGCTTTTCTTAGCGCTTCTGCGGCGCCATTGGGGCGGATGAACAACTCCGGATCGTTGTCGAAAGAAACGCCGTGAATTTGCCACAAATCCAGATGATCGGTCTGGAGCCGGTTTAAGGACTGTTCCAGCATACGCATGGCAAGATCCTGGTCGCGCCCGTGTGTGCAGACTTTGGTCATCAGGAACACGCGGTCGCGGTAGCCTTTCAGCGCGCGGCCCATCCAATCCTCGCTCTTGCCGCGATGGTATTCCCAGCAGTTGTCGAAGAAGGTTACGCCGCCCTCTACCGCTTCGTGGACGATCTGAATCGCAGTTGGTTCGTCTTCGGCATCGCCGAGATGATGTCCGCCCAATGCCAGGGCGGATATCTTTACGTCGGAGTGGCGGCCGAAGGGCCGCATAGGAATAGCGCTGCTTTGGTTGGTACCCGGCATGTACCCAGTAGACTACACCGGTAAGGGCATGTAACGTTGTCACGGTTAGCAGAACATGGGCGTTTTCGTCTGCGCTTCCAGAAACCGGCGGAACGTTCAGCCGCACTGAATGCTATACTCGCCGTGGTAGTCGGTCTTTCACATTCTGCGAACGACGGATGCTTGGGAAGGCGGTGAAAATCCGCCACTGCCCCGCAACTGTAAGCGGCCTGGAAGGGCCGGGACAACCACTGCGCCAGTGGGAAGGTTGTTCCGAAATGCCCGCCGCGAGTCAGGAGACCGATCCATCGTTCCTATCAGTTCACGTTTTCGAGGGAGAAACGTTGATGCGCATCCTATTTTATTGTCTATTCGCGCTCGCTTTGTCGGCGGCCGATTCTATTCATGGCGTCGTGCTGGACCCATCCGGCCGCCCTATCGAGGGCGCGCGGGTGCAGTGCGGCGGAAGCACGATGTATACTAATCTGGACGGCCGCTTCGAGGTCGCCTCCGGTGAATGCGACGCCACCATTGAGAAGGAAGGCTTCACTCCGAAGCAAGCCCGCCTGACGACGGGCGAGGATCTTCGGTTCACACTGGCGATTTCGGGTCCGGTCGAGAGCGTTCTTGTTTCCGCCACGCGCGCCCAAGCCACTCCCGAACAAGCTGCCGTGACCGCCAACGTCGTAACCGGCGCGCAACTGGAAGCTCGGGACTTCATCAACATCCCGGACATGCTGCGGGAACTTCCGGACATGACCATCTCCGATTCGGGCCAGCGCGGGAGTGAAACATCGATCTTTACGCGGGGATCGTCGAGCACCTCCACGTTGTTGCTGCTGGATGGAGTGCCGCTGAACGATCCCGGCGGTCAAATCAATCTCGCGCACCTGACTTCTACCGGCATCGATCGCATCGAAGCGGTGCGCGGCCCGGAGAGCGTCTTGTTTGGAGCCGAAGCCGCCGACGGAGTGGTGCAACTCTTCACGAAGCGCGGCGATCCGGAAGCAACTATCCCGCACGGGTTCGTTTCGTTGGAAGAAGGCAATTTCCAGACCGATCGCTGGATGGCCGGGATCAATGGCGGATTGTTCGGTCGCCTGGACTATTCGCTTGCCGCCGATGAACTTCACACTGCCGGGGATTTTGCGAACGATTTCTACCGCAACAATACCGGCTCGGCGAACGTTGGCTATCGCATTTCCAATAACACGCAGATTCGCGGCATCTTCCGCGTCTATGATGCGCACGCCGGGACGCCCGGCCAAACGGCCTACGACGCCATCGACTACTTCGCCAACGAGCAAACGCGCGATGAGTCCTTTTCGTTTCGCGTCGACGATAGCCGAGGCTCGAAGTACTTTCAAACTCTCTCGTTCAGCTACCATCGCCTGCACGATCTGTTCAACGAGAATGAGCCTTATAGCTCGCAGAACCTGGCGGCTTTGCTGCGGACCGCGCCGGGCGGCGCATTTCCCGCTACCTACCTGGTGACCCTGCTCGATCCTAATAATCTGCCCACGCAGATCCCTGACAGTACATTTATCAGCCAGGCGACTGCCTACTTTGGGCCTTACGGCTCACTCAATATAACGGAACGAAAAATAGTGGATTACCAGGGGACACTCGCGCAGAATGCGGGCGCGCTGGTGTTTGGTTACGATTATCAGGATCAGAGCGGCAACATATCGGGTACGCCCGCCAGCCGCGATCATAATGGTGTTTTTTTGAATGAGCAGTATACTTTTGGCAGCCGCCTTTACATCAGCGCCGGGGCGCGCTATGAACACAGCAGCGCGTTCGGAAGCGAGTTTATTCCGCGGGCGGGGCTTGGCTACCGGTTGCTGGG
>Ga0302319_10006370_pt1 | contig 23442 bp, 20 predicted proteins | sample Bog_T0_2_FD_203319 | JGI IMG/M metagenome (GOLD analysis project Ga0302319, IMG submission 203319) | Peat permafrost microbial communities from Stordalen Mire near Abisko, Sweden - Bog_T0_2 | ecosystem: Environmental > Terrestrial > Soil > Wetlands > Peat | place: Sweden: Abisko, Stordalen Mire...
AGTGCCCGCGCCAGTGATGGTCAGCGTGCTTCCGCTAAGTGTTGCCGGGCCGGAGATCAGGCTGAAGGCGACCGCACTGCTCGATGATCCGGGGGTTGCGGTGAGAGTCACCGGCGCTACGCCGTAGATCAACGGGGACGCAGGAGTGAAGGCGGTGACGGTCTGGGTGGCCTTGTTGACGGTGATCGAAACTGTCTGCGTGGCTGAGGTGTAGTCGGTGGTGTCGGTCGGCGTGAAGGTAACCGATTGAGGGGCCGTTCCGGCGTCTGGCGCTGTACTGACGGTGGTCCAGGTAAAGGTGCCAGCCGTTGCGGATGTTCCGCCGGAGAGGGTTGAGGAGGCCAGGGTCTGGCCATAAATGATGGCGCTGGCTATCGGCCAAGTCAGCGTCGGTGTGCCCGGAGTGGCTGTACCCCCAATCAACTGAATGTTCTGCCCCACCGAGCTCACGTTGAGGCTGTTGTCGGTTAGTGTCAGTGACTCGTTCTTGGCGCCTATGGTTACTGGTATGAAGTCGATGGGCATCGAGCAGTGGGCTCCCGCCGCAAGCGACGTGGTAGCAGTGCAGACACTCGCTCCGGAGCTGTCCAGCGGAAAGTCGGTTACCACGCTCAATCCGGAAAACGTCAGCATTGAATTGCCGGTATTCTCCACCACCACCGATTGCGGACTATCGCTGCTCTTTGCACCAACAGCCGTTGAGGCAAAGCTCAGGGCCGGAGCCAGCGAACGTTGCAGCTCAACCACGCGGCTGTTCCCGTGATCCGAGACGAACAGGTTGCCCGCGCCGTCCAATGCAAGGCCATTGGGTTGTACCAGAGCCGTCCCATTCACCGACGGGACGAAGGCCGTTGCTCCGCTGCCATCACCCGCCACCTCCACCACGCGGTTGTTAAGGGTGTCCGCGATGAACAGATCGCCCGCGCCGTCCACTGTGATACCGGAAGGATAATTCAAAGGAATGTTATTCACCGCCGGCGCGATGGAGGTTGCCGCGCCGTCATTGGACGGCACCTCTACCACTCGGGCATTCAACGTATCCGCGATGAACAGATTGCCTGCGCCATCTACTGCAATGCCGGACGGACGATTCAGATTCGTGCCATTCACCGTCGGGGCGATAGCTGTCGCGGCACCGCTCGGGAAAACTTCCACAATACGATTGTTCCATGTGTCCGAAATGAAGAGATTGCCCGCGCCGTCCAGTGCAATATCAACGGGATTGTTCAAGGATTTTCCATCTACCGTCGGGTAGATAGCCGTCGCTGGGCCACCACCAGCCGGCACCTTAACCACGCGCCAATTGTAGACATCGGCGATAAACAAATCGCCTGCGCCGTCCACCGCAATGCCGGCTGGCTTATCTAAAGGTCTGCCATCCACTGTCGGAGCGATGTCCTGTGCTACGCCGCCGCCCGCCGGCATCTCTACAACGCGGTTGTTCTCAATATCCGCGATGAATAGATCGCCTGCGCCATCCATGGCAAAGCCTGTCGGTTTGCCGAGGGCCAGGCCACCCGTCGGTACAATAGCGGTTGCCGGTGCCGTGCTGGCCCCAAAGGCTATCTGTGGCCCCGTGCCGATGTTCTCGAGAAACGCGGTGGCCAGCACGTTGCCGGATTTGTCTTCGAGTACCACTGCGCCATAGCGCGGGCCTGCGAACCGTGGCGTGAAAATCACGTTCACCGTGCAAGTGTCGCCGATGTTGTAACTTTTTTTGGACCAGGGATCTCCAATTGCCGCATGCTCCGTAAAGTCCAGATTTGGCGTGCCCTGGGTGAGCACGTTGACGCTGCCCACGAAGCCTGCCGCGGTGAACGTCAGCGTCACCGGATAAGAAGAGGTCGCGATCCCCACATTTGAACCGGGGGAGACCGTCACGATGCCGGTTGCAATGCTGCTCTGGAAGGTTTCGCCGCCGTTGCCATCCGAGTAGGAAGCCGTAATGGTGTGCGTTCCCGTTCCACTGAGAGTCACACCCGACAAGGTAGCTACGCTGGAGCTCAGCGGCACCGCCGTGCCGCCATTCAACGCGACAGCAACGCCGCCGCCGAGCGTATCGGTAAACGTCACGCTGCCGGTTGGCGTTATACCGCCGTTGGTCGGATCGGTCACCGTCGCGGTAAAAGTCACCGTCTGGCCCGATACCAAGGAAGAGGGGCTTATCTTCACCGTCGTCGAGGTTGTGGGCACCTCTGCAGTGCCAGTCAGAGGGATCGTCTGGGTTGCGCTGGGTGAGGCATTGAGGTTGTTGTCGGTCAGGACCATCGAGCCGTTTATTGTGCCGCTCGCTGATGAGGTTGGGGTAAAGCTGATCGCCAGGGTACAGGTCGCGTTCTCCGCGAGTGTTGCGGCCGATGAGCTGCCAGCCGTCAGCTGAGGGCACGCCACCCCACCGCCGTTGAGCGTGAAGTAGTTTGCGATGCTGGGGTTGTTACCCAAGGTCGGGATGGGAAAAGTCAGCGGTGCGTTTCCGGTGTTGGCCACGGTCACGGTCTGCACGGCGCTGGTTTCGCCATCTATAGTCTGCGCGAAGATTAGAGACGGAGGATCGCTTAGGTCAATCTCCTTCACCGCACCCGCCTGGAATCCATTAGGCCCGTAGTCCGCGACGAAGACATTGCCGCTTGCATCCAAAGCAACCCCTTGGGCATTGGTGAATCCGCTGGCCAGCGTGATCACCGTGGAGCTGGAGTTGACCGTGCCGCTGGCCGCTCCTCCTGTGCCCGCTACTATCTCCAAAGCTGTCGTCCCATAATCCGCGACGAAGACATTCCCGCTCGCATCCACCGCTACGCCGGCGGGATGGCTGATTCCGCTGCCCACGGTGTTCACCGTCGAGTTGGAGTTGACCGTGCCGCTGGCTGCTCCTCCGGTGCCCGCTACGATCTCCATGATCACGTCGATGGAGTAATCCGCTACGAAGACATTTCCGCTTGCATCCACCGCAACGCCACCGGGATCTATGAACCCGCTGCCCACAGTGATCACCGTCGAGCCGGAAGTAATGGTGCCGTCGGCTGTTCCTCCTGTTCCCGCTACGATCTCCCTCACCGCATGGCCCACACCATCCGCCACGAAGACATCCCCGGCCCCGTCCACTGCCACGCCAGCGGGATCCGAGAACCCGCTAACCATGATCACCGTCGAGGTCAAATTGATCGTACCGGTCGCAGCTGTGCCGGTACCTGCAACGATCTCCTCCACCGCCGTGTGATTCCGATCCGCGACAAACACATTCCCGCCCCCATCGACCGCCACGCCAGAGGGGTTTGAGAATCCGGCAGGAGTGGAGGGTCCTGTACTCACCGGCGTCGCATGGGAGCTTCCCGCAACGATCTCATTCACCGTATTGTTCCCCACATCCGCGACGAAGACGTCTCCGCTCGCATCCACTGCCACGCTAGTGGGGTTAGAGAATCCGTTGCCTATGGCACCCACGATCAAGTTGCTGGGAAAAGTGACCAGCGGCCCGATGCCGACGCCGTAAACATTTGCGGTTGCTATGACACCCGAGGCCGTCAACTGAACCACGCCCAGACGCAAACCTGGTCGCTTGGGGGTGAACTTCACAATAACCGTGCATGTGTCACTTGGGTAATAGGTGCCGTGGGCGGGTGTACAGGTGCCCCCCCCCGTGTCCGTAAAATCCAGGCCGATCGCGCCCTGGGTCATTACCACCGGCGTCCCAATCGTCCCTCCGGTCGTAAACGTAAAGCTCAGCGTCTCACTAACCGGCGTCGTCGCAGCCACCGCCGCGCTGCCAAAATTCACGCTGCTTCTCTGGATCTCCTTCACCGCATTGTTGTTGTCATCCGCAACGTAGACGTTCCCGCTCCCGTCTACCGCCACGCCAGAGGGATTGCGGAAGCCGCTGCCCAGCGTCAGGATCGTCGGAGTGGAAGGAATCGCCCCGCCCACCGCCTCGATCTCCTTCACCGCATCGTTGGACCAATCCCCAACATAGACGTTCCCGCTCCCGTCTACCGCTATGCCAGAGGGCAAGTTGAAGCCGATGCCCAGCGTCAGGATCGTCGGAGTGCCCGGGATCGCCCCGCCCACCGCCTCGATCTCCTTCACCGCATTGCTGCCATTATCCGCAACGTAGACGTTCCCGCTCCCGTCTACCGCGACGCCAGAGGGGCTGCTGAAGCCGCTACCCAGCGTCAGGATCGTCGGAGTGGAAGGGATCGCCCCGGCCACCGCCTCGATCTCTTTCACCGCATGGTTGCCCCAATCCGCAACGTAGACGTTCCCGCTTCTGTCCACCGCGACGCTATAGGGGTAGTGGAATCCGCTGCCCAGCGTCGTTACACAGCTCGAACTCGCGCAGCCCGCCGTCATCTCCTTCACCGCATTGTTGATCGTATCCGCAACGTAGACGTTCCCACTCCCGTCTACCGCGACACCATAGGGAGAGCTGAAGCCGCTACCCAGCGTCAGGATCGTCGGGCTGGCCGGGATCACCCCGCCCACCGCCTCGATCTCCTTCACCGCATTGTTGTTACTATCCGCAACGTAGACGTTCCCGCTCCCGTCTACCGCCACGCCAAGGGGCAAGCTGAAGCCGCTACCCAACGTGTCCGTGACCCCACTGAAGACTGCCGCCGTCTGCGCTTGCGCTATGGGAGCGAACCCGATCAGGACACCACAAAGAGCTGCCACGCCCACACAGGCTTGCAGAACACAGGAGCGAAGTCTGCCGGAATTACCAGCAAACGAACCCGAACGAGACGCGAACAGACGAGCACAGGACATGGTCACCAACCTCAATGCCGGACATGTATCCGGGGAATCAATCAACAGAACTCACTAGCTTGCGAATATCAAAGCAAGCTCAAGCACACAAAATACGCAGCGAAACGGCGCTCACCGCGCGTGTTTCAAAAAACAAAAATCCGCTCAGTCAACGCCGAGCTCCGGAGATTCAACGTCACCTCATCCCCGGAATGCTGATAGCCCATTTTGCTGGCGCCGATCTAGGCTACTTCGCGGCCTGGAACCATGCGCAGAAGATCGGTGATATTCAGTGCACCCGATCGTCGAATGTCTTCCCGGGAGATGACGAAGACAGCCGCCGCGGCTTGCGAGGTCGTCTGCTCCTTCTTGGAGAAGGATTGCCAGGGGCAAGAATGAGAAAGGGATGGGGCGAGCGCTAACCTCATCTCGCGATAAATGGCGAGTCCGAACATATTGCTTTCAATGGCCTACTTGTGTGTATCGACAGAACGTATGGGTTTGTTCAATCGTTCCGCTAGCGGAAGGCGTGTCTATCGAGGTCAATCCTTAGATCGCTCAGCGAGAAATGCGTCGCGGCTCGCGAAGGCCCGCGGATGACCGCCCCCGCGCCCCCAAGTCCTCTAACTGCGGGAACCAGAGGCTCTGGCAACGCAAATCCTCCACCTCGCTAACTCTATTCCTCGCTCTGTTCGCGGCTGCGGTTCCTGCGGACCTTCAACGGCCTTTGCCCACTCTCGTCAACTCCAGCACTTGTTACCTCTACCCCAAGCGCATTAGAGCTGGCCCATCATGCCAGTCCAATGACTGTTTCAAACACTAGATCCTTGCCGGCGGGCACCTTCAGGACCAGCTTTCGGGTTTTGAGCTCCTCGCTAAGTCCTGGTTTCGTCGCCAACGAAACAGCCCAGATACAGAGGCAACGCACATTGCAGAGGTAGATCTCTCCTTTGTCATCGGTCACAACATAACCGTCGTCGGAGACGGCGCCGAGGTCGTAGGATCGAATTCGTCGTTTCATCGTTCGGCTCGCTCTTGATGTCTATATATTAAACAGCCCAAAATATTAAACAGCCCAAACCCGCCATTGGGTCCGCCGCCAACTAGTGCGACAGCGTCGCAACAATCTGTTCCCCATACCCGGCACGCTCGGAACCAAGCACCTCGCGCAGGATGCGTTCGCCCAACCTGCAGTAAAAGACCGTTTAGACGCCGGCTTGGCATACAGTTTCGGGGACAAGGTCATGTTCCCGCGATACGGGGTGACTAATTACGGAATTCCCCCACCTCGCCTCTCGGCGTGGATTTGAGCATTGGAACTTGTGTCCCCTTCGCGAATAAATGTTTGAGACATCATTCGGACCTGGGTGCTCGATCATGCAACAGTAGACTCCACTCGTGGAGCTTTTGCTGAAGCAGGGCCTTTGGGATCATTTTCGTCTCGTACTGGGCCACCAGAGCGGGTGAGAGATGCCTACTGAGCGCGTACTCAACGACTTCGTCGTCTTTCGTCCTGCAGAGAAGAACGCCGATACTTGGATTCTCGTGAGGCCGCTTTCTGTCGCGGTCGAGGGCCTCCAAGTAGAAGCTAAGTTTTCCCATGTGTTCTGGTTCAAAGCGACTAGTCTTTAGTTCTTCTGTGGCGCAGCCAGTTATGTGGCGTTCAGCAATGGGGGCAGCCATATTTGCTCCGTTTCAGTGTTTGAACGCCACATAATCTGCGGTTGCCGCAGGCAGAAAGCCCCGATCCGTCGACGTCAGACAGCTCAACTATATTCGGAACCGTTCTTTCACTTCTACGAGGAAGGGGTTTCGAATATGTTTGATCAACTCTTTGAACGATCTCATGCTTTGACCCGTCAGCGCTCCGCTCCGATGGTGGATGAACGCCGACTCTATCTGGTCCATTGCGCTGGGCAGGGAATGGCCAAGAGCACTCTGAAACTCACGGCCGAACTCCTGGTGGCGGTTGAACAGTATCTTCGGATAGCCGCAAGGTCCGGTTCAAGGATCAGTCTGCAAGAGGTAGACGACGCGGGAAATAATTGGGCCAGCCGCCGTACTGTGCGTCCCCCGCATCTCCATCCTAAACTCTCAAAACAGCGTTTCGTTTGTCAGGCGGTGCGGTGGCTAACCTTTATGAGTTGCCTCGAGCCAGCCCGCACTCCGGCGAAGCCGCACGAAGAGAAGGTAATCGAGTTCGCCGATTTTATGCTTCGCGAACGTGGCCTCTCGCCGATGACGATTGAGCAACGCTGTTACACGGTGCGCCAGTTTCTCGACCAGCTCTGCGACGGAGGCCGGTCACTCCAGGACGTGACTGTTTCCGAAGTCGACTCGATACTCGCCGCCAGAGTCAACCAAGGGCATTATGTACGAGCGTCGGTTCAGACCTGCGCATCTTCCCTGCGTTCGTTTTTCCGCTTCGCCGAAACAAGGAGATGGTGCAAGGAAGGTATTGCAGCATCCATCATGTCGCCTCGTGTCTTCAAGCAGGAGTCCTTGCCATCGGCTCCGACATGGTCCGAAGTCCAGAAGCTTCTCGGCAGTATGGACGCCACCACTCCCTCCGCGATTCGTGACCGATCAATTTTGATGGTGCTTGCCATCTACGGAGTGCGCGCGGGAGAAGTGGCCCGGCTACAACTTGGAGACATTAACTGGGAGGAAGAATCGATTGTCTTCACACGTTCCAAGCGGCTCGGCAAGCATCGCTTCCCGCTTGTCCAGCCTGTAGGCGATTCAATCATCCGATATTTGCAGGAAGTGAGACCACCCTCGCCTCATCGAGAGGTTTTTCTTACGGTGAGAGCTCCCTTTAGTCCGGTAACAGCTGGGACACTTTGGCCCGTGGTCGGCAAACGTTTGAGAGCCATCGCTACCTCCATAAAGCATCACGGCCCCCATGCTTTGCGTCACGCCTGCGCAACTCGATTGATCAACGAAGGTCTCTCTCTGAAGGAAGTTGGTGATCATCTGGGACACCGCAGCCTTGAGACCACTCGCATCTACGCCAAGGTGGATCTTGTTCGACTTCGCCAGGTTGCCAGCTTCGATCTGGGAGGTCTGCTATGACCCTTCAGAATGTCGTCGAAGAATATGCCACGTTCCGCCGGACCCTCGGGGAAAGATTTGGAGTCAACGGCAAAGTGCTCAAGGCCTTCTGCAGGGCAATGGGTGAAGACACTGCCCTACAGGATGTTGCGCCGGAACGAGTGAGTGCATTTCTTAAAGGGACCGGCCCGATGACGGCCTCATGGCATGTCAAACACAACGCGTTGCATGGCTTCTATCGGTATGCGATCAGCCGCGGATTTGTAGCCCATTCTCCGTTGCCGATGGTGATACCAAAACGACCGCCCGCGTTCCAGCCTTACATCTACTCGCAAGCAGAACTTCGCCACCTGATGGATGCCACATCCTCGTATCAACGTAACCGAGGTAGCCTGGAGCCGTCGACAGTAAAAACTCTTCTTCTCCTGATGTACGGCGCTGCGTTGCGTGCGTCGGAGGTCCTGTCGCTGACGAACACAGACGTCGATTTGCCCAACGCCGTTCTGACGGTTCGCGACTCGAAATTCTTCAAGAGCCGTCTTGTGCCGCTTGGTCCTATGACAACTCAGGCTCTCATCGAGTATGCGAACGGACGCAGCCCACTTGGCTGTTCACATGAAGCAGAGTCTCCGTTCTTTGTTGGGAGAAGGGGCAAAAGAATACTTCTCAACACACTCGAAGGCGCTTTTCAACAACTGCGCCAGCACGCCGGTCTGCGCCGAGATGGAGGGCCGCGCTGTCAACCTCGTCTCCATGATCTTCGACACACCTCTGCAGTTCATCGACTGACAGCGTGGTACCGCGAAGGTAAAGATGTGCAACTGCTTCTGCCGCAACTGTCCGTCTACATGGGGCACACACATTTAGCTGCAACCCAGGTGTATCTCACTATGACGCCGGAGCTCCTGCACGAGGCAAGCCTGCGTTTTGAACTCTATGCTGGACGGGAGGGCCATCATGACTGAAGCAGCCCTTCTTGGACCGTGGGTCCGGCGCTTTCTCCTTGAGTATCTCGTGACTGAAAGAAACCTTGCCCGCAACACACAACGGAGTTACCGGGATACACTTTGCTTGCTGCTTCCGTTCGCCGCCGGGAGTGCGCGCAAAGAGATCGACCAGCTCACCGTGATCGACGTGTCTGCGGACTTGGTTCGACTGTTCCTGCAAAATCTGGAACAAGTTCACCCACGGTAAGGATTCGTGTTTTATTGTCACACTCGCGTCTGACGGAGTGGCTGATGGTTGGCGATGAGGGGGCTGCAATCACACCAGAGCCAGTGTGATGCTGGTGGCATCGAAATGCTGCCACCCACGGCAATCTTATGCTGCCACTGACGGGATTCTCGCGCGTCTTTGGATTGCCACCCAAAGCGGGCTGATTCTGCCAAGCGAAGGATTCCGAGCTTGCGTACTGGAGGGACTCCCCCGAGAGATACCTTTATAAGGTGGAAGCAGAGCTGACGGCGGAAACCAGATCACCTTCGGACCGTTGACTATGAATCCAACGCGCGAATCGCCTAGACATACACGAATAAGTAGCATAGATTCAATTACTTCGAATAATGTATGCAATCAACCTGAATTTTGGAGGCAAAATGCCGTACACTTTGAAAGGTGTCGCATCTAGATGTCACATTTAAGGAGGGAGCCGTCATGCCGGCCATCGCAATCAAAAAACAGTCCATCCGGGACGCACGCCTGGAAGCTCGAGTTCCCCGAGAGACCAAGACGCTCTGGGAGCGAGCGGCTGCGGTTCAGGGAAGAAAGGTCACGGAGTTTGTGGTCAGTAGCGCTTCGGAAGCCGCTCATCGGATTCTGCGTGAAAGCGAGCTGTCAAGTCTGACTCGCCTCGACAGGATCGCATTCGTTGAAGCTCTGCTAAATCCCCCAGCTCCAAACGAAAGACTGCGTAAAGCTGCTGCACGCCATGCGCAGGTGTTTGGGAGGTAGGCCATCTCTACACCTAAGTTCAAGGACATCGAGCCGTTCGGAGATAAACACAGAACGCTCCGGCCGGCCTTTTCATGTGGTGCACCGGAACTAGACCGATACCTGAAGCAGCAGGCATCTCAGGATATTGAACGGCGGGCCTGTGTTGTTTATGTGCTCACGTCCGAGGACGACGGGTTAGCGGGCTTCTATACGCTCACTCAGGACAACATTGCATCTGAAGATCTTCCTCCAGAGTTGATTAAGCGATTGAATCTGCCTCGGTACGAACGAATAGGTGCTTCGCTCCTTGGGAGGCTTGCACGGGATCTCGCCTACAAGGGGAAGGGTGTTGGAGAGCTGCTCCTAGTCGATGCCCTGAAACGATCTCTCGCAATGAGTCGACAGATCGCATCCGCGGCGGTCGTAGTCGACGCTAAAGATGAGAAGGCCCACAAGTTCTATCAGGATTTCGGGTTCATTCCTTTCCCTGAGTCCCAAAAGCGGCTGTTCCTGCCGATGATAACAATCGAACAGATCTACCCAGAGATGCAATAGAAACCGCCCTGAGAGGGCTGTTTCGGCTTTAGCGCGGATGCGCAACTTTCAACACGCCTTCGGTGTGGATGAAACTCTTTTGACCTCGACCTTTAGGCCGATTGAGTGGCAGAACCTGCCTGCGCTGAGTGGCAGCATAAACCTGCCAAGGGTGGCAGCATAAGTTTGCAGTGGGTGGCAGAACAGACTGCCGCCAGCAGTGTGTCACAAAGGGGCTGTTTGCGGCTTCGTGAGAACCCCAATGATTTCGTAGATTTGATAGCCACGAACCGGGTGGGCAGAAACGACCGTTTGTGGCACACTCTTGCATGGCCCGTCGCTGCCTCCCTTCGAACGACCTATCCGTAAAGGCGGCGCTCTACGCGCGAGTATCGACCGATGACGGCCGCCAAACGCTAGCCAACCAGGTGCGGCAGCTGCGCGAACTGGCGGTGGCGCGAGAGTTTGAAGTCTTTCGTGAATACACGGATGAGGAAACAGGCGCCAGTGCGAACCGGGCTTCATTCCTCGCGATGTTGCGGGACGCGAGATTGAGGCGGTTCCGGATTCTTCTGATAACCGACCTAGATCGTCTGACACGGGAGGGAGCCGCGGCCGGCTTCGCTCACTTGGCTGAGTTGGACCGCTACGGAGTGCGGGTCGTGAGTCTCGGCCAAGGCTGGCTCGACTACGATCCGCGGATCGATGAAGACCCTGAGCTTCGAGAGATGCGAAACATCCAGACAGCGGTCGCTCTGACCTGGGCCGCGCTTGAGCGGCAGAAGATCTCCCGCCGAACGAAGGCCGGTCTCGAACGCGCTCGTAATGAGGGAAAGCGGCTGGGCCGCAAACCGGTCGACGCGACTGGTGAGCAGGTATGCCGGCTGCTGGCAAAAGGGACCCCCATGTCGCAGATCGCCAGTAAGCTTCATATCAGCCGTCGCACGGCCTATCGGCTGCGCGACCGCATGAAAGTGAGCGCCCCATAGATGCCTGGCATCCGCGATACGGCCTATCCACAACTGAAGTCTGCTCCTTCCGACAAAGAGCTCGCCGACGTGTATACGCCAAACTTTGTTGAACTGGTGTGGGCGGAGAAGAGGACCAGGGAACCGGCGCCGCGCGTGGGCCTTCTGGCATTGCTCAAGACCTTTCAACGGCTTGGATACTTTGTGTCGTTGTCGGACGTGCCTGTCTGCTTGCTGGAACACGTCGCCCGATCCGCTGGGTATGATTCGGTTCCAGCGGAGTTGTTCCGCTACGACGCCAGTTCGGTTCGTCGCCGGCACATGCTTCTGATCCGGGATTACGCCGGGGTCAAGGCATGGGGAGAAGATGCCCAGGCGGCAATGGAGAAAGCGAGTCGGGATGCCGCGGGTACGCTTGAAGATCTTCCCGACATCATCAATGTGGTCCTTGAGCAACTGGTTCGGCAGCGGTTCGAGCTACCGGCGTTTTCCGTTCTCCAGCGTGCCGCACAGCACGCCCGAGCGCTGGCCAACCGGGAGTATCAGTCGCTGGTCTGCGACCGGCTTGATGCGGCGGCGCGGGAGCGGTTGGCCACCATGCTCACTCGCGTCGATGACGAAACCAAGAGCCCGTGGCACCGATTGAAGGGGGAGCCGAAGCAGCCCACGGCCCAGAACAATCGCGAGTTTCTTGATCATCTGGCCTGGTTGAAGGAGCAGGCAATCGGTTCCGTCATCTTTCGAGATATTCCAGATGTGAAGCTGAAGCAATTCGCGGCGGAAGCGAGGTCGCTCGACGTTGCATCGATGAACGATTTGACGGAGACAAAGCGCCTCACCCTTGCCGCGACACTCGTATTCGCACAGACCGGTCGGGCACTGGACGATGTTGCGGATATGTATGTGCGGCTCGTCCAGCGGCTTCACAATCAGGCCCGCAACGCTCTGTTGAAGTATCAAGCCGAGCATGTGGAACGGACCGACAGTCTCGTCGCGACGCTTAACGGCGTCACCCTAGCCTATCGGACCGAGGGTACGGCGGAGCAACGGCTGTCCGCCATCGGCGAGCTGATCGAGCCAGACGCGGATCGCATTTTGGAGGAATGCGAGGCCCATCAGGCGACGGCGGGAAGAAATTATCTTCCCTTTCTCGCGCGGTACTACTCCCATCAGCGCGGGGCCCTCTTCAGTTTTCTTGAGAGCGTCAATTTGCTCTCAACGTCCTCCGACAGGAGCATGACAGATGCAATTGCATTCTTGATTACACACAGAAAGAGCCGCCTGGACCGGCTTCCTATTAAGGACGAAGCGCTATCTCTCGATCTCTCCTTCGTGGGTGAGCCGTGGTGGCCCCTTGTGGCGCCGGACACGAAGTCCAAGGAAGAACCGATGCATGTCTCCCGGCGCTGGTTCGAGATATGCGCGATCACGGAGGTGATGCGGGAGTTGAAGTCCGGCGACTTGTGCATCCCCGGCAGCGACCGCTACAGCGATTTCAGAGAGCAGTTCGTGAGCGAAGAGGAATGCCTTCAGGGCCTGGCATCGTACGCGGAACGCTCTGGCGTTCCCACGGAGCCGAAAGCTTTTGTGGCCGCCTTGCAAGGCAAGCTGGAAGCGGCGGCACAGAAGGCAGATCGAGGATTTCCAGAGAACGAGTATCTGCGTATCGAGAAGGGAGAGGCGATCCTGAAGCGCCTCCGGCGCAACCCCGATCCCGCCGGCCTCCGCTCGTTCGAGCGGCTCTTGAAAGAACGCATGACTCCGGCCGGCATACTGGACGTCCTCGCGGACACGGAGCAATGGCTGAACTGGACAAGGCACTTCGGACCGATCTCAGGCAATGACAGCAAACTGGCCAATCCGGCCGAGCGCTATCTTGTCACCACCTTCTGCTATGGATTCGACTTCGGTCCGACACAAACCTCGCGTTCGATCCGTGGTCTCGACCGGAGGCAAGTGGCGTTCGTCAACCAGCGGCACGTCACCGAAGACAAGCTGAACGAGGCGATCACGAGGGTCATCAACGGGTACAACCAGTTCCCCTTGCCGAAGATCTGGGGCCTCGGCAAGCATGCCTCCGCCGACGGAACCAAATGGGACCTCCACGCCCAAAACCTCATGTCCGAGTACCATCTGCGCTACGGCGGGTACGGCGGGATCGGCTACTACATGGTCTCGGACATGTACATCGCTCTCTTCTCCCGGTTCACCACTTGCGGCTCATGGGAAGGCCACAACATCCTGGACTATCTCGTCGAGAACGAATCGGATGTGCGGCCAGACACGATCCATGCCGACACACAGGGCCAAAGCGCGGCCATCTTCGGGCTCGCGCATCTGCTCGGCATCCAACTTCAGCCCCGGATTCGCAACTGGAAAGGGCTCCACTTCTACCGCTCCAGACCGGATCTGCAATTCAAACACATCGATCTCCTCTTCTCGAAGACAATCGATTGGAATCTCATCGAGACCATGCTGCCGGAGATGCTGCGGGTCGCGGTCTCAATCGGCGCCGGAAGGATCAAGCCATCGACTATCCTGCGAAGGCTCGCGACCTATTCGCGGAAGAGCAAACTCTACTTTGCCTTCCGGGAGCTGGGTCATGCGGTTCGTACAGGCTTTCTCCTCGACTTTCTCTCCGATATCGAGTTGCGGCGGCTGATCCAGGCGGCAACCAACAAGAGCGAACGATTCAATCAGTTCCTCCAGTGGGTTGCCTTCGGTGGCGGCGCGCTGGCCGCCGAAGGTGTCCGGGACGAGCAGCGCAAGTTCATCAAATACACCCATCTCGTCGCCAACCTCTTGATCTTTCACAACGTCGTGACCATGAGCAAAGCTCTGGAACGGTTGGTCGCCGAGGGATATGAGTTGGATGCGGAGCTCATTGCCTGCTTCAGCCCATACCTGACCGGGCATCTCAACCGCTTCGGGCGCTATACCCTCAATCGAGACAGGGTGCCGGAACCACTCGACAGCGTTCGTGAATTCAGAATGCCCCCACGCGGAGAAGGGAACGCCCGCACAGCCCAGGTCGCAGTGTGACAATCCAACACGAATCCTTACCGGGGGTGAAGTACAGATAAGTGTACTTCGTCCCTCATATTGCGATTTCTCACGAGGGAGATCAGGGGCACTGTGCAGGAACTTTAGCGTGAAATGGTCTTTTTGGAATCTCCCCGTATTTAGCGCATGATCAGGTCACCTCAAGAGAAAGGGAGGTGGCCATTCTCCCAGGGGCTGGTTACGCTCGGAGTGTATGACAGTGTGACAGTCATACTATCTCTCCCAATTCCTGAAATACTCGGCATCAGCTCGGTCGGCTTCTCGTTCTGCCAGCTCTTCGGGGCTTGGTTCTGAAGGTGGCTCGTACCGGGTGATGAATTCGTCTAGCTGTTTGTCCAGAACTACGGCCAAGTGCATCAGTGCCTCGGCCAGTTGATCTACTGTCTTAAAAGTGACGTGCAGCTCGCCGGTGGAAAGGTGGATGGACCCCGGCATAGTGTCCATGTCCGTTTCCACCTCTTGGAGTACGAGCGTGCGAAGCTTTCGCCGGACGGTCTTTCCCTTCCCTTCCCTGATTTCAGCAAACGCTTGAGCTGGATCGTCGGCCTGCTGAAGCTGCTGGAGGAAGTTGCTAAGGGTTTCCCGATCGACCAGGCGCGCTCGGCCGATCGGTACTGTCGGCAGTGAGGCCATGAGGTTCTGTGCTGAGCGAGGCTGGATCTCGAAAAGCTGCTCTAGGTCCCTGCGGTCATAGTGGGAGCGGGCTGAGCCCGCGACGGTGCGGGAGATTGGGTAGAGTCGGTCCAACCAAGAGAGTCGTCGCCCCATACCATTCCCTCCACGAAACCCCGTCTCTGACGATTATTGCGCATAAGCGCAATAATCCCCTACCCTCAAAAAGGCCCATTTCTGACTTTTGATAATGTACGTTATCCAAAGTATGAGATTCTAGTAGTCTGAAAAGATGGAACTTGCCGTCCTTCATTCCGCGCTGGTTTCAGACTCCCCAGATGGCGAGCTGGAGTTGTCCCCTCCGATCCTCCGGCTCCTTGAAGGGGTCGAGCGGAGCCTTGAGTCGCCGAATTCCCGGCGCGCATACCGCACTTCCCTGCTCCATTTCTTCGGTTGGTGTCGGGCTCAGTCCAGCGTAACGACGTTCTCTCGGATGGCCGTTCTTCAGTACAAAGACTCACTCGTCGCTGCCGGCGAGCTTCAGGAGGATGGGCGCCTGGAGCGGCGCTATGCCCCGGCGACCGTGAATCAGAGACTGGCGGCGGTTCGTGCCCTGGCACAAGAAGCGGCGGACCAGGGTTTAATCTCTCCGACGGAGGCAGCAGGAATCCAACGTGTGCGCGGCGAAAAGAGTCAAGCCAGTCGCACGGGCATGTGGGTTGGGAAAGCGCAGCTGGACCGAATTCTTCGTATTCCGGACCGCAAGACGCTCAGAGGTAAACGCGACTTTGCTATGCTGGCCGTCCTCTTCTCTACGGGCCTTCGCCGTAGTGAATTGGTGGGCCTGCCAGTCGCCGCCTTGAGACAGCAGGACGGTCAGTGGGGCCTGATTGACCTTGTCGGCAAAGGCGGGAAGCTCCGTAGCGTCCCATTGCCACTCTGGGTCAAAGACGCCATCTATGACTGGTTGGGCGCAACTCGTATTGTCCAGGGCTTCATGTTTCGAAGTATTTCCCGGCACAGGAGGCTCGGTGCAGTACAGATGTCTGATGAGAGTGTGAAACTCATACTCTCACACTATACGGTTACGGAGAACCTGGGAGGCTTTCGCCCTCATGACGCGAGACGCACTTGTGCCCGGCTCTTGCGTGCATCCGATGCCGCCTTGGAAGATATCAAGGAGCTGCTCGGGCATTCCTCTATCCAAACAACCGAGCGATACTTAGGAAAGACGGATGCCTTTAAGCGTGCGATCACAAACGCGATAGCGGAACCTTCTCATACAGTATGAGTGTCATACAGTCTTTTATTATCATAACTAACTGATTCTAAGAGTGTTACAAAAAATGTGGTACTTACCCGCATACTCTCATACTATCTGACAAAGGGTTATTTATGACACTCTGACATTCACACTAAATGATGCTACTCTATGTGTGAGAGTATGCAGTTATGCCAGTGTGAGAGTGTGAGAGTATGAAGATCGCTTTTCTAGCCAAAAAGGGCGGGGCCGGGAAGACTACTTCGAGTCTGCTTGTTGCTGAGGCCTTACGTCAGGCAGGCAATCACGTGGCGGTGCAGGATTTCGATAAGCAGGGGTCCAGTACGAAGAGCCTGATGTATTCGAAGTCTGAAGTCGAGATCGCTGTCCCAAGAAACGAATACACCTACATCGTGTTTGACACGCCCCCCAACCTCGAACATGCGGCGACGCTGCTCGCGGTGAGAGAGGCCGACGTCGTACTCATCGTCACGGGCCAGCAGATCGTGGACTTCTGGGAGGTCACTGAAGCCGTCGATTTTGCGGAGAAAACGAATTCCCGCGCTGTCGTCCGCGTACTTGTGAACAAGGTAAAAAGTGGAACGATTCTGGCAAGAAGTGTCGATGAGTCAGTTGCCGCTCTTAAAGTGAAGGCTCTTCAGACGCAAATTCCCGACCGACAGGTGTTCGCTCATTTTGTAGGCGGCGGAGGCTGGAATGTGTTGGACCGTGCGGCTCAGGTTATCGCCGGGAAGTTGGCGCTGGAAATTGTGAGCCTAACCAACAGCTCGTCACTCAGCCAGGAGTCCAGCGCTGTTGCAAAAAGATAGGGAAGGGAATCAACAATGGCAAAGGCAGCGTACAAACCTACACAAATGCTCAGGGAAGATCCCTTGGCAGCATTGAAACTAGCCACGGAAGAAAGAGCCGTCGACCAGGCTGTACTCAGAAACGAGGAAGCGGCAAAACCTATTGCTGCAGCTCCTCCGGAGACAGAGCAGAGAAGCGAGCCGGCAGGGAACCCAGCCGTGGAAAGAAAGCAGCTCCGTCCGGGAAATGCCGGTTCGTCGATCGCGCCCGTGAAGCCGTTGGCGAAGTCCCTCAATCCTACTCGGAACACGGTGTATCTCTATCCGGAAGATTTGACGAAACTCCGACAATTGAGCGGATACGCTTCGACGAACCACGGAATACGAACGAATGATAGCGTCATCGTCCGCGCGGCGCTTTCATTAGTCGAGCCAGACGTGAGATTTATGCATGCTCTGGAAGAGGCCATGCAGTCAGATCGCCGTAAGGCCAGCTCTAAATGAGGGAAGGGAACTTGTTCCGACTAGGGGTTGTAGGGGTGGGTCCGGGAGCACGCTCACTGATTTGCGGGCCATTCAAAGGGGTGCTCCAACAATTCGCGTGCCTGATTGATCGCCCCGACAGTGTTATCACCGGTCTGAATTGCTAACTGGTATTGCGCGACGGCCCGTTCGCGCTGTCCAGTAACGTCGAAGATCTTCCCAATTTGGATGTAGCTCCAGACTTTGGTCCAGACGGGATTCCCATCTCCGGCCAGCGAGTCGCGATAGGCGTTCACGCTTGCCTGGTAGGCGTGCTTTTCGAGAAGGAACTCCGCAATGCAATACTTCGCCAGCGAGCTCCGCGGTGTCGATTTGCTTACCGCCTGCACCGTTCCCCGGCCTACCAGCTCTTCCACACGTTCCACCCAGCCGCGATTGGCGGGGTCATTAGCGTAGTCGGACGCCGCTTTCTTCTGGTCGCAATCCGAGACATATCCATGTGCACTGATCTGAGCAAACGACGGCGCCGCTACCGCCAGCATCATGATCGCCACTACAACAAAACAACGAGTCCGATTGGACAGTGTCATAAGCTTCCTTTCAGCGATGCTATGACGTGGGGTGCTTTCGGCGAAGCAAACTCGATGGCTCACACCCTTGAATTTGACACGCAAAACCGTCAACTTTACTCGATGGACGGCCCCCCGATCGGAACGATAGCAAGTGTTGACCTCGCGAGCCCAGTCGCCCGATCTATCCTTTGGCAACGAGGGCTTGGTCGCGAGCGTTCGCTGGCGACTGAGCACCTTGTTTACGTTCTAAACCCGGACTACCCGGAATTTGGCCTACAGGGAGTTTGGGGTAGCCGAGGATCCAAGGAGAGCCGACCGGCGCGTCCTGAGCCCGCCAGAGCTTCAGAATCAGGCACTGTGGTTGATATCTGTCTTTCTTTTGCGCCCCTTGGGGCGCGCGGATTGTTTTTGGTTTTGGAAATCCGCCCGAAGGGCGTGCCTTTGGGTTTTTAGTTATCCGCCCGTTAGGGCGCGCCTTATTGCTGGGACGATTCGCACATTTTGCACAGGGATAACAACCTGCGACGATCAACATGGAATTACTTGTAACCACTTGCTTCCTTATAGCGGTACCCGGAGCATCACCAATTCTGACTCGGAGCATCACATTACCCGACTCGGAGCATCACTTTTCATACTCGGAACATCACTTTTTTTGCTGACTTTTCCTGTAGCTGTGGGAAATACGTAAAGCCTTTCTGCTGCTATAAGTTGCGTGCCATTCATACCCGGAGCATCACCACTTTTTCTCACACCCGCTCCGTGTCTGATCGATTATCCAGTAAGTTGCATATCATCAATGATTTGGGAGGAAATCATACCCGGAGCATCACTTCCTTCCCTTGGTGTATCGCGCTCTCACCTGGCTTGTTCATACAAGTGCTTTTTAATGTGCTACTTAGTGCATTTTATACCCGGAGCATCACCGCCCCTGTTTGGACCTCTAAGCGGCTGAAAAAAAGGCTTTTATCAAAAGTTTTGCAGCGCATTTATACCTGTTACATCACCCAAGCTTTGGCGCTCCAATCTTGCATCTCTTGCACTATCAGATGGATACGGCCAAAACAGACCCGGAACATCACTGCGACGATGGGCTCTCAAAAGTCCAGCAAAAAAGCCCCGAAAAGGGGCTTTTTGCGGGGAATTTATACCTGTTACATCACTACCCATTGAGATATTTCGTCTCGACGTTGTGCGAAGGTATGAGGTGCTGACCCTTTGCTGGAGGTCCGATGATGAGGCCTTTCTTGGTCGCCTCGGCCGACAGCTCGGGCCACACTCCCTTGAGCAGCTTGATTGCATTGTCAAACCTGACGCGGATACGAGCCGTGTTGGAGTCCGCGTGCCAGAGCTGGCCGCGTAGTTGCTTCCAAGTGATCAGCGTTCTTGTCCTGGCTGCGTAGCTGCGCCAGTGTAGGAACAAGATGTAATCCTGCATCTGTGGCTTTTGTTCTAGCTTGCGAAGAATCTCCCACGGAAACGGAACATGGTGCCGGTTGATCTCCTTGAAAAACTTCTCACCAAACCTTAGACCGGCTGGACCTGTGATCGGCGTAGCTCTCGGTTGAATGCTGGCTGGTACACGCGAGTCCTCGATGATTGGCAACAACGATCTGTCTTCGTCGCTCTCATGGTCCTTGTTCTCCTTGCCGTAACGCTCTACAAAGATCGTGAGTCCGGAGAGTCGGCGGTATGCGTCGCGGAGCCGCTTTACGTTCTGGCCTGATTTTGAATGCCCTACCTCGGTGAGAAAGTCTGCAGCTTTCTCAAGCGGCACGAAAGGACTCTTGAGTTTGATCGCCTTGTCGATGCACCAATGAAGGAAGGTGCGATCTGCGCCGTAGGGCATGGGAATCCGATTGCCTTCTTTGTCCGAAGCCAGGGCGTAGAAGGTGACACGGATGTCGTTCCCGTCTCGGTCGCGTGAGACGCGGCTGATTCTGTCTTCGGTGGTTTCACGATAGGGAAGCCCGCAGAAGATAAGCGCCTGGGCAATCTGAACAAGCTGCGGACTCACGCCGGAGCGCCGCAGTTCTGTGTAGTCGGCTAGAGCATCCACTAAAGCGAGTTGAGCACTCTCAGTTTCCTGCTCGTAGTTTCTCGGCTCGCCTGGCTTCCTTCCAGCTCGTCCGCGTTTTGCAGCTTGCGTTTTCGCGTCTTTCCGCGGTGGAAGGATCTCGGCTGGGAATAGAGATGCGTTTTGTTGGATGATCTGCGATACTTTATCCAAATGGTGCCCGCCTCCTATGCGGGTGTAAGACCGGCCCGGCGTCTGCAAACGCCGGGCTTTCATTTGTCAACGACCAAACTCGCTAGTTCCCAGCTCCTCGATGAGCGTTGCTCATAACTGTAGACGCATAGCCGTTCTTCAATCCAGTTGTAAATGAGCCTGAGTTGTAACGGGAAAATGTGGAAAACAGGGCATTAATGTCCGGCTTCCCGGAATGAGGGGTTGTCGAATAGATCTCCCCAAGCAACCGCGCTCCGATCGCCACGTTTGTGCATGGGTCAAAAAGCTGGCGAACGGCAACGCCGTATCTGGCTGCGTTCTCGCTGTTGATCTGCATAAGGCCGATGCTGACGGTGTACCCGCGGCTGTGAAACCAGCGCGTCCAATGGATCGCCTCAGGCAGTGTCGCCGGCTGACGAGTCAGGTAGACCTCTTGATTGTGTAGGCCGTTGTAGGCCGCTACCGTAGCAGGGTAGTTGAGACTCAGCGCGTAAGGGTGCAAGGCTGATTCGGTCACGGCAACGGCGTCTAGCGTGTCTACGGCGGCGTTGGGCGCGCATCTCGCGGCGAGTTGGTTGAATGTCGCCATAGGAAGCCGGGTGTTGGCCTGCGCGGCCAGATACGAGCTGCAACTGAGCGCAGCAACTAGCATGATGCTGTGCTTTCGCAATTGTATGATTCTTGTATGAACATTGTTGACTCTTCTTTGCATGGCGGGGGTAACCGAGTTGAGTACCCTCAAAATTGACCTGTATGAAGTTTGTTGATTCTGGGTTGTCATCAGGAATTGACCGCCCTCACGAGGGGGATGTCGAAAAGCCTTGCCCACGCCTCCAGACAGCTATGCTGGATCGCCGGAATGATGGTGTCTTTCGCCCAATAATCGTTCGCCAGGCCAACGAGGACGGAAGGCCGTTCGGCCATCGAAGTCAGAACCGGCCACACGAGGAGCTGTTCGTAGCAAACGAGTATCGCAGCGCGTTCATGGCCGACCTGTAGCGTTCCTGGGCCGTTGAGATTCAAAGGAACGCTGTCGGGATCTCCGGGCTTCCACATGGCTACCGGCAAAGGAACGCGCTGCTGGAATTGGCCGGTTGCTGCGTCGCCACGAATGATGACGACGTTTTTGTAGGCGGTCCCCCCGGGGATTGAAACATCCGCTCCGATGAGGAGTGTCTTTCCCCGCTTCTGCAGGAGCCGGAGCTGGGGACCCCAAAAAAGATCGGTCGAGCTGTTCCAACGATGCACGGACGTTTCAGGGAAAACGACAACGTTAGCTTGCGAAGCGAGGGCGGCGCGCTGGATGAATTGCGCGTTGCGATACTCGCTGAGAGGGTCTGGAAGATTGATCCCTGCGCCTCCAAACTGAGTGTCGATACCTTGCCAGTTGGGGTGGGACGGAGCTGGGCGGTAGGTGAGACATGCAATGCCGAACAAGACAGACCACGCCAACACCCCGTACCCGCCGTAGCCCGATTCACGTGCAGTACTACCGTCGAAGAGACACGAAACGCGTCACGCCGAGTGCATTCGCGCTAATAAGACTGTGACCATCTTCTGTAGATAAATTCCAAATTTTGATCAGCGATGTGCGCTTTGGCGGACTGTACCGATTCACATCGATGGCAAGCGTCATCTTTGCGATGCTTTCCTTGTTATTCGACGGTGAGTACGACTGTGGACGAGTGCGACAGTGCGCCCGATGTTGCAGTGACGATTACCGAATAGTTCTCTGGATTCTGGGCCTGCGAGTTCCTGGCCGTACCGCAGCCGCTAAGTCCAGCCACCGCCGCTACACTTACGGCAAGTAGGAATAGAGAAATCATCCGACTGAGATTCTTACTTCCACGCCTCAGCCCTGCGCCGAACGGCAAGAGCAACAGTGCCATGGCAATCGGTGAGAGGAGGCGGTGCATTCCATGGGGCGATAGGATTGCTGCGGTTTGCGCTACCTGCACTGTCATGGTGACCGCAGTCGTACTCGATCCAGCCACCAGCGTTTGCGGAGAGAAGGTCACGCTGGCGCCAGCGGGCAAGCCGCTTGTGGAGAACGTCACGGTTGCCGGCCAGGTGCTTGCGTTCGTCGGTGTGAAGGTAAGGGAAAATAATGCTGTCCCGCCCGGTTGCGCGGTTGCAGAACCACCATTATTGCTCGATGTCGGGGCGAGCGTGAAGTCAACCGCCAATTGCGTTAGGACAGCACTAGTGGTAGCGACGAAGTTTCCATCTCCGCCGTAGACTACTGTGATCGCGTGCGAACCCGCGGCAAGGCCCGACGTGGTCAACACGGCAGTTCCGCCAGTTAGAGTTGCTGAACCAAGAGGCGTGGTTCCATCGAGGAAGGTCACGCTGCCAGTCGGCGCGAGGCTTGCCAGGGAGATTTTTGCTGTCAGCGTGACCGCGTTCAATACAAGCACAGGGTTGGCGCTGCTCGTAACCACGGCCAAGGCAGATGCCTGGCTTACCGTGATCTTTGCTGAGCCCGTGGCTGCGCTGTAGTCGGCGGTGTCGGTCGGGGTGAAGGTGACCGAGAGGGTCTGGCTGCCTGCACCCAGGATCGTGCCAAGCGCAGGTGTATAGACGAACGTCCCAGCCACTCCGCCCGAGGTTGCGTTCAGTTGCGTCGTCGAGAGAGCCGTGCCGTAGGCGATCGATGCCGGTGTGCTCCAGCTCAGAGCAGTTGTCACCTGGGTGATGGTCAGTGCGCCGAGGGTCTGGACGACGGTGTAGTTACCCAGCTTGCTGCCGGGATCGGAGAGAGTGGACGTGACCGCGTTTGTTCCGGTCGAGTAGGTCCCAGCTATCGTCGTCGCAGTGGCAGACGACGCATAGGTTGCGGTGATAGAGTCTGCTCCAGCCAGGCCGGTGATCGAACCGGTGAAGGTCGGGTTGGCGGCGCCGTATGCCCTCGATGCCGCAGCCGGGGTGACGGTCAGGGTGGCCTTGTCGACGATGAGCGAGACGGTCACCTGAGGTGCCGCTGCGTAGTTAGTGTCGCTCGCCTGGTTGGCGGCGACGACTACAGTGCCCGCGCCAGTGATGGTCAGCGTGCTTCCGCTGAGTGTTGCCGGGCCGGAGATCAGGCTGAAGGCGACCGCACTGCTCGATGATCCGGGGGTTGCGGTGAGAGTCACCGGCGCTACGCCGTAGGTCAACGGGGACGCAGGAGTGAAGGCGGTGACGGTCT
>Ga0302319_10006371_pt1 | contig 23439 bp, 16 predicted proteins | sample Bog_T0_2_FD_203319 | JGI IMG/M metagenome (GOLD analysis project Ga0302319, IMG submission 203319) | Peat permafrost microbial communities from Stordalen Mire near Abisko, Sweden - Bog_T0_2 | ecosystem: Environmental > Terrestrial > Soil > Wetlands > Peat | place: Sweden: Abisko, Stordalen Mire...
TTTGGGCATTCCTGCTTTGCGAGCTCTTCATCGGCGCGATCCTTTATCCGATCTCTGGCTGCTGGACGTGGGGCGGGGGATGGCTTTCGCAAGTTGGGTCCACCTTGAACCTTGGTCACGGCTACGTCGACTTTGCGGGATCGACGGTAGTCCACGCCGTGGGCGGTTTCTGCGCCATGGCTCTCGCCATTATTCTAGGTCCGCGTCTGGGTAAGTATGGACCTGGGGGGAAGATCCGGGTCTTTGCCGCGCACAACATCGTATACGTGGTGACCGGCACATTCATCCTGCTCTTTGGATGGATGGGATTTAATCCTGGTTCCACTCTTGGAGCAACGGACCTTCGCATCTCCGTAGTCGCTGTGAATACCAACCTGGCCGCCGTAGCAGGCTCCGCAGCCGCGATGCTGCTGTGGTACTGGGTGTTCGGCAAGCCGGACATCACCATGGCTTGTAATGGGATGCTGGCGGGATTGGTCGCAATCACCGCGCCATGCGCTTTCGTGTCTCCCACATCGGCGACAATCATTGGCGTGCTGGCGGGATGCCTGGTTTGCGCCGGCGTCATCTTCAACGACCGGGTTCTCAAGATCGATGATCCCTGTGGAGCGATTTCTGTCCACGGTTACTGTGGATGGCTGGGTGCCGTCAGTGTGGGGATCTTTGCCGATGGCGCTTATGGCGCGGGATGGAATGGCGTGGGCGCGACGTCTTATCTGGGACGAGCCGGCCAGGGAGTGACGGGGCTAATTCATGGGGACACGCGCCAGTTCTGGTGCCAGCTCATGGGAGCAACGCTGTATGCGGCGTGGGCGTTCGGTGCAACCTACGCGGTCTTCTGGTCCGTCAACAAAGTGAAAAGCATGCGAGTTGCGCCGGAGGTCGAAGAAGAAGGCCTCGACGTTCCCGAGTTCGGAATGCTGGGCTATCCCGAAGATGCGGTAGTTACATCGCCGTACTGAGCGCGGTGGGGCGCCACCCGATCAGTCTGCGTCCGCGAGGAGTCACACCCGACCCTGCTCTCGGTAGGCGATTCTTGTTTCCGGATCGAGCAACGCAGACTGATTCTGCCGGTCCGATCGAACGTATTCCGCGCCGATCGTGAAATTCGGCGTAAATACTTCCTTTGCGCCAAGCACACGCTACAATGTCGAGCATAAACCGCTGGCCTAGGCTGGCTTGCGCGACACTGGGAAGCTTTCGCTTTGCCACGTGTCGCTGCCGGACCGAGAGGAGCGAACATGCACACGCCTCGAGAAGAGCAAAAGGAAACTCAGGAGCAACATCTTGTCCGCCTTGGCCTTGGCCTCGCTAACTGGAGTGAACGGTGGTTTCCAGATCCGCTGATTTTTGCGCTGCTCGGAATCGTGGTGGTCTTTGTGGTTGGCCTTCTGCTTCATCAGAGTCCCGCCAAACTGGCCATCCAGGGTGGGAAGAACTTCTGGTCCCTGGTACCGTTCACCATGCAGATGGTGATGATCATCGTCGGGGGATATGTCGTTGCGTCGACGCCGATCGTGTATCGCGCCATCCGCGCCTTGGCGGGAATTCCGAAGACGCCGCGGCAAGCCGTCGCCCTGGTGGCGCTTTTTTCCATGTTGACCTCGCTGATCTCCTGGGGTTTGAGTCTGATTTTCAGCGGGCTCTTTGTTCGTGAACTGGCCCATCGCGTCAAGGGACTGGACTACCGTGCCGCTGGTGCCGCGGCGTATCTTGGGCTGGGAGCGGTCTGGGCGATGGGATTGTCTTCTTCCGCCGCCATGCTGATGGCGACCAAGTCGGCCATGCCGCCGACATTGTTCAACATCAGCGGTCTGATCCCGCTCACCCAAACTCTCTTCCTTTGGCCCAGCATCGTGACCACGGCGATCCTGATCGTGCTATCGGTGGTAATCGCATACTTATCCACGCCGTCGCCGGAAAATGCCAGAACTGCGGAGTCCTACGGCATTCAATACGAGCCAATTCGCTCGAGCCTCGAGGTCAGAAGCAAGCCTGGCGAGTGGCTGGAATACAGTCCGCTGCTGACGATTCTAGTTGCCTCGCTGTTGTGCTGGTATCTGATCGATGTGTTTCGCACCTCTCCGCAAGGCGCGCTGGCAGCGCTGGACCTAAATACCTACAACCTAATGTTCATCACAGTTGGTCTCTTGTTGCACTGGCGCCCGAAGCGCCTTATGCGAGCAGTAGTGGAGTGCATTCCAGCGACCGGTGGTGTGCTCATCCAGTTCCCGTTTTACGCCGTGATCTTCGGAATGATTGTGGGAACCGGGATCGCAGATGCGCTGGCGAAGCTCTTCGCTTCGATCAGCACCCATAACACGTATCCGCTACTGGTAGCGGTGTATTCGGCAGTGCTCGGGGTTTTCATCCCCTCCGGCGGCAGCAAGTGGGTCATCGAAGCGCCGTACGTGCTGCAGGCCGCGAATCTGCACCAGGTGCATCTGGGCTGGGTGGTGCAGATCTACAACGCGTCGGAAGCCCTGCCCAATCTGGTGAATCCCTTCTGGATGCTGCCTCTGCTGGGCATATTGAAATTGAAGGCCCGCGACATCGTGGGATATGGAGTGCTGCAGCTAATGGTGCACATACCGGTCGTGTTCTTCCTGTGTTGGCTGTTTGCTCGGTATATTCCGTACTTGCCGCCCATGAAATAGTGGACGGAGAGACCTGGGCGCCGTTCGGTGCGTAAGATAAGTATAGATTTGAGATCCAGGGGAGCGAGTGGCCATGGCGACACAGAACGAAAGCAGTCCCGAGCAAGATCCGGTTCAGGCAGCAGCACACATTGCAAGCGCTCGCCAGATTCTGAAGGCACTGCAAGAGAAGATCGGCGAGCATCCCGAACTCGGCGCGGCCATTACGAAACTGGAGATGGCCTTGAATGTTCTGGCTGTAAAGACCGGCGGACTGCTGTAGCCGCGACCAAGTGAAAGAACGCAGCAAAAAACCTCGGCCGCCCGGTGGTCCTGGCTGATTGCGCCTGGATCCGGGCGGCCGGTGTTCGAGTGGTCCTTGGTTGCGACGGCCGACGAGGCTGGTTCGCCCTTGCTGGCCACGCGTTTGCACTTATGACAGGAAGAACTCTTTAGCTAACGGCAGCCACTCCTGGTCTGGAATCTGGGCGGAGACGTTGTCCACGGCTACTCCACCATCCTGGGCCATCGCACCCAGCGCCATCGTCATCGGCATGCGGCGCTGCAAGCGGCTTGCCGACTCTTCTGTCCACCAGCGGGCGAGCGCGCCGCCCAACAGATTGCGGAAGCTGGTCTTGGCGTCGGGCGCCTGCACCGTTACCAACCAGCCGTCGCCGTAGGGATCCCGCAGTGCCAGCGTTGGATCCTTCGTGATCGCTTCGTTAATGTCAGACACGCTGCCTTCGATCGGCGAAACCATATCGACGGCGCAACCGTCGCGATGAATGGTGCACATCTTTTGGCCCTGGCGAATCCACTGGCCGCGTTGTGGCAGCGTGAAGCGCTCCACCGTGCCGGTCAGCTTGGTGGCAAAATCATCCATGCCCACCCGCACCAGGCTGGGGCTCTCGCTCAATGCCCAAGTGTGACCGGGATGGTAGCGCAGATTTTCTGGGACCTTGAAACCGCCCACCAAGGCGGGCTGCAGGCGCGGCGCAGTCTCCTGCTTGGCTGCGGCGACCTGCAATGCGGGTTGCACAACCGCGTGGCGGCTGCGGAAATGATCGATCAGTAAGAAGCTAGCGAATGTGAAGAGAACCAGTAGGACTGTCATAAGTCACCTCGTCGGAGGGCCGTCTAGCGAGCCACTCAACACTTTTCTAAAGGCAATCGCCGTGCCAAAACGAATCGAGCCGCGAATCAGAGTGTTGGGCATGGCGATCTCCCACGAAATCATGCGGATGGAGGGAATACGACTTAGTGGCGCGGTCTACTGCGATGAGATTGTCAACACGACTTTGATGGAAATCGCAACAGGGCAAAGCCTGTGTTTGCAGCGTTGGGAGCTGAACGAAGTGATTGATGCTTTGCAATCAATCAGTTACCGATTCATCGCATATAGCTGAATCTCGCAACAGCCACGTTGAAGAATGCAACGCCGGAAAGCACCCAGCGCGTCGTCGACGTGAACATCACGCCACTCTAGTAATCCGGAACGAGACCACGAAAGAGGTAGATCTATTTTCTTCGGCAGTGGTGCAACAAGCGTGGCGGAGGGAGAGGGATTCGAACCCCCGGTACCCTTTCAGGTACAGCGGTTTTCAAGAAGTACCTTTCTCGGCGCCCTCACTTGTTGTGAAGCACTTACAGTCGGAGTCGATGCCTCTAAGTCGGGCTAGATACCTCTCACTCGGCAGTTATTGTGCTCCGCTTTGTGCTCCAAATTCCGGTCCCACTCCGCCTGGAAGAATCTCAGATCTCAGAAATCAGGCCAATGTGGAGTTGCCGCACCAGAAAACGTTTTCCAGTTCCGAGTGATGGTTTGCCACATAAAACCCTATCTCTCACCTTGTCGCACAGCAATCTCTGACCAACGGTAACCTTGCTGCACCTCCTGAGGGGAAGTAACGTGCTAAATGAGGATACATCCTCGACACGAGGCGCCATCTGTGACCAGCAGTATCTCCTTCAAGTCAATCGCAGGTTCTTTTGCCAGTTATCTAAATTCTCCCTCCACAGTGCTTAAGATTAGCGTCCTAGGATTACTGCTGGTCGTGACAAGCGGCCTCGCCATAGGGGCTGATCAGAAATCGAATCCCAACCCATGCAACCTCACCGCAGACGAAGCCACTGGCTTGAGCGGCGACATCAGCACTGACGTCCGCGCATCGCGCAACTATATGGGTACCATCGCGGAGATGCTCAAGGCAGAAAAGTTCGAGGAGATCGATTGTCTTGCGGATCGCGCGCGTTCGAACAAAGAAAGATTTTCCGGCGGCACGTGGAAGATTCACGGACTATACGGCGGGCTCCATGAGCCGGTTCAATATCCGCTGCACGCTACGCATGAGGATTGGAACAACCTTTTGCAGCATCTCCAACATTGGGTAACCGCGCGTCCGAAATCCATTACTGCGCGTGTGGCGCTGGCTCACGCCTACATTTCATACGCCTTTGATGCCCGCGGTACTGGTGCCTCCACCACCGTTAGCGACAGCGGATGGAAGTTATTCGGGGAACGCATCGCGGAAGCCAAGCGCATCCTCGACGAAGCCTCGGCCCTTCCCACCAAGTGTCCGGAGTGGTATGTCGACATGCTCCTGGTAGGGCAGTACCAAAGCTGGGATGTCGCTGAAGAGCGCGCGCTCTTCGAGGAGGCAGCCAAGTTCAATCCCGGTTATTACGATTACTACCTCGACCTCGCCGACTACTTGCTGCCCAGATGGAGCGGGCAGGACGGGGATACCGAACAATTCCTGCAGCAAACCGCCGACCGCATTGGCGGAGATGAGGGCGACATTCTCTACTTTCAGGTCGCAAGCTCAAAGTACGTGATATGCGGCTGCCAAGAAGATCCAAATTTGTCCTGGGAAAGAATCGAGCGGGGCTTCGAGGCATCCGAGAAGCGATATGGAGTCTCCATGCTGAACTTGAACCGCATCGCTTACCTAGCCACTAGTTTTGGCAAGAGCTCCCCTATCGTCGCGGACAAAATCCTCAGCCGCATCGGCGACCAGTGGGACGAGGAAACATGGGGAAGGAAAGAGGACTTTGAAACGGCGAAGCAATGGGCGGTTCAGACAGCGCCTTTTGAGGTGAAGCTCCTTGCCATGGAATCCTCTGCGGAAGCCAACATGAAAACGCCGGAGGGCCCTCAGTACAAGGCCTCTTTCGAGAAAGCCTATCGAGGCTTGATACAGGAGTGTGTGAGCACGGATGGTGGCAGCGTGGATCGGTGGCAGGGCGCATTCGAGGTGCTGACTAGCGTGGGAGCAAAAGGCACGGTCGAGGACAGCAAGATCTACTCGATGGGCCCGGTTGTCGCCTGTCTGTTCAAAAGACTGCAAGCACTCGAGCAGGAAAAGGCGACGCCGTTTCCTCCACCGCCGCAAGCTCCCTATTGGGTAAGGCTAGATCTGCACTGGGCAGAATTTGCTCCAGTCGCGGCCAGGTGACGGCTCTGGGGGTCAGAACCGATCTGCAGCCCAACTGTTGTAATCAGCGTTTACACTCTTTGAGAATTGGCAGTCAGGGTCAGTGAGTGAAATGGCGATTTCCTAACAATTGGCCAAAAGGCAACCTGGGCGAGCCGGATTCGACGAAGAACTGTTCCAGGTTAGCGCCACCTAACAGGCCCTGACCGATACTACTTGATTAGCGGCCGCCTATATCTAGAGAGATCGAAGCCTCCATCCACTCTCCGCAAGAGCTACCTCGGATTAAGGAAGGAATCATTCGGTGGCAGGACAAGCAGTTTCCGGTCACGTGACCGGAGGACCGGAGTGCGTAGGCCGCATCCTTTCGCGTACTCTTTGAAAGAGTGGGACTGCCGCCAGCTTCCGTCATGACCTCAGCGACAAGCGTGGAGCGGTTCTGGTGAACGAGTTCGTTGGCCGCGGAGATGCCCGTATGCCGAATATGAATATGAAAGTGATGTTAGGAATTACCGTCCTCGCTCTCGCTATCATCGCGGGTTACCCGGTCGGCTCGACGGACTTGAGGAGTCGTCTACTGGAAGACGACATCAACGATCTCGCTGCGCAGCTCGACACCCGGACCGGCCTCGGTACCTCAAAGTCCGATGACGATTACCGCAACGCCGTAGTTCGCAAAGCGATGGAGCACGGGATCGATCTTCAGCCGAACCAGGTAACCGTGGAACGCAGCGTCTCAGAGCACGAATCCATCCTCTACCTCGCGGCCGACTACTCGGTCCCAGTTAGCATGCTGGGTTTCTCTTTCAACCTCCACTTCAATCCTTCCAGCAGAAAAAGCCTCCTCTTTTAGGGAACCCGCGCGGGTAGCCCATACAAGCCTGGTTTTGGTAATGAGTCGCAGTCACCGTATGGCACTAGCTGTAGAACCGTTTCATCTGTCACGCTACGTTGACGAACAAGCTTTCCGCTACAGCCATCCCAAGGACGGCAACCGCAAGCTGACTGACGCTGACCGCTTCGCTGAGTGAGTCGTAGCGTTAGAGCTTAGTTCTTCTTTAAAGGCTTATCTAATGAGGCCTTCAGAGATGCGAATGCACGCTTCTGGTAAGGCTCTGCATCCTTGCGTGTGAACACCGGAGCTACGATCTGGAGAGAGGATCGAGCCGCATCATAGTCTGCGCGGCGATAAGCTATTTCGCCTTGTGCCAGAGTTACGCCGGCACCCCAATCGGGATCGCCCGCGAGTTGTGCGACGGCCGGAACATCGATCTGCTGCAAAAGCCTCGCCGCCTCGTCTAATTTACCCAAGCCCATCAGGCAGCTCGCCAAAGAATAGGCGGCGCCTCCAGTCAATCCAGCACGCGGTCCGAATGCTTTCACGGACGACTCATAGGCTTGGCGCGCATTGGATTCGCCTTCCCGATAATGCCCGGCGCGGCATTGTGCAAGCGAACCATCGGCGAGCGTGCCCACCGCAAAAAAGGAAAGCGGACCCTGCTTACGCACGGCTATTTCGTGGATGGCCAAATCGTCGTGAATAGCATCATCCCAAAGCTCAAGGCTACCTTCCGACTGCGCCCGCGTCGTCAACAACTGCATAGTGAGTTCGTGATCGGGGCCCAGGCGGGACAAAAACTCTGGATAAACAGCGTTCGCTTCCTGAACCGCCTCAGCGTGCTTATTCTGAATCATGAAGGCTTGCGCCAGATTCAGGCGAACCCGTAACACGTTGGGACTGTCGGCACCCGCGACCCGCGTGAAGGCGGCAATGAGATCGCGAAAGGTCTGCTCCGCCTTGGCTCCTTCACCCATGCGGATGTAGGAAAATCCCAGCCTCTGTTTGAACGTCAGACGCGCACTTTCGTCGAACTCAGGTAGAAGGCTAGCCTGGTCGACCGCGGTCTGAAAGTTTTCTGCCGCGGACTTCGCATTGTTTTCGATGAGCGCGACCATGCCCTGCGCTGAGGCGAGCCAAACCGGCAGATCAGGCCGCGGATGCTTCAATCTTGCCATCAGCGCTTTTTGTTGCTCGAGAATCGACTTGGCCAGCGGAAGCGAGTCCTTCTCGTAGCTGCGCGCCTCCAGTGTGCTGCGCTGCAACTCAACCACGATTGCGTCCTGTGAGAGCTCGCCATCCGCCTGCTTGAAAAGGGCAACCGCCCGGTCGTACTCCTGTCGGGCGTCGGAATAATCCGTTCGATTATCGAGAGCGCGGGCAATCGTTTGGTGCAGATGAGCCGCGATCAGAGGTTCGTCCTTGAATTTCCGGTCAATGCTGGGCGACGCCCCTTTAATCGCATCCATGAGAGACTCGCCGGTCTTGCCACTTACGAATGGATTGCTGCGCGCCAACAAATCTTCGGAGAGAAATCGGTTGATGGAGTTAGCAATCGCGGTCTGGCGCTTGGCGTTATCGCGCTCGCGCGCGGCTCTGCGATAGAGCACCGAGCTGAGCGCAACTCCAGTCGCCAATGCGATCACCGCAAACACAACCCACGGCCGGCGCGCGCGGGTTTCCGCTAGCTTACGCTCGGCGACCTGAGCCCGAAGTTTCGCGGCTTCTAGTTCGTTTCGCCGAATCCGGCGCTCTTCCCAGGTGAGCAGACGGTCCACCAGAACCGCGGCGCTATTGATCCGTTTTGCGGGATCGCCGCAGGCGGCATCCGCAATATCCTCGCGCAGCAATGGATCGTCAATTTCTGCTTCCCAGCCCGGCGCCAGAGGCTTCCGGAAATCGCCAACCGTCAACTGGTAGAGAATGACGCCAAGGGCATAAACATCCGCTCCGGCACTGGGAGACTGGCCGGCCAAAACTTCTGGTGCCAAATACATCAAGGTTCCGGTCAAAGGCTGGGTGTCAAGGGAGGCAGTCTGAGTAAATCCCAGGTTCGTGATTCCTAATGCATGAAGCCGCGACGGATCGAACAAGGAAGCGCTGCCGAAATCGGCGAGCTTGATCTGCCAGCCCCCGGTGGTCTTTGGCACCACTAGAATGTTGGCCGGCTTCAGGTCTTTATGAAGCACTCCAATGTCGTGAGCAGCGGCAACTGCCTGAGCGACATCGATCAGCAATTGTAGGCGGGTGTTGTGAGGGATTTTGCCCAGACCTCCCTGTGCTTCCGCCCATTCCGCCAGGTTGGTTCCGGCGTACTCGCTTTCCAGGGAAAAAGGAGCAGTCTCGAAATTCCATTCCAGGATTCGAACAAACTCCGGCCGATCTCCTAGGGACTCCCGCAAGAATCGAGAGACAGTGATCTCTCGCTTCAGACCCTTCAATCGCTGTCCGTCGGCCGCGAACTTAAAGACTCGCCGTTCGTGAGTTTTGGGATTCTCTCCGAGCCAGACTTCGCTGGATCCGGAAACGTCCATGGGTCGGGTGAGTCGCCATTGGTCCCGGCCGGGAACCGCGTCACCGGGCTTGAATCCAAGCTCGGGACCGAGGGCCGCCGCAACGGTCTTGCAATATACCGGAACGGCTAGCCGATAGCCAACCCGAGGAACGGTGACAATGACTGGATGTTCCTCATCTCCCATCGCCTTACGTAGTTTAGAAACGGCGGTCGCTAACGAACCCTCAACCACCGTTACCTCTGGCCAGACAGACTCCAGTAATTCTTCCTTGGCCACAACCTCGCCAGCATGGAGAAGGAGCTGCAGCAGGATATCTAAGGGCTTCGTTTCAAGATCGAGTGGTCTGCCTTTGTGTCGCAGTTCCCGCGCGAGTTCATCGAATTCGTAGCCGGCGAAGCGCCAGAGGCGCCCGGAACTGTCTGCAACTTCTTGCAGAGTCTGCTTATGATTCATAGGGTTAGCCACCCTTTAGAATTCTTAATAAATTCGTGAGGACATTCAGCGGGGGATGCTGTAGAGTGCTCGTCCAACGGCCACTGTGGGGCCGAAACATTGTGCCACGAACTGATTAGCTGAGCACGCAAAATTTTCTCTCCGGAGAGTCCCATGCGCACATCGACCTCTCGCCAAGCCGCACCTTGGATTACTGTCCTTTGCCTTCTTGCAATTCTTTGCAACTTTGCTGGTTTGGCCTCGGGGCAGGCTGCGGCAGGATCTAAACGCAATCTTTCTCAGCAACCACTGTTTAGCCAGCCCACGGCACCCAGCATGGCATCGGCACGGAGGACGAAGCCTAACGCACCACCTCCCACTACCACTAACACCTGGACGGGCAGTGGCTCAAACACCGACTGGAGCAATGCCAGCAACTGGAGTAATGGCGCGATCACCAGCGGCGAGAACATCCTTATCAACTTGACGGCTGCCGCTACGAGCGTGGACACCAGCAGTATCCCTGCTATCGGCAGCCTCACCCTAAGCAATGCGGGCGACTCCGCGACGATTCTGAACAATATCGTCCTGACGGTCGGTGGAAACATAACCAACAACGGAAGCCTCAACCTCAGCTCCATCGGCAACGTCACAGAGTTGGTGTTGGGGGGCAATGTAACGCTGAGTGGCACAGGTACGGTAACGCTCTCCAACAACTCCCAGAACTACATCTTTGGCACGACTGCCTTAGACCAACTGACCAACCAGGAAACGATTCAAGGTGCGGGGCAGATTGGCCATGGACAGATGGCGTTGGTGAACACTGGGACGATCAACGCTAACCAGTCGGCGGGGATGACGATCGACGCCAACGACGGATTCACTAACGCGGGAACGGTGGAAGCGACGGCGGGGGCCACGTTGCTTTTGTCGAACACTGGGACGATCAACAATACGGGTGGAACGATTTCGGCCAACGCCAGTACGGTGCAGGTAAACAGCACAGTGGTGAGTGGGGGCAGTGTGACGGTGACGGGGGCAGGAACTCTGCAGCTAAACACCGGCACGATTCACAGCGGGAGCACGTTGACCAATAGCTCCACGGGAACCATCGAGATCGAGTCTGGGACAAATGTGCTCGGCGGCACGATCAATAACTCGGCGGGCGGGACGTTCAAGATTGATAACAACGCAACTCTGGACCTGGAGGGCGGAAGCTACTCTCAGTTGGGGACGCTCCAACTGAACTCATCGGGAAACGTCACCGAGTTGGTATTGGAAGGGAATGTCACCCTGAGTGGAGGTGCAGTAACGCTGTCCAATAATTCCCAAAACTACATCTTCGGGCAGGTCTCGACCGATACGCTGACCAATAAGGAGACGATTTCCGGAGCAGGTCAGATCGGAAACGGGCAGATTACGCTGGTGAACTCGGGCACGATCAACTCCAACCAGTCGGCAGGGATCACGATCCACGCAAACGGTGGGGTGACCAACACGGGGACGCTGGAAGCAACTTCGGGATCGACGCTGGCGCTATCCAGTTCAGGGAATATCAACAACGCCGGCGGCACGATCATAGCGAATACCGGTACGGTGCAGGTCAACAGCTCGACGGTGAGCGCGGGAACCGTACAGCTGACCGGTGGGTCAACGCTGCAACTGAACACTGCGACGATTCACGGCGGCACGCTAACCAACAGTTCGACGGGCACGATCGAAGTGGCGTCGGGTGTGAATACGCTTGGTGGGACGATCAACAACTCGGCGGGCGGGACCTTCAAGATCGATAACAACGCGATTTTGGACCTGGAGGGCGGAACGTACTCGCAGTTGGGGACCGTGCAACTCAACTCGTCGGGCAACGTCACCGAGTTGGTGTTGGACGGAAATGTAACGCTTAGCGGGGGCGCAGTTACGCTGTCCAACAATTCCCAAAACTACATCTTTGGACAAATCTCTTCCAATACCTTAACCAACGAGGAGACCATTTCGGGTGCCGGGCAGATTGGCCATGGGCAGATGACGCTGGTGAATTCGGGCACGATCAACTCCAATCAATCGTCGGGGATCACGATCCAAGCCAACGGTGGAGTGACGAACACGGGAACCCTGGAAGCGACCTCTGGGGCGACACTGGCGTTGAGCAGTACTGGGGTCGTCAACAACAATGGGGGAACGATCACCGCTAACACCGGTACGTTGCAGGTGAACAGTTCAACGGTGAGCGGCGGAGCGATCACGCTGAATGGGGCATCTTTGTTGCAGTTGAATACCGGGGTCATTCACGGCGGGACGGTGACCAACAGTTCGACGGGCACGATTGAGATAGCGTCGGGCACGAATGCGCTGGGGGGAACGATCAACAACGCAGCGGGCGGCATATTGAAGATCGACAACAACGCAACTTTGGATTTGGAAGGCGGGACATACTCGCAACTGGGAGCGGTTCAGCTGAACTCATCGGGCAACGTTACCGAGTTGGTGTTGGACGGGGGTGTAACGTTGAGCGGCGGTACAGTAACGCTGTCCAATAATTCGCAGAACTATATTTTTGGGCAGATCTCGACCGACACTTTGAATAATCAGGAGACAATTCAAGGCGCCGGGCAAATCGGCCATGGACAGATGACGCTCGTGAACTCGGGAACGATCAACTCCAACCAGTCGTCGGGGATCACAATCCAGGCCAACGGCGGGGTCACCAATACGGGGGGGACGCTGGAAGCGACCTCCGGGGCCACTTTGGCACTGTCGAGCACAGGAGTGGTCAACAATGCCGGGGGCACGATTGCAGCCAACACCGGTACTCTCCAAGTCACGAATTCCACGGTGAACGGAGGGGCAATTACTCTGACCGGCGCGTCGTTGTTGCAATTGAATAGCGGGACGATTCATGGCGGCAGCACAATCACCAACAGTTCGACGGGAACGATCGAAGTGGTGTCCGGCGCGAACGTGCTCGGGGGAACGATAAACAATTCGACGGGCGGCATACTGAAGATCGATAACAACGCGACTTTGGATCTGGAGAATGGGACATACTCGCAATTGGGAGCGGTGCAATTGAACTCGTCGGGGAACTTTACCGAGCTAGTGATCGAAGGTCCCGTAACTCTCAGCGGCGGCACGATCACAATGTCGGGCAACGCCAACAACTTCATTTTTGGAGCTGCGGCTTCTGACATACTCACCAATCAGGAGACCATTCAAGGCGCGGGAAACATCGGCAATGGTCAAATGGGCCTGATTAACTCGGGAACTATTCTGGCCAACGCAAGCGGCAACCTGCTCATCAACGTCAGCAGCCAGAGCTTCAACAATACGGGGACTATTGAAGCGTCCGGTGCCACGCTAACTATCGAAGGGCCCGGAGTCACTTTCTTTACCAACGATAACCAGAGCACAGGCACGCTGACCGGCGGCACCTATATCGCGAATGGAAGCAACATTCAGTGGAATGCCGGGCCCAACGGGATCACTACGCTCGCGGCGAACGTAACGGAAGAAGGCGGCGGGGAACTGCTCAACACGAACAACAGCACGAATGCAATTGCAGGCTTGACCAGCATTACATCGGCCGGGGCTCTGACAATTGGCGGCCAGGCTTTCACCGACGCCGGCAGTTTCAGCAACGCTGGATCGCTTACTCTTCTCCCGGGCGAGAGTTTCACGGTCGGCTCTTTGAGTCAGATCAGCGGTGGCTCGCTGACAGCAGGAACCTATGTGCTCGACGCGAACTTGAATCTGTCCGGCACAGCCCAGACCATTACCGCAAATGCCGCCACCCTGACGCTGGCGGGCGGGACGATCGAGAATACTTCGAACAGTACGAATGCGTTAGCCGGCCTAGCAACCAACAGCGGCAAGCTGACAATCGCAGGCGCGAGCAACAATGTCTCGACCACAGCAGCGAGCTTCAGCAATACTGGCACGCTGACGATCAACGGCAACGATAGTTTCACGGCGGCCAAGCTGACTCAGATCAGTGGTACCACGCTTTCGGCTGGCACGTACGTGCTCGGCGGCAATCTGGACTTAACAACTGCCGGAATCAGCGTCGCCACCAACTCTGCTACTTTGACTCTGCAAGGTGGCACCATCAATTCCAACGGAGTCAATGCACTTTCCGCGCTCGCGAGAAATACAAAATCCTTGACCATCGCCGGCTCCGGTAACAGCGTTTCCACTACGGCGGCCACCTTTAGCAACTCAGGCACCGTGAATGTTCAAACGGGCGACACCCTCACGCTGACTGGCTCGGGACACAGCTACAAACAGACTGCGGGAACGACCACCGTCGATGGAACCCTGACGGCCACCAGCATCACGGCCACGGGTGGCTCGATCTTCGGGGCAGGCACGCTGGCGGGCAACACTTCGGTGGGCAACGCCACTGGTACCGCGGTCACGCTGAACGTGGGCGACAACGGCAAGGCAGGTCTGCTGGCCATCACTGGAACCTATACTCAACTCGCTACTGGCACAATGAAGGTCTCCATCGGCGGCCTCACCACGGGAACCTATAGTGCGCTCAGCGTTAGCGGCAACACCAGCCTCGGTGGCACTCTCTCCGTCGCTATCGTGAACGGCCTGGTGCTGGCGTCTGGAAACATCGGGCAGACCTTTACGATCCTAACAACTACGGGCACACTGACGGGGTCATTCACCAACGGAACTGCAACCTCCGGCACCGATGTATTCACCGTCTCCTACACCGGCAACAGCGTAGTACTCACTTTGACCTCCGTGACGGGCGCACGGTCGAAGAACCAGCCTGCTCTCATGTCACACGCAGTCGTCGCAACGACGAAGCCGGCAAGCAGCAAGAACAAGTTACCCATAATCATTAGCGGCGCGCGTCTGGTTGGAACCAGCGAGCTTGCCAAGCCGATTCTGGTTGCGGGATTGGGACATTCGAACTCGATCCTGGATGGTGGCTCGGGCCTGCGTAGCTGGGACCATGTCCCTGTGGTGGCGATAACTGCCAAACCGGTGGCAATGCCCAGAATTGCCGGGGGATCGATGCCAAACCCGCTGCCCAACCAAGTGTCTTCTTCGATTGCATGGGCGAATCAAAGCCACGGCATGGCCGCCCCATCAATGCTCGGCCGGTTGGGAACCAGCAATCGTCGAGAGCCGGTCAGGCTAATGCTGCCGTCTCTTCCTCGACTGACTCGGCAATAAGCTCGGGCGCAAAGAAGAACCAGGGGGCTGCTCCGCGAGATCGAGAATTTTCGAGTTTGCGCTGCCAGCGGAATGCTCTGATAATGGCCAAATTGTCTGGCACCGCAAATGAAGAAGTCTCCACGAAAGGCTCGCGGCCATACGAGAAAGCCGGATCGGCTTTCCGAAAACGAAGACCGGCGACGGCCCCGTTTCTCACCGGAGCTTTCTGTGCTTTATGAAGACGATGCTGTGGTTGTTCTCGACAAACCGGCCGGACTTCTGGCTGTGCCGGTTATGGGCTCCGATAGTCCATCCGCCTTGTCCCTCCTTGTCGTAAAACTCCAGCTGAAGAGACAACGAGCATTGATCGTGCATCGCATCGATCGTTTTGCCTCTGGGGCCTTGCTGTTTGCGAAAACCAGTACGGATCGGGAAGTGCTGGTAAAACAGTTTCTCGACCATACTCCCGTCAGGCAGTATCTGGCGGTAGTGCGCGGCCGCTTCGATGCTGAAGCAGGGACGCTAGTGCACTATTTTCGGCGTGAAGGAATGTATCAACAGTTGCGCACGGCGAAAGACCCCCAAGCAGCTCGTGCCGAACTCCGATATTCCGTCGAACGCCAATTCGCGAATGCTTCGCTCGTCCGGGTTGAGCTGGTGACGGGACTGCAAAATCAGATCCGGGTGCAATTTTCCGCGATGGGCCACCCGATTATCGGTGACAGAAAATACCACCGGGCGGAATCGTCGGAGCAACTCATCGCTCGGGTTGCTCTTCATGCCGCGCATCTTCAGTTTGTCCATCCGCGCTCGGGAAAAAGCATCTCGATTGACTGCAAACTGCCCTCCGATTTTCAGCACTTGGTTCGGGAATTGTCGCGATCAAGACGTGCGCCAGAGTGAGTCCATTTCCATGTGGGATCGAGACGAGGATTGCGCCTAGGGTGACGGCCCGGACGTTATGCCCCTGGGGCCGACTGTACCAAAATCCTCGCGCAATGCGAGCAACATCGGCCACGGCTTGTGTCCGGTGTGTCTGGAATATTTCTTACCCGCAATCGTAAGCCTACGGCACCAAGCTCAAGGCAAGCACTTCCACATTCGAATTACCCGGCAACATAATGCTCTGCACGGTCCTTGTTTTGTCGGTGGCAAACGAGTTCAGCCAACCAGTGCTGCAAACAGTCACTTCGAAAAAGCCGCCCCTTTTTCTATCCCCTTTTTGTCCCCCTTTTATCCCCACTTTTCCGCCCGGTCCATGCATTGTGTACTCTGCTCTATCCTCGGCCGACGACGCCTTAAGCCGATTACACTGCCCTGGGGATTAGGCGAACCGAACGTAAACCGCTGTTGTCATTTTGAGCGTTAAAAGCAGTGAAGCATCTGAGCTATAATCCACGCTCGGCGTCGTAGATTTGGCAGGCATCTTCCGTTCGCCTGAGGGGTGGAACCTCGAATTTGCATTCCCGCATCGACGCCATTCGTGGGCAAGCAATCTCCAGGCGGCCCGTCTAAGACGCCGGGATAATAGTACGAATTGGGGCGCAATATGATGGAAAGGCCTTCGGAGCGGCAACTTGTTACGCGACTTCTGAAGGAGTGGGGAGCCGGCAACAAAGCGGCGCTTGATGAACTGATGCCGCTTGTCTACGAGCAACTTCGCAAGCTGGCGTCGATTTGCTTGCGTTCAGAACGTCCTGACCACACTCTGCGTGCCACCGCTCTGGTCAATGAGGCTTATCTGCGCCTGGTGGATGCGGACGTCGCCTGGCAAGATCGAGTTCATTTCTTTGCGGTTTCTGCCCGTTTGTTGCGCCGCATCCTCGTGGATCATGCGAGAGCTCATCACAGGCAGAAACGCGGTGGCGGCGCGGAAACGATTTCCCTCGACGAATCTGTCATGATTGGACCGCAAACAGCAAATGAAATCGTGGCGCTGCACGAGGCCCTGGAGCGTCTCGCAGCGCACGATCGGCGCAAGAGCGAGATCATCGAGTTGCTATCCTTCGGTGGGCTCACGTATGACGAAGCCGCCGCCGCGCTCGAAATCTCTCCGGCTACCGTACACCGGGAGTTGAGAATGGCCAAAGCCTGGTTGCGCCGCGAACTCAGCCAAGATTCGGCCTCGGCCTAGGAGCACGCAACAAATGGCAACATCTCCACGATCCGACCGATGGCTCCGCATCGAGTACCTCTTTTACGCGGCTCTCGACCTGGAGCCGGACGGCCGACCTCCGTTCCTCGATCAAGCGTGTCGCGACGATGCCGAATTGCGCAAAGAAGTGGAATCCCTGCTCCAGTTGGAGGGCCAGACCATAGGTTTCCTCCGTAAGCCTGTACTGGGCGCGGCGCAGCAGATCGCCGAAAAGAAAGAGCTCCCCGGCAAACGCATTGGCGCTTACCAGTTGTTGCGGCCGATTGGCGAAGGCGGGATGGGCAAGGTCTATCTGGCTGCCCGCGCCGACGATCTCTACCGGAAAGAATTTGCCATCAAGACCGTGCACGGCGGGCTCGGACAAAACCCGGCGATGCTGCTGCGCTTCCGCAGCGAGCGGCAGATTCTCGCGAACCTCGATCACCCCACCATCGCGCGCTTGCTCGATGGCGGAATAACCGACGACGGCCTGCCCTATCTGGTGATGGAGTATGTGAATGGCATTCGGGTTGATGATTATTGCAGGATCAACAAGCTTGGAACCGAACAACGGTTACAGCTGTTCTGCGCTGTGTGCTCGGCCGTGGAGTATGCCCACAAGAATCTGGTGGTCCATCGCGACATCAAGCCCGCCAACATTCTGGTAACGGCGGAAGGCATTCCGAAGCTATTGGATTTCGGCATCGCCAAGCTACTCGACCCCGAGGGCGGACAACTCGCGCAGACGCGTACCACGGAGCGAATGATGACACCCGAGTACGCCAGCCCCGAGCAAGTGCGTGGCGACCAGGTGACCACTTCCACCGACATTTATGCATTGGGTGTGCTGCTCTATGAACTCCTGGCCGGCAAACGACCTTTTCAGCTGGACACGACAAGTCCTTTTGAACTTGCAAGGATCATCTGCGAGCAAGATCCCCAGCTGCCGAGTGTGGTGAGCGCTGCGAATCCGGAACTCGCCGCTCCCGACGCATCCCGAACCGTTAGCGGCGATCTAGACAACATTGTGCTGATGGCGATGCGCAAGGAGCCTGCCCGCCGGTATGTCTCGGTGTCCGCGCTCGCAAGCGATGTGAAAGCGTATCTCACCGGCTATCCCGTCCAGGCCCGATCCGACACTTGGAAATACCGCTCCGGCAAGTTCGTGCGCCGCCATAAAGCGGCCGCCGCCGCCGCAGTCATTGTGGTCCTCGCGCTGGTTGGTTTCAGCATCGGCATGGGCTTGCTGGCCAAGCGCGCCACGCGAGAGCGACTCGCCGCCCAGCGGGAGTCGCAATTTCTCAAGGGCATTTTCGAGGCAGCGACACCGGATCGATCTCGCGGCCAACAGATCACAGCGCGCGAGTTGCTGGATCAAGGTGCCAAGCGTGTGGACCGCGAACTGGCCGGTGATCCTGAGTTACAAGGCACGATGTTGGACGCCATCGGCAATGCTTATTCCGCCCTGGGGTTGTACGGCCAAGCCGAACTTCTGCTCGAACGCGCCTACGTGCTGCGAAGTAGGACGCTGGGTGACGGGAGCACGGATGTCGCCGCCACTCTCTTTAACCTAGCGGTTGCGATCCGGCAACAGGGCCAGTACAAGAGGGCTGAACCGCTTTACCGGCAGTCGCTTGCCGTTCGCGAGCGAAATCTCGGTGAACATAACATTGCCGTCGCCGAGAGTCTTTCTCAGCTCGGCGAATGCCTTTACCTCGAGAACCGGGATGCGGATGCCGAACCGGTGTTGCGCAAGGCGGTCGCTCTCGACCGCGAACTCAAAAGCGATTCCTTCGCAAGAGGCTACCTGGCTCTTCTCTTGAAGCGCGAAGGCAACTATCCGGAAGCTCTGCAGTTGCTGCGAGAGCTGGTCGAGTATATAGGGCAACACACTGGCACTGACAATCCGGAATTTGCTCTGGCTGTGCACAACTTAGGCGGTACTTTGATCGATGCAGGCGATCTTACGGGAGCGGAAACCGCCGAGCGCCAGGTTATCGAGCTGCAACGCAAAGTCCTAGGCAACAATCATCCCGACCTAGCCTATCCCTTGAACAATCTTGGAAACTTGCTGCTGGTAAAAGGCGACTGGCAAGCGGCGGAGCCGCTGTTCCGCGAAAGCATGGAACTTCGACGCAGGACGGTCGGAGAAAAGAGCCCCCTGTTCGGACTCGCTCTGAACAATTGGGGCCGGCTATTACAACAAAAAGGGGACTACCCACAAGCGGAAAAAACATTCAAACAAGCTCTCGAAACGATTACGAACGCCAGCGGATCACTAGACTGGTCCGCAGCCCGGGTGACCGCCAGCCTGGGCGTGCTGGAATTCGACCGCGGAGACTACGCCGCCGCCGAGCGCTATGCGCGCCAGACACTTGACATTGCGCACAAGCTCGGGGGAGAAGAAAATCCGCAGGCTGTCGCGGCGCTGATCGATCTAGCCAACGCAAAAGCCTTCCAGGGTGATCCGGCGAGCGCCGAACCGTTACTTCGTCAGGCGCTTGCAGTTCGAAGGAAACAGTTCTCGCCGGGACATCCGAATGTGATCGCTGCTGAAGTTCGTTTGGGCGAAGTTCTAACGGCCGAGAGCAAGGCAGCAGAAGCTGAACCCCTCTTGCGCGAGACCCTCGCATCCGCCCGATCCGCTCCGTTTCCACTGCTCCCCTGGCAGATCGCTGAGGCGCAAAGCGCGTTGGGAACTTGCCTGGTGGCTCTCGGTCGCTCGGCCGAAGGAGAACAACTACTGAAGGCGAGCCAAGCCGATCTTCAGAAAGATCCTCGGCCTGCTTTTCGTCAGCCGCGGCCACCGGTGCTTTGATTTTCCATTGCGAGCCGCGCCGTGCCCGGAAAGACTTACCTCTTACAAATTCCTGCCGCAAAAGCAATTGGCGAACAGGGCTATGCCTGTCCGCCGATTGATAAAACGGTTTTGTGTAACTGCCGCTGAGCATGAGATTGCTAAACAGCGGCAACTTCAACGCGTCGGGACAAACATTAATGAATGGGGATATCGGTCACGGTGTTGTCCTCCTGGTTGGCCACCCAGATGTTGGCGCCGTCGAAGGCCAATCCGTTCGGATAGTTCCCCACCGGGTAGCTGGCGAGGATGCCGCCGCTGCTCGCCGATAGCTTAGTCACAACGTTGGCCCCGGTGTTTGTCACCCAAATGTTGGTTCCATCAAAGGCCACTCCGCCCGGTATACCCCCTATCGAGTAGGTGCCCACTACCGCCCCGCTGCTGCCTAACAGCTTGGTCACGGTCGTGGTTCCGCTGTTCGCCGTCCAAATGTTGGTGCCATCAAAAGCCAGCCCGACCGGATAGGGTCCCACTGAGTAGGTGCCCACCACGGTCCCGCTACTGGCCGATAGCACGGTCACTGTGCTGGCGCCTTGATTGGCCACCCAAATGTTGGCTCCATCGAAAGCCTCGGTACATGGATTGCTCCCCACCGAATATGTCTTTAGCAACGAGCCGTTGCTGGCCAAGAGCTCGGTCACAGTATTACTCCCGTAATTCGCGACCCAGATGTTGGTACCATCGAAAGCCACCCCGCACGGCTGGATCCCCACTGGATAGCTGCCCACCACTGCGCCACTGCTGGCCAATAGCTTAGTCACCGTGTTGCCCGAAAGGTTCGTCACCCAAATGTTGGTACCGTCGAAGGCCGCCTCGATGGGACCCGCTCCCACTGGGTAGTTGCCCACTACTGCTCCGGTGCTCGCCAATATCTTCGTCACCGAGTTGCTTCCTCCGTTCGCCACCCAAATATTGCTTCCGTCGAAGGCCACTCCGAACGGTTCGCTCCCCACCGAGTATGTCTGCGTATACCAGCGCAGAAGCGCGGCATTCATGGCCCCAGCACTTATTCCCCCCGCCGGTCCGGCTGGGCCTTGTGGCCCTTGCGGACCAGTCGCTCCCATGGGCCCTTGTGGACCAGTTGCTCCCATGGGCCCTTGTGGACCAGTTGCACCAGCCGCCCCCGTAGCACCCGTCAAACCCATCGGTCCCTGTAGGCCAGTTGCTCCTACGGCGCCTTGCGGGCCGGTCGGACCTGCAGGTCCCGTCGCGCCATTGGCGGCAATGAGTTGCCAATTCGGATTGAGAGTCGACGGCTCAGAGTCTTGGTTCGGGAAGACCGTCAGCCAGAATTGGCCACCATCGGTCACCGCATTGCCGATCTGATAGTTCGTCGTGGGAACCCAGCTTCCCTGGTTGTTGATGCCCGGCGCCGCCAGCAATTGCCAATTGGAATTGGTGGCACTGGGAATCGAGTTTGTATTTGCGGTTAGGGCAATCCAGGACGAGCCTCCGTAGGAAACGGAATCATTCACGTCGTAGGTCGCACTCGAAGCCCACGCCCCGCGATTGTTGATTCCAGCCGGACCCGGCGGACCGGTGAGTCCGGTCAGGCCAATGGGACCGGACGGGCCTTGAAGACCTTCAGGACCTTGCGAGCCTTGCGGTCCAGCCGGGCCTTGCGCCCCGCTGTTGACGAACACAATGTCCAACTCCGCCGGATGGCTCGTCCCCGTGTTTTCCTTACTATCGAAACTCGCGTTCAACGGACTATTGCCGACCAGCGCAATGCCGTCGTTAGGCTCGGTTCCGTTCAGCCATGCCTGCACCGCCGAAGTGACATTGATGAGGATGTACTGGTTCTTACCGGCAGTAGTCAGCGGGACGCTGGCGGCGATCGTGGATCCGAGTGCCGGTGCAAGATCGGCGGTGATCTTATTCTCCGCCCACGTGCCGTTGACGTAGTCCACGTTGAAGCTGCCCGCCGTGGTTACGGCATTGACATAGAGCTTGAGCGTGGCTTGGCTGATGTCGGCGCCGGTGTAGCCGGAGGGGATAGAGGACAGATTGAACTGAATGTAGGCTGTCTGCGAGGCGCTCTCGACGTTAAGCAATGCGTTGGCGCCAAAATTCGCAGTGGGAGCTGCGGTGTTCGTGTAGGCATCGCCGCTGGGGGTGATCTGCCCGTAGGCCCCAGTCAGCAGAACTAACGTGTAAAGCAGCAATGCGGTTTTCCGGCCGCAATTGTCGATTGCAGTCACGGCGGCGGTGATCCGGGCGATTCTTCCTGCGAATTTCATGGCGCTTCTCCTTGTGAGCGGTTTGAGCATGGGAGTTTTCGAATCTATGGCTCACTTCAAGAGCGCTCTTTTGCGGACGATTCCTTCATGAAATCGGTGCCATCGTCTTTTTCATACTCCGCAGGCGGGGATTCGACCTCTTGCCGGCTTCCAGACAATTGACGCAGGAGAAATTGGCGCACAAGTAGCGCCTGTATTTCGCTCGAAATCCCTCAACGAGCTCTAATCGGCCGGTAACCGACATTTGAAGTTCAGTTTCTCTGCCGATAAATCCAGACTATTTGTGGCTGCCGGGGCGCGATGTGACGACTGACCTTCTTTAGTTAATGCGGTTCAAACGAGAGGCTCGCGATTCCTGCCTGCGCCATCGGGGACGTTTAATTACTAGCTGAATATTCTTCTGAAGGAAATCAATTCCAATTGGCGCTCTTAGAGATGAGAGAGCAGTGATGGCCCGGCGCCACGTTCGCAAGGTATGAGCCGTAGAAGCCGTGCACAACGCCGGTCTGGGTATTTGCGGAGTAACCAACCACCTCGCTCGAATCGTTGGCGACGTACCCGGCGCTCGAATCATAGCCCGGCAGGTTACCGAGGTCCTGCATGCCGCCACTACTACTCCACAGAAACGCATCGGCCGGTATGGTGAACGAGCTGCATGGTACGGTTGGAAACGTCGAGTTGTCGGAACACCCAGTGGCTTGGCCAAGGTTGTTGTTGTCATACGCATGGCTGCTGCTAAAACCGGACAGTGCGCCAAGGTCGGTCACCGTATATGTCTGCGCCGACAGCGAACAGACCAGAGACAAGAATCCACAGAACAGGCACCCGATGCGAAGCATTTTCATTGAAATTTCCCTCCTCACGCGATTGAACCGCGGTGTGGCCTCGAAAACTAGCGCAGAGCTTTTCGATGAGCATATGCGGCAAAGCGCGGGATGGATTTTATTCGGTGGTCATTGTCCCGTCAATCTGCAAATAAATGCAGTCGTGGGCGGGAATGCAAGCGCAAGTCAATAAAGACAATGGGTTGGCGGTACCTCAAAACAATTGTTGACGTAACATCGCCTCTCTGACAATGTCGGCGGTGTCAAGTAGTTTTCGAGCACACTTCAGCATGCACTCGTAGAAGAGCGCCATTTCGCTCTCGTTGAAGCTGTTGCATTTGCTCCACCAACCCCGGCTC
>Ga0302319_10006372_pt1 | contig 23437 bp, 23 predicted proteins | sample Bog_T0_2_FD_203319 | JGI IMG/M metagenome (GOLD analysis project Ga0302319, IMG submission 203319) | Peat permafrost microbial communities from Stordalen Mire near Abisko, Sweden - Bog_T0_2 | ecosystem: Environmental > Terrestrial > Soil > Wetlands > Peat | place: Sweden: Abisko, Stordalen Mire...
CAACCACCCCCGCATCATGATCCGCGAAAACGCCGACGACTATCTGCAGGAAGAAGCTCTCGCCGGCCATCCGCCGTCCGGGACCGCCTACCGCCAGAACGGCAAGCCGGTAACGAGCCTGGGGGTGGCGGAGCACTGGGATAATGATCTGAACCGCCAGTACTCGCGCAACAAGGACCCGAAGAACGGCCAGGGCATTGAGCTTGTCTATCTGCCAATGCAGTGAGGGGGCTACGCGGTATACTGCCACTGCCTGCTCGATTCGATTGAGCCGCCCATCATGACCGATCCAACTGAATCCGCTTCCGCATTTTTAGAGAGCCAGCCCCAGCCGTTCCGCCTCGATCATAGCCATGCTCTGGTGACCGGCGGCGCGAGCGGCATTGGTGCGGCCACTGCGACGGAACTGGCCCGCGCTGGAGCGAGCGTTTGGATCGCCGACATCAACTACGCCGCCGCTCAAGCCCTGGCCTCTACACTGCCAGGGGCTCGCGCGCTGGCGCTCGATGTAACCAGCCCCGCTTCCATTGCCGCCGCCGTGGCGCGTCTGGACCGGCTCGACATACTGGTCAACAACGCCGGGATCGGCCACGTGGGCAACATCGAATCCACCGAACCCGAAGACTTCGACCGGCTGCTCAATGTAAATGTGCGCGCCGTCTACCTGGTCACGCGCGCGTTGATGCCACTGCTGCTGGCGAGCCAACAACAAAATGATCGCGGCGCAACCGGCGCCATCGTCAATATTGCCTCCATCGCCGGCATGGTGGGCGTGAAGCAGCGGTTTGCCTATTGCACCAGCAAGGGAGCCATTATCGCCATGACCCGCCAGCTGGCGATCGATTATCCCAAAACACTGCGCGTCAACGCCATCTGCCCCGGTACCGTGGAGACGCCGTTTGTCGAGGGGTATCTGGAGAAGTTCCACAAGGACAACAAGGAAGAGACTCGCGCCGAACTGCGCGCCCGCCAGCCCATCGGGCGGCTCGGCAGGCCGGAAGAGATCGCGTCGATGGTGCGCTATCTCGCTTCCGACGAGGCAGCCTTCATCAGCGGATCGCTCTTCACCATCGACGGAGGCTGGACCGCCGCTTGAACCCGCACAACACACTTCCCGTATCTATCCCAAAGGCAACTATTCCAAGCACGGAGCAATCATGAAACTCGTATCGTTCTCTCTCGCCGATGGCCGCATCCGCCCCGGCGCACTGCTTGAAGAAGGCAGCCTCGTCGTCGACCTGAGCGCAGCAGGCTATGGCGACACGCTCGCCGTCATCGCTGCCGGTATCACCGCGCCCGAACCCGGCAACACCTTTCCCGCCTATCCCGTCGCCGAGGTCCGGCTGCACGCGCCACTGCTGAACCCGCCGCGCGTGTTTGCCATCGGACTCAACTATCGCGATCACGCGACGGAGTCGGGGATGGCCCTGCCGACGACGCCGGTCGTTTTCTTCAAGCTGCACACGGCGATCATCGGGCCTGGCGACCCGATTGTGCTGCCGGTCAACTCCACCGAGCCCGACTATGAGGCCGAGTTTGCGTTTGTGATTGGGCACGGCGGTTACCGGCTGGCCGCCGATGAGTGGCGGAATCACGTCTACGGCTACACGATTGTCAACGACGTGAGCGCGCGCGACGTGCAGATGGCCACTTCGCAGTGGTCACTCGCGAAGAGCTTTCCCACCTTCTGCCCCATGGGGCCGGCGATTGTCACGGCGGATGAGATTGCCGATCCGCACGACTTGAAGATCGGGCTCTCGATTGACGGCGAGGTGTTGCAGAACTCTTCAACGCGCGAGCTGGTGTTCAAGATTCCCGAGCTGATCGAATATATCTCGTCGATTACTCCGCTGCTGCCGGGCGACATTATCTCGACCGGCACGCCGCCGGGAGTGGGGCTGGGACGGACGCCCAAGCGCTGGCTCAAGCCGGGCGAGACGGTGACGGTCACCGTGGAAGGACTGGGCGCTTTGACCAATCCTGTGGTTGCCGAGTAGGGGGTACCACACACCAACCCAGGTTCATTGATTCTCAGGCCTCAGGTGCGAGACCTGGGGCACCCGGCTTACGCGCGCTCGGCGGCCACTTCCTCCGGATCCATTTGCGATCCCAACCATGCATACAGCGCGATGCCGACGAAGCAAACGGCGGGCACCAGGTAGCTTGCCGCAATGCTCACCCGATCGGCAACCCTTCCCATCGCCAAAGTAATCAGCGCGCCGCCGACAATCGCCATCACAATGTAGGCTGCGCCGCTCTTGGTCTGCGCTCCCAAGCCTCTGGTGCCCAGGGCGAAGATCGATGGGAACATGGTGGACATGAGGAAGGTTGCGAGGATCAGCGCGTAGACGCCGAGCCACCCAGGCTTGAAAACGGCTAGACAGCAGATCGCCGTGTTGAGCGCTGCATAGGTTCCCAGCAGGTGCTGGGCGGGCACAAAGCGCAACAGCCACGCGGAAAAGAAGCGTCCCGCCGTAAAGGCAACCAGGGCGCCAGTGAGCCAGTATCCGGCTTGCCGCTCCCCGATCCCTGTGCCGGAGATGACGTAGGGAATCATGTAGCTCCAGATGCTGACCTGCGCGCCTACATAGAGGAACTGCGCCACCACGGCAAAGACGAAGTGCCTTCGCTTCCACAGCGGCTTGGAGTTGCCGCCAACCTCCGCGTCCGAAGAGTCGTCAAGGTCAACATGCGGAAACTTTGTGCGTGCGATGAGGATGGCCCAGAAGAACACGACCGCGCCAAGAACCATATAGGGCGCAATCACGCGCAGGGTCTCCGATCTCAGGTATCCCTGGTAGGTTCCCGCAGCCCGCATGGCCGCAACCTGAGCCGGGTTCAGCTCGATCCCGGAAAAGATGAAGCGGCTGCCAATCAGCACGGCAGAGATACTGCCCAGCGGATTGAAGGCCTGGGCCAGGTTGATGCGACGCGCTGCGCTGCGGGGGTCGCCGATCTGCAGGATGAAGGGGCTTGAAGCTGTCTCAAGAAACGCGAGACCGCTGGCGATGACAAAGAGCGCGGTGAGGAAAAACCAGTACTTGCCGACCACTGCGGCGGGCCAGAAGAGGAGGCAGCCGGTGCCATACAGGCACAGCCCGATGACAATACCTGCCTTGTAGCCAGCGCGGCGCATCAGCTGGGCGGCCGGAATAGCCACCAGAAAATAGCCGAAATAGAAGGCAGACTGCACCAGGCCTGCCTGAAGCCGGTTGATCTCGAACGACTTCATGAACTGGCGGATCAGAATGTCGTTGAAGTTGTTGGGCACGCCCCAGAGAAAGAAGAGTGCGGTGACGACGATGAAAGGGATGAAGCGCCCTTGGGGGATGAGTGGGGCCTCGAAGCCGGGGTCCTGCTGCTGTTTTCCTTCGTTGCCGAGCGAGCCGATGGAGATGGCCAAGAGGGACACACCCTTTCTCTTTGGTCCGGCAGCGCGTCCTCAGCGGGGAATGGGCGCGGCATGCGGGACAGTTAGCGGTGACTGAAACGCCGTAACCTTTCTATCCAATCGGTGGGCATGCTGGCAAATGACCCTATAGAAAAATCGGTTCTCGCAGAGCTTCTTCGGCTGTTTCAGGCCGATAATGAATGAGGACGAGGCATGAAGTGCTGAAGAGTCTGATGGCCATCTTCAAAACCCGGGCGCGGCAAGGTTTCTCCGTCGGGGAGCAGCAGGACTTCCGTTGCCTCTACACGGACCCTCCGGTCTCGTACGCGGACCAATATCCTGGAGTGCCAGAGCCCGAACCTAGGAACTCGCCGACTCTGCGCGCGGTTGAATGGATATGGGGCGATCTCCACGGCGAAGATATGCCCACGCTCGCGGCAGACCTGCTCGAATCGGGCCTGGACACGCCGTCGATGCGACGGCTGGCGGGAGAGATGCGCGTCGACAGCTCCGCCGATGTGGAGGAATTGGTGGGAAGGATGTTTCGGGAGCTCGGCGTTGCCTATCCGCTTTCTGGTGAAGAGATGCTACGGGTCTACTCCCGACAGGTTGCTCGCGAGGTCATCCGCGGTCGCCGGAATGCTTGGGCTGCAGCGAGTCACCTGGTAAAGGGAACTTGGCCACGTAAGCACGAGAACACGGACTTACAGGCGCTCAAGGAGCTTCTTGATGCCCTGGACTGGAATGCGGTCAATCGGGGAACGCTGCCCGAGCTTACGAACAACTTGATTGAAATTCTTGCACGCCTCGGCGCTCGAACGAAGAGCGAAAAGCGCCCGCTGCGCTTCGGCCTACTCGAAGGCGAGGGCCGGATTTCGGATGACTTCAATGCGCCGCTGCCAAATGATCTTCAGGCGCTGTTTGAAGGGCGCGACGAGCCGTCGGTCGAGTAGCGTCCAGCGCCGGTTGGATGATTGTGCCCACAATCGAGGGAGCGTCCTTCAGGGGCTAAAGCCCACGTCCTTTCCAGCACTACGGCGCGGCTCAAGCCGCGCCCTTTCAAAGCACGGGTCGTGCAGCTCGTATTAATTTCACAGCACCCGCCCCAGCCACTTCCCCGTATGCGAAAGCAGGCACCCCGCAACCTCTTCCGGCGTGCCCTGCGCCACGATCAGCCCGCCGCCTTCGCCGCCTTCGGGGCCCAGGTCGATCACCCAGTCGGCGCACTTGATCACGTCGAGGTTGTGCTCGATGACAATGAGCGAGCCGCCGCCGTCGATGAGCTTGCGGAAGGCGGTGAGGAGCTTGGAGACGTCGTCGAAGTGCAGGCCGGTGGTGGGCTCGTCGAGGATATAGAGCACGCGGCTTGCCTGCGAGGGCTTGGCCGTGGCGTTGGCGGCGCGGACCTGGGCCAGGTGGGCGGCGAGCTTGACGCGCTGCGCCTCGCCGCCGGAGAGCGTCGTCGCCGACTGCCCCAGACGCAGGTAGCCGAGGCCGATCTCGTCGAGGACGGCGAGCTTTTCAAGCAGCTTGGTCTGGCCGGCGAAAAAGCGCAGCGCCTCCTTGACCGTCAGCTGCAGCACATCGTGGATGTTCTTGCCCTTGTACTCGACCTGCAGCACCTTGGCCTGGTAGCGGGTGCCGTTGCAGTCCTCGCAGGGCAGCTCGACATCGGCCAGGAACTGCATTTCGACGGTGACCGTGCCGTCGCCCTCGCAGGTGTTGCAACGGCCGCCGGGCACGTTGAAGGAGAAGTGGCCAGGGGTGAGCGAGAGGCGCTTGGCCTCAGGCTGCGCGGCAAACAGCTCACGCACTAGGTCGAAGCCCTTGATGTAGGTGATGGGGTTGGAGCGCGGAGTGCGGCCGATGGGGGTTTGATCGACCAGCACCACGTCGTTGAGCCTCTCGACGCCGGTGAGCGACTTGAAGACGCCGGATGGGTCCGAGCCATCGCTTTGACCGAGCGCGCGGGATACGGCGCGATAGAGCACCTGGTGTACGAGCGTGGACTTGCCGGAGCCGGAGACGCCGGTGATGGCCACCAGCAGGCCCAGCGGGATTTCGACATCCAGGCCGTGCAGGTTGTTGGCGATTGCGCCGCGCAGCACCAGCCGCTCGCGACCCGGCGCGCGGCGACGGGTGGGCACGGGGATGGAGATCTGCCCAGAGAGATAGCGGCCCGTGAGCGAGTTGGGATTGGCCTCGATCTCGGCGAGCGCGCCCTCAGCCAGCAGCTTGCCGCCGAACTCGCCGGCGCCTGGGCCGAGGTCGAGCAGGTGATCGGCGGCGCGCAGAACGTCTGCATCGTGCTCGACGACGAGGATGGTGTTGCCCAGGTCGCGCAGCTCTTCAAGAATATGGATGAGGCGCGCGGTGTCGCGGGTGTGCAGGCCGATGGAAGGCTCGTCGAGCACGTAGAGCGCGCCCACCAGCCGCGAGCCGAGCGAAGTGGCCAGCTGGATGCGCTGCGCCTCACCGCCGGAGAGGGTGGAGGCGAGGCGGTCGAGCGTGAGGTACTCGAGGCCGACGGCGTCAAGGAAGCTGATCCGTGCGCGCACCTCTTCGAGGATTGGCCCAGCGATCTCTTCCTGCATGGGCGTGAGCGCGAGCGCGGCGAAAAACTGCCCGGCATGGGCAATGGTGAGCGCCGTTGCCTGACAGATGTTCTTGCCGTTGATGCGCACGGAACGTGCTTCGGCGCGCAGACGCTGGCCACGGCAATCGGGGCACTCGGCGTAGCCCCGATACTTCGAGAGCATCACGCGTACGTGCAGCTTGTACTTCTTCTTCTCCATCTGCGCGAAGAAACCGAAGACGCCTTCGAAGCTGCCTTTTCCTCGAAGCACGATCTCGCGCGCTGGCTCGGGGAGTTCGCGCCACGGTAGGTCGAGGGGGATGCCCAGCGCCGGCGCCTGCTTGCGCAGTTCGGTGAACCAGGGGCGGTACTTGGGACGGTTCCAGGGGTCGATGGCGCCATCGGCCAGGGAGAGGCCCTTGTCGGGGATGACCAAGTTCAGGTCGAAGTCGACAGTGTTGCCAAAGCCCTGGCAGCGGGGGCAGGCTCCAAAGGGATTGTTGAAGCTGAACAGGCGCGGCTCGGGCTCTTTGCCGGGCTTATGGCAGCTCTTGCACTCGTAGGCACCGGAGAAGCGGTGACGCTTCCGCTCCGCGGTCTCTTCACGCGGAACTTCTTCGAAGATCACTTCGCCGCCTTCGCGGTAGGCGATCTCGGCCGCGTCTACAATGCGCGCGCGGTTCTCTGCGCTGACGGCGATACGGTCCAGAAGAACGAAGACAGGCAGCGTGAAATCCAGTTCTAGCAGTGACTCAGGCGTGGAAAACTCGACGATCTTGCCTTGTTGATAGAGACGATTGAATCCGCCGGTGCGCAGCTCGGTGAGGCGCGCCTTGAGCGTTTCAGTGTGCGGCGAGTCGCCGCCAGTCACCACTGGCTTGCCCTTGACGCCGGCCTTGGCCGTGCGTCCGGCTGTTTTGGCGGCAGGCTTAGCGGCAGCCTCGGGCGCGGGTGTTGCCGTTGCGACGGGAAATAAGGCCTGTAGGCGCGTGCCCTCACCCAGCGCCAGCACGGCTTCGGCAATCTCGTCAATCGAGTCGCGCTTCACCAGGCCGTCGCACCAGACGCAATGCACAGTGCCGCAGCGGGCGTAAAGAAGGCGCAGGTAGTCGTATATCTCGGTTGCCGTGGCGACGGTCGAGCGCGGGTTGCGCGTGGAGTTTTTCTGCTTGATGGCGATGGCCGGAGCAAGGCCGTCAATCAGGTCGACATCGGGCTTTTCGATGCGCTCGAGAAACTGCCGCGCGTAGGAGGACAGCGACTCGACGTAGCGGCGTTGTCCCTCGGCGTAGATGGTGTCGAAGGCGAGCGAGGATTTGCCCGACCCCGAAACCCCGCTGACCACCGTCAGCTTGCCATGGGGAATCTCGCAAGAGATGTTCTTCAGGTTATGGGTCCGCGCCCCGCGGATGACGATTGCGTCGTTGGCTCGATTCAAAGGGAAGACACCGGGATGAAGTTGTCCGGGGCGCGTTTGTCCCCTCAGAAGGGGCCAGAGCGCAACCGGCCATTCTTCATTATAGAGCGCGCTCGCCCCGTGCTCTGAAAGGAGCCATCATCACTTCGGCCGATAGTCTACCCGATGCCCCGCTCATTGGCCAAAGCTATTTGGTAAACAGAACGCTGTTCTCCTGGTCGAACTTCTTTTCTGTTTTTGCTGGCTTGGCCGCCAGTTCGCCGGCCACGTGATCGATCTTCTGCTTCGCGGTTTCATCCGCGACGATCTCGTCCTTTACCTTCACTTCTTTCGGGTTTTCAAATTGTTCGGGCATGGCTGTTCTCCTACCCTGAATATCGCTCCGCTTGGCCCATCGTCGCTGTTCAATTCTGCTCCCTCTTCCGGGGCCGGATGGCTTAATGGCCGCTTGCGGAGCAAGAACAGAACGGCCGGCGCAAAGGCCGGCCGCTGTTGGTCGAGCTGGAGTGATTTTACTGGTGCTTGGCGGCGATGACGTTGCTGACCGTGCGCTCCGCCTCTTCAATGTGCTGAAGGGCCCGATCGCGCAGGCCGGTGTTCTGTGGTGTGTCGACGCCCTGAGCTACGTTACGGTGCGCTTCACCCAGCGCCTTTTGCGCCTCGCGCAGCGGGAACCAGGGGTCCACCATGCCCGCTGGTGGGGCGTAGCGGGTATTCTTGCCGTCGTCCCACGCCGCATGTTTGATCTCGGCGACGGCAATGTCGATCTCATCGCTGATATGGCGGCGCTCACTTCCGTAGATGCCGCGCTGGTCGGACTGGACGTAATCCCGTGCGGTGCGCAGATTGGAAAGCGCGCGCAGATAGTGCGGCTCCTGTGCCTGCGCCTGCGCCGGCGTTGCCGTCACGAAGAACAATACCGCCATCAAAGCGCAAGCCGCCGCCGCCAGATTCTTGAAAATTCGCATCTCTTCCCTGCCTTTCCTGATTGTGTTTCAAGGGTGTAATCGGTCTTGAGCGTTCCTTGTGCTCAGCCGAGAGAATACTATGGCTGCTCGCTTTCGCGCTATCGCGAAATGTTCAAATCCGCCGTCTTCCCTCCGGCCAGCTCCGGCGTCCAATCCTCAGCGCTTCCGGTCTTCTCGCTGTTTCGCAAGGCTCTCGACGGTTCGCGGCTCCCTTTACACTGTCTATTGAGGTAATTCGTGCTTCGTCTTCCTGTTTTCGTAATGCTGCTCATCTCGCTCGCCGCCGGCGCGCAGGAACCGGCTCAAAAGCCCGCCCAGGAATCCCAGGACCCGGCCGCCGCGGCGTCTGCGGCTACTGCTCCCGAGACCGGGTCGCAGCCGGTTGCGGAGGCAGAGGCAGCCATCGGGAAGTCTGACTGGAAGACGGCCGAGACCGGGCTCGACCTCTGGCTCGCCGGCCACTCGGCCGATGCGCGCGCCCTGTTCGACGCCGGCTACGTGGCCGACGCGCAGGATCGCGCTGCCGATGCTGTCGGCTTCTATCGCCGCGCCATCGCGGCCGATCCCAAGTCGCTGGAGGCGCATCTGTCGCTCGGCCTGCTCTTGGCGCGGCAAGGCAAGACAGACGACGCGCGCCCCGAGCTGAAGACCGCGACCACGCTCGACGCGGGCGATGCGGGCGAGCAAGTGAAAGCCCGTGCCTGGCGCGCCCTGGCGCGGATCGACAGCGGCACCAATCCGGCCGAAGCTTCGAACGACTTGCTGGAAGCCCTGAAGCTCACCGCGGAAACGACGGCCGACACGCTGCTTACCGCGGGCATTGCAGACCAGGCCGGCGAGTATGCCTCAGCCGAAACTGCATACCGGCGCGTACTGGCTGCTGACCCCAAATCGGCGCAGGCCATTGCGGGGCTGGCGCATGTGCTGATGGAGCGCAAGCAGTATCCCGAGGCCGAGACTCTGCTGCGCACGGCGTACGGCCAGTCTCCGGATGACCCGGTGGTTGCCGCAGAACTGGCCACGGTACTGGCCGCGGAGGACAAGGCCGAGGCGCTGCCGCTGCTCCAGAAACTGCACGACGCCCATCCCCAGGATGCGGCTATCAACCGCATGCTGGCCGCGGTGCTGGCCGATGCGGGCGACTATGCAGGTTCCGACCACCTATACGCGGCGCTGCTTGCGGCCTCGCCCAGCGACCCTGCTCTGCTGGTGGCGCATGGGCAGAACCTGGTGCGCCAGATCCGCTACGCTGAGGCCTTCACGGCCTTTAACAAGGCCACCCAGGCCGATCCCGCCAACGCCGACAGTTGGAGCGGCCTGGCCTTTGCCGCCTCGCACACCAACCAGCCGGCTGTGACCCTGCACGCGCTTACCATGCGGTCAAAATATCTGCCTGAGGTTCCTTCCACATATTTTCTGTGGGCCACGGCTTACGATACCCTGCACCAAAACGCGCAGGCGGCTGCGTATTACCAGCACTTTTTGGATTCGGCGGCGGGAAAATTTCCCGATCAGGAATGGCAGGCTCGCCAGCGTCTCAAATTGCTCAACAAATAAAGCGGGAGCGGACAATAATACGGCCAGATGCGATGGATTTCTGAGGCCGCCCGGGCGATGCGAGCTCATGAAAATGCAAAACTTTGTGCTTGCGCATTCGCGAAAAAGATCCTATAGTCACGGCCTAAGGGATTAACCAGCAGCTGCGGAGGTTTCTCATGCAGTTCAAGGTTTCGTTGGCCGCTCTCGTGCTCCTCACCGTCAGCGTCCTCCCTGCGCGCGCCTCAGGCTTTGACGACAAGCCCTTTGACCAGGACAGCATCAACGCTCTCCAGACCAAGATTCTGCAGGCCCAGCCCCGCGAGCAATGCTTCCTTTACGCCGAACTCGTTCACCAGATGACCGAGGTCAGCCTGCATCAGTATGCCACCGGCGATGGAGACAAAGCCGCCTTGCTGCTCAAGCAGGTGCAGGGGTTGGCGCACAAGATTCACCTCTCCATGTCCGATGACAACAAGCGGCTGAAGAACGCACAGATCCTGCTCCGCCACACCGCCTTCCGCCTCAACGAGATGCTGCACAGCAGCAGTCTTGAAGACCAGCCGCTGGTCGCCGAAACGCTCGTTCAGGTCAACCAGGCGCAGGATGAGGCGATGCTGCAGGTCTTCCGCAAATAAACCTCTCGCCGATCCTCAAGCCGGCTCTCCGGCAATTGCTGAACTCACGCGCAGGCCTTCCCTGCTCTTTTCCCGCTCATGCGGTGTGTGCTTCAATAAGAGCGCCGAGGCTCCCAATGCGTTTCCTGCGTTCAATTCCCCGCTTGCTGCTTTGCCTCCTGCTCACGCGGCAGCTCGTGGCGCAGAAGAACAAGCCGGAGCCGCTCACCGAGGTCGAGATTGAAAAGATTCGCGAAGCCGGCATCGATCCCAACGAGCGCGTCAGGCTGTACGCGGAATTTCTAAGTGAGCACGCCGACACCATCAAGAGCCTGACCAACCGCAAGACGTCCCCGGCCCGCAGCAAGCACCTGGATGACGAGTTGCAGAACCTGACGGCCCTGATGGACGAGCTGGGCTCGAACCTCGATACCTATACCGACCGCCACGCCGATATCCGCAAAGCGCTCAAGCCTCTGACGGAAGCCAGCGACCACTGGCTGGTCACGCTGCGAGCCCTGGCCGGGGAGCCTGGCTTCGACCTGGCGCGCAAAGAGGCGATCGAGAGCTGCGAAGACCTTGCCGACCAGGCCAAGCGCCTGCTGGCCGAACAGACCGACTACTTCAACCTGCACAAGGATGAACAAGGGCAGGATCGGGAGGAGCCGAAGTGACGGACAGTTCCAAGGACCTGCCAACTCGGCACGGCTGGCTGCTGTAAGCTTGAGCTAGCCGTGCCCCCCGACTTCGTTCCCATCTTTCAGCTGGAATACCGGGCTCTGCGCCCACGCGCGCCGATGCCGCCGATCGCGGTGCGGTTCCGCCGGTTTACTTCGCTCAACACCACCATCCGGCTGCGCGAGGGGCAGATCTTCGTCAGCCTGAGCGATCTTCTGGAGGGCGCGCCCGAGTCGGTGATCGGCGCCATCGCTCATATCCTGCTCGCCAAGCTCTACAAGAAGCCGATTGAAGCGGCGCAGAGCATGCGCTACAAGCGATTCGCCTCCTCGACCGCGGTCACACGGCAGACGGAGTTGATCCGCCACGCCCGCGGTTCCAAGCGCTTCACCGGCCCCGAGGGACGCTACTACAACCTGGAAGAGGTCTTCGACGGGCTGAACGTGCGTTTCTTCGGCGGGCTGCTGGGACGGCCCGAGCTGACCTGGAGTGAGCACCACGCCAAGCGGTCGCTGGGCCACTACGACGCGGCGCACAATACCATTGTGGTGAGCCGGGTCTTCGACCGGCCGTCCAGTCCCCGCTACGCAATCGAGTACCTGCTCTACCACGAGATGCTGCACCTGAAGCATCCCGTGCGGATGCGCGGCCTACGCCGCTGCGTTCACTCGCGGGAGTTCAAGGCCGAGGAAGCGCTCTTCCCCCAGCTTCCCGAGGCGCTGGCATTTATCAAGCGCTTGTAGCAGTGGGAGCTTGGCTGCGGCTACTGGCCCAGAACCTTCTGCGCGACGGCTTCTTCGTCGGCATCGGTCTGGATGATCTTGTTGTGCAGGCAATAGAGGGCCAGCTCAAGCCGGTCAGATACGCCGAGCTTGTCGTAGATCTTGCGCAGGTAGTTCTTGATGACCTGCTCGGTGGTGCCCAGCTGGAAGGCGATTTCCTTGTTACGCTTGCCCTGGGTGATGCAGGTGATGATGGCCATCTCCTTGGGCGAGAGGCGGGGCTGGGTGCGGGGGCTCACCAGGGCAGCCGCCTGCGAACGATAGGCCTCAATCACCCAGTTGACCGATTGGTTGTCGATCCAGGTTTCGCCGGCAGCAATGCGGCGCACGCAGCGGACCAGCAGGTCCGGCGAGATGGAGCGGGAGATGATGCCGCGGACGCCGCGGCGGTAGAGTTCGACGGTGTGATTCTCATCTGCCTGAACGGCCTGCACGATGAGCTTGACGTCCGGCGCCGCGCGCAACAGGTCAGGGATTACGTTGGCCGTGCCTGCCAGCATACTGCCTTCGAGCAGAACAATATCGGTGGGATAGCGCTCCACGGCCAGGCGCAGATTGTCGATCGAGTCTGCCTGGGCCACGACGCGCAGATCGTCCTCAAGCGCAAAGACCTTGCGAATCCCAACACGGTAAATGGCCTGAGAATCCGCAATAATAATGCGAATGGTCCCCGGCTTCACCGGTGCTTCAACTGCATCGCCATCTGAAGAATCTTCCAAGAATTCCATAGTGAGAGCGGCCAGATCAACCGGCGTTGTCACTGTTCGGCGAATTGGTAATCGTCGATCGTGGCGGCAGCCAGGTATTGAGTTTGACTCAATGAGCAGCGTACCACACGTCCCAAGCAATGAACCAGAACATCATGCAAGGTACCCAGCACCGCACCGGGCATGCGCAGCGAAAAGCGAATGTCCTGGCCTGTCAATAGCGCGCGATCGAGTTCAAAGAGAACACCGCTGGCGGAGACATTGCGCGAGATTGCGGCGATGTCTCCCTTGCTGGTTGACAGCACCACTGGAAGACTCAGGGGAAAGCGAACCGCGCAACGCACCTCTTGCGGCGCGAGCCCCTGGGCAGGAAGAGCAGACAGAACCGTGGGTCCGGCATTCAAAGCGTTCATTAGCGGCATCCAGAGCCCCCGTTGGGGACCGTGGTCACTCTAAACCCAACTGCCCTGTTCACCATAGGGCACGAAAGTTTCCGTCAAGGTAACCACATGAAACACATGGGATTTCCAGCCGCCGCAAGCGCTTGAAAGCTTCTATTTCCGGTGGCTCTGCGAATATACTAAAGAGTCAACATACTATTTACTTAGTAATCAAGAGTTACTACCGCGTGCGGCCTCCGCCGGCACTGTTTACTCCCTTGGTTCTGTCTCTCTTAACTCTGGGGAAAAATGCGGCGGAAGCGCCAACCCACTCCTGATTCCTGTTGTGGTCCACGCCCATCATCTTGCCTCGGCCCAGCCGCACCAGGGAAAGTGCCGGCGTGAGGCTGCCGCCATCCGGCCAAAGGTAGAGGATTCTCACTTCGGCCTGGGTAAGCCCATGCGGGGTTTCGATGGTGTGCTCAAAGCGCATGCGCTGCTGGAGCAGAAATTCTTTGCGCTTCTCCGCGGGGATCGCCTCCAGGTCTGCCTGAGTGGGATCGAACTGAATTCCCTTTCCGGCAAAGGAGAACAACGGCTTGAGCAGAAGCTCAGCATAGGCCGTCTGCGGACCTGCGTCGACCGGTAGAGGCACGCCGGCTGCCTCCAGTTCTTCGCGGCCACGGCCGTCAAGAAAGTCGCTCAGAAACACCGCAGGAGGCACCGCGGGATGGGCAGAGGGCGGCTGGGAGAGCCAGGGGATGGAGAACTTGGAAATCAGGAAGTACCAGTTGGGATGGCCCGCCCACTCCACGTCCCAGGCGTGGGTCAGGTCAAACGGGAGCTTCACGTTGCGAGCCATCAGTTCATCGGCGATGGCGCGGTTGTAGATGCGATGAATGGGCACAAGGCGGCCGGCCGGGTTGCGGTAGTGCAACTTGTTGCCCACCGCTTCCAGGCCGCGGATGTCAACCACGGCAATGCCCAGCCGCCGCGCGGATACCAGGAAGTCGGGCAGAGTCTTCTGGTGTTCCGGATCCAACTCCGTGAGTACCACGTTTTCCGGGGCGTGTGTGCCCAGTACCGTGCGGGCCAGTAACCTCCAGTAACCAGCCTCATCTAGTCCGCTCAGGAAACTGCCCAGTTCTTCAGGCAGGTCGAAGGCATTCCGATACTCGGAACTCAGGACTTCCTGGTAGCCATACACGGAGGGAAATGCCTGGATCTCAACCAGCCGTGGTGTCAGTTCCCCTGTGACAGTTCGCACGAGGGCAAAGTCGGCGGTGAGGAAATGCGGGTGTGCGGTCTCACCGGCTACCAGGTAGCCAGGTGGGATGGCGCTGCGTGCAGCCGTCAGGCAGGCGGGGTTACTCAGCAGACTATGCGTCATTTGCGCCCCGGCCTCCGCCATTCTCTCAAGCAGGGGCCGGGGAAGAAAGATAGGCGTTTCTGCGAGGCGGAAATCCACATGCGTGCCGCAGCGCACGTCCACCGTCCTGAGAAAAGATGCATAGTGTTCCCGCGTGAAGGCCTCGTTGAATCGTCTGCGCAGATCTGGAATCAAGGCTCTTTCCCCCAAGCGAGACATAGTCCCCTGCTGTCTAAGATACCGCTCGCTGGCGGCTTTCCCAAGTTGGGACTAAAGGTCGCAGAGGCAGGCGCCCAGAGGCATCAAGGAGGCAGGATTGCGGTCCTTCCTGTGGGAAAACTGGCCGTGCTTGACCGTAAAGTTACTTTTGTAGTAGAAATACTGCAACTTTTAGGGTACCATTTTGGTACAAAGTTTGATCCAAAGGGAGCAATACAACTATGTCCTCGATCGCGTTGAAAATCCGTTTCGTCCTTCTTGCCTCCGTTGTGGTAGCCGGTTCCGCGTTTGCCACCGCCAGTCCGGTCATCGTTAACCACCAGTCCAACGTTTCCGCGATCAGCCCACTTATCTCGAGTCCGATTCCGCATGTCACTGGTAGCCCGGTCATCGTCAACCCGATCCCCCACTTCATCGCGGGAAGCCCGGTCATCGTGAACCCGATTCCGCATGTCACTGGTAGCCCGGTCATCGTCAACCCGATCCCCCACTTCATCGCGGGAAGCCCGGTCATCGTGAATCCGATTCCGCATGTCACTGGTAGCCCGGTCATCGTCAACCCGATCCCCCACTTCATCGCGGGAAGCCCGGTCATCGTGAATCCGATTCCCCACCTCCTCACGACAGTCGCTTAAGCGCTTATGGCTCGCAAATCGTCCGCCGCGCTGCTACAATCCAGCGAGTACGATCTTCTGTCATCGAACGATTGACGGGGGTAGAAGACGGTGACGCTGGATACCAAGCTTTGGCTCGCCGGCGACGGCGTGACCGCTGTTGTGGTCGCATTGATTTTTTGGCGCCGGATCTTCAGGACGTTACCGGTATTTTCGTCCTACCTGGTGTGGGGACTGCTCACCGATGCTGCGCAGCAGGCGGCAACCCACTATTATCCCGCCAGTACCTATAACATCTTCATCGTCGGCTTGATCGTTGATTCCCTGTTCCAGTTTGCTGTCCTGGTGGAACTATCGTGGTCGGTGCTGCGGCCGATCCGCGGCTCCCTGCCGCGCTGGTCGTGGATTGCGGTGGCTGTGGTTTTCGCCCTGGCTTCGGCTGTCATCTGGCCCTTCGCCAACGGTCCGGGCGTGAGCGGGTTTTCGCTCGCGGGCTGGTTGAACGTGCATGTGCAGGTCACTTTCTCCGTATTGCGCATCCTGCTGTTTCTGGCCCTGGCCGGATGCAGCCAGTTGCTCTCGATTAGTTTGCGTGACCGCGAATTGCAGGTGGCTACGGGCCTGGGCTTCTTTTCCATGGTCAGCCTCGCAGTCTGGATCCACCATACCGGTCAGCCGACGGGCCCGCAGTATCACCTGCTGGATCAGATTGTGGCCGGAAGTTACATCTGCTCGCTGGGGTATTGGGTGTTCTCCTTCGCGCAACAGGAGACAGCGCGCCGTGAATTCACGCCGCAGATGCAGAACTTCCTGCTGGCAGTGGCCGGAACGGCGCGCAGTACGCGCATGAATCTTGACGCCCCGCCCCCCGGTAATGACCGGGAAGACAAGAAGTAACCAATCCCGCTTTGGGCATCGAGGAAATGGGGCGGTCCTCAAGTAACACTGGCTTCGCGGGGAGAAGGACCGCTAGCTCTATTAGGGCTTTCAGGTCTGATTGTGCGGTTGTTTTGGGAATTGCGGCTCTCCTTCTACAACTTTTGGGCCATCTGTGCAAAATTTATCTCCACAAATGGACAGATTTCTGTTACTAGTAATGCATGCAGCAAAGAACGGCCGGTATGCATTGAAGGGTTTTATGGTTACCAAAACCCGGCCAAAGGATCACCGATGATTTCGATCATGTTTCAAATTGCAGCAATTTCGGGCCTTGGCATCTATTTCTTCTGTTGGCGACGCCAAGCCCGACGCCGCAACACCCAGTCCTGGGACTCGTTGCTCTCACGTCTACGCCCCGATTGGAGCGCTCGTGAGCTGAGCGATCAATTCCTCTGGAAAGAAGGCCTCAACGCCACTCCCGCTGACGCCTGGCAACGGATGGAAGGCCCCAAAGGGCTCTGGGTAATGTACCAGAACGCCAAGGTCATGATGGAAATGGCCGACTATGCAGCCAGAAACAGCAATAGTGTGGACCGCCTGCTGCTGGAGACCCTGCGCAGCGACGCCATGCAGATTCGTGTTTGCGTCCTGATGGCCCTGGCGCAGTACGGCTTCTCCAAAGCCAGCGAAGGTGTACGCGTCAATGCGTTTCGCGCTGCCACGATGTATACCGGCATGGCGGCACGCATGACCCAACTTCTGCAGGAGATCGCTCCCGTGATGGTTCCCGACTTCGTTGCAGCCATGTAAAGCCCTGCCCCTCCCCGCAGTAAGACAAGACCCCGGCCACGGCCGGGGTCTTGTCTTACTGCTGCAAAGCAGCCGGTTTCAGATCGGGTTGTCGGCGAGAAACAGGTTGATGCGCGCGAACTCGTCTTCGCTGAGCTTGTAGTCGAGGGCGCGGACAAGGCCCTCGACCTGCTTGGGGCTGCGTCCACCCACAATGGCGGCGGTGATGGCAGGATGATGCAGCGTCCATGCAACCGCAACCACGCCTGGGGTTACGCCATGCCCGTCGCCGATCTCGCGCAGCAACTCCACAAGACGCAGATTGCGGCTCAGCTTGGGCTCATTGAACTCGACCGCACGCCTGCGCCAGTCGTCGACGGGAAACGCAGCTACGCGCTCGGCTGTCATGGCGCCGGTGAGCAGGCCTGAGACCATGGGCGAATAGTTGATGACGCCGATGCCGTGCGCTGCGGTGAAGGGCAGGATCTCCGCTTCGATGGCGCGGCGCAGCATGGAGTAGGGCGGCTGCAAGCTGGTGATGGGGGCGATGCGCTGGGCGCGCTCCATCTGCGCGATGGAAAAATTGGAAACGCCGATCCAGCGGATCTTGCCCTGGTCCTTCAAGCGCGCCAGCTGCGCCCAGCCCTCTTCAAGCTCCTCGTCCGGATTGGGCCAGTGAACCTGGTAAAGATCGACGGTGTCGACGCCAAGGCGCTTGAGCGAGCCTTCAAGCTCCTCGGCAAGAGAGCCGGCCTTGAGCGAGCGGTAGATAGAGCGGTCTGCATGCCAGCGCATGGAGCACTTGGTAAAAACCAACGGCCTGGGCCCGGACCAGCCCTTCACTGCTCGGCCGACAATTTCTTCGGAGTGACCCAGACCATAGATGGCCGCGGTGTCGATCCAGTTGACGCCCAGCTCCAGCGCGCGGTGAATGGCGGCGACGGATTCGTCGTCGTCCTGAGGGCCCCAGGCGAACTCCCAGTTCCCGCCCCCAATAGCCCAGGCGCCAAAGCCGATGCGGGTGAGGTGGAGGTCGGAGTTGCCAAGTGTGTGCAGTGAAGCAGAAGAGGTTGTGGTCATACAAACAGAGTAGATGCTCCGCGAGATCGATGGCTTCAGAAAGCGTGTGGGATTTCTGGAAGCAAACATCAATCAACAAAATGCGCATCGTATTATATAATTGATGCGGCGCATATAAATTACGCATCATAGTAGACTACAGATGCGGAAGCTCTGGAGGCTATGCGCATGAGAACAACCCTGGATATTCGGGACGATGTGCTGGAAAGAGTGAAGGAATATGCAGCCGCACGCTCCATCTCAAATGGCGCCGCGGTTTCCGAGGTTCTGGAGCGCGGCTTCAACGCAGAAGTGCCGACAAGATGGGAAAATGGCATCCTCATCTTCTCGCCTGGTCCCTCTGGCGCGGTGACGGCGGAGCATGTGATGAAGCTCAAAGATGAATTGGAGAGCGAACTCTTGTGAGCATCGCTCTGCTTGACGTGAACGCGCTCATTGCGCTGCTATGGGAAGAACACCCGTTTCATAAGCGGTGCATGGAGTGGTTCGCGGGCGCAACGAGGGGAGGATGGGCCACTTGTCCAATCACCGAGTCCGGCTGCATTCGACTTTTATCAAACCCGGCATTTTCGGCCAATCCCCCAAGCGTGAACTCCTCTCTTCGCATTCTGCAAGCAGCAACCGCGTCAGCAAGTAATCATCACTTCTGGAGTGACGATTTGCCGCTCTCAGCCCTCCGCGCTCGATGGAGCGGCGGACTGGGCCACAAGCAGATTACCGATGCCTACCTGCTTGCGTTGGCGATTCATCACCGAGGCAAGCTGGTAACCTTCGATTCGAGGATACTTGCACTCGCCGGCGAAGGAAAGACGGAACGAGGGTCGCTTGTGGTTCTGAGGCCCTGAAGCAGCCCGTCCCCTGTATTCTCACGCGGCGATGAGGAAACGCCCGTCGCGCATGATCTGCTCCTGGCCGGATTCGGATTCGAGCCAGATGTTGAAGCCGAGGCCAACCACGTCAATGTGCGTGCCCGAGCGCCAGGGCGCGCCGGTGTGCTCGCCGTAGGGATTGCCGAAGGCGATATGGATGCCGGGGAATTTTTCGTCCTGAAGTATGTTGCCGATGACGCGCTCAACGCCCAGGTTGGTGCCGATGGCGAACTCGCCCACGCGATCGGAGTTCTCGTCGGTGTGGGTGTAGGCCCAGAAATCGGCCTCCAGCTGCTTGTTCTGGCTGGTACAGGTCACGATGCGGTTACCGGCGATCTGAATGGTTAGCGGCGTGGCAGCAAGCAGGCCATAACGCGCGCAAAGCCAGTCGCCGACGACGCCATCCACCACAAAGGTGCCATTGACTTCACCGGGCGATGTAAAACACTCGCCTCCGGGCAGGTTGCCCCACTTCTCCGACGAGATGATGCCGGAGGTCTTGAACCACTTGTAGCCGGGATTCATCTCGGCAGTAATGTCGGTGCCGGCAGCGGTGGTGGCGCGGATGCGGGTTGCCTTTCGGACCCGCTCCAGGACCTTCTGCGAGAGCCGGTCGACCAGGTTGAAGTCGGCGCGCATGCCCTGGCACATGATCTCCGGAGTGATGTTGACCATATGCGCGTGGCGCATGTGGCGGCGGTTGACCACGTCGGTCATCTGCATGCGCGAGTGCAGCTCGTTGGCCTGCACCTGCACGGCAAAGATGGAGACCTGCGAACTCTCCATGTCTTCAAGCACAGCCGCCGGCATGTCGATCAGCGGCCGAGCGGCAAGATCCTCAAGCACGAAGACATTCCATGGACAGCCCCGCTCGGCCAGCTGCGCGCCTAAGGCGGCCGCGATGGGCTCGGTGGCGCGGTCGGTGATGAGCGTGACCTTCTCTGCCGGGTCGATGCGCAGGCAGGTGGTCACCGCGGAGAGAGCGCCGGGCTTGAATTCAGCGGGGTAATCGAGGGAAAGCAGGTGCTTGGCAGTTTCAGTCATGCGCTGGGTATGGGTCCTCGCTGGAAAGGTTCACGGGCACGGTTGGCCCATGCTTTGAGGGTACCCTAAAAATTCATGGGAATGAAATGAGATATCGTCGATTGGGCCAGCCGCATCAATCGCCAGGGGGTTCAGATTCAGTCCAGATGCCCAGCGCGGCGCTCGCGATCAGAGTCCCGCAGCGGTCTCTTGAGCCATGTAATCAACCACCGCCTTCAAATCGCCTTTTGACTCCTCGAATACCTTCAACTGCCGGTCGGCGCCGGTGCCGGTCTCCATGATCTTGCGGACGCCGTCAATAGCCGCGCGGCTGCCCAGCTCGTCGACCACCGGGTCGATGAGGGCGAGATACTCCTCGAGCAGGTCGCGCAGGGGTAGCTCCTGCTGGCGGCCAAAGTCGATCAGCTTGCCGTCAAGGCCGTAACGCACGGCGCGGAATTTGTTCTCCATCAGCAGCGGGCGGGCGTAGTGGCGGTAGTCCTGGTTGGCGGCGTGCAGCTTCCATAGATAGACCGCCGTGGCCTGAATGAGCGCGGCGATGGCCACGGTCTCCTCGGCGCGCAGGGGAATGTCACAGGCGCGGACTTCGACGGTGTTGAAGAAGGGGTGGGGGCGAATGTCCCACCAGATCTTCTTGGCATTGTCGATGCAGTTGGTGCGCACCAGCAGGCTGACGTAGTTTTCAAACTCGGAGTAGCTCTGGAAGGCGTCCGGGATGCCGGTACGGGGGAAGTTTTCAAAGACCTTGGCGCGGTAGCCTTTGTAGCCAGTGTTGAGGCCCAGCCAGAAGGGCGAGTTGGTGGCCAGCGCCATGATGTGCGGCAGAAAGTAGCGCATCGAATTCATGATGCGGATGGCGGCCTCGCGATCCTCAATGCCGACGTGGACGTGGAGGCCGAAGATGAGGTTGGCGCGGGCCACGAGCTGGAGATCTTTGACGACCTGGTGATAGCGCGGGTCCGGATAAATCTCCTGCGTGCGCCAGTCGGCAAAGGGATGCGTAGCGCCGGCCACCAGTTGCAGGCCATGCTCGTCGGCCAGCTTGATCATCTCGCGGCGCAACTCGTAAATATCTTCACGGGCCTCGTCGATGTTGCGGCAGACGCGGGTTCCGACTTCGACCACCGACGTGTGCATCTCCGCCTTCACGCGCTCCTGGAGGCGCATCTTGCCGACGGCGAGCATCTCGGTCTGGATGTGGGAGCGCAGATCGCGGGTGACCGGATCGATGGTCTGATACTCCTCTTCAATGCCGAGCGAGAAAGAAGGGCGCATGTGCAGGGTCCTCGAGGAACGCTTTGCGGCAATTGTACGGGATGGATGCGAGTGGGACTCGGGGATTTGGGGGTCGGCCACGGCTTTGCGGCCGGTTGAAAATCGGTGAGGAGACTAGTGGGTGATAGTTCGCTTTTTGTTCGCTTTTTGTGGTATCGTGATCCGCAGGCAATGAACCTCTTCTCTCAACTCGAAGTCGAGCCAACCCACGAGGAGCTTTTCGCCGGTGCGGTACTGATGCGTGGACTGGCGTTGCCGCAGGATGCCGAGTTTTTCGCGGCGGTGGAGCAGATTGCTGCCGCTGCGCCGCTGCACAACGCAACGACGCCGAGCGGGTTGCCGATGGGCGTGATGGTCACGGACTGCGGGACCCCGGAGGCGTTCCGAAGGCGGTGGGATCCGCAGAACCCGGCAGTACGGCGGATGTGGCCGCCGATGCCGCGGGTGCTGTTGGACTTTGCCCTGCTGTGCGCGGTGCGGGCGGGGTTTCCGCTCTTCCGGCCGGACACGTGCCATATCAATCGCTACCAGGCGGGCGTAAAGCTGGGGCTGCACCAGGACCGGCACGAGGTGGACATGACGCAGCCGATTGTGTCGATCTCGCTGGGGCTGGAGTGCGTGTTTCTGCTTGGAGGGGTGCAGCGCACCGACGCGGTGAAGCGGATTTTGTTGGAGCATGGGGATGTGATTGTGTGGGGCGGGCCGTCGCGGATGCGGTTCCATGGCGTGCAGCCGCTGAAGCCGGGGAGTCATCCGATGATGGGGCCGTATCGGTATAACCTGACGTTTCGCAAGACTGTGTAAAGGGAGCGGACAAGGATTAGGGCGACGACAGGCTTGGGAGCGAACGGCGACTACGAGCGCGCAAGCCCAAAGCCATTACGAGAACAACGCACAAGAAGCTTGTTCCAACGCTTCCGAGAATCACAGGCAACGCCCACAACTGCCAGAAAGAATCAATTCTCGCCTCTTCCGGGTCACCCGGGACGTAAAGGATGAAGACAGATTCGCCTACCTCAAACTCAGGTGGATTCGATGAGTTGCGAGAGGTGACGGTCACCGTCTTTCCACTTGCATCGGCGAAGGAAAATTGAGGCGCGTAAGTGATCTGAGTATTCCCGGAGTTCTGGTCATTGCTTGAACGAGGAACCGGCAAAAGCGCGGTAATCGTTCCTTGCACGCGTACACTTGGGTCGAGAAACCTTAAGGTACCAACCGTGAAGAATCCGGCCAGCGCGAGCATCCCCATCCCGACCAGAACGAAGACCAATCCGACAGCCTTCATTTGTTGCGGATTAGATGCCTGGACTTTCATGCAGCGAGAGTAACAGATCGAAAGTCAGCTGGTTTTGCTCGGCATCTTTTTTGCAGCGGGCTTCTTGACTGGCTTGGCCGGCGCAGCCTCGGCGCCAAGAAATGCGGCCCAGCGCAGTTCCGGCAGGTGCGGCGCCTTCTTCGCTTTGGCGATGGCCAGGTCGGCGACTTCTTTGACGATCCAGTCAAAGTTGGCCTGGCCTACGGAGTTGAGGTCGGCATCCGGCGCGGGGTTCATGAAGTCGATGGCATAGGGGATGCCGTCCTCTACGGCGAACTCGACCGTATTGAGGTCGTAGCCGAGAGCCTGGCAAAGCTTGAGCGCGTCCTGCTCCACGCGCTTGAGGAGCTTCTTGTCGTAGGCAGGCGGGTTCTGGATGTAGCGCTCATGGTGCGGCTTGCGTGGGTCGTAGGCCATGATGTGCACCTTCTTCTGGCCGACCACGTAGCAGCGAAAGTACTCGTTGAACTCAACGGCTTTCTGATAGGTCATGCACAGGTCGCGCGACTGGTCGTAGGCGGCGAAAAACTCCAGGCGATTGTGGATGTGGTAGACGTCGCGCCAGCCGCCGCCGTCGATGGGCTTGAGGAAGCCGTGCTCGCCCACGTAGTCGAAGACCGCGTCCCAGTTCAGCGGATACTCCAGGTTACGCATGGAGCGGTCGGTGGTGCCTTCGGGATGCTTTTTGTGGGGCAGAATCACGGTGCGGGGCACGGCCACGCCGAGCTTTTCCGCGAGCGAGTAGTTGAAGAACTTGTCGTCGGCCGACCACCAAAAGGGGTTGTTGATGATCACGGTGCCGTTGAGCGCGGCATGCTTCAGAAAGGCGCGATAGAAGGGGACATCGTGGGAGATGCGGTCAACAATCACGGAGTACTGAGGAGCGCGATCGAGGAACACAGCGCCGGTTTCAACGAACTCAGCCTGGATGCC
>Ga0302319_10006373_pt1 | contig 23435 bp, 15 predicted proteins | sample Bog_T0_2_FD_203319 | JGI IMG/M metagenome (GOLD analysis project Ga0302319, IMG submission 203319) | Peat permafrost microbial communities from Stordalen Mire near Abisko, Sweden - Bog_T0_2 | ecosystem: Environmental > Terrestrial > Soil > Wetlands > Peat | place: Sweden: Abisko, Stordalen Mire...
GCTGACGGTGACCAACGCCTGGCATCCGGTGACCGGTTCGGCGTCCACGACCAACGAGACGCTCACCATCAATCCGACACAACCGCAGGTGTTCTTCCAACTGCGTTATCCGTGATGATTTGAACGGGTTGTGGGACCCGTTCGGGTAAAGCGGGGTGCCGGCGAGTGGGTTGTCGGCACCCCGTATTTATTCGCTTGGTTGACCTGTATTTTTGACCGCCAATGTTCGTTCCCTGATGTTTTTTAAGAAATGCTGTGGCTGTGTAAAATCACCATAACTGGTGATGCGATTCTTCGGAACCAAATGGTATATTATGAAAAATCCAATTAAACGGTATTATGTGATTTTCGGTGCCGCTAATGTGGCATGAATGAGCTTGGGTGGTTCATTTCAAATGTCTTGATCCCGGCGGCGGACGGGTTCATGGAGCAGGTTTTTTAGAGACGATTTGAACGGGTTGTGGGACCCGTTCGGGTGAGGCGGGGTGCTGGCTGTGGGTGGCTGGCACCCCGCTATTTTTATGGCGTGGTTGCCCTGCTCCTGCCGGTTCGGGCTCGAACATATCGCACCTCACCTCTTGAAATGACCCGCCGTCTGGGATATGTTAATCCCGGTTTTGGCGGGGCGGAGAATCGCTCCCGGTTTTTGATCGGGGGAGGAAAGTCCGAACACCACAGGGCAGGACGCCGCGTAACCGGGGACTTGATCTCCGGATACACACGGGCAATCCGCTGGAAGGCGGGTTGACGGACAGTGCCACAGAAAATCAGACCGCCACCGGGCGCAAGCCCGGGGGTAAGGGTGAAAAGGTGCGGTAAGAGCGCACCGCGCGAAGCGCAAGCAACGCGGCACGGAAAACCCCGTCCGGTGCAAGGCCAAATAGGGAATTCTGGAGCGGTCCGCTCCCAGTTGCGCGAAAGTGCAACGGATTCCGGGTATCGGCTGCTAAGACAAATGATTCTCTCCCTCGGAGCAATCTTGGGCAGACAGAATTCGGCTTACAGCCCCGCCAAAACCATTATTTCGTCAGTGGGGCGTGTTCCATGCCTGGATCACGCTGGCTGGTCCGCTCAGGTTGGCCAGCCGGTCCGCCGCCCGTACCACCACCACCTCCGGCCCCGGGCTGTCGTAGTTTCTATAGGTCATCCACGCCGGGAGGATATCCGTCTGCCAGACCCCCTTGCTGCGCGCTTGCAATACCCAGTTGCGGACCTGCTTGACGCCCCCGGACTGCCAGTTCACCCGCACCATGCGGCTTACGAAGCTGGCCTGGATCTTGGGGGTTTCCGGCGGTTGCGCATCCAGCCAGGGCGAGGCGGGCACCAAGGCGGGCACCACATATTTGCGGCTGATGGAATTATACAGGGTTTGATTTTCCACCAGATTGCGTAGATGAAAGTGTATGGCCCCCTGATCCTTGAGTTCCCGGGTTACGTCAATTTGCCGGGCGATTTCATCATTCGAAAATCGCTGGCCAGTTTCATAATCCGCCAGGCCCGGCCACAGGTGGCGATTATACTTGTTTTGCGACTGCCACCAGCCCAGCAGCATGGGAAAACTGTGTTCGCGCTCCATCACCGGCCAGTAGAGCTGGGGTGACAGATAATCCACCCAGCCATTGGCCAGCCAGAGCCTTGAATCCGCATAAATTTCTGCGTAGGCATCAAACCCCCGGATTTGCGCGGGATAACCGGGCCGCCAGATGCCCCGCGGGCTGATGCCAAACTTGACATAGGGCTTGGCCGTCTTGATGTGGGCGTATACGCTTTGCACCAGTTTGTTGATGTTCTGCCGCCGCCAGCTCGCGCGGTCCAAACCGGAGGTGGCACCATATCGGCTCCACGTGGCCTGATCGGGAAAATCCACATCCCGGCCCTGCGCATCTTTCACTGGGGTGGGATAGAAATAATCGTCAAACTGCACACCATCCACGTCATAACGGCTCACGACATCCATGATGACCTTCAGCACATAATCGCGTACGGCGGGGTCGCCGGGGTCCAGCCATAGTTCATCCCCATAGTGGCGCACCAGTTCCGGATGGGTGCGGGAGATGTGGTTGTCCGCGGGCGGGGACTTCGCGTTGGCATGGATGGCGCGGAAGGGGTTGAACCAGGCATGCAATTCCAGGCCGCGCTTATGCGCTTCGGAAATGATCATGGCCAGCGGATCGTAAAATGGCTGCGGTGGCTGGCCCATGCGCCCCGTGAGATACTCCGACCACGGCTCCAAACTCGAGGCGTAAAAGGCGTCGGCCGAAGGCCGTACCTGAAAAATGATGGCGTTCAGTTTCAGTTGCACCGCCTTGTCCAGCAACGCGATTAATTCCGCTTTCTGTTGCGCCACCGGCAGGCCGGGTTTGGATGGCCAAGGTTCGGCCGCAATCGTCGAGAGCCAAGCTCCGCGAAACTCCCGGAGCGGCGGGGGCGGGTTGACCGACGCCGGTTCGTAGACCGGCCCGCCCGCCCGCAGGGCCGCGGTAAACAGCAGCAGCAATGTGATGACAATTCGGGCCGACACCATAATTTAACTCTTCGCCGCACCAATAGAACCGTTGCCCGGTGGATTGGCAAAGGATTTCTCGCAAATTGACAATCCCCGCCCCCCCTGTTTTACTCCCACCGCCAAACTCCGGTTTTTTGTGGGCTCCCCGGGTGGTTGCGGGTTGTTGGATCTATGAATATACGCGAATATTTTTTGTTGGCAAAAAATGTGGTGATCGGCCGGGCCCGGAACCTCTCCGATGAGGGGCTGTTTCATCAAACCACCCTTATCGCCCTGTTTGCCTGGGTCGGGTTGGGGGCGGACGGACTGTCCTCCTCCTGTTACGGTCCCGAATCCGCCTTTCTGGCGTTGGGCACTCATACCTACCTGAGTTTGTTTGTGGCGGCCGCGTCCATTCTCACCATTGTGGTGATCTGCGCCAGTTACTCACAAATCATCGAAGTCTTTCCCTCGGGCGGTGGCGGTTACCTCGTCGCCAGCAAACTCCTCTCCCCCACCGTTGGCGTCGTCTCGGGCTGCGCGCTCATCGGGGATTATGTGCTGACCATCGCCATCAGCGTCGCGAGCGGCACGGATGCGCTGTTCAGCATGTTTCCGAAGGAATGGGATCATTGCAAACTGGTGATTTCCCTGGGCGGGGTGGTGTTTCTCACCGTGCTCAATTTGCGCGGCGTGAAGGAGTCGGTGTTGTTGTGGGTGCCGGTCTTTTTCCTGTTTGTGGCCTCGCATGCCTTCGCCATCATTTATGCGCTGGTCGTCCATGGGGGCGATTTGCCTCAGATCGCGCACGGCGTGACCTCGGATGTCCAGACGGCCACCTCCCAGGTGGGCATCTGGGGCGTTATCGTGATTATCCTGCGCGCCTACAGTTTGGGGGCGGGCACGTACACTGGCATCGAGGCGGTCAGCAACGGGTTGAACGTCTTGCGCGAACCCCGGGTACGCACCGGCAAACGCACCATGCTTTACATGGGCTCCTCGCTGGCCCTGGTCGTCGGCGGCCTCCTGCTCGCCTATCTGCTTTACCATGTCCAGCCGCAGGCGGGCAAAACCCTCAATGCTGTCTTGTTTGAGCAGATGACCCAGCAATGGCCCACGCCGCTGGCGCATGGCTTTGTCTATGCCGCGCTGGCCTCTTCCGCGGTGCTGCTCTTCATCGCCGCACAGACGGGTTTCTTCGGCGGGCCGCGCGTGCTGGCGAACATGGCGGTGGACCGCTGGATGCCCACCCGGTTTGCCACCCTCAGCGACCGGTTGGTCACTCAGAACGGGGTCATCATGATGGGCTTGGCGGCCTTTTGCGTGGTCTGGCTCACCGCTTCGTCGGTCAACACCATTGTGGTCCTTTACAGCATCAACGTCTTCATCACCTTCACCCTTTCCCAGCTCGGCATGGTGCGCCATTGGTGGCTGGACCGGGCCAAGGAGCCGAAATGGAAGCGCAAGCTTTGCGTCAATGGTTTCGGGCTGCTGCTCACCGGCGGCATTCTGATTTCGCTGTGCGTGGTGAAGTTCTTTGAAGGCGGCTGGGTCACGCTGTTTGTCACGGGTATTCTCATCGCCATCGCCTTTTGGGTGAAACGTCATTACCGGCAGACGCAGGTGCAGTTGCAGCGGCTCGATGAGCTGGTGGCGGCGGCGACGGTGGATGAGGCCGCCCCGGCGGCCGCGGTGCCGTCGCCGGTCTGCACGCCCGGGGCGCGCACGGCGGTGTTTCTGGTCAACGGCTTCAACGGCCTTGGGCTGCACACGTTGCTGGCGGTGTTCCGCATGTTCCCGAAGGTGTATCAGAACTTCGTGTTCGTCCAGGTGGGCGTGCTGGATGCCGGGAACTTCAAGGGCGCGGCGGAGGTGGAAAACCTGCGGGAACATTCGCAGCGGGAAGTGGAGCGGTATGTGGCCTATATGCGGCAGCGGGGGTTTTATGCGGAGGCGGTCTCCGGGCTGGGCACGGACATTGTGGAGGAGGCGGCGCACCTGTGCGAGGACGTCGCCCATCGGTTTCCCAACGCCCAGTTTTATGCGGGGCAGCTGGTGTTCAAGGATGACAGCCTGCTTACGCGGTGGCTGCACAACCATACGGTGTTTGAGCTGCAGCGGCGGCTGTATCAGGCGGGGCGGCCGATGCTGATTTTGCCGATCCAGGTGTGAGCGGGCAGGGGCGGTTTAGACGTCCAAAAACAACCAAAAATGGGGGGTCCCAATTTTTTTATGCCGGAATAGCCGGAAATCCCGTACGACAGGCCTCCGGTGAATGTGTATAATTATATTAACAATATACAGTTTTGTCGTAAAATATAGAATGGCAATGGCTTAGGTGATTTTGAGGTGTGTTTTATGTGTAAATATTTAATTTACAACTGATTGTGCAGTTTTCGTATAGCGTTTTGAGGATAAAATGCGATGAGTTTTTGAAAGGTAATATACGAAATAAGGGCGGGGGAAAGTAGAAATTTTGACAGCAGAAAGCAGAAATGGGGACAGGCGAAACAGGCGAAGGACGCGAAAAAAGATGGACAGGATGACAGGATTTACAGGATGGGACGGGGAACTGATTTTTACAGAAGGTCGCAAAGGTCGCAAAGAAAGGGCGGAGAGCGGAGAAAGCAGAGGTCAGGAAAAAAGGTCCCCGGCCCTCCCCCCCCCCATTTATTCAAATGGCGGGGAGGGAGTATTATTATGGGGGGCTGCGTTCCCGGGCCTCCAGCCCGGGCTATAAACTGACGGGCTTTCAGCCCTGGGGGGCGGTTAGGGGGTGGGGAGGTCGTCAAGGGCGAGGCGGGCGCCTAGGTGGTCGGGGGTGAGGGTGAGGGTGGTGGTAAATTCGGCGCGGGCTGGTTCGGTTTCGCCGAGGCCGGCTTCGCCGAGGCCGATGAGGTAGTGGGCGGTGGCGAGGCGGATGTTGGCGGGCACGGGTGTGGCGGCGATGGTGGCGGTGCCGTCGGTGATGAGTTGGTGGAGGAGGGGGGTGGCGAGGTCGGGGCGGCCGAGTTTTTGCCAGGCGAGGGCGGCGTAGTAGGTGCCGGCGCGGGTGGCGAGCTGATTGGGTCCGCGATTGGGTCCGGCAGGGGTGTTGGTGGCGGTGGCGGTGGTCCAGTATTGTTGGGCGGAGGCGTCTTGGTGGAGGGCGGCGAGGGCGCAGCCGTGCCAGTAGGCGAGTTCGGATTGGTGGGTGCCGCCGGGTTGTTCGGCGCGGAGGTTGGCCGGGGGTTGGAGGGCGGTGGTGAAGTCGGCGATGGCGTCGGGGTAGCGGCCGGCCTGGCAGGACTGGCGGCCGCAGACGAGGTGGGCTTCGGCCCAGGCGGCACCGGTGTTGAAGCGGGTGCCGCTTTCCCAGATGCTGAAGGTGCGGCCTTGGAGGAGGGCGATGGCTTCAGCGGGTCGGCCGACAAAGGTTTTCAGGCTGATGAGGGCGGCGAGGCCTTCGTCTTTTTTCACGACGACGGACTGGTTTTGTTCGAGGAGGGCGAGGCGTTTGGCCACGGGGGCGCCGGCGGCCTGATAGAGTTGGTCGAGTTCGGCGAAGTGGGCGGGGTAGGGGTGGGGGAGGGCGACGGCTTTTTCGAGGCAGGCGATGGCGCGGTCGCGGTTGGTGTCGCCGGGCTGGTGGCTGTAGGCTTGGGCGAGGTTGCGCCAAACGATGGGGTAACCGGGATCGAGGTCGGCGGATTGTTGCCAGAGGCGGACGGCTTCGGCGGGCTGCCAGTCGAAGAGGAGGTTGCCGAGGTAGTAGGGGGCGCGGGCATCGGCGGGGTTGGCGGCGATGGCGTCGCGCAGGATGGTGATGGCTTCGCTTTGGAAGGGGAAGACGTATTCCGGGGATTGGGCGCGGGCGAGTTTGCGCCAGCCGGCGGCGAGGCGGGGCTGGCCGAGTTTTTCGGCAAAGTCGCCGAGGTAATAGTAGACGAGGGGGGAGATTTTGGCGGGGTCGGGGGCGGCGGCGGCGGTCTGGGTGAGGACGGTGAGGCCGTCGGCCCAGAGGCCGGCGTCGTAATATTCGGCGGCGACTTCCTGGGCGGTGGCGGGGAATTCGTTGAGGGTGTGGAAGAGTTCGCGGGCGGCGTTGCGGTCGCGGGTGAGGAGCCATTTTTCGGCGAAGAGGCCGGGGTCGAGGGGGTCGGTTTTTTGGGCGGCGAAGGCGAGGAGGTCGCGGGCTTCGCGGGTGCGGCCGAGGTGGCGGAGGGCGGCGGCTTTCAGGCCGTAGGCGCGGACGTTGAGGGCATTGGCATCGAGCGATTGTCCGGCGAAATCGAGGGTGGCGTTGAAGTCACCGCGGGTGGCGGCAATCTGGGCGAGGGAGAAGTAGGCGGGGGCTTTCCATTCCTGGTTCCAGGCGGTTTTGTAAAAGACGTCGTAGGCCTCATCGGTTTTGCCCTGGGCGGCGAGGGCGACACCGAGGTAGTAGCCGGGCTCGGCATTTTTTGGGGTGGTGTATTGAGCGGTGAGGCGGGTGAGGGCGGCGCGGAAGTGTTGTTCGGCGGCGGCGAAGCGGGCGTTGCGGAGGTCGAGGAGGCCGAGGCCGGTGTGGGCGGCGGTATCGCCGGGGTCGCGGGCGAGGGCGGCCTGCCAGTAGGGGGCGGCGGCATCGCGGGGATCGTGGAACTGGTCGATGCGGAGGCCGGTGAGGTCGAGCTGCTCGTCGTTGGTGAGGGTGTCGGGCGCGGGGGGCGGGGTGACGGCGGCGGGCCGGGGTTCGGGGGTAAGGCGGAGGGGGGTGTAGGCGACGAGTTCGCGGCCTTCGGCGGTGAGGGCGGCGCGCACGTCGTGTTCATCGACGCCGGGGGGAAGGGTGATCTGGTTGGTATACGGCCGGGCGGGGTTGAGGGCGACGTTGATGTTGAGGAGGAGCTGGTCGCCGGCGCGGAGGGTGACGGTGGCGCGGGGGAATTCGCGGGTGGTGTAGAAGCCGAACTGGGCGCGGCCGTTGGTGACGACGAGATTGACGGCGGCATCGAGGTTGGCGTTTTTCACGCCGTCGAGGTCGCGGAAGGGGTACCAGTGCATTTCGAAGGCGCGTTCTTCGAAGGGCTGGAGCCAGGAGTAGTCGGGCTGGTTGTCGGAGTAGGCGCCGACCATGAGCTCGATGTAGGGGCCGTCGGTGTCGGTGAGGATGCCGTCCCACATGCGGCCGCGGGGTCCGTTGCCCCAGGTCCAGAATTTTTTGCCGGGGACGATGTGGTGGTCGGCGATGCTTATGATGCCGGCGTTGCGGCCGTGGTCGTAGCCGGCGTAAAAATCATCGGTATAATTCCAGGCGAACATGGAGTTGGCGGACTGGTGATTTTTGTACCAACTGACGTCGGTGCCGGCGCCGAAGTTGGCGCCGTTGTAGGGGCCGGAGGCGATGGGCCAGGCGGCGAAATCGCGCTTGAAGTGGTAGGTGACCCACTGGGTGTCCGGGGGGAAGATGATCTGGTAATCGGGGTTGGCGCTGACGGCGACGTTGGCGAAGCAGAGCATGGAGTTGGGGAGGGGGGTGCGGTTGGCGATGCGCACGGAGCAGGTGAGGACGGAGGAGCCGGGGTGGAGGGTGTAGCCGACGGCCCAGGTCATGCGCTGGCGGAGCTCGAGTTCGCCGACCCAGACGGTGCGGCTGCTATCGGGGTTCAGTTCGGTGCGATATTGGACGGGGAGGAAGGTGCTGGCGCGGTGATGGTGGGGGATGTTCCACTCGATGCCGCCGGAGATCCAGGCGCCGATGAGGCCGATGAGCGCGGGTTTGATGACGTGCTGATGGTAGATGAAGTCGTAGTTATCGGTCTTGTCCAGCGCGGAGAGGAGCCGGCCGCCGATCTCGGGGGCGATGGCGATGCGGACGTATTTATTTTCGAGATAGACGAGGTGATAGGTCTGTTCGCCGCGTTCGTTGGTGAGGTTGTCGTAGAGGGGGTAGGGGTAGATGCGGCCCTCGGCACCCTGGGAATCGCGGCCGAAATAAAACATGGGGTCGGGCTCGGGGGGATTGGAGAGGTAGGTGGGGATGACCTCATCGGTTTCGCGGAGGGTGACGGTATCGCCGGCGAGCGCGGGGCGACCGGGGAGCAGGCACAGGAGCAGGGCGGCGACGGCCGACCAGCGGGGGAGCAGGCGCAGTTTCATGGGCGTGACGGTTATTGGATGGCGGGGAGGCCGAGGTGGGAGGCTTCGGCGGGGGTGCCGGTCTCGGAGGTGCGGGCCATGCGGTCGGTGGGGGGAATTTTCCCGAGATGGATGTCGAGGAGGCGGGCGTGGGTGATCTTGGCGGCGGCGACGAGTTCGGTATAGGGGCGGTCGGTGACGTCGACCCAGCCGATGTTGTAATTCTCGCCATCCATGCGGCCGGTGGCGGGCTCATCGATCCATTCGAACCAGTGGGTGCCGATGACTTCGGGATGGGCGGCGGCGTGTTCGACATAGTATTGGTAGGCGACGCCGCGTTCGGACTGGTTCATGGCCTGGACGAGGCCGGGGGCCATGCCGCGGCCAGGAACTCCGATGTGAAATTCGCCGAGAAGCATGGGTTTGTGGAGGAGGGTGTAGATGCGGGCGAGTTCGTCGGCGGGGGGTTCCCAGCGGTATTTGTTGAGGCTGTAGACGTCGAAATCTTTGGCGAGGGCGACGACGTAGTCCGGGGGCGTGCCGCCGAAGCGGATGCCGAGGTTGAGGTGATGGGGGTCGGCTTTTTTGACGGCGGTGTCGATGACTGAGAGGTAGCGGGCAAAGGCATCGAGGACGAGCTGGCGGCGGAGGGCGGGGGTATCGCCGTGGGTCAGGGCGTCCGAGAAATGTTTTTGCAGGAGAGTGGGTTTGCCGGCGAGGACGAGGTCGACGAACTGGCTTTCGCGGCCGGGCCAGGGGGGTTCGTTGCCGATGAAGTAGCCGAGGAGCCAGGGGTCTTTTTTGTGGGGGACGAGGAGGCGGGTGACGACGTCCTTGACCAATTTTGGGAAGCTGGGGGCATAGACATCGGGCAGGCCCATGATGGAGTTGGTGCCTTGAAAGCCGTAAATGGTGATGACGTAGGGCTGGTTGAGCGGGGTTTGGTCGAGGACGTCGCGCAGGCCGGTGCCGTAGGTGGTGTTGAGGCCCCAGTCCTGGAAGCGGCGGGCGGTGAGCCGGGCCCAGGGGAGCTGCCAGTCGTTGCCGTAACGGCGGCGGATGTTGTCGCCGTAGAAGTTGACGAATTCGTTGGTGTCGGGGCGGCGGGAGTTGATGTTGTTGGTGAGGCCGGGCAGGGGTTTGGGGAGGGTGGTGAAGTAGTCTTCGCGGCCGGTGACGCGGGTGGCGGCGCCGACGCCGACGCCGTTGACGCCGGTGGAGTAGAAGAGGTGTCCGGCGGGGGTGACGAACCACCAACGGTCATCGATTTGCTGGACGCGGAACCAGCCGGTGGCCTGGGCAGACATGGAGGCGAAGCCACCGTAGGCGTCGCGATCGGGAAAGTCGCCGGGGGCGAAGGCATTGGTCTCAACGGCCCAGGACTGGCGGAGCTCGGATTCGGTGCGGACTTTGCCGGGCCAGTCGGCATGGATATATTGGCCGAAGGCGTCGACGAGGGGGCCGGTGCCATCGAGGATGGCGTCACCGGGGTCGGTTTTGGCGAGGGTGACGGAGCGGATTTCGAGGGTGGGGGAGCCGACGGGATAGCGCATGGTGACGCTGAGGCCGAGGACGTTGGTGGTGGGGCCGTGGCCGCCGGATTCGATGTTGATCCAGTAGGAATTGCGGGGTTGATTGACGGTGGCGGCGAGGTCGGAGCCATCGCCGAGGCCCGAGCGGTAAAAGCGCAGGGGGATGGAGGCGCGGACCCAGACGCCGGCGCTGGGATGGATGCGTTTGGAAACGGAGGTGGGGGACATTTGCAGGCCGAGCTCGAAGCGCTGGCTGGAGGAGGCGCGGAATTCGATGACGAGGTAATTGTAGCCGGTCCAGTCGGCGGGAAGGTCGGGGTTGAGTTCTCCCAAGGACCAATGAAAGGTGGAGACGGGCTGGTCAAAGGTGACGACGGTTTTGATCGGGGCACCCAGCGGCTGGCTGAACGCGAGGTTGGCCGGCGCGGTGGTCAGCAGGACGGCTGCCAAGGCGGCGATGACCGCCCGGAAGGTGAGCAGGGCAGGGAATGGGCGGAGTGTTTTCATGAGGAGCAAATCAATTGGTGTGCTCATCTTTTAGCCTCAATGGGCGGGGGCTGGCAAGCTTGGAATGGGAAATTATGAAAGCCAAAAGGAACAGAGGAAGGGGCTGAAATTAAGGCGCAGATTATAGGGTCCATAATTGAAGGGGTAAAAATCAAATGTTCAGAGTAACATCCCTTACGCATTTTTTGTTATGCTGATACATTGGCCATGGCATGGTGATAATGGATAATTTATGAATGTATCGCTGGGACAAAAATGGGAGCATTTTGTGGAGGCCAAGGTCAATAGCGGCGATTACCAGACCGCCAGTGAGGTGCTGCGGGACGGGCTGCGGTTGTTGGAAAAGGAAGCCTTGTTGAAGCAAATCGCGGTCGGATCGCTGCCGGAGCTGGAAGCCAAATTACTTAAGGCCGCCGCCTCGCTGGATGCGGGCCGGGGCGCTGACGGGGAACAGGTGTTTGCCCGCCTGCGCCAGCGGAGCAAAGCGCGCCGCCAGAATGCCTAAGTTCATCCTCTCTGAATTCGTCGAGCCTGAGTTGTCCGCGATTTGGGACTACAATCGCCTTGGACAATCTTGACGCCGCCGACCGATTTTGGGAAGCGGCGTAGGGCACGTTTCAAGAATTGGCGCGGATGCCCGGCCTGGGGCGCCCACGGAATTTTCCACATGCCCGGCTGAACCAGCTGCGATCATTCCGCATCAAGGACTTTGAAAATCACCTGATTTTTTACAGCCCGATTCAGGATGGCGTGGAGGTTTTTCACGTTCTGCATGGAGCACGGGACCTAGCTGCAGGTATTTATTTGGATGTCGCGGCAATGCCCTATCCATAATGGTAATCCGGGTTTAACTCGAAAAAATGGTGATTCCAATACTCCCTGCTAAAAATTTGAAAATAATAGTTGACTGTTTAGTAATGTTGGATAGATTGGGGGTGTGAATCGGTCATGAGCCGATGGTTGGTTTTAATAAACGAATTTTATGGGACGTGTTAGTGATGCCAAAGAGCGATTGATGGAGGCCGTGCTGGAGCTGATCTGGTCCGGCTCGTATGGCAGCACGACCATCGATCATATTTGCGAGCGGGCGGGCGTCAAGAAGGGCAGTTTTTACTATTTTTTTGATTCGAAGTCGGAACTGGCGGTGGAGGCGTTTGAGGCGTGCTGGCAGAATAAGCGGGCGGAGATGGATTCGATCTTTTCGCCGACGGTGCCGCCGCTGGAGCGTTTGCAGAAATACTACGATTTTGCTTATCAATTTCAACGGGAAATCAAGGTGAAACACGGGCATGTGCTGGGCTGTCCGCTGGTCTCGCTGGGCTCAGAAATCTGCACGCAGGAGGACAATTTGCAGAAGAAAATCCAGGGGATCATGGATCAAAAGTGCACGTACCTGGAATCGGCGATCCGGGATGCTCACGCGGCGGGGGTGATCTCGGCGCCGGATGCGGGGATCAAGGCCCGGATGTTAATGGCGTATTACGAAGGACTTTTGACCCAAGCCCGTATACAAAATGACGTGGAAGTGCTGCGGGAAGCGGCCACGGGCATGTACACCATCTTGGGCGTAAAACAAGCGGTGGCGGCCTGATTTGATTTTTTTGATAACATTCTTTACTAAACATACAACTATAAATAAGCCATGAACACTTACGAATATGATGACAGTCTGGCCGGCAAACAAACCATCACGGACCGGTGCCTGCAATCCTGCAAGAAATTGCTGGCGGGGATTGAGCAGGTCAAAAACAAGCTCGCGGGCGAGTTCCAAGATAAATTGGGACTGCCGGGGCAGACGTTGCTCCTGGCCTTGAATGAGGCGGAGGCGCTGGCGTGGCAGACGGATTATCCGCATCTGCTGTTCCCGACGCTGGCGCTGGAGAAGGTGCAGGCCGTGGCGGCCTGGCAGACGCGGCAACGTTCGCGGCAACCGCAGGTGGCCGGCCTTGTCTATTCCGCCTGATACCGCCGGATATAAAACTAATCTCAATCAAGCTGAACCAATCATGAAATCACATTTGAATCTGTTCATGGTCCTTTCAACGTTGACGGTCGGTTTGCTGGCCGCTGGGTGCAGTCAGCAGGCCTCAATGCCCGCGCCGCCGCCGCCGGCGGTGTCGGTGGCGCCGGTGCAGCAGCAGAGCATCATCGAGTGGAGCGAATTCACGGGGCGCACCGAGCCGGTGGAGGCGGTGGAGATCCGGCCGCGGACGTCGGGCTACATCCAGGAGGTGCGCTTTCAATCCGGGCAACTGGTGAAGAAGGGGGACGTGCTGTTTGTGATCGATCCGCGTTGGAACCAGGCGACGTTCAATGAGCGGCAGGCGGAGTATGAACAGGCGAAGAGCGAGGCGGACCGCACGACAAAGCTGCTGGCGAACAATGCGATCTCGGCCGAAGAAGCGGAGGCGCGGCTGGCCAAGGCGGAAGTGGCGAAGGCGGAGCTGGATTCGGCCAAGCTGGACCTGGACTTCACGCAGGTGTGCGCGCCCATCGACGGGCGGGTGAGCCGGGCGGTGATGACGGCGGGCAATTATGTGAGCGGTAACGCGGGCTCGGCGTCGTTGCTGACGACGGTGGTCTCGGTGAATCCGGTTTATGTGAATGCGGACATCGATGAGGACACGCTGCTGAAATTTAATGAGCTGGTGGCGGCGAAGAAACTGGGGACGACGGATGGCGGGCAAATCCCGGTGGAATTGGAGCTAGCGGACGAGACGGGGTTTCCGCACACGGGGCATATTGAATCGTTCGACAACCGGCTGGACCCGGACACGGGCAGCATCCTGCTGCGCGCGGTGCTTGCGAATGATGACGACCGGATTTTGCCGGGGCTGTTTGCCCGCATCCGGATCCCGATGAGCGAGCGGCATCCGGTGATGCTGGTGGATGAACGCGCGATCGGCACGGATCAGGCGAACAAGTTTGTGCTGACGTTAACACCGACGAACACGGTGCAATACCAGCCGGTCGTGCTAGGACCGCTAGTGGGCGGGAACCGGGTCATCCGGTCCGGATTGAACCCGGGGGACAAGGTGGTGGTGAACGGATTGTCGCATGTGCGGGCGGGGATGACGGTGGCGCCGGAACCGGAAGCGACGGCAGGTGATGCGCGGAAGGTCGCCCAGCAATAACTCTTAACCAGGGACGAACCCAACATTCAAGCAGGGGAATTTTGTGCCCCAACCATAATCCTTATGAATATTTCACATTATTTCATCAAACGACCGATCTTCGCGGGCGTGCTGTCCATCGCCATTTTTGTGATGGGGCTGCTGGCGTTGTTCCAACTGCCGATCAGCGAATATCCGGAGGTGGTGCCGCCCACAATCGTGGTCAAGGCGACGTATCCGGGCGCGAATCCGAAGACGATCGCGGAGACGGTGGCCTCGCCGCTGGAACAGGCGATCAACGGGGTGGAGGGGTCGCTCTACATGTTTTCGCAGGCGACGGGGGAAGGGGTGATGACGCTGACAGTGACATTCAATCTGGGGACGGATGCGGACAAGGCGGAGGTGCAGGTGCAGAACCGGGTGGCGCAGGCGCTGCCGAAACTGCCGGAGGAGGTCCGCAATCTGGGCGTGACGACGACGAAGCAGTCGCCGGACCTGACGATGGTGGTGCACTTGTTCTCACCAGACAACCGGTATGACAAGGTATACATCCGTAACTACGCGACGTTGCAGGTGAAGGACGTGCTGGCGCGCATCCCGGGCGCGGGCGACGTGGAGGTGTTCGGGTCGGGCGATTATTCGATGCGCATCTGGCTGAATCCGGACAAGGTGGCGGCGCGGAATCTGACGGCGAGCGACGTGGTGGCGGCCATTCGTGAACAGAACGTGCAGGTGGCGGGCGGGGCGATCGGGGCGCAGCCGGTGAGCAGCCCGGTGAATTTTGAGATGCAGGTGAACGTGAAGGGCCGGCTGATCTCGGAGGAGGAATTCGGCAACATCATCGTGAAGACGGGGCCGAACGGGGAGAAGACCTTGCTGAAGGATGTGGCGCGCATCGAGCTGGGCGCGGGCAGTTATTCGCTGGAATCATTGTTGAACAACAAGACGGCGGTGGCGATCCCGATCTTTCAGACGCCGGGCGCGAATGCGCTGGAGCTGTCCAAGAACGTGCGCGCGAAGATGGCGGAACTGAAGAAGAATTTTCCGGAGGGGCTGGACTACGACGTGGTGTATGACCCGACGGTGTTTGTGCGGCATTCGATCGAGGCCGTGATCCACACATTGTGCGAGGCGATTTTGCTGGTGGTGCTGGTGGTGATCATCTTCCTGCAAACGTGGCGGGCGGCGATCATCCCACTGGCGGCGGTGCCGGTATCGCTGATCGGGACGTTCGCGCTGATGCTGGCGTTTGGTTTCAGCATCAACGCGCTGTCGTTGTTCGGCCTGGTGCTGGCGATCGGCATCGTGGTGGATGACGCGATCGTGGTGGTGGAGAACGTGGAGCGGAACATCGCACGCGGGCTGTCGTCGTACGACGCCTCCCGACAGGCGATGAACGAGGTGACGGGGCCAATCGTGGCGACGGCGCTGGTGCTGTGCGCGGTGTTCGTGCCGACGGCGTTCATCAGCGGGTTGACGGGCCAGTTCTACAAGCAGTTCGCGTTGACGATCGCCATCTCGACGGTGATCTCCGCGTTCAATTCGCTGACGCTTTCGCCCGCGCTGTGCGCGGTGCTGCTGAAGGATCATCATGCGCCGAAGGACCGGTTGTCCCGGCTGATGGACTTTTCGTTCGGCTGGTTTTTCCGGCCGTTCAACCGGGTGTTCGCGTGGGCGGGGGAAAGATATTCGACCGGGGTGGGCAGCGTGCTGCGCAAGGCGGTCATCGCGCTGATCGGCTACGGCGGCCTGGTGGTGCTGACGGGCTGGAGCTTCAACAAGGTGCCGACGGGGTTTGTGCCGTTGCAGGACAAACAATATCTGGTGGCGTTCGCGCAACTGCCGGACGGGGCGTCGCTGGACCGGACGGAGGCGGTGATCCGCCGGATGTCGGACATCGGGCTGAAGCAGCCGGGGGTGGAGGCGGCGGTGGCGTTCCCGGGGCTGAGCATCAGCGGATTCAGCGTGGCGCCGAACGCGGGGATTGTGTTCTTCACGCTCAAGCCATTTGAAGAACGCCGGACCCCGAACTTGAGCGGACCGGCCATCGCGGCCGCGTTGAACCAAAAACTCAGCTCGATCCAGGACGCTTATGTGCTGGCCGTGCCGCCGCCGGCGGTGATGGGGCTGGGCACGATCGGCGGGTTCAAGCTCTATGTAGAGGACCGCGCGGACCTGGGTTACGACGCGCTGTATCAGAACCTGCAAAACGTCATCGGCAAGAGCTATCAGACGCCGGGGCTGGCGGGGGTGTTCTCGATGTTCACGGTGAACGTGCCGCAACTGGATGCGGATGTGGACCGCGTGAAGGCGAAGACGCAGGGGGTGCCGCTGCAAAATCTGTTTGAGACGATGCAGATTTATCTCGGCTCGCTGTACGTGAATGATTTCAACCGCTTTGGGCGCACCTACGAGGTGATCGCGCAGGCGGATTCGCAGTTCCGGACGCATCCGGAGGACATCACGCGGCTGAAGACGCGGAATGACAAGGGTGAAATGGTGCCGCTGGGCGCGGTGGTGAAGGTGATGGAATCGCACGGCCCGGACCGGGTGATGCGGTACAACGGGTTTCCGGCGGCGGAGATCAACGGCGCGCCGGCGCCCGGATACAGTTCGGGCCAGGCGGAGGCGCTGATGTCCAAGCTGGCAACGGATAATCTGCCCCGGGGCATGTCGTTTGAATGGACGGACCTGACGTACCAGCGCATCCTGGCGGGCAACACGATCGTTTACATCGGACCGTTGTGCATCCTGTTGGTGTTCCTGGTGCTGGCGGCGTTATATGAGAGCTTCCGGCTGCCGCTGGCGATCATCTTGATCGTGCCGATGTGCCTGCTGTGCGCGATCACGGGCGTGTGGCTGAAGGGGAGCGACAACAACATCTTCACACAGATCGGGCTGATCGTGCTGGTGGGGCTGGCGTGCAAGAACGCGATTTTGATCGTGGAGTTTGCGAAGCGCAAACAGGACGAGGGGATGACGCCGTTCGACGCGGCGATTGAGGCCTGCAAGCTGCGGTTACGGCCGATCCTGATGACGAGCATCGCGTTCATCGCGGGGGTGTTTCCGCTGGTGGTCTCGCAGGGCGCGGGGGCGGAGATGCGGCAGGCGATGGGCATCGCGGTGTTCTCGGGGATGATCGGGGTGACGTTGTTCGGGCTGTTCCTGACGCCGGTGTTTTATGTGACGTTGATGAAGCTGGGCGGGAAGAAGAAGACGGCGCAGGCACCGGGCGTGGTGCCGCCGGGCAAGGGCGCGGCGGTCACGGGGGTGGTCACGGTGGCGTTGCTGTTCACGCTCGCGGCGACGTCCGTAAAGGCGGGCCCGTTGACGGTGGGACCGGATTACCAGACACCGACGAATGTGATTCCGGCGAATTACAAGGCGGCTGATTTGGGCGCGTGGAAAGAGGGCAAGCCGCTCGACAGTGTGCCGAAGGGCAATTGGTGGGAGGTGTTTGGTGACGCCGGGTTGAACGCGCTGGAAACGCAGGCGTTGCAGGCGAATCAGGAGCTCAAGGCGGCCGTCGCGCGTGTGGATCAGGCGCGGGACACGGCACGCGTGGCCCGGGGCGACCTGTTACCGGCGGTGAGCCTGAACCCGAGCTTTGTGCGCGAAGGCTATTCGCCCAACGCGAACCCCAGCTTTGGCCCGCTAACGGCGAATACGTTCAGCACGCCGCTGGATTTGAGTTATGAGGTGGATCTATGGGGTCGGGTGCGCCGGCAATTTCAGGGCGCGCACGCGGAGGCGCAGGCGTCGCTCGCGGATTATTACAATGTGCTGCTGACGTTGCAGGCCGACGTGGCGGAGAATTATTTTGCGCTGCGTTCGCTGGACGCGGAGATCGCGACGGTCAGGGGCACGGTGGATTTGCGGCGCGAACAGGTGCGGCTGGTGCAGAGCCAGTTGGAAGGCGGCATTGGCAGCGAACTGGAGGTCGCCCAGGCGCAGACGGAGCAGGCCACCACGGAAGCGGAAGCGGCCGCGCTGGCGCATCAGCGCGATGAACTGGAAGATGCCATCGCGATCCTGGCGGGCAAAAATCCGGCGGGGTTCAAGCTGGCGGCGGTGGCGGATGCGAACTGGAATCCCGGGCCGCCGGAAATTCCGGCGGGACTACCGTCGGATTTGCTGGAACACCGGCCGGATGTGGCGAAGGCCGAGCGGCAACTGGCGGCGGCGAACGCGAAGATTGGCGTGGCCAAGGCGGCTTTTTTTCCGGTGCTGACGCTGACGGGTTCGGCGGGTTATCTGAGCGGCGATTTGTCGTCGTTGTTCAACTGGGACAGCCGGACGTGGTCGATCGGGCCGAGCTTGTCGCTGCCGCTGTTTGCGGGCGGGCGCAACCGGGCGGGTTATAAATATGCGCAGGCGGCGTTCCTGGAATCAGTGGCGTTGTACCGGCAGCAGGTGCTGGTGGCGTTTGGGGAGGTGGAGGACAGCCTGTCCGGGATCAATCATTTCGCGGTGCAGGCGGAGGCGCAGCAACGCGCGGTGACGAGCGCCCGGCGCGCCCAGGAACTGGCCACGCAACGGTATCGTTCCGGCCTGGTGGCGTATATCGAAGTGGTGGATGCGAGCCGGGACGCGCTGACGGCAGAACGGGCGAATGCGGAGCTGGCGGGCCAGCGGTTGATCGCGACGGTGCAGTTGATCAAGGCGCTCGGCGGCGGCTGGGACCAAAGGCCTATCGTGGCCACTGCGGACAAACGTTAAAGGAACTTGCCGGGGTTCAGGATGCCGTGCGGGTCGAGCGCGTGTTTCACGGTGCGATGCAGGGCAAGGGCCGTCGGGGAAACGGCGAGGGGCCACCAGCGTTTTTTGGCGAGGCCGATGCCGTGTTCACCGCTGATGGCGCCGCCCCAGGCGATGACCTGGCGGAAGAGTTCATCCAAGGCCGCCTCGCTGCGGGCTTTGGCGCCGGGCAACGGATAGTCCACCATGACATTGGTGTGGATATTGCCGTCGCCGGCGTGGCCGAAACAGGCGATGGGCAGGCCGTGCTTCTTTTGAAGGCGGGCGGTGAAGCGGAACAGGTCTTCCAGCCGGCCGCGCGGCACAACGATGTCCTCATTGAGCTTGGTCAGGCCGGTGTCGCGCAGGGCGTAGGAAAATTCGCGGCGGATTTTCCAGACGGCCTCGCATTGGTCGGCCCCGAGGCCGATATCCACGAAGAGCGGGTGATGGGCGCGGATGATTTTTTCCAGTCCCTTGATCTCGCCGGTGACGGATTTTTTCTGGCCGTCCAACTCCACGATGAGGTGCGCGCGGCAGCCGAGGAGGCGCAGGCTTTGAGTACGTTTGGCGGCGGCGGCGAGGGTGAATTTATCCGCCAGTTCCAGCGCGCAGGGGAGAAAGCCGGAGGCGAGGATGGCTTGCAGGGCGCGCACGGCGTCCTTCATGGAGGCGAAGCCGACGGCGAGATTTGCGCGATACGGCGGCAGGGGAATGAGCTTGAGCGTGGCCTCGGTGATGACGCCCAGGAGGCCCTCGGACCCGATGAAGAGGCGGTGCAGGTCAAAGCCGGTCTTATTTTTATGGGTGCGGCCGCCCAGGCGGACGATATCGCCATTGGCGAGGACGATCTGGAGCCCGAGCACATAATCGCGGGTGACGCCGTATTTCAGGCAGCGAGGTCCGCCGGCGTTCGTAGCGAGGTTGCCGCCGATGAAGTTGTTGGCGCGGCTGGCGGGGTCCGGCGGATAAAAGAGCCCGCGTTTTTCCACGGCGAGCTGGAGCTGTTCGGTGATGACGGCGGGCTGGACGACGGCCACAAAGTCGCGCCCGTTGATCTCGAGCAGGCGGTTGAGGCGTTCCAGGGAGAGCACGATGCCGCCGCGCACGGGGACGCAGCCGCCCACATAGCCGTGCCCGGCGCCACGGGCCGTGACGGGGATGCGGTGGCGGGAGGCGAAGCGTAGGATTTTGGAGACGGACTCTGCGGAACGAGGCCGGGCAACAGCATCCGGCTGATGGGCGGCGAACCATTTATCGCCGGCATAGGCGGCGAGGGTGCCGGGCGCCAGGGTGATTTCCCCGGGCAGGAGTTTTTTCAACCGGGGCAGTGATTTGAGCTGGGCGGTGGTCACGGGTCCTTGCTGGCGAGGAATTCCAAAGCCTCGGGCACTTGTATACGAATGCCATTGGAGCCGAGGGCCATGGCATCGGAACCGAAGGCGGACAGTTCATCCGGCACGAACGGGTGAAAATCGGCCGCTTCGAGGCGTGAGCGGATCACTTCCGCCTGGGCCGTATTCACCGCCTTGAAAATGGTGGTAAAGGTCATGGCGTCATTTGCTGGGGTGATGCGGGGTTACCGCTCCGGCGGCATTGGCATCCGCCGTTTTATGCGCCCAGAGGATGCCCCACAAGCCGACCTGATTCAGGTTGCTGGTGGTCACGGAGAGATTGCTGGCGATGGCCTGGACGTTGGTGGCCAGCTCCTGATTTTGCAGGATGGTGCCGGCCAGGCCCCGGCCGGCCTGGACGTCGCTCAGGACATTTTTCAAGATGACGGTGGAGGCGGTGATGTTTTTGGTGGCGGCGGCGATCTCCGCGCCGTTGGTGGCCAGCAGGGCATCGGCAGAATTGGCGAGGGCCGTCAACTGGTTGGAAAAATGGACGACGTTGCTGACGGCGAGATTCACCTGGCCGCCGTTGGTGGCCACGAGATGGTTGAGATTGTTGACGGTGATGAGGGCCTGCTCGGAGACGGCGCGCACATTGGCGACGGCCAGCGCGAAATTGGTGAGGGTTTGGTCGTTGAGCACCACCCGTTTTAGATCGGAGACGGAGTCGTCCAGTTTTTTGGCGGTCTCGTCAATGCGCTGAATGAAGCCGGAGGCGGAGCGGGCGACCTCCTGGAGATTGAAGGGTTCCTGGCAGGGGACATCGGCATTGTTGGTAAGGGCAGGATCAGTGTTGGCGGTGGGGACAATGGCGACATACTGGTCGCCCAAAAAGCCGGCCTGCTCGATGACAAACCGGGCGTCGTGATAGATGACGTAGTCCTTGTAGATGCTGAGGAAGAGGGTGACGCTTTTGCCGTCCTTGGCCAGTTGAATGTCCGAAACGGTGCCCACCTGGACGCCGGCGAGAAGCACCTGGGCGCGAGGCTTGATGCCGCCGACATCGGACGCGTGCAGGCGCAACGCATAGGTGCCCCGAAAGGCGCTGGTGCTTTTGCTGAACTGCAGCAGCAGGATGGCCAGCAGGATCAGCCCCACCGCGACAAACACGCCGACTTTGATTTCCAGCCGATTTGATTTATCCATGATATTTTAAAATAATATGTCCTCCGGGTCCGCCACGCCATCAATGAACTGCCGGACCACGGGGTCGGTTGAGTTAAAAATTTCATCCGGCGTACCGCCGGCGTGGATCCGGCCGTCATTCAACATCAGGATGCGCTGCCCCACCCGCCGGGCGCTGCGCATGTCATGCGTCACCACGACACTGGTGACCTTCAACGTCTCGCGAACGCGGATCATGAGGTTGTCAATGCTGTCGGACACAATCGGATCGAGCCCGGTCGTCGGCTCATCATAGAGCAAAATCTTGGGTTCGTAAATGATGGCGCGGGCGAGGCCGACGCGCTTGCGCATGCCGCCGGAGAGCTCGGCAGGTTTTTTGTGCTCGGTGCCGTGGAGGCCGACGACATCCAGCGTCCGGGCCACGAGGCGGGTGGTTTCCGACTGAGTATGCCGGCCATTGCGCTGCAGGGGGAAGGCGACATTCTCGGCGACGGTCATGGAGTCGAACAAGGCCGCGCCCTGAAAGACCATCCCAAACTGCGAGCGCACCTGGATGAGCTGGCGTTCAGTCAGCCCCACGATGTCGGTCCCGTTGATGAACACCGCGCCGCTGTCCGGCTGGATGAGGGCGATGATTAGTTTGAGCAGCACGCTTTTGCCGCCACCGCTGCGCCCGATGATGACGACGGATTCGCCGGCCTCGATCTGAAAGCTGACGCCGTCCAGCACGGGGTGGCCGCTGAAATTCTTTTTTAAGTCGCGCACTTCAATCATAACTTGAATATGACGGCGATTTGTTCGAGCACGAGCGTGAGGAAGAAATTGGAGATGAGGATGGAGATGGAGGCGTAGACGACGGCCTCGGTGGTGGCGCGGCCGACGCCCTCGGCACCCATGCTACAGGAGAGGCCCTTGTAACAGCCCACCAGCGCGATGATGCCGCCGTAGACGACGGCCTTGACGATGCCGATCTGCACGTCCACGTCGTGGGAGTATTTCAGCATGTTCCACCAGGCGTAGGCGGGATCAATCCCCAGCAAAAAGACCCCAACGACATAACTGGCGACGATGCCCATGGCCATGGCCTCGGTGGTAAGGATGGGCAGGGCGATGAGCGCGGCCATGAGGCGGGGCACGACCAGATAATCCACCGGATGGGTGGCGAGCGTCCGAAGCGCGTCGATCTGCTCGGTCACGCGCATGGTGCCTAGTTCGGCGGCCATGGAGGCGCCCACGCGGCCCGCGACCATCAACGCCGTCAGCACCGGGCCGAGTTCGCTGCACATGGAAACGCTGACCACGGCGAGAGTGGCGGTGTCCATCTTCACCTTGTGAAACTGGAAATAGGTTTGCGCGGCCAGCACCATGCCGGTGAAAGCGCCGGTCACGAGCACCACGGACTGGGATTTGACACCGATGGAATAGATCTGAAAGAGCAGGTCCCGCTTGACGAACTTGAAGGTCAGGCAGGAAGCAACGGCATCCTTCGCCAGCAAGGTGATCTGGCCAAGTCCTTTAAAACCGCCGATTATCCATTTTTGCCCGAATTCATTCATCTGCGGAGGGGAGCATAACCAAACCAGCCGCATTTTGCCAGCATTGGATTACCGGCGAGTGCGGGCGGGGCGTTATTTATGCCGAAACTGCTTGCGTCGGCCGGGGACGTACGTTAGCTTGAATTACTTGATCGCGGGGTGGAGCAGCCCGGTAGCTCGTCAGGCTCATAACCTGAAGGCCGTAGGTTCAAATCCTACCCCCGCAACCAATTTACAGGCAAAAGCCCCTTGTGCAAACGAGGGGCTTTTTTGCGTCCTCAGGAGATTTATATAAAGAAGGGAGCCAAAAACCGCCGAGGGGAAAACAAAAAAGGCACGCCGTTGACGGCGTGCCTGGAAGGAAAAGGGGAAATTATTTCTTAATGCCCAAGATCGCGTCTTTGGCGGCTTTGGCCACGCGGAATTTCACGACGCGCTTGGCGGCGATTTTGATGGTCTCGCCGGTGGCGGGATTGCGGCCCAGACGGGCTTTGCGGTTGACCAGGACGAGCTTGCCGAGACCGGGCAGCGTGAAGGTGTTCTTGGCGTTCTTATAAGCCAGGTCAACCAGCGCCTGGAGGATTTCGCCGGCGGCCTTCTTGGTGACACCAGTTTTGGTGGCGATTTCGGTTGCGATTTGTGATTTGGTAAGAGGTTTAGCCATATGTTCTATTAGTGTTTTGTTGTTGGACTACCGTTCAAGGCTTCATTTAAGGCCTCAAACCGATACGATGCAATAGAAAACCGCGTTTTTGTTGGGGATAATTCACCAGCTCATTTGAATCGCCGGAGCCCCTATGAGGGTTGTCAACTGGAAGTGAGGTTATCGAGTAAGATTTGTTGAGTGAGGCCTGCGTCACGCGGAGCGCAACGGAGTGGAGCGGAGTCGTGCGCGCAGCGATTAAATT
>Ga0302319_10006381_pt1 | contig 23424 bp, 19 predicted proteins | sample Bog_T0_2_FD_203319 | JGI IMG/M metagenome (GOLD analysis project Ga0302319, IMG submission 203319) | Peat permafrost microbial communities from Stordalen Mire near Abisko, Sweden - Bog_T0_2 | ecosystem: Environmental > Terrestrial > Soil > Wetlands > Peat | place: Sweden: Abisko, Stordalen Mire...
TTAATGTCGAGGCCGCACGTCAACCACGCCCCGCTTGCGGGGAGAGGTTACAAACGGCCGCCCGACGAAAGCACCGACTCATGAAATTCACGCTGTCCTGGCTCAAGGAGCATCTCGACACTGACCAGTCGGTCGAGGCGATCGCCGAGACGCTCACCATGATCGGACTCGAGGTCGAGCATCTCGAGGATAAGGCCAAGGTGCTCAAGCCCTTCATCATTGCACGGGTGCTGTCGGCTGAACCGCACCCCAACGCCGATCGGCTCAGGGTCTGCATGGTCGACACCGGCGACGGTGCGGCGCCGGTGCAGGTGGTGTGCGGCGCGCCGAATGCGCGGGCCGGCCTTACCAGCGTGTTTTCGCCGCCCGGAAGTTTCATTCCCGGCAAGAACCTCACGCTCGGGATCGGAACCATCCGCGGCGTCGAGAGCCGCGGCATGCTGTGCTCGGCGGCGGAGCTGCAGATCTCGGACGATCATGACGGCATCATCGAGCTGCCGGACGATGCGCCGATCGGCGCCGGCTATGCGGCGTGGGCCGAGGTCGGCGACCCCGTGCTGGAAATCAATCTGACGCCGAACCGGCAGGACTGCACCGGCGTGCATGGCATCGCCCGCGATCTCGCCGCCGCCGGCGTCGGACGATTCAAGGACCCGACGATCAAGCCGGTCAAGGGCGAATTCCCCTGCCCGGTCGGGGTCACGGTCGAGGACCATGCGCTGTGCCCCGGCTTTGCGCTGCGTCTGGTGCGCGGCGTCAAAAATGGGGCGTCGCCGCCATGGCTGCAGCGGCGGCTGACGTCGATCGGACTGCGGCCGATCAACACGCTGGTCGATATCACCAATTTCATGACCTATGACCGCGCCCGGCCGCTGCATGTGTTCGACGCTGCCAAGGTCAAGGGCAATCTCAGCGTGCGCCGGGCCCACGCCGGCGAGACCCTGCTGGCGCTGGACGGTCGAACCTATACGCTCGATCCGCAGGCCTGCGTGATCGCCGACGACCATGGTGTCGAATCGCTCGCCGGCATCATGGGCGGCGAGGCCTCCGGCTGCTCCGAGGCCACCACCGATGTGTTGATCGAATCGGCGCTGTGGAACCCGATCAATATCGCGCAGACCGGCCGAAGGCTCGGCATCCATTCGGACGCCCGCTATCGCTTCGAGCGCGGCGTCGATGCGGCCTTCACCGTGCCCGGGCTGGAAATGGCGACCCGGCTGGTGCTGGAATTGTGCGGCGGCACGCCGTCGGAAAATCTCGTGGTCGGCGACATCTTCGGCAATGAGCGGGTGATCGATTTCCCGCTCGCCGAGGTCAAACGCCTGGCCGGCATCGACGTGACGCTGACGGAGGCGCGGCGCATCCTCGGCCATCTCGGCTTCATGATGGCCGGCAACGGCCCCTTGGTAAAGGTCGCGGTGCCGACCTGGCGCAGCGACGTGCACGGCAAGGCCGACCTGGTCGAGGAGATCGTGCGGATCATCGGCGTCGACCGGGTACCGATGACGCCGTTCGAGCGCGGCGAGAAGCCGCGCAAGCCGATCCTGACCCCCATCCAGCTGCGCACCAGGCGGGCCAAGCGCGCGCTTGCCGCGCGCGGCATGGTCGAGGCGGTGACCTGGTCGTTCATCGCCAAGCCGCAGGCCGAAATGTTCGACCGCGATCCGCCGACAAAACCCGGGGCAAACCGCCGCGGTCATCCCGAACTGGCGCTCGCCAATCCGATCGCGGCCGACATGTCGGACATGCGGCCGAGCCTGTTGCCCGGTCTGGTCATGGCCTCACAGGCCAATGCCAACCGCGGCTTCCCCGACATCGCGCTGTTCGAGGTCGGCCAGGTGTTCGCGGGCGACGGCGAGAGCGACCAGTTGATCGCAGCCTCCGGGATTCGCCACGGCTATGCGTCGTCAAAGGGCATGGGACGGCACTGGTCCGGCACGGTCATGGCCGACGCGCTCGATGCCAAGGCCGATGCCTTGGCGGTGCTGTCGGCGGCGGGCGCGCCGATGCAGGCGCTGCAGGTGATTCCCGGCGGCCCCGACTGGCTGCATCCGGGGCGCTCCGGTACGCTGCAGATCGGTCCGCAGAACGTGCTCGGCTATTTCGGCGAATTGCATCCACGGGCGTTGGAAACGCTTGGCGCCGATGGCCCGCTGATCGCCTTCGAGGTGATTCTCGATCGCATTCCCGATGCCAAGCTGAAGCCGACGCGCGCCAAGCCGGTGCTGGAGCTCTCGCCATTCCAGCCGGTCTCGCGCGACTTTGCCTTCATCGTTGATCGCACCGTCAAGGCCGCTGACCTGGTGCGCGCGGCCCAGGCGGTCGACAAGAAGCTGATCACCGCGGTCAGCGTGTTCGATGTCTACGAGGGCAAGGGCATTGACGATGGCAAAAAATCGATCGCCATCGCGGTGACGCTGCAGCCGCGCGACAAAACTCTGACCGACCCGGAGATCGACGCGGTGGCGGCACGGATCGTGGCCGAGATCGGCCGGAAGACCGGCGGCGTGTTGCGGGGATGAGCTGAGCTGCGAGCATCGCTGTTTCAATTGATCGGCGCCGCGCGGCGGCGCTTGCGTGACCGCGCCGGAGCCATCTCCGGTTCGGCATCGCGCAGCGCGCCGATCTTCTGCAAGGCTGCGTTCGCGGCGCGCTCGCCGCTTTCCCAGGCGCCATCGACGGTCCCCCACAGCGTTTCATGGGTGGCTTCACCCGCCAGGAACAGGCTGCCGAGCGGCTCGGTCAGGATTTTTCGCGATGGCTGTCCGCCTGGCGCCGCCACCGACATCGCGCCTAGCGCAAACGGCGCCGCGTCCCAATGGGTGGTGCTCGATTGCTTGACCGAAAGCGCCGCGTCACTGCCGAACAGGCTGGTCAGCCATTCGACTGCGAAGGCGATCATGGCCGGCTCGCCCTGGCTGGCGAGATCGCGACCAAACGAGCCCGCGACATCAATCACGCATAAGGATGACCCCGCGATGTTGGCACATAACAGCGCGGTCCGGGTGGAATGGCTTTGCTCGATCAGCACCTCATCGCGGCCGAGCCCGAGCGGATTGCCCGGCAATTGCAGGGCGATGTGATCATAACTGCCAAGGCCGAGCCTGGCCGCGGCATCGAGCTGGCGTTTGGGGATCTCGGGGGTGAACTTGATGTTGCCCGAAACCAGCACCTGGCTGGATACCGTAATGATCGCGGCGCGCGCCGCGATCCGGCCGGCCGCGGTCTCAACCGTCACATCGCTTCTGTTCCAGGCGATGCGGCTGGCGGGCACAGACAGCGCCAGCGGCACCGGCTCCGCCAGCTTTGCGATCAAGGCACCTAGACCCTGGCGACAGGCGATCGCGGCGTTGCGCTCCTCGGCGCCGGCCCTGTCGAGCACCGAGATATTCCTGAGATCCTTGCCGGTGGCATTGGCGCCGAGCAGGAATTCCGCCGTGCCGGCCCAATCGCCGAGATCCCTGGGCATCACAGCCGCGCAGGCGGCGTCCACCCTGCCATGCGATGCCTCTTCGATCGCACGGTTGGCGCGCACCAGGGCCGCCAGCGATTCCTCGGTTTCGCCGGCCCGGGCGTAGCGGCGGCCGATCCGGATCTTCTGGCCGAGCGGCGCGGCCGCGACGTCGAGCCCGGCATTGCGCGCCAGCTTGACCATCGGATTGGTCTCGGGATTGTACAACCAGCGGGCGCCGCGATCGAACGGAACCTGGAAGGTCGCCGGATCGGTGAGGCAGCGTCCGCCGATCTGGCCGGTCGCCTCGACCACGATCACCTTGCGGTTGGCGGCGATGATGCGTCGGGCCGCGGCGATGCCGGCCGCGCCGGCCCCGATCACGACAATGTCGGCGTCGCGCGGCAACGGCGCGCCCCAGGCTGCGGCGCTGAGCGCCGGCGCCGCGACCAGCGCCGCCGATGCCTTAAGCCAGCTACGCCGTGTCATGGTTCGGCGCGTCATTGTCATGTCATGGTTTCCAGTGGTTATACAGGCCTTATCGATCGGGCCAAGCCATGAACTAAATTGCAACCACTTGTGACCAAGATCAAGGCAAGCAAACCCGACCAGGAAGGCCGGTGCAGGGGGAGACATCATGGGTGTCGTGCTTGATACCATTGGCAAGCTGATCGCGGACTATCTGCAGAAGGAAATCCCGGGCTATGAGCCGTTCACGCCGAGCAGCCCCGATCAGTTACGCAGCGTCATCGAGCCCGGCGATGTGTTGCTGGTCGAGGGCAACAGCCAGATTTCCGGCATTATCAAATATCTCACCCAGTCGACCTGGTCGCACGCCGCGCTCTATGTCGGGCCGATCGACGGCATTGAGGAACCCGATGGCGAGCGCCATGTGCTGATCGAGGCCAATATCGGCGAAGGCGTCAGTTCGGCGCCGCTGTCGAAATATGTTCCCTATCATACAAGGCTGTGCCGACCGGTCGGACTGTCCTATGAAGACCGCCATACCGTGTGCCGCTACGCGATCAACCGCGTCGGCTTCGGCTACGACACCAAGAACATCCTCGACCTGATGCGCTATTTATTCCCATTGCCCGTTCCGCAACGCTGGCGGCGGCGCTTGATCGCCTTTGGTTCCGGCGATCCCACCAAGATGATCTGCTCGGCTTTGATCGCGCAGGCCTTTGACGCGGTGCGCTATCCGATCCTGCCCAGGGTCACCCGCGCCGGTTCCAGGCAGGCCCGGCGCGAGATCCTGCATATCCGGGATTCCTCGCTCTACATGCCGCGCGATTTCGACATCTCGCCCTATTTCGAGATCGTCAAGCCGACCATCGTGCACGGCTTCGACTACACCGCGCTGCACTGGGCCGACAAGCAGAAGCCGCTCCGGGAGGTGGCGGACGAAGTCGGAACGTTTCCAGAGCCGGACCGCGCGCCGCCGCTTGTTCCTGAAGCGATTGACCCGGAAGCGCCGCACCCAGCTGAAGAAGTAGACACCGCTCAAGGGGCCGGCTTTTGATTGCAATGTAGCTTTCTGGATCGCGCTGCGACGCCAGCAGGTTCAAGATATCGATCTGTCGGCGGGAAATCCGCCGTCCGGTTCCGCGCCATGGCGGTTTTACTGGGCTTCAATCCGCCCTTGGGATGGGCGGCCTAGTCCATGCCTATCAAACGTGGGCTAGACAACCTCGTGGCCCAGGGCCCGGCGCACCATCTGGGCGAGCACCGACTTGCGGTAGGGTTTGGTGAGCAGCAGCACGCCTTGATCGAGCCGGCCCTGATGTTCAATCGCCTGATGGGTGTATCCCGACGTGAACAGCACCTTTGTGCCGGGCCGGCGCCGCCTGACCTCGTCGGCGAGCTGTCGTCCCGTCATGCCGGGCATGATCAGATCGGTGAACAACAGGTCGAAGGGTTGATCGTTCTCGACATGCCTGAGGGCCGCGCCGCCGTCGGCTACCGCGACGGTTCGGTAACCGAGGCTCTGCAGCATCCCGACCACGAAATTTCGCACCAGCGCCTCATCCTCCACCACCAGAATGGTGGCGGCTTCGCCCGACAGCGGCACCAGTGGCGGCGCTGTCACCTCGGCGTCTCCGCTGGCCGGCGGCAGATAGAGCTTGATGGTCGTGCCGAAGCCTTGCTCGCTATAGACCTTGATATGCCCATTCGACTGCTTGACGAAGCCGAACACCATGCTGAGGCCGAGCCCACTGCCCTTGCCGACCTCCTTGGTGGTGAAGAACGGCTCGAACACCTTGCCGAGCACTTCGGCCGGCATTCCGGTGCCGGTGTCGCTGACCGCGATCATCACATAGGCCCCCGGCCGCACGTCCTCGGTATCCCGCACATCGGCCCGGTCAAGATCGACGCTCGCGGTTTCCAGCGTCAGCTTGCCGCCATCGGGCATCGCGTCGCGGGCGTTGATTGCGAGGTTGATCAGCACATTTGCAAGTTGCGAGGGATCGACTAGCGCCGTCGGCAGCCCGCTCTGCAGCGCCAACCGGATTTCAATCTGCTCGCCGAGCGTTGGCCGCAGCAGCTTGGCGAGATCCTCGATGGTGGTGTTGATGTCGACATGGCGCGGTTGCAGGGGCTGCTTGCGCGCAAAGGCCAGCAGATGCCGGATCAGCCCGCTGCAACGCTCGGCCGCCTGGTCGATCAGCTCCGCGACGCTGAGAAGTTCGGGCTGGCCCGCAAGGCATGCCACCAGTGTCTCTGTCATGCCGGTAATGACCGTCAGCATATTGTTGAAATCGTGCGCGACGCCGCCGGTCAGCTGGCCAATCGCTTCGAGCTTTTGCGCCTGCAGCAGCTTGCGCTCGGTTTCGCGCGATGCGGTCAGATCATGATAGACCACCGCCGCTCCGCTGATTTCGCCGGTCACGTCGAACAGCGAACAGCAATTGGCGACGACATGCACCGGTTCGAGTCGATCCTTGTGGCGGAGCACGAGTTCCTGGCCCTCGAGCGGTTCGCCGCGCAGGGCGCGGGCGGCCGGCGTCTCGGTTCTCGCCAACGGCGTCGAGCCATCAGCCTGAAAGGGGGTGAGTTCCGCCCATAATTGCCCGAGGCTCATCCCGGGGCGATAGCCCAACAGCCGCCCGGCGGCCGGATTGGAGAACAGGATGTCGCCCTTGGTATCCAGCACCAACACCGCCTCGGTCATGCTGGCGAACGTGCTGTTGAGTATCGCCATCGACCGCCGCAATTCCTCATGCGCCATCCGCAGATTTTGCGTTCGCTCGGCGACGGTGGCTTCCAACAGCTCGTTAGCGGCCGCCGCCGCGCGCATTTCTCGGTCCTGGACCTGTCGGGCGCGCTGGGCTTCGCCGATCAGCGTGGCGGCGAGAAGCAGGATAAGCGCCGTTCCGGCGAGATTGACCGCCAGCAGAAGCTGGCTGGTGTGCCGCGACGCCAGGGCCCTGACCGACAGCAGCCGCTTCTCCTCCGCGGCCAGCCGATCGAAGCTCGTGGTCGCGGCCAGCATCAGCGCGCGGCCTTCTGTCCTCGCTTTCAGCGCCGCGATTCCAGCCTGATCGCCGGCGGCCTGCAGCCGCACCCTTTCGCTGCTGATGGCGAACCTGCGGATTACCAGCTGTTTCAGGTTCGCGAGCGCCTCGGCCTGCGCCGGATTGTCGCTCATGGATTCTTGCAACTCGTCGAAGGCGGGCGCGACCATGCCGAGGGTGGCGTGATATTCGTCGAGAAAACCGCGACCGCTGGTCTGGTAAAATTCCCGCGATGCGCTCTCGGCGCGGCTGACCAGGAGCCTGGCGTCCGACAATTTCGTCAACAGATCGAGCGTGTGGTCGACCCCCTGCGCGTCGGATCGCGACTTGACATCCAGCGCGATCGAGGCGGCGCTGATGGCCACCAGGATGGCCACGCCGACACCCAGGAACAGCCGTGGCGATGGAACTGTGGCAAACGGTTTCATCTGTCCTTCGCTGCTAGCTGTCCTCAATCAATCGCTCGTCGAATCGCTCGTCGCGCTGCCAACATGGCCACGGCATACCGGCTGTCTGCCCCTCAACATGAACACCGACCGAGGGCGCGGGGGCTCGTGAAGTCACGTTCATGAGATTTCAGCTGGCGCTGGCTCGCGCGCCGACATGGCGTGTGCGAGCCCGGCCGGGTTCCCAGGACACCGCGGATCTTGCGAGAACCCGCGCGCAGGGCTAGCTGTCGATAAGTGTTTTAAGCGAAACCAAGGCTCGCGATGCTCGATTCTGCTGTCAAGGCGCTGTCCCAGATCCTGTCGCCGCCGATGCGGTCGATCCTGTGGCGATCGGTCGGGCTGGCGCTGGTCCTGATCACCGTGCTGGCGATTGGCCTGCAGCGGCTGCTGAGCCTTCTGGCGACCTCAGGCGAAGCGTGGGCGGAAGCGGCGCTCGGCCCGGGCTTCCACACCCCGCTCGACGTGCTGGCCTGGATCGTTTCGATCGCGGCGGGGTTCGGCGTGGTGTTCGGCGCGATCTTCCTGATGCCCGCGATCACCTCGCTGGTGGCGAGCGTGTTCGTTGATGAGGTCGCCGATCATGTCGAGCTTGAACATTATCCGACGGAACCGCCGGGCACCGCGCTGCCGCTCGGGCTTGCCATCACCGAGGGCATCAAGACCGCGCTGCTGACCCTGTTGGTCTATCTGATCGCGCTGCCCTTCGTGTTCGTGGCCGGCTTAGGTTTCATCGCCTTCTTCATCGCCACCGCCTGGCTATTGGGCCGGGAATATTTCGAGCTCGCGGCGATGCGCTTCCGCACCCCCGCGGAAGCCAAGGCGATGCGCCGCGATCACGCCGCCCTCATCTTCGCCGCCGGCCTCGTGATCGCCGCCTTCGTCTCGATCCCGATCGTCAATTTGGCGACACCGTTGTTCGGCATGGCCTTCATGGTTCACCTCCACAAGCGGCTGAGTGGCCCCGAGCCGCAACTGGTCGAGCCGCGGCGGTCGCGAAGCATATCTGCAGGTTGAATGCGGTCCGCTCAGCCATTGCAGGCAAGTGCATCTCGCGGCGTATTCTCCCTTGCCTCAACCGCGGGAAAATCCCAACCGCCGCGCCAGCGCCTGGACGGCGCAGAACGGCGCTGGCGTAAGCGGACCCGGCGGCGCCCGGTTGATGAAAGCGACCAGGGCCAACGCGATGATCGCAAGCCAGAACGTCAGCCAAAACCCATCGATATAGGCGAGCACGTTGGCCTCACGCTGGACCAGCGCCGAGAGCGACCCGAGCGCGCGGGCCGCCGCGGTTGACGCGCTTCGGCCGGCAAAATTGTCCGACAGTTGTTTGAGCAGGCGGCCGACATCTGCGGCGCCCTGCTGCAGATGTTGCCCGAGGAAATTCGAATGGATCTGCTCGCGGACGCGCAGCCAAGTGCCCATCAGCGCCACGCCGATCTCCGCGCCCCCGAGCCGCACGATCTGAATATAGGCCGCGAACGCGGTGGCCCGTGCCGGGTCGGAATTCGAGACCGCAATGATGAGGATAGGCAAAAGCGTAAAGGCCTGCCCAATCGACTGCAGCAGGGCAATCGTGACAAAGTCATCCAGCGCCCAGTCGTGCGTCAGTTGAGTCCCGAGCAGGTTCGCCGTGGCGAAAGCCGACAGGCCGATGATCAGCAAGCCGCGCGGATCGACATGCCGGAGCAGAAAGATCGAGAGCGGAACCATGACGAACATCGGCAAGGCGCCATAGGTCACCAGCAGCGCGCCGGTTTCTTCGGGCCGCAGCTGAACGACATTGGCGAGAAAATTTGGCACCAGCGAGGAATTGGACAGGCTGGCGAGGGTGTAGAGCAGAATGACGACCAGCGCGAGCCCGATATTGCGCGACAACAGCACGCTGACATGCGCCCAGGGCCGCCGCACCAGCGCTTCGTTGACGAGAAAGGCGACACACAGCAGGCCGCCTCCGATCAATAGCGCGGCGACCGTACCGGACTCGAGCCAGTCGAGGCGATTGCCCTGATCGAGCCCGGCATAGATCATCGAGACGCCGGTACCCAGCAGCAGCATTCCGCCCCAGTCGGCGTCGCGGAGGACGTCCTTGTTGATCGGCTCACGCGGCGTCCCGAGATAGACCATCAGTCCCATCAGCGGCGCCAGCACCACGCCCTGCCAGTACAGCCACTGCCAGCCCAGATGATCGACGTAGAAGCCAACCATCGCGGTGCCGGTATCGAGCGCGAAGCCGACCCGGATCGCGTAGATCGCGATCGCCGGCAGCCACCATCGGATCGGCAGATTGCGGAACACGATCATCAGGGTCGCAGGCACGAAGGTGCCGAGCAGGACGCCATGCGCGATGCTGAGCGCGATCAGCGCGGTGTAATCGTGCACCAACGGCACCACCAGCGAGATCAGGGCGTAGAGCAGGCTTGGAATGCCGAGGACGCGGCGCAGACCGAAGGCGGTCGCGAGCCAGGCCACCGACGGCGCGATCAAGATCTGCGAGCCGATGGCCGCCGTCGAGAGCCACGCACCTTCGTCGAAGCCGAGCGAAAAGGCGCCGCGCAGGTCGGGCAACCCGACCGATGTCAGCCGGCTGTCGAAGTTGGCGAGAAAAGAGCCGAGCAAGACGGCGCCGACTGCGAACAGCGGTCGCGGCGCGATGCCGCCGCGCGAGATCGGTCCCTGCGCGGCGCCACTACTTTCCGCCATTCGCCACAGCCTCATCGGTGTCGATATGGCTGACGACTGACATGCCCGGCAGCAGGCGCTCCAGCAGGGGCTGCCCCTTGTCGAGTGCGATCCGGACCGGGACGCGCTGCACCACCTTGGTGAAATTGCCGGTCGCGTTGTCGGGCGGCAGCAGCGCGAATTGCGAGCCGCTGGCGGGAGAGATGCGCTCGACCCGTCCGTGTAGCCGCTGGTTGGGGAAACTGTCGACAGTCACCTCGACCGGCTGGCCCGGTCTGACCCGCGTCAGCTGGGTCTCCTTGTAGTTGGCGACGACGTAGACGTCGGGCAGCGGCACAACATTAATGAGGTTGCTGCCGATATTGACATAATCGTTTGGCTGTACTTCCCGCTCGCCGACCACGCCGTCGAACGGGGCGACGATCCGGGTGTAGCCGAGCTTCAGTCGGGCAGCGGCGAGGGCTGCCTTGGCGCCCATAAGATCCGCCGCGCGCTGCTTCTTGGTTCCGGATAACACCTCCATCTGATGGCGCTGGGCCGCAATCTGGGCCCGGTTGGCCCGCACATCCGCCTCGGCCCGGGCCAGGGCGGCGACCGCCTGTTCCAGCTTCTGCCGAGTGCCGGCCTCGGTCTGCGCCAGCGATTGTTGCCGCTCCTGTTCCTGGCGGGCCTCGACCGCCTCGGCCTGCGCGGACACCAGCTGCGCCTCGGCTTGCGCGATGGTCGCGTATTGCAACTCGACCTGATTATCGAGATTGTCGAGCGCTGCCTGGGCACCGGCGACACCGGCCTCCGCCTGGGCGACCTGCGCCTCATAGTCAGCGGGATCAATCTGAACCAGCAGGTCGCCGGACTTCACACGCTGGAAATCGTTGGCGGCGACGGTGAGTACCTCACCGGCGACCCGGCTGCTCAACCGGGTCACATCGGCCCGGATGTAAGCGTCGTTGGTTGTCTGGATCACCGCGCTGCCGACCCATTCGTCCCAGCGCAGCGTCGCCAACGCGATCAATCCAACCGCAGCCAGCACGGCAACAATGGGAAGCAACAGTCGACCGACGGCGCTGCTCGAACGGGGCGACGGCGTGTACTCCGCCGGCGCTGCCACGGTACCGGCGGCGACTGCGGATGTCGTCGATCCCGTTGGGATCGCAACGTCTGGGCTGATCCGATCCTGCTGGCTCACCGGTGCCTCCTCTGACGCATCACCACCTCCGGGGTGCGGGATAATCGACCCATTCCGCAATGGAACTTGGCGGGCGTGAGCAGAACTATGCCTCAGGCCGTCTTCTCCGGCCAGCGGCAGAGATCCCTGATCAGGCACAGTTCGCAGCGTGGTTTGCGCGCGAGGCAGGTGTAGCGGCCGTGCAGGATCAGCCAGTGATGGGCATGGCGCATGAATTCGGCCGGGATCACCCGCTCCAGCCCGAGTTCGACCGCGAGCGGCGTGGCGCCCGGCGCCAGCCCGGTGCGATTGCCGACCCGGAAGACATGGGTATCGACCGCCATCGTCGCTTCGCCAAAGGCCATGTTGAGCACGACATTGGCGGTCTTGCGACCGGCGCCGGGCAGCGATTCCAGCTCGGTGCGGCTGTTCGGCACCTGGCCGCCGAACTCGGCGATCAGCTTTGCCGACAGCGCGATCACGTTCTTGGCCTTGGTGCGGTAGAGCCCGATGGTCTTGATATAATCGCGCACGCTGTCCTCGCCGAGCGCAAGCATTTTCTGCGGCGTATCGGCCACGGCAAAAAGTGCCCTTGTCGCGCGATTGACGCCGGCGTCGGTCGCCTGCGCCGACAGCACTACCGCGACCAACAGCGTGTAGGGATTGAGATGCTCAAGCTCGCCCTTGGGCTCGGGATTGGCCAAGCGAAATCGGCTGAACGCCTCATGAACTTCGGCGGCTGTCCAGGGTTTTAACTGGCGGACCGCCGGTTTCTTAACGGTTTTCTTAACGGTCTTCTTGGCGGTCTTCTTGGCGCCCGGTTTCGGCTTCGGCGCGGCGGCGCGCTTGGGCTTGCCGGGGTTCGGCTTCTTGCCGGGATTCGCTTCGGCTTTCTTGGATTTGGGCAGCTGCCGGAGGGTGCTTTTGGCCATGATGGGGGTATACTGACAGCCAATGACCGCAGGCAATGCCCTTGATCCCGAACCGCAGCCGGAATTGTTTTCGGCGCTGCTGACACCGCACCGCTCGCTGAACCGAACCGGTTTTGTGGTGGTGATGACGTTCCTCACGGTGGTCAGCTTCGTGGCCGGGGTGGCGTTCTGGCTGATGGGCGCCTGGCCGGTATTCGGGTTTTTCGGCCTGGACGTGATCGCGGTGTACTGGGCGTTCAAGGTCAATTTCCGCGCCGCCAAGGCCCGCGAGGAGATCAGGGTGACGGCCTCGGAGCTCAGGGTGCGCCGCGTCAGCCGGCACGGCGACGTGGTCGAGTTTGTGCTCAATCCGCTGTGGGTGCAGCTCGATCAACAGATCGATGCCGAATATGGCGTGGAAAAGCTCTATCTGGTCTCCAAAGGCCGCCGCCTGGCCGTCGCGAGCTTCCTTGGACCGGACGAAAAGGCAAGCTTTGCCAAGGCGCTGACCGCGGCACTGCAGGCGGCCCGGCGCGGCCCGAGTTATAATCCGATCAGCTGACGGTCTCGGAAATCGGGTGGTTTCGATCCCTCGCCCGTTTTACATCCCAGGTCATGATGAATCTTGCCAAGAACTCTGCCATGAACCTTGCCACCGACCATCGCCTGGCCAAGCCGGGCTCCCGCGACACCGCCTTGCGCGACTATGACGCCGTGCGGCGCGCCATCGCCTTCATCTCGGAGCGCTGGCGCGCGCAGCCGACCATCGAGGCCATGGCGGAAGCCGCGCTATTGACCCCCGACGAACTGCATCATCTGTTTCGCCGCTGGGCCGGGCTGACGCCAAAGGCCTTCATGCAGGCGCTGACGCTCGACCATGCCAAGGCGCTGCTGCGCGGCTCCGCCAGCGTGCTCGACGCGGCGCTCGATTCCGGGCTTTCGGGTCCGTCGCGGCTGCATGATCTGTTCGTCACCCACGAGGCGATGTCGCCCGGCGAATGGAAGCAGGGCGGCGCCGGCATGACCTTGCGTTACGGCATTCACCCCTCGCCATTCGGCGTGGCGGTCGTGATCGCGACCCGTCGCGGCCTGGCCGGCCTCGCCTTCGCCGACCCTGGCGAGGAGCAGGCCGCGTTGCTCGACATGCAACGGCGCTGGCCGCAGGCGAGCTATGTCGAGGACCAGGACGGTACAGTGGGGCTGGCACAGCGGGTTTTCGACTCCCGGCAGTGGCGGCCGGAGCAGCCCTTGCGGGTGGTGCTGATCGGCACCGATTTCGAGCTCCGGGTCTGGGAGACGCTGTTGAAAATCCCGATGGGACGTGCGGTCTGTTACTCGGATATCGCCACCAATATCAACCGCCCCAAGGCGTCGCGCGCGGTCGGCGCCGCGGTCGGCAAAAACCCGATCTCCTTCGTGGTGCCCTGCCATCGCGCGCTCGGCAAGAGCGGCGCGCTGACCGGCTATCACTGGGGCATCACCCGTAAACAGGCGATGATCGGCTGGGAGGCCGGGCAGGTGGGAATGGGGTAGGGGGTTTGTCTCATTTTCATGGCGTTGACTCGGATTTGTATAATACGTATAAAAAATATTCGTCGATTAACTCTCGAGGGATATCCGGTCATGGTCCAGACGAGCGCCCTGGAGTTTCAGCGCAAATTTGGCGAGTTTCAACATCAGGCTCAGCGCGAACCAGTCGAGATTACCCGGCATGGCCGGCGGGAGTTCGTGCTGATGTCGGCCGAGCACTATGACTGGCTCACGGCGGCTGCCAAACGCGCCCATCGCACGGTCGATGCAAGCCAGGTGGTGATCGACGCAGTTGAGCGGGCCGAGATGGACGCCGAACATGCCGCGCTCGACGAACTGCTCAAATGAGCCGAAGAGGTGGCCTTTCCTGAGCCTAAGCCCGGCTTCGTCGTCCGCTATGATTACCTTTGGACCCATGAAGCTGCTGCTGGACGCGATCAAGGAAAGGGCCGGCCGGCCTGTCTTGTGGCCGCCAGCGACCGCCAGACGAGGCCACGGCTGGTGGTGCTTTTGCCGATCACCCATACACCGCCCGATAACGATACGATCGGGATTGAGCTTCCTCAGAAGGTCAAACGGGCCATTGGTCTCGACGATGCACGAAGCTGGGTGATCGTATCCGAACACAATGTCGACGTATGGCCGAACGCCGGTCTTTCGCCGCTCCCGGGGAGACCGGACCTCTTCGGCTATGGCTTCATCCCTCCCGGCCTGTTCGCACAGATCAAAGCCCGATACCTCGAACTTGCTCGACAGAACAAAAGCAGCGCGGTGCGCCGCTGACCGCCAATGAGCGGTCAACACCGATTTCACCCAAAGAAGGCGTTCTGGCTGTTGAATTCTCGGCCAGAGTTAATGGAGTAAAATAGCGGAATTTTGGAGCCCGGTATCAAGCGCAATCGCTGATGCGCTTGGCCGACGGTTCGCCTCTCTATAACCCACGAGAAACAGGCCTGCTCGCCGGCCAAGTCTTGTAATTCGAGTCTGACCCCATTGTCCCATTGTCCCAGCTTCTTCGCCGCAGCAAAGCTGGATTGCTTCGCTAACGCTCGCAATAACGACCAACTCTGGAGGCATACCCGGTTCATGCGCAAAATCGGCGAGTTTCAGCATCAGACTCGGCGCGAGCCGGTCGAGATTACGGGCCACGGCCGGCGGGAGTTCGTGCTGATGTCGGCCGAACAGTATGACTGGCTCACGGCGGCTGCGAAACGCGCCCACTGCACGGTAGGCCGTTGAACGGGCCGAGATGGACGCCGAACCTGCCGCGCTAGACGAACTGCTCGAGTAAGCCAACGGTAAATGGTAAGCTGGCCCAAGGCATAGATCGAGCATGGCTTCTTAGGGCGGATTGGAGCGAAGCGGAAGTCCGTTGCCACTGCTCGCCGTCGTGGCGGCTTTACGCTGCGCTCCAATCCGCCTTACGAACTAATAATCATGGGCGCGAACCGAATGCACGAGCCGCCGGTCGATGGAACCAGCTCGCTATCGCAAGGTACAAAATCCCCAACGGGATCATTCCGAGCGACAATAATTGTCCATTGGTCAGACCATGCCAATATCCGAGATAGCCGGGATCGACTTCCCGAAAATTTTCCGTCAGGCATCTCAGCAAGCCGTAGCCAATCAGAAAAACACAACCAAGCCCTCCTGGGCGCATTTTCAGCTTCAGCCCAGCAAGGAGAAACGCCAAAAGCACAGGGCCTTCGGCGATCGCCTGATAGAGCTGGGCGGGATGCCGCGGTAGCAGGTCGTACCTTGGAAATATCACCGCCCACCAGGCGTCTGTGACGGAGCCGACCATTTCTGAATTGATGAAGTTGGCCATCCGGCCGAAGCAAAGTCCGGGCGGGGTCGCCAGCGCCACATCATCGAGCAGCACAAATGGATCGATCCGACGCTTCCAGGCAAACAGCACGGTCGCCATAATGACGCCAATCATCCCGCCGTGGCTGGCCATTCCACCCTTCCATAGAAAAAATATCTGAATCAGGTGGTCAAGATAGAATCGAGCGTTGTAAAAGAAGACCTCACCAAGTCTGCCGCCAACGATGGTCCCGATTGCGGCGTATAGCAGGAAGTCAGACACCTCCATATCTGGCGGGTATCGTGTATCGATACGCGTTCTTATTTTCAATATGAGTGCGGCAGCGAGAAATCCAGCCAGATAGCCAAGGCCGTACCAGCGGATGGTGAGACCAAACAGATTTAGCGCCACCGGGTCGATCGTCTGGATGAACCAATGCTGCATCGATGCCTCTCAGGTCTGCTTCTCAAGAACAATATCAAGAAATGATCGCCGCGCTGCTGCAGCGGTGCCTTCATGGTTCGAGACGCTTCGCGTCGCCGTGAGGCGACGCGAAGCACCTTACCATGAGCCCCCAGCGCCAAAACCGGCGCTGCACACGGACCATGAACAGCGTGTTCATGGAGAGGTCGAACATTTGCCCCGCGGATGCCAGGGGAGGGCTGAGGTAGGGCAGCGATGTCTCTCCGCGGCGACCACGCCCCTTGATCAACCGGCCCCTGCGATTTGACAGTCTCCCTTTTTGGTCACAGCATGTCCGGCAAGGCCGATAAAAACCGGCTGCGAAAACCGGAGGAAAACCATGCCGCTGACACGTCGTGCGTTCACGCTGGGCAGCGCCGTTGCCATGGGCGCTGCCGCTGTTTCCTTGCCACGCCCGGCGATCGCCCAGACCGCGCCGATCCGGCTCGGCTGGCTGGCCTCGATGACCGGCCCCAGTTCGGCGCCGGCGATTGGCTTCAACCGCGGCGTGGTCTATGCCGCCGAGACCCTCAACGCAGCAGGCGGCGTCAAGGGCCGCAGGATCGAGATCCTGACCCGCGACACCCAGGGCGACCCGACGAAAGCGGTGAACGCCACCCAGGAGATGATCTCGGCGCTCAAGGTCGACGCGATCTGGGGGCCGACCAATTCCGGCGAGTCGCTCGCGGTGACGCCGATCATGGCGCGGGCCAAAATGCCGAACCTGCACCCCTGCGTGGTCGATAGCCTGATCGACCCGAAGAAATATCCCAATGCCTTCCGGATGGCGCCGTCCAACGGCCAATGGGACGACGCGGTGCGCGGCTATTGCCTGAATATCCTGAAGGCCCGGAAGGTCGCCGTGATCGGCGACACCACCGGCTATGGCACCACCGCGGTCAACGCTTCCGTCAACGCCTTCAAGAAGGACGGCGCCGAGGTGGTCTACCAGGCCAATATCGACGCCACCCAGCCGGACATGGCGCCGGACATGCTGCGCGCCAAAAATGCCGGCGCGGAGGCGATCGTGGTCTGGAGCGTCTCGACCGGGATGGAGGCGCGGATGTTCAATAGCCGTGCCGCGATGCAATGGGACGTGCCGTTTGTCGGGCATCCCTCGATGGCCTCAGGCGATGTCGCGGGCCTGATCGAGCAGCGGCAGAACTGGAACAAGGTCTACGCCATCGGCTATCGCAGCTGCAGTTTTGACGCGGGTGGCCGGCTGCCGCCGCGCTCGCAGGCCTTCGTCGATCGCATCAAGGGCAGGATTGAGCTGTCCGACAGCCTGTTGTGGTGGGTGGCCGCCGGTGTCGATGCGGTCAATCTGGTCGCCAAGGCGGTCGAGATGACCGGCAGTTCGGCGGGCCCTGATATCATCGGCTACTGGAACAGCCTGCAGAACTATCCCGGCCTGTTCGGCGACTACAGCTTCACGCCGGATCAGCATAATGGCTACCCGGCCGGGGCGGTGGTGATGTCGGAAGCCAGCACCGGCCGGGACGGCGCGTTCGCGCTTGCCCCCGGCTATGCCTGAACCGCGCGGGCCACAGCGATGCTCGCCTCCATCCTGGCCTCCGGTCTCGCCGTCGGCGCGGTCTACGCGCTGATCGGCATCACCTACAACACCATGTTCCAGGCCTCCCGGGTGATGAGTTTTACCGCGGGGCAGTTGGGCATGCTGGGCGGCGTGTTCGGCTCGGCTCTGGTGTTGCGGCTCGGTCTGCCGATAATCGTCGGACTGGCATTGACACTGTTGTCGTGCGCATTGGTCGGCATCGTCACCGAGATCGTCGCGGTGCGGCCGGTGCTGAAGAGCCTCGACCAGCATCTCTATGTGCTGTCGACACTGGCGCTCGCGCTGATGATCCAGCAGCTGGTCGCGATCGAGTGGGGCACCGAACCGCGGCCGTTCCCGCATCTGTTTGGCATCGGCTCCGGCGGCCTATCAGACGAGAAGTTCTGGCTGCCGGTCATCGCCTGCGCCGCCGTCATCCTTGGGTTGGAATGGTTGTATCGCCACACCTTGGTGGGCCGCGCCTTCCTCGCCATCGCCGAGGACAATTTCGCCGCCCGCGCCCTCGGCCTGCCGGAGCGCGAATTGCGGATCGCGAGCTTTGCACTCGCCGGCATGATCGGGGCGCTGGCCGGATTTTCCGGCGGGGCGCTGCTGCTGGCGTTCTTCGCCAACGGCGCGCTGTTGAATTTCTACGGCTTCGTGCCGGTGGCGCTGGGCGGGCTCGGCAACAACCGGGGCGCGGTGATCGGCGGCCTTGCGCTCGGCGTGTTCCAGCAGGCGGCGAATTTCTGGGTCGGCGGCATCTTTGCCTCCATCGCGGTGTTTGTGCTGTTCATCATCGTCCTGCTGGCGGCGCCGCAGGGGCTGTTCGGCCACCATGCGGCGCGGAGAGTTTGATGCAAGACTTCCCTATGCACGACTCCCCTATGCAAGATTCCCGCATGCAAGGCTCCCGCATCGCGCTCGCCGCGGTCGGGGAGAAACGCCGCTTCGGTCCGCGCTGGTCCGACATCGCGCCCTTGGTCGCGATCTTCGCGCTAGCGCTGCTGGTGCCGCTCGCGAGCAACGATTATTGGGTACTGATCGCGACCCGTGCCGCGATCTACTGGGTGCTGGTGGCCGGGCTGAACCTGATGATCGGCTTCGCCGGCCAGCTTGCCATCGGCTATGTCGCGCTGCTGACGCTCGGCGCCTACACCACCAGCGTGCTGGTGGCCGGCAATGTCATGCCGCCGCTGCATCCATTCGCAGCGCTCGGCGTGGCGGCGCTGGCAGGCTCCCTGTTCGGAGTTCTCGTTGGATTGCCGGCGCTGCGGCTGCGCACGTTTTATTTTGCCATGTCGACGCTCGGCTTCGCCACCATCGTGACCCAGATCGCGCTGGCCTGGCAGAGCGTCACCGGCGGCGGCATCGGACTGCCCGGTCCGGAATTGCCGGCGCCGTTCGACAGCCATGCCGGCCTGTTTTATTTCTGCCTTGGGATCGCAGCCCTGGTCACATTGTTGACCTTCAACCTCGCGCATAGCCGGTTTGGCCGCGCGCTGATCGCGCTGCGCGACGCGGAGGTCGCCGCCGAGGCGATGGGGATCTCGAAGCCGCGGCTGCTGGTGAGCGTGTTTTTATTGGCCGGCGCGGTCGCGGCGCTGGCCGGCGGGCTGTTCGCCAGCCTGCAGACCTACATCACCCCGGACGCCTTCACGTTCGACCTCTCGGTGCTGTTCTTCATTGCCGTGCTGATCGGTGGCCGCGGCTCGATCCTCGGCCCCCTGCTCGGCACCGTGATCCTGACGCTGCTGCCGGAATTCGCAGCGCCCCTGGCGGCATGGTCGACCTTTCTCTATGCGGTGCTGCTGCTCGGAATCGTGCTGGTCGCGCCCGGCGGCATCGCGGACCTACTCGATAGGGTCAACCGCCGGCCGCTTCCCGCCAACCGGGCCATCCTGCCGCAGCCGGCGCTGCTCGATCCACTGATCGCCGTCACCAGCCATGGCGCCGGCATCGCGCTTCGCCGGATCATGCTCTCCTTCGGCGGGGTGCGCGCCGTCGATGGCGTCGATCTCGCCATTCCGCGCGGACAGATTCATGGCCTGATCGGGCCGAACGGCAGCGGCAAGACCACCACGCTGAACCTGATCTCGGGCTATTACCGGCCGCAATCGGGCGAGGTGACGCTCGATGATCGACCGCTCGAGCCCGGCCGGCCGGAGACCCGGGCCTTAAGCGGCATTGCCCGCACCTTCCAGACCCCACGCATCATCGGTGAGGCCAGCGTGCTGCAGAACGTGATGATCGGCGGCAGCATCCGGGGCCGCGCCAGCTTTCCTGAGGCGATGCTGAGCGCGCCGCGTCACCGCGCCGACGAGACGATGCTGGCCGACAGCGCGGGGCTGGCGCTGCGCGCGGTCGGGCTCGGCGGCCTCGCCGATATCAGGGCCGACCGGCTGCAGCACAGTGAACTGCGCTTCCTGGAGATCGCCCGCGCGCTGATGACGCGGCCTTGCTTCATTCTGCTCGACGAACCGGCCGCCGGACTCGCGCCCGACGAAATCCAACGCCTCGGCGTTCTGATCCAGGAGATCGCACGGCGTGGCACCGGCGTGCTGCTGGTCGAGCATCATGCCGATCTGATCTTCGCGATCTGCGATCAGGTCACGGTGCTCAATCTCGGTCGCGTGCTGGCCGCCGGCACGCCGGACGACATCCGCCGCCACCAGGAGGTGGTCAGTGCCTATCTCGGCTGATCCGCCGCTGCTCGATATATCAGGCCTCAGCGCCGGCTATGGCAAGCTGATGGTGCTGCATGGCATCGACCTGACGGTATGCGCCGGCGAGATCGTCGCGCTGGTGGGGCCGAACGGCGCCGGCAAGACCACGCTGCTGCGCACCATCTCCGGACTGTTGCCGCTCAGCGCGGGCCGCGTCCGCTTCGCCGGCCGCGATCTGCGCCAGGCCGGGGCGCGCGAGACCGCGCGGGCCGGCATCGCCCATGTCATCGAAGGCCACCGGATTTTCACCCAACAGAGTGTCGCCGACAATCTGCTGCTCGCGGCCTACGACCTGCCGCGCGGCGAGCGGAGCGCGCGGATCGAAGAAGCGCTGTCGTATTTTCCTGAACTCGCCGTCAAGCGCCGTGACCGCGGCGCGAGCCTGAGCGGCGGCCAGCAGCAGATGCTCGCCGTGGCCCAGGGCCTGGTGCGGCGGCCGCGTCTGCTGATGCTGGATGAGCCCTCGGCCGGGCTGTCGCCGGTACTGGTCGATCGCGTGCTCGGGGTCGCGACAAGACTGCGCAATCAGGGCACCGCGATCCTGTTGGTCGAGCAGCTGATTGACAAGGCGCTCGCGGTCGCCGACCGCGTCACCGCGCTGGCGCAAGGCCGCGTCGCGCTGGAAGCCGCAGCCGACACGGCGGACTTGGCGCGGCGGCTGGAGCGGGCGTATTTCGGGGAGCGGGAAATGGGGACGCTATAGCGTGTAGCTTCAGTGCACGGAAGTGACTTTACTGATCTGGCCTGATCGGCACGCATAATAAGCGCCGAACACTGTTCCGCGGATCGGACAACACTTACCGGCGCGTAAAAGTCGGACTGTCCCGGATTACTACACCTATTTTATTTTCGCGTTACTTTGTCTGGTTTGACTTTTTACTTCCGCCTTTTTGAGATGTCGATGAATCATCAAGTAGCGGGTTTCATAATCCCGCTCCGAAAACCTGTCCAATTCGTCCTTTGAAACGGCCATCATGGCAAGTTCTTTGAGGCTGGCCATGCCAATGCCGGTGTAATAAAATTGGTTAGTTGCTCTAGATGCTAATTCCGATAATTCCAACCTAGGTGAAACAAATTGGCTTGGCCCATGCGCTTCAACTACGCTCTTGACTAGTTCCTCCCAATTCCCGTCGAGCAGACAGAATGTCAACGCCCTCAATACCGGAAATCTTGATTCTGCTATAACCGAAAACTTTAAACCCTCTCCAGATAGATAGAAGGAAAAACCTGTTTCTGGGCCATCATAATATTGATCAATCAGCTGAAAATCGAACTTTCACTCCTCGCGCAACTCCACCGTCGCTTTGTAGGTACCGGAGATAATCGGTTGCGTGTCCGCTTAGATTCGTCATGGTCATTTCTCGCTGTGGCGGACTGGCGGCGGATTGTAGCGGGGGCTACGGCGATTGCCGTGAAGGCAGATGTCGTCGCATGAAATCCGCCCGCGACCTGATCGCCGGACTTTTATCCTTTTCCAGATCGGCGATGAGCGCCTCAACCGCTTCGGCCGGTAATTGCGCTCGCGCGGTGATAAGAGCATCCGCGGCTACTCTTCTCACAAAAGGCGATTTATCGCGGGCGGCATTTCTAATCAGTTCGACGGCGGGCCGGGTCTTTGGAATATCGCGCGTGGCCAGCTTCGGAACCCGCCGTCGAATGCCATACACCTTGTCGATCCAGATCCATTCAAAACCCACCGGCCAAGTCGCCTTGCCCGAAATCAGGCACTGGTATGCGATTGCCCTGACGGCTGGCCCTACCGCGGCAGCGGCAAGTTCTGGGAGGTGCCTATCGATGCTGGGATATCGGAGGCAGTGCCGAAGCCTTGTCGCAAGCGCTCCGATCGGACTCTCACGGAACTGCAGGGCAAGGGCGGCCATCACGTCCTCTCGCTCGAAGACGTTATCGAGGAGCTTTGGTTCGCTGGTCCAGCGGCCCCAGGCTGTTCGGCGATCCAGCAAATACGGCGCTGCACCTGCCGCGTCTGCGACCGCGACATCGGGCAGCACACGTTCGGCACAACGCTGCGCAGCCAGGCGGACCGGACGAGCCCAGTCATTCAGCCGCCAGGCTAACGCAGCAAAGAAGAAGGGTGACGTAGGAGGACCTCTGATATGATCGAGTGCGGCCTCTCTGAGGTAGCCATCCGGATGAAACAGAAACAGCCAAGCGTAGTCATGATTGATTTGGAGCAGTTCCCGGTCGGAAGGAACCCGTAGCGGTTTTAGTTCGAACAGCTTCATGAACCGCCACCATCTGGCGCGCGCGCGACTGGCCACGACGACGCGCTTGGGTAACGTCTCCGGTTGCCACCAGCCCAGCCGGGCTGCCGTTGCAATCTCTCGGCTGGCGCGCACCACCAGGTGCGGCGGAAGCACAGAAAGCTCGGCGAGGACGGCTGGCAGTTCATGATCGGATTGACCGATGTGAGTCCGCAAGGCGGCCAGCTTGGCGGTTAAATGGGGAGAGAGAGCCGATCGGTGATGCAAGGCGGTACGGGGTCCGTCATTTGGCGACGGTTTGGAAAGACCCGCTGCATTCGATGCCTCCGTAAGCCGCAGGGAGTCGGGGATCAGGGCTCGCCGCATCAGTGCGAGCAGCGACAAACCTGCGGCCTGAGGTTCCGATGCTTGTTCGTACAGGCTCGGTTCGCGGACGCACTCTCTGCCAATGAATAGAAATCCGACCACAGTTCCGGTCGATCGCAATTTCGTTTCCACTTCTTCGAGGTGCCGTATCAGCAAGTCACCGTTCTGGTTGGCCAGAAGCGTCGAGTCGTCAACCGGGGCGCCATCGGAGATCACGCAAACGACCCTGCGATTCCAGCGCGCGGGATCGAGCCGCGACGCTGCCCATTCCAAGGCCTCGCCGTCGATGTTTTCGCGAAGCAGGTCGGCGCGAACCGCAAAACGCAAATGCCACGGCAGCCTGCTCGGTCGGTCAGCAGCGCCATAGATAATATGCCGGATATCGCATAGGCGGCCTGGGTTTGGGGGCCTCCCGGCCCACTTCCATGCACGGCGTGCGCGGCCTCCTTTCCAACCCACCGTAGTAAAGCCTAATATTTCCGTATCTACTCCTGCGTTCGCCAAAGCATCGACGGCGGCGTCAACCGCCAGAAGTGCTGACAGCATTCGTAATCCTCGCATCGATCCTGAGTGATCAATCAAGAAC
>Ga0302319_10006382_pt1 | contig 23423 bp, 17 predicted proteins | sample Bog_T0_2_FD_203319 | JGI IMG/M metagenome (GOLD analysis project Ga0302319, IMG submission 203319) | Peat permafrost microbial communities from Stordalen Mire near Abisko, Sweden - Bog_T0_2 | ecosystem: Environmental > Terrestrial > Soil > Wetlands > Peat | place: Sweden: Abisko, Stordalen Mire...
TCATATTCCACCTCGCGCGGCAGGTTGGGAGCCAGCTCACTCCATAGCCGGCGCGAATACTGCGTCAAGGCAAACTGCGCCTCGGAGTCGTCCATTACCACCAGATGGCCCATGCCCGCCGCCGTGGTGCCGCCCCCCGGGAAATCCCGCTCCAGCACCAGGGTCCGCAAGCCGCTCCGGGCGCATTCCCAGGCGCACGCCGCGCCGACAATTCCGGCCCCCACAATAATAATGTCGCTGCCCGGGCTCATCCGCGCAGCCCCCAGCAAAACGGATCCCGGTCATCCAGCAAGTGCGTCAACTCCGCATTGACGAACGCCGCGCCGGTAATCACCGGCGACACCTTGCCGGCGTTCCGGTCCAACCACTGGAAGGTTCCCAAAAAGCAACTGCCTAAAATACTTTCCTGCACCCAGGTCTCGCCCGGCTGCAATTTGCCATCGGCCGCCAGACAGGCCAGCTTGGCGCTGGTGCCGGTCCCGCAGGGCGAACGATCATAGGCCCGGCCGGGGCATTGCACAAAATTTCTCCCGCCCCCCGCGCCTTCCAGCGGCCCCGCCAGTTCCACATGATCCACTTCGGGATGGCCCTGCGCGTTGACCGCCTGCCGCACCAGCCAGCAATACTCGGTCAGGCGGTCCACATTCGCCAGCTTCAGCGTCTGCCCATGATGTTCCACGAGGAAAAACCAATTGCCGCCCCACGCGACATCACCGGTCACCGGCCCGATTCCCGGCACCTCCACGGTCACCGCCTTGTGGGCGCGCCAGCTCGCCACGTTCGCCACGGATACCGAGCCATTCGCATGCAGCGTGGCGGTGATCACGCCCACCGGTGTCTCCAGCTTGTGTTCGCCCGGCTGCAGCCTTCCCAAATGCGCCAGCGTCACGATCAGGCCGATGGTGCCGTGCCCGCACATGCCAAGATAGCCCACGTTGTTGAAGAAAATCACGCCCGCCGCGCAGGCCGGGTCCTCCGGTTCCACCAGCAACGCCCCCACCAGCACGTCCGAGCCGCGCGGCTCATTCACCACCGCCGAGCGGAAATGATCATGTTCCAGCCGGAACCGCTCGCGGCGCGAGGCCAGCGGGCCGCGGCCCAAATCCGGTCCGCCCGCGATAATCACCCGGGTGGGTTCGCCCCCGGTATGGGAATCAATGATATGTATTTTGTGCATAGTCACTCCCTGACCACCCCATGACTCTGCCACAAAAAGCCATCCCCGTCTTGTCCGCGAGCGCAGTCTCAACTAAAATTTCGGCACAATTGATTTCACCCGGATTATGCCGACATCCCAGCTCGCCGCGCTATTTTCGCAACTCGCCGAACCCTTCACCGGCGAGGCGCTCTTTGATTGCCTGCCCGACCTCGTCTTCTTCATCAAAAACCGCCGCTGCGAGTATGTGGTCATGAATCAAACGCTGGTGGAACGCTGCGGCCGCCGCGACAAAAGCGAGCTGGCTGGCCGCCGGGCCGACGAACTCTTCCCCCCACCGCTGGGAACCAGCTACGCCGCCCAGGACGAAAGCGTTCTGCGCCACGGCACCGCCATCCTAAACCAGCTCGAACTGCATTTTTATGCCGCCGGCGGACGCGGCTGGTGTCTCACCAACAAACTCCCGCTGCGCAATCCGGCCGGAGCAGTGATCGGCTTGGTGGGCATTTCCCGGGATTTGCGCGCCACCCACGAGCGCGGCGAGGACTACTCCGCCATCGCCGACATCGTGCGCCACATTCAGAAGCACCCTGGCGAAACCCTCCGGCTCCCCCAACTGGCCGCCCGCGCCGGTCTGTCCAGCTATCAATTGGAGCAGCGCATCAAGAAATTATTCCAGCTCACCGTCGGCCAGTTGATTCAGAAAACCCGCATGGAAGCCGCCATCCGGCAATTGCGCGAAACCACCGACCCCATCGCCTCCGTCGCGTTCGACTGCGGGTATTCCGACCAGAGCGCCTTCACCCGCCAGTTCCGGCAAACCGTTGGCCTCTCGCCCTCCGCCTACCGCACCGCCCAAGGCACCGCGTTGTTTCCGCATTAACCGCCATTTCCAGAAAGGATATGGCCATTACCGGCCAGTGGATTCGCGGTGAGCACCTACCGGGCACAGAATCGAAAGCATGATTCTGATAGAAAGTGAAATCATGCAAGCCGTGCATACCCACGAAGTTTTTGGGATTCCTCAACCGGCGGGTGACCTCCTCGTCCTGGCTGTTTTTACCCAAAGTGAACAGTTCTTCGTCCATTCTTGGACCGTCTGTTACAAATTTAGGCACCGGGCTATGAAATTTCTGTACTTTTCAGGTTTTCAGCCTTGGCAAAGAACCTGCTTACCAACCGCTGTCGCAAAACCCAGCGACTTCCCCGCATCCTTTGTGCCTAGCGAACCCCCAACCGCACCCGGATTGAGGGGTGAAGTGTGTAGTGATTACGAAAGCAGGATATTTAATATTATGAAAACAGGATATTTAATCGACATGGACGGTGTGATTTACCGGGAGAACAACTTGATTCCCGGGGCCAAGGAATTCATTGACGCCTTGGTCAACACCGGCACCCCCTTTCTCTTTCTCACCAATAATTCCGCCCCCACGCCGGAAGACCTGGCCGTCCGGCTCGGGCACCTGGGCATTGACTCGCTTTCCGCGCATCATTTCTACACCTCGGCCTTGAATACCGCCGATTTCCTGAGCGAAACCGACCCCCACTGCACCGCCTATGCCATCGGCGAGGGCGGGTTGATGGCGGCCTTGCATGAGCGGAAAATCCCCAACGACGCCATCAAACCGCGTTATGTGGTCGTGGGCGAAGGCACCCCCACCATGGAACGCCTTACCAAGGCCCACGAATGCATCGAACGCGGTGCCCGCCTGCTGGCCACCAATCCTGACAACTGGTGCCCCGTGTCCACGGAGAAAACGCGGCCCGGGGCCGGGGCCACCGCCACGTTTTTGGAAGCCAGCACCGGCCGCCGCGCCTATTACCTGGGCAAACCCAACGGCTACATGTTCCACCGCGCCCGCCAAAAGCTGAATGATCTCACCCTGGGCGACCCGGAACAGGTGGTCATGATCGGCGACACGATGGAAACCGATATTCGCGGCGCCGTCGAAGCGGGCATGCAATCCTTTCTGGTCCTGAGCGGCTCCACCCAACTGGATCAAGTCGGTGATTATGTGTACCAACCCACCCGCATCCTGCAAAGCGTGGCGGATTTGACCGAGGAAATCAACACCGGCAAAGTCTCCGACCGCCTCGACAGTCCGGCTTATTTAAACGGCCATGCTTACTTCACCAGGTCAGGCAACCGGCATCAGACCGATATCTTTGCCCTGAACAAACCCCGGCCCCGGCCGGCCATGACCCGGTAAGGTGGCCGCCGCAACCTGCCCAACGACCAGCATGAACCCGGACATCCTTGCAGGCATTGTGTTGAACTGCCGCGAATTCCTCACCAATCGCGGCAGTTCGCGGGGGTTTCTTTTCCTCCAACTGCGGTCCCTGGCGGTCGCGGTCATCGGCCACCGGGTCCGGCAGGCACCGCCCTTGGTTATGCGACTTATCAAGGGACGCCGCGAGGTTTAGCGCGGCACCAGCCCAGTTCCTCTGTGTAGTCCACAATAAACAGCGACACCGGAATGCGGTTGATGGCGTCTTGCAGATCATTTTTTGATCATTTAAAAGCCAGGATATGCCAGTCAAACTCACGATTTTTATATTGCTGCGCGATTTCCCAAACCATTCATGGAGCAACATGGAATTATCTGCTCTTGGAATATTGCGCACCGCCGGTTGCTCCCTTCCCTTCACTGCATAGAGCGACGTGATATCCGCCGGTAATATTTGATTCGTCTTCGCATAATAAGAATAAGAAAATGTCGCGATACTGAAGCAAACGGTGAAAGCAATGGCGATGGATGCCACCAGAAAGTTGACGCTGGAGGCGCGTTTCTCGATCGCTCGAATGTGAACATCCTCGGACAGGTTCCCGCTGGACTTGAGGTTGAACTTTTTTGCATAAAAAAAACACCTTGGACAGCCTATGTCCAAGGTCCCCTGATATGCTAAGGCCAAAAAGATCCATTCATGAGCGCCCACAACGCCAAAAGGTCACGCCGTGGACCGCCGCCGCATTCGGGGGTGGCGACGGTTCGTCGCCCAGTGTTTAATTTTAATTCGGGGAGTGCCCCGTCGCCAGATCGCTGCATGAATCAAGGTAAATCAAGCCTAATCAAGGTAAATCAAGGTAAATCAAGGTGGAAAAATGGGCAGGACCCGCTTCCCGTGGCTGCTCAAAGTCTGCGTTCCAAACCATGAACCTAAACGCTCCCTTTCATGGAATGGCGAACGTTGCTGCGGCTGGCTTTCACCAAAGCCGCGCTCCGACCTAACCGTCCCACCCGCCTGGCGGGCCATCGGTAGCTCGTTTCCTGGCGACACAAACTGCGGTTTTATGCGCTTTTTAAGCTGCTTGCAGATTTTTGTCTCACCCCCTTTGGCGCCAACCTGACCAGCCCCGCCTTGCGTGGCCCCGCTTATTCCTCTCATACAAATATCCGATACCCCGGGCGGCCAATCCGGCTATGCTCACCACCATCCACGCAAGACTCGATGAAAGTCGTATCATTTTATTGAGGGGGCATGCTGCCCGGATTGCGCGCGATCACCGCAACCAAATCATAGCATCCCGGAATCACTTATGAAAAAAAACACCTGCCTGCCCGCCGCTGGAGTGGCGGCCCTGGCGTATCTCCTCGCCACCCCGATTCAGGCCCAGCCACTCGCCTTCCCCGGCGCTTATGGCTTCGGCGCCAATGCCACCGGCGGACGCGGAGGCGCCGTCTATCATGTGGTCAACACCAACGACAGCGGCACGGGCTCGTTCCGCGATGCCGTCAGCCAGCCCAACCGCACGATTGTGTTTGACGTGGGCGGCTACATTGTCCTCAGCAGCGCCGTCGCCTGCGCCGACAATCTGACCATTGCCGGCCAAACCGCCCCGGGCGACGGCATCGGCCTCATGGGCCACGAACTGTCGTTCAGCTCGAAAAACAATGAAATCGTCCGTTTTCTGCGCATCCGGCCCGGCTCCATCGCCTCTTCCGGCGAGGACGGCATCAATATGGGCGACGGCACCAACATGATTTACGACCATATCTCCATCGAGTTTGCGCCGTACAACAATATTGACGCCGCCGGCGGGGGTGCCAATTCGCACCTCATCACCATCCAGAATTCCATTCTGGCCGACCCCATCGGGCAGCAGTTCAATGCGCATACCGAGGCCAGCAACCACGATTTTGCCTGGTGCTACAACATCCTTTCCAGCGGGCACAATCGCAACCCGCTCGCCAAGATCAACACCATCTATCTCAACAACGTCATCTATAATTTCCAGGCTGGTTACACGGTGGCCGACACCGGCGGCAATTTTTCGCACGACCTCATCAATAACTATTTCATCAGCGGACCGTCCACGAGCAACGCCGGCGATGATTTTTTCCAGATGGATGCCAATCAATCCGTTTACGCCTCCGGTAATTTGCTGGATGGCGACAAAAACGGCAGCCTGGGCGGTGCCACCACCAGCCCCGGCGGCGTGACCGCGCTCTCGTCGCCCTGGTCCAGCCTGACACCGAACATTCCCACGTATTCCACCGCCTCGGCCTTCCGGCACGACGTCTCCCTTGCGGGGGTATTGCCCCATGACCAGGTGGATCAAGATGTCCTCGCCGACGTCACTTCGCTGGGCACGTCCGGCCGGATGTGGACCTCCCAGACGGCCAACGGTTTGGGCAATAACGGTTACGGCGTGATCAACGGCGGCACCGCGCCGCTCGACACCGATCAGGACGGCATGCCCGATTACTGGGAAAATGCCCTTGGCCTGAATCCCAATGACGCCAGCGATGGCAACACCATCGGCGCGGATGGCTACACTCATTTGGAAGAGTACCTGAACTGGCTGGCCGGGGCGCACGTGGCTGGTTTCGCCAACACGAACATTGACCTGAACCTGAGCCAGTATGCGGGCGGTTTTGTGACCAGTCCCGCCTTCACCGTGGCCAGCGCGGCGCACGGTTCCGTCAGCGTGCTTGCGGACGGGCATACGGCGCGGTTCGTTCCCACCGCCGGATATTATGGCCTGGCCAGTTATGACTTCACGGTCACCGATTCCGCCGGCAGCACGATGACCCTGACCGTTGCGGTCCTGGTGCAACCCGCCCCGCCGGCGACCCCCACGGGTTTGGCGGCCACCGCAGGTGACGCGCAAGTCGCCCTGGCATGGAATGCGTCCGCCGGGGCGACCGGCTACCCCTTGTATCGGGCCACCAGTGGCAGCGGGCCGTACGCGCTGCTCGCCGCGCCGGTCACCACCGCCTACACCGATGCCGGCTTGACCAATGGCACGCTGTACTTCTACAGCGTGGCCGCTTCCAACCTCTTTGGCCGCAGCGCGCTCTCCGCGTATGTGGGGGCCACGCCCACGAACCCCGCCACCCCCACCGCCAAACCCATCAGCATTAATTTTGTGGGCAACGGCACCAACCTCGCTGTCACCGAAAGCGCCGGCGTGGTGGCGGAAACCAATTGGAACAACGTCATTGGCACCAACGGCAGCAACCTGGCCCTCCACTACGTCACCGGCGCCGCCAGCGGCGCGACGCTCACCTGGAGTGCCAATCACAACTCCGCCGAAGCCGTCACCAACGCCCTCAGCAATTATCGGATGATGAACGGCTATATCAACACCGCCACCAATACCACCACCACCATCGCTGTCGCGGGCCTGCCGGCTGACGCCAACGGGTATAAGCTCTACGTGTATGCCGAGGAAAACACCTCCGGAGCCACCCGCGTGGCCGCCTACAAGATCAGCGGTGCCGGCATCACCACCACCACGATTAGCGCCACCGATCCGAACACGTTTGCCGGCACTTTCACCCAGGCCAGCGACTCCACCGGCAACTACGTTGTGTTTACCCTCGGTAACGTCGTCGGCTTCACCCTCACCGCGACGCCGGTCTCGGCCAGCGACGGGATCTTGCGCGCGCCCGTGAACGGCCTGCAACTCATTCCGCAATAAGGCTTCACCCGTTTTGAAGCCGCCCAGGCGGACCAACAACAGCCCGGGGTAAGCGCTGCGGAGAGCGCCACCCTGGGTGTGCCGCCACCGATATTTCAACTTTGGATGAAATAACTGAGGTTCTCGAGTTCAATGGCCAGGTTCACGTTGTTGACCATCACCTCCTCGGGCACAGCCAGCACCATGGGGGCGAAGTTCAAAATACCCGCCACGCCGGCCTCAATCAGCGAGTTGGCCACCGATTGGGCCACCTCTGCGGGCACGGAGAGGATCGCCATTTTCACCCCGTGGGCATGGACAAATTTCGGCAGTTCGTTCATGCCGTGAATGGGTTGGTGGATTTCCTTGTCGCGCCGGCGCTGCGGGTCGGTGTCAAAGGCGGCGATGATTTCAAACCCCTCGCGTTCAAAACCGCGATACGAGAGCAGCGCCAGCCCCAGGTTTCCCACCCCGACGAGAATCACTGGTTGCAGCCGCGAGGTGCCCAACTCCTCGGAAATCCGACGGGACAGTTCCGTGACGTCATAGCCCAGTCCCCGGGTGCCAAAAGTGCCAAAATAGGCGAGGTCCTTCCGCAACTGCGTGGGCTTGACCCCCGCCGCCTTGGCGAGCGCCTCGCTGGAAACCGTGCTGATGCTGTTTTCCCGCAGCCGCGCCAGGCAACGGAGGTAAATGGAAAGGCGATAAACCGTCTTGCGCGGGATGTCGGGCCGGCCGTTTTTCTTCACGGGCCAGAACATAGGCGAAGCGGCAGCGACTTTCAATTTTCTAATTTGCTGATTTAGCCCGAGGTGAATTAACCATGATGCACGATCAACAGGTCGTTCCGACCCTGACCTTGGGTCCCTTGTGCAGGGCCGATCCCAAGCCACCAAACGGCAAACGCAGGGACCATGCAGGGGTGGCACGGGCCACTGGCCCGTCCTGCCGGGCTACCAGCCCGGCTCAGCGGAGCGGGGCGCACTGGGGGCAACGGTCTCCGCTGGCAAAAAGAGCGCCTCACCCGTACCGTCCGGCGGGTCGCCGGACGGTAAGGGCCAGTGGCCCGTGCCAGTGCGCCTGAAATGGCGAGTGGATAGAACGGTGAAAGTCCGTTTCTGTGCGGTGAAGAGCCGTGCGGTATTGAACCGTAACTGCGTCGCAGCAATGCGGGGTGGAGAGCAACGGGGAGAGAACGACCAGTCCGTAACCACGGCGGCCCTGCTGGGCTGCCACCGTGAACTCGATTCGGTCGGCGGGGTGGGACGAGTCTGCTAGCAAAACCCATGTTGACGCGGCTCACCTCCAGTGAGCCGGCCGACCGGGTCTGGTTCCGACTGTGGGACAAGACCTATGCGCCCGCCAATCTGGACCGCGCCTTTGGCAAGGTCTGGCGCAATGGCGGAGGGCCGGGGCGGAGGAACAGACCGTGGCGCATTTTGCGCGGCAGGAAGCGACCGAACTGGTGCGTTATGCGGACGACTTGGTCATTCTCTGCCGCAGCGAAGCCGAGGCGCAAGCCGCCTTGAGTCAGGTGCGGGCCTGGGTGGACGAAGCGGGACTGACGTTGCATCCCGAAAAGACGCGGATCGTGGACGCCACACAACGCGGCGGCTTTGACTTCCTGGGGTATCACTTCGAACGTGGCCTGAAATGGCCGCGCGCGAAAAGCCTCCAGAAGTTGAGAGCCAAGCTGCGGGAGAAGATCCCGCGCCAAGCCGGAGGCAGCCTGAAGACGGTCATCCCTGGCGTGAACCGCACGTTGCGGGGCTGGTATGGATACTTCCAGCACAGCCACGCCAATGGGTTCGCGGCGGTGGATGGCCAGGTCAGGTGACGGTTGCGCAGTCGGCTCGAAAAGCGGCTAACCTCTAAAACAGTGGATCCATGAGAATTTGCATAATACCATTAGTTTTCGCACCTGATCCCAGGGCAGCTTGCTCCTTTTCAAATGGACGCTCTGAAGATCCGAAGCCCGTATCCATATTGTCATGGCTTCCAAGGGTAAGAATCTTGGGAGTGTTGACTTTCCTAATCAAGAAAAACCAAGCCCGAATGGCATCATCCACACCCATTCACTGCCGCTTGAGGTGTTTCATGGTGGCGCGTTTGAGTTCGCGGTCGGAATCGCGCTGCTTGATATCGTCGCGCTTGTCAAACTCCTGCTTGCCCTTGCCCACCGCCAGGGTGACTTTCACCTTGCCGTTTTTCCAATGAAAGTCGAGCGGGAACAATGCGTTGCCCTTGACCGCGGCCAGCCCGAATAATTTGCGGATCTCGGACTTGTGCAGCAACAGCTTGCGCGGGGCCTTGAGGGCGTGATTGTGAATGTTGCCGAATGAATATTCTTCGATCTGGGCGTTGTAGAGCCACACCTCGTTCTTCTCCACCCGGGCAAAGGCATCGGCGATCTGGCCCTTGCCCGCACGGAGGGATTTTACTTCCGTCCCGTGCAGAACCAGGCCCGCCTCAAACGTGTCCAGCACATGGTAATCGCGCCGGGCTTTGTGATTGGTCACGATATCAGCCATGACCGAAGATATTAGTTCCCGCGAAACCGATCGCGTGAAGGTTCATGAATCAATGTTTCCGGCGCTTTTTGGCGACGGGACGCACGGCGGCGACTTCCTCGGGGAGTTCCCACCCCATCTTGTCCTCCAAAATCTCCGTCAGCGCAATGTCCGCCAACCCCATGGAGGCGGGCACATTCACCAGGGGACGTCCCAAACCGCCCCCGCCGACAGAGAGCTGCCGGACGCGGCGGGAAATCAAATTGACCAGCACGTTGGGGTTGCCAACCTTTTCCACGGCACGTTTGCAAAGTTCAGCGTTCATTTAGACAATAAAATAGTTGCTCATGATTACGGAAAACCCCGCCCAACGCAATGTAAATAAATTGCCTTCAAACCCAGCCGGGATTCAGGCATGTTAACCAAAATTTTTATGGCCACCAAGACCACAGCCGCCTTTGACCTGAATGATTTTCTTGCCACCCGCACGGAAGCCGTCAACCGCGCGCTCGACCGCTTCCTGCCATCCGAAAAAACCAAGCCGGCCACGATTCACAAGGCCATGCGCTACTCGCTGTTCGCCGGCGGCAAACGCATGCGCCCCGCCGTGCTGCTCGCCGCCGCCCAAGCCTGCGGCGGATTGGAAAAGGACGCCCTGCCGCTGGCCTGCGCCGTGGAATGCATCCACACCTACTCGCTCATCCATGACGATTTGCCGGCGATGGACAACGACGATTTCCGCCGGGGCAAACCGACCAACCACAAGGTCTTCGGCGAAGGCATTGCCGTGCTGGCCGGGGACGCGCTGCTGACCCAGGCGTTTGAAATCGCCGCGCAATGCAAGTCCTTCCCGCGTTATCCCCACGACCAGATCATCCTGGAAATCGCCAAAGCCTCCGGTTCCCTGCAACTGGTCGGCGGCCAGGTGGCGGACTTGGAGGGCGAGAACCAAAAGCTGTCGGTGGCGGAACTGCGCTACATCCACGAGCGCAAGACCTCCGCCCTGCTCGGTTGCTCGGTGCGGCTCGGCGGCATGAGCGCCAATTGCACGCCGGCCCAACTCGCCGCCCTGACCGATTTCGGTTACCATGTCGGCCTGGCATTCCAAGTGATTGACGACATCCTGGATGTCACGCAAACGAGCGAACAGCTCGGCAAGACTGCGGGCAAGGACGTGGCCGTGCAAAAGGCGACCTACCCCGCCATTGTGGGGCTGGAAAAATCCCAGCGAATCGCCGCGCAACTGACCGGCAAGGCGTTCGCCGCGCTCAAAGTCTTCCGGGGCAAGGCCGTGGCGCTGGAGGCGCTGGCGGAATACCTGTTGCAGCGGAATAAATAGCCATCCGCCGCATGCCCCAGCCCACTGAATCGCTCAAGCATTTCTGCTGCTGGCTGTTCGCGTTCTTTTTGATGGTCTTCGGCGCCTACGATTGGGTGGCGTGGTTGTACGGCTCGCCCATGCCCTACTGGGATCAGTGGGACGAAGCGATCAACGTATTCAAACCATGGGCGGAAGGCCGCCTCGAGTGGACCGATTTATTAACGCCATCCAATGATCACCGTCCCATTTTGACTTATTTATTGGATCTGGGGCTCATCTGGCTCAATGGCCGATGGGATCCTTTTTTGCAAATGATGGTGGATGGGTGGTTGCATGCGGTGTACGCCGCCGGCCTGGCGTTCAGCCTCTGGCATTTTGGCGGGCGGCGGCATGGGTGGTGGATTTGCGCGTTATTGCTGCCCTTTTTCACGCTGCCCTTTGCCGGTGAAAATGAAATCTGGGGCTACATGTCGCAGTGGCATTTTGCCCAACTGTTTGGCCTGGGAACGATTGTGGGAATGGGGTTCTTCCGGGCGGGCAGCACGCCATGGTGGCTGGGGGTGGCCGCGGCGGCGCTGGGCTTGTTGAGCATGGCTTCCGGCCCGTTTGCGCCCCTGGCGGTCGTGGGACTGTGTGGCTTGCGCGCCATCAAGCAACGGCGCGGCCAGAAAGACGGCCTCGTTACGGTGGCGTTCTGCCTGGCCTTGGCCGGCATGGGGATGGCCATCCGGGTGCCCATGACCGGGCACCAACCGCTGCACGCACATTCGCTCGCTGAATTTTCCAGCGCCATGATCCGCCACCTGGCCTGGCCATATTTTCAATCACCGTGGATGGCGGTGGTGGTCCTGCTCCCGTTGGCCGCATTGCTCGCAAGCTATCTGCGGGGCCAGGAGCCGGCGCTGGCGGCGGAGCTGCCCCTGACGCTGGCGCTGTGGAGCCTGATTTACTCGGCGGCGCTCGCCTATGGACGGGCAAATTACGGCGAAGGCATCCCGGCCAGCCGTTATACCGAGGTGTTCAGCCTGCTGCTGATCACCAGCCTGTATGCGACCGTCCGGCTGGCCACCCATGGGCCACGCGCTCCCCTGGCGCAATGGCACGGGGTGCTGCCGCTGGTTTTCGCCTGCCTGCTGGTTTGGGGCCTGTGGAAAATAACGGAGTTGACCGTCTCAAGTTTATTGACCCAGATCCGCTTGACGAATCTGACTGCCGAAGAACGGGTGGAGGTTTATGCGGTGTCGCGCAATGAGCAGGAATTCCTCACCCCCCCCACCGTGTCGCCCAATCCAAGGATGGCGTTGGAGTTATTAAGTGACCCCCGGATGCAATCCATCCTGCCGGCGGTGTGCGTCCCCCCGGCGGCGGTCAAGACCTCCGGCCTGTTGACGGTGGTTGCCGGGTGGTTGCTGGCCAGGTCGCCAGCGCTGGTGCTCCTTGGCGGAGCCATGTTTGCGGGCCTGTGCGTCTATGGGCTGGCCCGGCGCACCCTGGGAATAACGGCCCAAAAACCGGAGGAACTGTTTGTGCTGGCCGCCCTGCTGGGAACCATGTGCCTGCTGGCATCCCAACAATCGTGGCGGCGCGACGCGATTGATTACCGATTGGAAAGCTATCTAGCGTTTAATTTTAATTTTCACGGGATGCCCGCCCGGGCGGCAATTCACCAGCAGAAGGCCGACGAGTTGAAATCGCGGCCGGGCCTTCCTCATTGATTTCCGTTAGGAATCCCCATCCGTCACAGCAGCAAAACCGTGCGCAATACGTGATGCGTAATACGTAATACGTGACATCACGCATCACGCATCACGCATCACGCATCACGTATCACGCATCACGCATCACGCATCACGTATCACGTATCACGCATCACGTATCACGTATCACGTATCACGTATCACGTATCACGTATCACGTATCACGTATCTCCTATCACACCACGTCGGCTGCCGTCCGGATCGCTTCCAGCGCCTCCCAGCGGGTATAGAGCTTGGCGACCCTGGCCTTGGCGGCGTCAAGTTCGTCCGTAAGCTGGTTCACTTGAGCGGCGTATTTGCGGAAAAACTCGGGGTTGGCAAACAGCCCTTCTATCCGCGCCACCTCGGATTCTGTGGCGTGAATTTGCGCCTCCATGCCTTCCAATTCCCGCTGCTCCTTGAAGGAGAGCTTGCGCGGCTTCGCTTTTTGCGCGGCGGCGGCCCGGGCCAGCTCCGCCGATTTATTCAGGGCCAGAATGGCGGCGTTTTGCCGCGCGGCGGCGGCCTCCGCCTTCTCCTTTTTCTCCAGATAATAGTCGTAGTCGCCCACGCTGTGATGGATTTTGCCATCCCCCGCAAAGGCCAGAATGTCGGTGCAAACCCGGTTCAGAAAATAGCGGTCGTGGCTGACCACGCAGGTCACACCGGGAAACGCGATCAACGCCTCCTCCAGCACCCGCAACGTGGGCAGGTCGAGATCATTGGTCGGCTCGTCGAGGATCAGGAAATTGCCGCCGCTTTTCAGGATGCGCGCGAGCAGCAACCGGCTGCGCTCGCCGCCGCTCAGCTTTTTCACCGGGGTCAGAATGCGGTCATCCGCAAACAAGAACCGTTTCAGATACGAGCGCACGGATAATTTCGCGTCGCCCCACTGCACAAACTCGGTGCCATCCGCCACCTCGTCCAGCACCGTGCGTTCCTCGTTCAATTGCAGCCGGCCCTGGTCCACGTAGTTAAACTTCGTCAACTGCCCGGTTTTCACCGAGCCCTCGGTGGGGGCCTGCTGGCCGATGATGATCCGCAGCAGCGTGGATTTGCCCAGGCCGTTGCGGCCGCAAATCCCCACGCGCTTGCCGTTTTCAAACGTGAAATTGAACCCGGAGAACAGGGGTTTCCCGGCGATTTCCATGCCGAGGTTGCACACTTCCACCGTGCGATTGCCCAATTGCGGCGGCGGCGGAATGACCAGTTCCACCTCTTCCTCGATCACCGGCCCGTCCTTGGCGGCCTCGTTGTAGTAGCGCTCAAACCGGTCCTTCTGTTTGCTGCGCTGCGCCCGCGGCCCCTGCCGCACCCAGGCCAGCTCCTTTTTCAAGAACATCTGGCGCTTGTGCTCAATCACCTCGTCGGCCGCCTGGCGCTCGGCCTTGTCGAGCAGGTAATCCGTGTAATTGCCGGCATGCGAAAAGAATTTGCCGTCGCACAGCTCCAGAATGCTGGTGGCGACGCGATCCAGAAAATACCGGTCGTGCGTGACCACCAGAAACGTGCCGCCGAAATTCTCCAGAAATTCCGCCACCCACTCGATGGATTCCGGGTCGAGATGGTTCGTGGGCTCGTCCAGCATGAGGAAATCCGGGCGCGACACAATGGCGCGGCACATGGCCACGCGCCGTTTTTCGCCGCCGGAAAGCGTGTCGATCTGGCGATCCCCGGCCGGACAGTTCAGATGCGCCATGGCCACCTCAATGCGCCGGTCCACCGTCCAGCCTTCCAGCGTGCTGATCCGCGACTCCAGCTCCTCATGCCGCTTCGAGTCATGCGGCAGCGACTCGAATTCGGTGATCAGCGCCAGCACGGGCCGGGCGCCTTCGCGGATGTTGTCATGGACGGTTTTGGACGCATCCAGCATGAAATCCTGGGGCAGATAGCTGGCCACCAACCCGCGCTGCTGGCTGACCACCCCGCTATCGGGCGTCTGCAGGCCCGCGAGCAGTTTCAAAAAGGTCGTCTTGCCGCAGCCGTTGCGGCCGACCAGGCCAATGCGGTCGCCCTCCTGAATGCCGAGCGTGACTAAATCCAGGATGGCGCGCTCGTTGTAGCGCACGGTGACTTCAGAGGCCGAAATGATGGTGGACATGCCAATGTTAGAATATTGCAAACTCCGCGCGGAGTCGAAATTAAAGTGGGGTGGGCTTGGGGGGTGTGAGACAAAAATCTGCAAGCAGCTTAAAAAGCGCATAAAACCGCAGTTAGTGTCGCTAGGAAACGAGCTACCGATGGCCAGCCGGGCGGGTGGGACGGTTAGGTCGGAGCGCGGCTTTGGTGAAAGCCAGCCGCCGCAACGTTCGCCATTCCATGAAAGGGAGCGTTTAGGTTCATGGTTCGGAACGCAGACTTTGAGCAGCCACGGAAACCGGGTCCTGCCCATTTTTTCCACCTTGATTTACCTTGATTTACCTTGATTAGGCTTGATTTACCTTGATTCATGCAGCGATCTGGCGACGGGGCACTCCCCGAATTAAGATGAAACACTGGGCGACGAGCGGTCGCCACCCCCGAATGCGGCGGCGGTCCACGGCGTGACATTTTGGCGTTGTGGGCGCTCATGAATTGATCTTTTTGGCTTTAGCATATCAGGGGACCTTGGACATAGGCTGTCCAAGGTGTTTTTTTATGCAAAAAAGTTCAACCCCAGCGAATAGATGCAATCGTAGCTACGCATGCCTCGTTTGGTGGGCTTTTTCGGGTCTTTCAGAAATTTGCCTCACACCCTGGGCTTGGATGCTGGGGATGCTGGTTTCTGGAGGCTGGATGCTCACGTACCTTGCCGTCCGGTACCCTCCCCGGGCATTTTTTCCAACAGGCTGCCACCGCATGGACGTGGGCGGCGTGGCCAACCGCGGCCAACCGGGCCGGCAATGTCGGATTGACAATGGGAAGCGGATTGTCTAATCCTTTTTTCAAGAAAGGGTCATCCTAAATGAATTCCAATACTTGCAATGTCATCGCCATCGGATTGCTGGCTGCGGCCGCGAACCTGCATGGCCAGACCGCCGGGTTCCATGTGTCCAGCATCAGCACCAACGGAATCCTGAAAGTCCAGGCCACGGATACCTATTATGACGGGAACAACGGCACCTTGTTCCAGGCGGTTCCCCTGCCGCCAGGCGCAACACATTTGCAGTTCCGGGTCACAGGCGGGGTCATCACAGATGGCAGCGAACGACTGGCCTCGGCGGATGGCTTGTACGCCAACCTGCAAACGCCCTATGACTGGACCGCGACCACCTACGGCACCAGCACATATAAGGGCGTTTTCATCGGGGCCACCACGGGGGTGGATCCGGCGCTGTTTGGCATCTTTTTGAATCCCGCATTCACCGGCAAGGCCCCCGATTCGGCCAATTTCCGCTCGGATAACGGGGTCATGCCCGATCCGCGCACGCTGCCCAGCTATGCGCCGCTGGCAAACCAGCCGGTTTACATTGGCGATGGCTACACCACCAATAATGCCTACGTGACCAATGTGGATACTTATGTGCCGCCGGGGACCATCCAGACTTACACCATTCCGCCCGGGGCCACGGAGTTGGTGCTGGGCATCGGCGCGGACCAGGACATGAGCGACAACGTGAATGCCGCGAACACCAACAGCGCCTTTCAGGTGCATGTGTTCGACGATAGCGGGTCGGCGCCGGTCATTGCCTCGATCAGCGGCGCGGGCACGGCGGCGCTGGCATTGCAAACGGCCGCCTTCAGTGTCATGCTGTCCGCGGGCGGGGCTCCGATTCACTATCAATGGTATTTTCACGGCACCGCTTTGCAGGATGGCGGAAACGTCGCCGGCTCGCAAAGCAACACCCTGACGTTGTCTTGGCTGCAATATGGCAACAGCGGGCTCTATCAAGTGGTGGTCAGTAATGAGTGGGGAACGGCAACCGCCAACGCCACGCTGGGGGTGTATGCCACCGGGCACTTTTTCACCACCAATGTCACCGTCGCCGGAAACGCGGAAATCCACGGGGCCGGCAATGCCGGGCTGCCGGATTCCTCCGGTGTCGAGCCCGTGCTGATCAATCTCCCGGCCAATTCGCTGGCCGTTTATATCACCAACGTTTCCGGCACCATATCCTTGAACGGCAACGGTGGCCAAAACGATGCGGACGGGGTGGTGGTCAGCGGCGGCGGTTATCCCGCGTGGTCCTACTCCGGACCCTACGGTGGGATTTCCGGCATCAAGATCCCTGGCGCGGGCGCGTTGGTGGGCGTTTACGAACCAGCCACCGCCCCGGCCAGTTCCACGGCTCCAGACACGGCGGATTATTACAGCGGCATCCCCACCAATTTTACTGCGCTGCTGCCCCTCCTGTACCAGACTTTTTTCATCGGGGATGGTCTGATGGGCGATGGCGGCGGTAGCGCCCAGCTCTTCCAGATTCCTCAGGGTGCCACCCGTCTGTTTTTGGGCATACCGGATGCCGGCAGTTTCGATGGCCCGCCGGGAGGTTACAGCGATAATTCCGGGGCCTTTACCGTGACGGTGAAAGTACTGGTGGCCGACACTCCCAGCGTGACCTTCACCAACGTGCAGACGAGCGGCACCAATTTCAGTTTTTCGTTCCCAACCCTTACGGGGCAAAGCTACACGGTTGAGACCAGCACGAATATTGGGGCGGGAAGCTGGACGTATTATACGAATGTCACCGGCAACGGCAGTGGCTTTAAAGTGACGCTCCCGTCGAATCAAGGCGGCGCGCGGTTCTTTCGCGTGGAGGTTCCTTGATCCCAAACTCCGAAGTTGGAACGAGGGAAGCTGGAGAATGCCGGTCAGGCCACGGGTTGGGAATACGACGCCGGGGACAATTTGCACGCGCTGGTTGCAGGCGCGGCGCGCACGGAGTGACGCGCCCTACCGCGTTGGGCTGGCCATAAGTCTTTTGGATTTCATGGCCCACTTCGGAGTTAGGGTTGATGGGATCCTTGCAGGTACTGCACCAAGGGGCAGTTGCGCCCGGCGGGCAACCTGCCAGATAATGTATGGATGGCTCGCAAGCTCACGAAGGACGCTCCTTTGCCGCAAGCGCAACCGCTGTCGGCCGCCGAAACATCGACCGAGATGTGGGTGCGGCTCATTGAGTTCAAATTGGTTCAAGGCCCCGGCTATCGCTGCGCCGCCTATTGTGATGAATTCGGCCAATGGCGAAACGCCGACAACAACGAGGAATTGCATGGCGACATCCAGGTTTTGGGCTGACTGCCCACCGAAATAACCGAACGGCAGCCGGTTGTGTCGATTATGAGGGTTCTTCGCCGTTTTTAGTTCAATAAGAGGCGGAAACCGGCAAAATGCCCTGATCGGCAAACGGGTTGAGAACCCGCCGCTGCGGAAAATTTGAACACGCCGATGGCAAGCCCGGCGCGCACGGAGTGACGCGCCCTACCACCTTGGGCTCGCGACAAGATCTTTCGATCTCATGGCCCACTTCGGAATTCGGGTACATTCCCCAGGGTTGGCCCGAACGAAATCCGGCTGGAAGCCGCTTCCACCCCGGCAAGGACACGCCTGCGGCCAACTTCGGGCTTCAAGTTTGATCATTTTTTCCCAGGCAAACCGCTCGTTTCTCAAGCTTTGGGAGCAATTTTGAGCGTTCCACCCGCAAGCATTCAAAACTCGCGACCAGGGTTAAAGCGGACGGGGGTTTCGACCGATAAAAAATCGGCTGGCTGGTGGCCAGGAAATCTGTTAATCCCTGTATGTCTTTTACATATCCGTCCGACGAAATGAATCAATTAAAATATCAAGCTCTGCTGCTGGGCACCGACCCCAAGCTGGCCGAGGCGGTGGCGTTAGTCCTGCGTCTGGATGGTGCCAGCATCAGTTTCGCTGGCAATTACGCAGACGCGCTCCGGGTGCTGCAGACGCAACCGCCCGACCTCGTGCTGGTGGATCTGCGATCCGCCGAGACGGATAGTTTGAATTTGCTGCGCCAAATCCGGCATTACCCCCCGCCGACCCCCATGTTCACCGTGGCGTTCGCGAGTGGCGGCGAGAATTCGCCCGCCCTCCGCGCGTTCGACCTCGGGCTGAATGAATTTGTGCAGGTGCCGTTTGAAAACAGCCTCCTGCGGTCCCGGCTGCGGGGCTTGCTCCAGATCCAGCAGCAGATGACGGAACTATTGCGCCGCCAGCAGGAACTGGCCGAGGCCATCCGGGCGGCGGAGGCCAATTCCCGCGCGAAATCGGAGTTCCTGGCCACCATGAGCCATGAAATCCGCACGCCCATGAACGGGGTCATTGCCATGACGAGCCTGCTCATGGAAACGCAGCTTTCCCCGGACCAGTTCGGCTATCTGGAAACCATCCACAGCAGCAGCGACTCGTTGCTGGCCATCATTAACGATATTTTGGATTTTTCCAAAATCGAGGCGGGCAAGATGGAGCTGGAGCGGCAGCCCTTCGATCTGCGGGCCACGATTGAGGAATCGCTGGATTTGCTGGCACCCCGTTGCTTCGACAAACAGCTTGATCTCCTTTATGTGGCGGACAACCGGATCCCCACGAAGGTCACGGGCGATGCCCAACGGCTGCGCCAGGTGCTCATCAATTTGGTCGGCAACGCGGTAAAATTCACTGAAAAAGGGGATATTCAGATCAAAGTGGACCTGGTGGCACCCAACGAAACGCCCAGCGACCAGACGTTGTGCCTTCATTTTCAAGTGTGCGACACCGGGATTGGCATCCAGCCCGACCGGCTGGCGCGGTTGTTCCGGGCGTTTAGCCAGGCGGATGTCTCGACCGCGCGGAAATACGGCGGCTCGGGTCTGGGGCTGGCGATCAGCCGGCGGCTGGTGGAATTGATGGGCGGACGGATGTGGGCCGAAAGCATCCAGGGCAATGGTTCGACCTTCCATTTCACGGTGAACATGACGCAGGTGCCGGATTCGGCCCCGCCGCCCCACGCCGGCCGCCTCCCGCGGCTGGCCGACTTGAAGATTTTGATCCTGGACGACAATGCGGCGAGCCGAAACGCGCTGTTTGAGCAATGCCGCCGGTGGGGGATGCAGCCCAAAGCGGTGGAAAACGCGAGCCAGGCCTTGCAACTGCTGCGCGACAAGATGATGTTTGACATGGCCTTGATTGACCTGCACCTGCCCGGCATGGATGGGCTGGCGGTGGCTTCCGAGATTCAAAAGCTCCCCGCCTCGTCCATGCTGCCCATGGTCCTGCTCACGCCGCTGGGCAAGAAGAAGCGCGGCTCGGAAGAGGTGCGCGTGATGTTCACCCATGCCGTGCAGAAGCCGGTGAAACCCTCGCAGTTAAGCGCCACCCTGGAACGGGCGGTGTTAAGCCCGCGGCCGACGGCCCGCCCCCCCGAGCCGCCCAAGGCGGAAAAATCGCTGTCCGAACTGTTGCCCATGCGCGTCCTGCTGGTGGACGACAACGCCATCAACCAGAAGGTGGCGGTGCGGATATTGCAACAGTTCGGGTACCAGCCAGAGGTCGCCGGCAATGGCCGCGAGGCCCTCGATAAACTGGATCGCCAGCCGTTTGACTTCATTTTCATGGACGTCATGATGCCGGAGATGGATGGGTTGGAAGCGACCCGCATGATTCGCAAACGCCAGATGATCGGCGGCCACAACCATTATCAGGCACGCATCATCATCGTGGCCATGACCGCGCATGCCATGCAGGGAGACCGCGAAAAATGCATCGCTTCCGGCATGGACGATTATCTGGCCAAACCCGTGCGGCCCAAGGACGTCCGCGAAATGTTGGAACGCTGGGGCGGCAAGCTCCTGATGGAAGCCAAACCACCCGCGGACGCCCCGGCGGCCAGCACCGAGGGGCCGGGAGTGGAGCCGCCGGTGGACATGGATCGCATGAAGGATCTGACGGACGGCAATACCGATGGACTGCGCGAACTGGTGGACATGTTCCTGAAACAAACCCACAAGCAATTTGACCAGATCCAAGTCGCCATCCGCGACGGCAAGACGGAAGAGGTGCGCCGCGTGGCGCATAGCTGCGCCGGGGCCAGCGCCACACTGGGCATGACCCATTTGGTCCCCAAACTGCGGGCCCTGGAACACCTTGGGGCCTCCGGCGCCCTGCCCGGTGCGGATCAACTGCGCCAGGCCGCGCTGACGGAATACGTCCGGGTGCAGGAATTTTTACGATCCCAGCCCGATCTGGCGGCGGTGATCAATAATTTCAAAGCTTCATGAAAAAAATCCTGATTATTGAGGATGATCAAGTCGTCGCCAATGTCTATCGCAACAAACTCGCGGTGGAGGGTTATGCCACCGAGGTGACGCTGGATGGCGAAACCGGCCTGAAGATGGTCCGCTCGCTCAAACCTGATCTGGTGCTGCTGGACCTGATGCTGCCGGGTATTTCCGGCGTGGATGTCATCAAGGCCATCCGCAGCGAACCGGAGCTGGCCCAGACTCCGATCATTGTTTTTTCCAACACCTACCTCACCAACCTGATTCAGGAAGCCTGGCGCGCCGGGGCCAACAAATGCCTGTCCAAAGCCAGTTGCACCCCCAAAGACATCATTGATATCGTCCGCGCGGCCATCGGCGACAGCGGCGCGGTGCCCCGGACCGCTCCCGCCGCCAACGCAACGCCGAAAGCCACGCTGACCGGGGAAAATGACGCGGCCTTCCAAACTGACCTGCGCAAGGCCTTTGTGGATAATCTGCCCACCACCATGAACGCACTGCGCCAGGTGCTCCAGGCCTTCATCCGCGCGGATAACGAAACCACCCGGCTCAAGCAGTTGTACGATCTGTACCGCCAGGTCCACTCGTTCCAGGGGAACGCCAGCCTCGCGGGCCTGGTTCCGCTCGCCCACATGTCCTCCGCCTTTGAGGCGCTGCTGAAGGAGATTTACGAGAAGCCGAAAAACATCAACTCCTCCTCGACGCGCACCATCGCGGCGGCGGTGGACTTTCTGGGCTTTCTCTTTGAAAAGAGCACCCGGCTGGACCGCCAGGAACTGCCCGTCTCCAAAATTCTGGTGGTGGATGACGAGGCCATCTCGCGCCGCGCCATCATCTATGCGCTGGAAAAGGCCAAGCTCAAATCGGTCAACGTGGAGGATTCCCAGGAGGCGCTGCAACTCCTCAAGGAGAACGAATTCGACCTCGTTTTTCTGGATGTGGACATGCCGGGCATGAACGGTTTCGAGCTGTGCGCCAAGCTGCGCGCCCTGCCGCAGCACAAGAAAACCCCGGTCGTCTTTGTCACCAGCTTGAATGACTTCGACAGCCGCACGAGTTCCACAATGGCGGGGGGCAACGATTTCATCGGCAAACCTTTTCTGTTCATCGAACTGACTGTCAAGGCGCTCATCCATGTGATGCGCAACCGGTTCCAGCCCCGGCCGGTGCCGACGCCAACGGTTGCGTAACTGGCGGCGGTGCCTTATTGTCGTGCGATGAAAAGGAAATTATTCAAACGAATTATTCTTGGCGCGATCGTGCTGTTCGCGGCCCTGCAATTGTTTAATCCTTCGCGCCAGAATCCGCCGGTCCGGTCCGATTTCATCGCGGCCGCGCATCCGCCGGTGGAGGTGGCCGACGCCGTGCGCGCGGCTTGTTATGACTGCCACTCGCATGCGACCGAGTGGCCCTTCTATGCGCGGGTGGCCCCGGTCTCGTGGCTGATTGCCTCCGATGTCAACGAAGGTCGGAAACATCTTAATCTGTCGGAATGGTCGGCCGAACCCGCCCGGGCGGCAAAGAATTTGGACCGCATGAATGAAGTGATTGATTACCACGAAATGCCGCCGGCGAAATACATTCTGCTGCATTCCGCCGCGCGCCTCACCGACCACCAGCGCAAAGCGCTGCTGGATTGGACCAGCACGACCGCCGATCAATTGCGCGTCACCAGCACCAACAACCCCAGCCATGCTCCAAACTGAATTTGTCCCCGCAGCCCAGAACAATTCCCGCCGTATTTTTGTGATGCTCCATGGGCTTGGGGATTCGGCGGCCGGCTGGCGCGGGTTTCCGGAAGAGCTCAACCTGCCAGACCTGAATTATCTCCTGGTCAACGCTCCCGACGCGTATTACGGCGGCTGGTCGTGGTTTGATTATCCCGGAGAAATCGCCCCGGGCATCCACCGCAGCCGCAAACTCCTCTTTGAACTGCTGGATGAGATGCAAGCCAAGGGTTTCCCCGCCGACCAAATCACGTTGGGCGGCTTTTCGCAGGGCTGCCTGATGGCGATCGAAACCGGCCTGCACTATCCCCACCGGCTGGCGGGCATTGTGGGCATCAGCGGCTGGGTGTTTGAACTGGAGAACCTGCTCCGCGACCTGACTCCGGTCGCCCGCTCCCAACGGCTGCTGCTGACCCATGGCCGATTCGACCCGCTGCTGCCATTTGCCGAAACCCAGCGGCAAGCCCACGAGCTCCAGGCCGCTGGGTTGCAGGTGGAATGGCGCGAGTTTCCCAAGGAACACACGGTTTACGGGCCGGAGGAAGTGGCGGTCATCCGCGATTTTGTGCGCGCCGGCTACCGGCAATCCTAGGCGGCATTTCACGTTTATTTGTCCCGAAATCCGAAATCCGAATTGCCAGACGCATTGATTGGCCACTTGGATGCAACTTCGATGTGGCTGGTACCAGAGGAGCTTTCTTCGGTGTTCGAGCAGGATTTTATGAAATGCTCGGCGAGGCATCCTATTAGCCTAACTTCCTCAAAAAATCTAAAAAAGCCAATAAAAGCGAATTTGTGTAGCAAGTGATATTTTAATAAAAACTCATTAATATCTTGCAATGTCAGGTTATATATGTATATTGAGTAGCAAG
>Ga0302319_10006383_pt1 | contig 23422 bp, 18 predicted proteins | sample Bog_T0_2_FD_203319 | JGI IMG/M metagenome (GOLD analysis project Ga0302319, IMG submission 203319) | Peat permafrost microbial communities from Stordalen Mire near Abisko, Sweden - Bog_T0_2 | ecosystem: Environmental > Terrestrial > Soil > Wetlands > Peat | place: Sweden: Abisko, Stordalen Mire...
GTAAGTCTACCGATCCATACACTGTTTCAATGTCCGACGATTGGCCAACTGGGGGCGGCGATTGAGGGGACTCTGGCGCACGGCGGGCAGCTCTCGGGCGGCCGGTACGGCCATCTTTTGCCGCTGCAACCCAAGGGGACGAAGCGCAAGCTGTTCTGCATTCATCCGGCAGGCGGCGCGTCCTTTTGCTACCTCCCACTGGCGCAGTCACTCGGGCAAGATCAGCCGCTTTTTGCGCTGCAAGCGAGCGGACTCGAAGCTGGCGAAAGCTTGCCGGGGTCGGTCGAAGAAGCGGCAACCGAATATGTGGCCAGTATTCGGCAGGAACAGGCTGAAGGGCCGTATCAGTTACTCGGCATGTCAACCGGCGGGCTGATTGCGCTTGAAATGGCGAAACAGTTGAAGGAAGGCGGGCACGACGTGGGCCTGCTCGTGCTGCTTGATACGACGGTTCCGGTGGCGGGCGCGCAGACGGAACTATCGAGCCGGATGCTGCTAGAAACGATGGCGTTCGAGTTGCTTTGCGGCGACTTACTGGAGCGGCCGGACGCGCCGCAGAACTTGGCCGAATTGGTGGCGATGGGCATGAAGCTGGGGCGATTACCGGCAGGGTTCACCCTGGCGCAAGCCGAACGCATTGCCGCGGTGTTTCAAAATTCGGTGCGGATGCATTTCGCGTACCGTCCGCAAAGAAGTTCGTTTGGCGAACATGCAGTGTTAATGCGCGCGTTACAGCGCGACCATGAAGGGGACAAGGCTCCCGATTGGCATCCGTACATTGACAACCTGACGGTGGTTGACGTGGATTGCCGGCACACCGAGATTCTTTCACCGACGATGGTCAAGAAAACGACGGCGCTGCTTGCGCCTTACTTGAAATAGAGACACACTGCTCCCATATGAACAGCGATATCGATTACAAAGTTCTCGTCAACCAGGAAGGCCAATATTCGATTTGGCCGGAAATGAAGCAAGCGCCCGTCGGTTGGAAAGAAACCGGACAGACGGGTTCCAAACAAGACGTCCTGGAATGGGTGAAAACGAATTGGACCGATATGCGGCCGGCAAGTTTGCGAGGTTAGCGGCTACGCTGCTTGCGCGGCGACGTGCTTCGACTCCTCCTTTAAGCCCAGTTTGGCGAGCTGCGCGTCATATTCCGCTTCGAACCCAGGAACTTCGGCGCGCGCTTTGATGTTTTGCATAGTGTTGAGGCTGATTTGACGGCAGGTCTCGAGATCTTTCTTCATTACGTCCCAGTACTGCTTCTGCTTTTTCATCTCGTGCTGCTCATTTTTCATTTTTTGCGCTTCGAACCCGTGGTCTGCTTTACGCTTTTCGGCGCGGAGCTTTTGGAGGGCGGTGAGAGATTTATGGAAAGCGCGCGTATGAGTGGAGTGGCAGCGCATATATAAGGAGAAATGTTTTTCGTTGGTGATGGCACCGGTGACCCTATCGATGCAGCAATCTTGCAGGCCACGCGTGCGTTGCGCCAGCCAGTGTGCCTCGAGCATGGCGTTGACGAGGATGGCCTCGGTGACGGTGACCGGTTGGTGTTCTTCGAGGAAAGACTGTTTTAACGCTTCGAACCCAGGGGTGTCCTCGAAGGTTAGTAAGTGGAACGGACCGTTCTGGGGGAGATCGGTAATGATGGACGGGGATGACATAAAGATTTGCTCCTTGTGGTGATTTGGTCAGGCACGGCGGCTGAGACCTGATCAAAAGTAACTTGCGCTTACTCGTGGGCCGTTTGGGGATTTTGGAGAAATGGGGATAAGTCTTTTGGAATCAGTGCGAAGATTTTTTTGAACTTTTGTGACTCGATTTAGGGAGGCGAAAGGTTGCCAGTCTAGGTCGCTGACGCTTCCGGCGCAGATTCGAGATTGATCCAAGGTTGAAAAGAATTTTGCGCTACTGGCTTTGCAGGGACGGCCGCGCGGATCTTCTGTTGAAAAAGCCACACGCGGAAGCATAGAATGACTGGGATGAGGAACATCGTTCCCACGTCGGTAGACGAGTACATTGCGGCCCAACCCGAGACGGTGCGGGCAAAGTTGGAGCAGGTACGTGCCGCCATCAAGAAGGCAGTTCCGGAAGCACAGGAGGGTATTGGGTACCGTATGCCTGGATACAAGCTGCATGGAAAACCGATGCTCTACTTCGCTGGCTTCAAGGATCACTATTCGTTGTTTGCCGCATCGGGCACTTTCTTCGCTGCACTGGAGGATGAACTCGCCGGATACGAACTGCGAAAGGGAACGATTCATTTCCGACTGACCGAACCGGTTCCGGTGAAGCTGATTAGCCGAATCGCCAAGTTGCGTGCGGCCGGGATCAGCGCGGCGGCGACGAAGCGGGCAGCGAGTCCTAAAAAGAGATCACGCAAGCCGTTACGGTAGTGGGAAATGGCGACCGCTCTGAGCAGCCGAAGTTGACGCTAAGCGGACTCTTGTGGCGCGTCAGGCTGAAGCTTGGGCACGTTGTATGTTAGTAAGTTGCGGAGCATGCGCTTTTCGAGATGTTTGCCAAGCGCGCTTCCCATGAACTGGTCGCGGAGGGATTCGAGGATGGGCTGGTCCATTTGTAGCAAGAGGCCGGTGCGCCAGGAATCGCGGACAATTGATGAGGTGCGTGGAATGCGCAAGCGTTCGTATTCGCGCAAGGCGGATTCGGCGGGATGGATGGTGCTGAGGCAGTGCGCCAAGACAACGGCGTCTTCTAAGGCCATGCAGGCGCCTTGGCCCAAGTTTGGAGTGGTGGCGTGCGCGGCGTCTCCCAACAGAGTGACGCGACCACGCCCCCAGGTTTTAAGAGGCCGACGGTCGAGGATGTCGTTTTGGATGATGGCCGATTCGGGGGTGGCTTCAATGATCTCCACTATCTGCGAAGCCCAGGGACGACAGAGAGCTACGATTTCTTGTTTTGAGACGCTGGTGCCTTGCGGGGCGTTGTGGGTCAGGAACCAATAGAACTGGCCATCACCGCAAGGCAAGACACCGAATTGCTTGCCGCCGGCCGCAGACAATATGCCCGAGCGTTCGGGCAAGAGTCCGGGGTGGTGGAGAATTCCGCGCCAGCAGGTGCAGCCGGAGTAACGAGGCGGCGCTGTTCCATGCAATGCTGCGCGAATGACCGATGAGATGCCATCTGCGCCTACCAGAACGTCGGCTGGTATGACTTCGCCATTTTCGAGCACGGCGGAGGAATCGTTGAAGCTGACGCAGCGCGTACCGGTTCGGACGGCGCCGGGCGGAAGTTGCTCGAGGAGAATTCGTTGCAAAGTGGCGCGATGGACGCAGATGGAGGGGGCACCGGCATCGCGGGTCAGTTCGGCAAACTCGCTGACGGAAAGGACACGGCCGGTGGGGCCTAGGAGAGAGTTACGTTCGACTATGGACGCGGCGGCGATGACCGATGACTCGACGCCGATTTCGCGGAGGGCCTTGACGGCGTTGGACCAGAGGGAAAGGCCAGCGCCGATTTCGTGGATGGAGGGGGTGCGTTCTAAGACGGAACTTTCGAGGCCGCCGCGGCGAAGGGCGACGGCAGCGGCGAGGCCGCCGATTCCGGCTCCGATGATTAGGACACGCATGGGGCTTAAGCTATCACTTTGTGGGCAGGGTTTGCGCGTGGGCTAAAGATGGGGCTGTTTATTACTATGGGTGGCAAGGTGGAGTGGAGGGACCCAAGCTGGTCGTAACTCCATTAAGATATCTATCATGTCGGATCTTTCACCGGAGTACCGTTTTAAGATAGCTCTTTCATCCCCGGGAGAGATACGCCAGCGGGTCCAGACTATCGCAGAGATTCTAGCGGCTTCGATCCCAAAGGATTCGATCCTTTACGACGGATGGCTTCAGGCAGAGCTTGCACGACCCAACCTCGACATCTATCTGACGGACCCGTACCACAAACATTCTCACCTCTTAGTAGTCTTTCTCTCGGGTGAATACGAACAAAGGGAGTGGTGCTCCCTTGAGTGGCGCTCGGTTCGAGACCTAATTAAGCAAAAACATGATAGCCGTGTCATGCTACTTCGACTTGACAATACGGAAATCAATGGCCTGCGATCGATCGACGGCTAGATCGATATTCGTGGCATGCCAGATACAGAGGTTGATGAAGCGATTCTTGCGCGATTTGCGAAGCTAGCAAAGCTCCCTCTGCCCCAGATCGCCCCCAAGCATCAAGACGACCGACTCACCTAAATCCACGGGGTTCTGGATCTACAAAAGCTCAGAGTCCGCTCTGGAATTTAGCAACATTAGTGATGCCGCTTTTGCATTCCAACACCGAATGCTGATCCTAGGCTCTCCAGGTGGCGGAAAAACGACCACACTTTTGCATCTCACACTCGGGCTGATTGCCGATGCGGAGACCGACGAATCTGCTCCGATTCCCCACTTAGTCAACCTCTCCAAATTCCGATTTGAAAGTCCGAAGACACCGACTCTGGCTCGATTCACAGGCAAAACGAATAATCCCGACCGGCAAACACGCTTATTCGAGGCTTGGCTGGCCAGCGAGTTTAGCGATAGCCGCAAAATTAGTAGAACCATGGCTGCCAAATGGATCCGCGAAGGACGAGTCGCCGCCCTGCTTGATGGTTTGGACGAGGTGAACGACGAGCGACGCGCCGACATGGTTCGCCTTTTGAACGCGACCTACCTCAAGGAACATCCGGATTCTGTCGTTTTTGCCTGTAGCCGCATCGCCGAGTACCAGCCTCTGCTGGAAAACAGTGACACAACGCTAGAACTGCGCGGAGCGGTGACATTGCAACCGCTTTCGAGTAATCAAATTAATAATTACTTAGAAGCCGCAGAGGCGCATGGTCTCCGAGACGCTCTCGGGCACGACTCATCTTTGGAGCAGCTTGCGCAGACTCCCTTGACGCTCAGTATGATGACGCTTGCCTATACAGGTCTTAACGCCGATGAGATTCCAACCGGCGGCTCAGTTGCGGAACGTCGCCATAAACTAATGGAGACTTTCGTGGTTCGGATGCTGCAACGAAAAGAGCGCCGCGCAAGAGGAATTCCATTCGACAACGACAGCGGCCGCGACGTGCCTCCGAAAGAATACATCTATCACCCAGCGAGCGCTGCCCGCTACCTAAGCTGGCTCGCTATCATCATGAGCGTCCGCATGCAAACGGCATGCAAAGCAAATCGACTTTACTCGCTTCTGGTGACTAAACATGAAGGCGAACCTACCAAGTCCGAGCGGTGGGCGATAGTGGCTCCCCAAAGTCCTTTTGTGACTTTCGTGTGCCTAGCTGCATGCCTTCCATTTGCGGGGCGCGGCCAGACGGCCCAGGTACTGAGCGCGGGCATCGGCGTTCCCATGCTCTACTTGCTTATCGCGACCCCAGATATTTGCTTTGGCAAACGCGAAACGATTAGCACGTCATGTTAGGGGCGCTCATTTCCCTTGGTTCCGTGATCGCTTTCGCGTGCCTTTCTCGGGCTCTGTCGGCTGTGTTGCCGGGAATGCCGCCGGCCTTAGATGCGGGCTTCGCAGCAGTCTGTTCCGCCCTGTTGATAACGCTTGCTTGGTTGTTTTTAAAAGAAGATGAGGACCTATTCAGTAGGGATACCCTAGTCGTGGAACTCGCCCTGCTGGGGGTGATGCTAGCGGTTACGCTGAAATTCTTTCCATCAGCCTTGGAGAAACATGCTGTTATGCTGATGCTTCTCTGGCAGGCGCTATCGACACTTACGGTTACAATTTGGCACTTTAAGCAACTAAAGGACGACGCTGAGTACGTCGGACTGAAACTGATCAAGAACATAACATGGGTAAGCGTTGAATCCCTTCTGGTTGCCGCTGCTTTATGCACTCTCACACTTGCGCCGCAGGCAGCCTTTGAAGCAATTTTATTTGCTGTTTTTGTCGCGATCGGCCGCTTCGCAGGGGGGACGAATGGAGCGGTAATCGGAGGCTTCGCGTTCCTTGCCTCATTCCTGATCGCATTCGCTCTTGATCTCGACGACTTCCTAGAACTGGCGCCCCTGAGGCAGGAACTGGCGCTTCGAGAAATGCCAAAGGTCTCACTTCTCGAAAGGCTAGGGCTTCAGTTCGGCAGCAAGCTGTCGTCCGGAATCCTGTCCGCAAGCGGTTTTCTAGAAGCGCCGATTACATTGATGACATACCTAGCTCTCTGGGTCTCAGGGCGCCTTCCAGCTCGAAGCCAGCCATTTTTCTGCTATTGCAGCCAAGCGCTGCTGCTAAAGCCTTTCAGCGGTGAGATCGAATTCACCCATCGCCTTCTTCGCGATCACTTTGCACTCCGAGACCTAATTCCGCAATTGGGTACCGCCGACGCGCAGCGTCGCGTCGAGATCATCAGCGCGATCGGATTTCAAGGCGTTGCCGCCATCGAAACTCTCGCGGAGTACGCTACAAATGGATCAACTTCTGAGCGAGCGGCTGCGGCAGAAGCTTTGGGTCGGATTGCAGCCCCTGAAACAGCGCCTCTACTGCAGCGCGCGATAACTGACCCAAGCTCGGCAGTTCGGGCCACGGCCGTCGGCTCCTTATCTCACGTCGAACGGACCGAGCGAGACCAACTGATCCTTACGGCGTGCGTAGACAAGGATTCGACGGTCCAAGTGGCCCTCATATTAGTGGGAGCTGCGGAACGTGAATGCTTCACATTGGAATGTTCCTACGTGTTATTAGCCAAAATCAAGACAATCTTGATGCAACCCGCGTTCTAATTGAAAGGATTCAACATAGTTCGCTCAACAAACTCTGGCGGGCGCACCCGTTCCCTTTTGACGTGCGAAGCGTCCCCACATTTACCCAATTTCTCGCCGACGGACAACCCTATCGTGCGAGAGCGCACTTGCAAGATCCTTTCGTGTGACAAAGAACTTGCTCTGAGTTGCCCAATAATAAACCTTTTACCAAACGGCGAACCATCATTCGTGCGTGCGGCCGCCATCGAAGTACTCGGAAAATTCAATCCACCAGGAAGTGGCCCGGCACTAATCAAGGTTTTGTCGACAGCGCGCGAACCTGGGATCCGGCAAGCCGCTGCCGAGGCGTTAGGCCAAATAGAGGATCCGACGTCAATTGAAGCGTTGAGAAAAGCAGCGAAAGATAGAAAACGAAAGGTACGGGCAGAAGCAGAAAAGGCGTTGAGGCTGATTGACGGCAAGAATTCTGCGAAAGGTGCTTCGGCCTAACTGATTGCCGCGCTTACCTTCGAAATCCTTTGTAGCGAATTGGAAAGAAGCCGCGGGGATTCTGCCGGGTCAGTGGTTTTGCTTAGGTCGTTTAGTGTCTACTGACGTTCCTCAGATCGAGATCACACACGGCTCGGAAGAAGTTTTTCCGGCAACTTATTCGCCCTCAAAGCGGTGCGTTCACGGATCTTGGTTCATCAAGCACATGAGAGAATTGCTTTTACATGACAATTGAGCAACAAGTCAGCCCGCAGAGGCGTACGCCGAACGAGTGCCGGGAGGCGATGGCGAAGAATCGTGAGTGGGGCACAGTTTTTACGGATCATATGGTCACGGGGTTGTATACGCCGCAGGAGGGTTGGCACGATTTGAAAGTAGGGCCGCTGGCGAGCTTTGCAATGCACCCGGGCGCGGCGGTGCTGCATTATGGACAGGCTATTTTCGAAGGGCTGAAAGCTTATACCCAACCAGATGGAAGGGTGGCGGCGTTTCGGCCGCAGATGAATGCCAAACGTTTTGCGTTAAGTGCGACGCGGCTGGGGATGGCACCGCTGCCGGAGGAGTTGTTCCTGGATTCGTTGAGCGCGCTGGTGAAGGCGGACCGGGAGTGGGTTCCGGAGAAGTACGGTGAGAGTCTGTATTTGCGGCCGTTGATGATTAGCAATGATGTGCGGTTGATGACGCGGCCGTCGGATGGTTATAAGTACATCTTGATGGCGTGCCCGGTGGCGGATTATTTTCCAAATGGGATCAAGCCGGTAAATGTGTGGGTCTCGCGAGAATATGTGCGTGCGGTGCGGGGCGGTGTGGGCGAGGCGAAGTGTGCCGGTAACTATGCAGCAAGCTACATAGCGCAGCGCGAGGCGGCGGCGCATGGGTGCGACCAGGTGGTATGGCTGGATGCGATTGACCGAGAAACGGTGGAGGAGATGGGCGGGATGAACGTCTACTTCATTTATAAGAAGAACGGCAAGCCGTTGTTAGTGACACCGAAAACGTCTGGGTCTCTCCTGAAGGGCGTAACGCGCGATACGCTGCTGACGCTGGCCGGGGATTTGGGCTATGCGGCCGAGGAACGAAAGATCAGCTTGAGCGAGTGGCAGGCCGGGTGCGAAAGTGGCGAGATTTTGGAGGCTTTCGCGTGCGGCACGGCGGCGGTGATTACGCCGATTGGACAAGTGAAATCGGACACAGGGCAGTTCGTGGTGGCGGATGGGAAGACAGGCGAAGTGACGGCAGGTTTGCGTAAGGCGCTGCTGGATTTACAACATGGGCGAGCGGAAGATAAACACGGCTGGCGCTATCCACTGGCGGGACGTTTGTAAATGTGAAAAAGGGGAACGTCCTGAAGAACGTTCCCCTCTTTTTATTTGCGTGAGCGGCGGTTTAGTTTTCGCCGGTGACTGAGATAGAGAGCGACGTAGATTGATTGGCGGTGGTGGCGCTGGGCGCGATCGGTGCGCCACTCGACATGGATTGAGCGGAGGGTCCGTTCAAGTTGACACCGACGCCCCAAACACTGCGCGTGGCATCGACGGAATTGACACCCCAGACGCTTCGCAGGCCCCAGACCGAGCGGCTGGCGTCGATGGAATTTACGCCCCACACCGAACGGACATCGTACACGCTTTGCACGCCCCACACGCTGTTGAGATTCCAAACGGCGGATGGGTCGGACACGATGCCCACGGTGCCAGTTGAGTTATCGTACACCGCGATGGGAGACATGGCGGTTCCTTGCGCGAGCGAGGTGTTGGCTAAGGCGGCGGCGATATCGAGATAACCGGCGCCGACGGTGAAGATGTCGTAATAGCTGAGATAGCTCATGCCGGTGGTCGGCTCGGTGGCGACGCTTGAAGTGGGAAACGTCTTATAGGCGGTTAACATGAGGCGCGCTTTGACTTGATCGGGCGTCATGTTGGGGTTGGCCTGCAGAAGGAGAGCAGCGGCGCCGCTGACAACGGGGGTGGCCATGCTGGTCCCGCTGAGTTGCAAGAAGGTGTTGCCGGGTTTTGAATTGCTTGTGTTCTGGTAGTAAGATCGGGACACGTTGTTAGAAGGATTCTGAACAACTAAGGTTGCCGTGGTGCTAGCAAGCAAGGAAACCACAAGGTTACCGGGGGCGACTAAGTCTGGTTTTACGACAGCGTCCACTAAGCTGGGGCCTTTTGAGCTGTAACTGGCGATCAAGTCATCGTTGCGGGTATAAGTGCCTTCGGCCTTCATGGCTCCTACGGTGATGACGTATGGATCGTTGCCCGGGGCGCTGATGGTGCCGTAGCCGTTGGTGCCGAATGAGTTATCGCGGCCATCGTTGCCAGCGGCGACGACGACGACGATGCCGGCTTTCCAAGCCTGCTCTACGGCTTGACAAAGCGGGTCGTTGACATAACTTTCATAAACGGGACGGCCAAGGGATAAGTTTATGACTCGGATGTTGTAAGTAGGGGCTAAGTTGATAGCAGCGTCGATGGCGGCGATGACGCCACTGTCGGTGCCTACGCCATTGGAGTCGAGCACGCGCAGATTGATGATATTGGCGCCCGGAGCGATGCCTTTGATCGACCGGGTGCAAGAACCGCACGAGGAGAGCGTGCCATTTCCGGCTAAGATACCGGCGACGTGCTCACCGTGACCGAAAAGATCGGGCCCCACTCCCGCCACGGATGCGCTGAGGAGTGTAGATGAGGTGCCGCCGAGAGCAATAGACGTCACACTGGAGGATGAGGACGAGGCAGTAGACGTGCTGGTAATCGTGACCGCGCCTGCGGCCGAGAGACTGGCTTGCGGGGTAGGATTCGAGGTAAAGTCTTGGCTGTAAACAATGCGGGACCGCAAATCGGTATTCGCGTTTACACCGCTATCGATGAGGGCGATGCCGATGCCGCTACCCGTAAGGTTGGAACTCCAGGCAGCGGCAGCGTTCACCGCGGCGGCTGTGTAGTCGAGTTTGGGATGGACGGCACGGTCGGGGACGATGAAGGCGACTTCGGGATCGTTGGCTAGATCATGTAGCGCTGCCGCGGGGAGGGTGTAGGCCCCGGAGAGAAGCGAGGTATAGCGGCGACGCAGTAAACCGCCGCGACTTATCACCTTTAAATGGGAGAGCTCCGTGGGTTTGTGCTTCCACAGGACGATGACGTTGACTTGAGTTAGCGGATCTTTCGTTGATAACTCGACTGAAAGCTTCGGGAGAGTCACCACGCTTTGGGCGGAGGCCGCGAAGACCGCGAGAGCAAGAACAAAGGTAAATTTTTTCAGCAAACAACCGACTCCTTCTATGGGCGGACAGCTCTTTCGTGTACGTGCCAGTCTGCCCTCAAAATGCTTATCGGTGAGAGGTTCAAGGCTTTCCAGATTCTAAAGTTTCGAAAGTACTATTCCGATTATTAAAATGGCAGGCTTATGTTTGCCTGCCGGTCTAAGTTCCCGCTCATGATGCAGAGATCAATTTGGGTTACGATTGCGCTGTTGTGTGCTGTCTTGCCTAGTCAAGCGAGCCTTGATGCGGCCAAAGACCTGTCGCAGTACGTGCTGCAGAGTTGGAGTGCCGAAACGGGGCTACCGCAGAGTTCAGTGCAAAGCATTGTCCAGACGGCGGACGGTTACCTGTGGGTTGGCACGGAAGCGGGTTTGGTGCGCTTCGATGGCGTGAACTTTACGGTTTTCGATAAGAAGAACACGCCGGCTTTGCATAGTAACCAAGTGACGGCGCTGCTGGTGGATCGCGAGCAGAATTTGTGGGTGGGTACGCATGGCGGGGGTATCAGCCGGTTCCTGAGCAGCAATATCGGCAAGGGAGAGCATGTACCGGAATCAACTAACCTTACAGTGAATGTGCTGTTTCAAGATCGGCGTGGGGTGCTTTGGGCTGGCACGTCGGGCGCGGGGCTTTTGCGGTTTGCGGGAACGAAGACGAGTTCGCTTACTACCGCGAGCGGACTGGCCGATAATTCAGTATTCGCTATAGCGGAAGACGCGAGCGAGACCCTGTGGATTGGTACTTACCGGGGACTTAGCCACCTAGTTGACGGCAAAGCACAAGCACTCACTAAAGAGGACGGGCTCGGCGGACGTTATGTTCGGGCCTTGTGCATTGATCGCAGCGGCAACCTATGGGCAGGGACTATCGGCGATGGGCTGTGGCGTCTCGCCAAGGACGAGAAACGGAACTTCAAAAAGGCTGATGGCTTGACGGACAACGCGATTACGGCGTTGTTGGCGGATCAAGCCGGGACTATTTGGATTGGAACCCAGGCGGCAGGGCTCAATCGTCTGGCACATGACGTAATCAGCCATTTGGCCGAAAAGAACACATCTGAAGAAAACGGCATTTGGGCCATTTTTGAGGACCGGGCGGGCAGTCTCTGGACGGGGAGTTCGGTGAGCGGCCTGACTCATCTTAGAGATGGCGTGTTTACGACGTTGGGCAAGGCCGAGGGTTTAGCGAGCGACGTGGTGTTGCCGGTTTTTCAAGCTCATGATGGCGGCATCTGGATTGGCTCCGACCAAGGGCTGACGCGCTGGCAAGATGGCAAGTTCAAGCGCTATACCGTGAAGGACGGGCTACCGGACGACCTGATTTTTTCGATAACAGAGGACACGGAAAGCCATCTGTGGGTGGCCACGCGCCACGGTTTAGCTCGCATGCGGGGTGACACCTTTCAAGTCTATGCGGTGAAGGATGGACTGCCGAATGGCAGCGTGATTTGTATGCTGCCTGACCGGAAGGGCGGCTTGTGGTTGGGTACCCGCGGAGGATTGAGTCACTTTAGCGGCGAACACTTTGAGACGTTAACCACCGCAAACGGATTGTCGAACGATTTCATACTTTCTCTCTATGAGGATCGTGGGGGCAGCTTATGGATTGGAACTGACTCCGGGCTGAACCGGCTGCGCGATGGGAAGATTACGGTTTACACCATTCGCGAAGGACTTTCTAATGACGTGGTTTGGTCCATTACAGGCGACACGGATGGCGCGCTTTGGTTGGGGACAAACGGCGGCGGATTGAATCGATTTAAGAACGGGAAATTTGTGAGTGTCACGAGTGACGCGGGTTTATTGGATGACGCTATTTTTGATGCTCTCGACGATGGACAGGGACGCTTTTGGCTGACATCGAACAAAGGGGTTTTCTGGGTAATGAAGGGCGAACTGAACGAACTTGCCGAGGGGACAAGACAACACGTTACTCCGACGATCTACGACATGCGAGATGGGCTGAGGAGCCGTGAATGCAATGGCGGCTTTCAACCTGCGGGGCTAGTGACTTCCGATGGCCGAGTCATGTTTCCCACGACGAAGGGCTTGGCCGTTGCGCCGTTGTCGAGACTTGCGGACGAGGGTGAACCGTTGAAGATCAGCCTGGAGCGGTTAGAAGCGAATGACCGTGAATTTCCGGTAGGCCAGAAGGTGATGATTCCGCCGGGGCTGGGGAAATTGGTATTTTCGTTTACGGCGCCTACCTTCGGTTCAGCGGATCGAGTGCGGTTCAAATATCGGCTCGACGGGTTCGACCGTGATTGGAGTGGGTTTACCAGCCGCCGAGAGGCGTATTACACGAACATTCAGCCGGGTGAGTATCGCTTTCGGGTGATGGCCTGTTTGGGTTCGAAATGCAACGAAAATGAACAAGAGTCGCGCCTGGTTTTGCGGCCCTATTTTTACCAGACTACGTTTTTTTCCTGGCTGCTTTGCGCCGTTTTGGGTGCGGCGGCCTTTGGCATCTACCGGCTGCGGGTAAAACATCTACATCGGCAGGCGGCTAAACTTTCGGGACTGGTGGATGAGCGTACCGCCGATCTGCGCAAGCGCGAGCAGGAGTTGCGACAGTCGCGCGATGAGTTGGAAGTGAGAGTGCAGGAGCGCACACAGGACTTATTGCGGCTCAACCGTTCTTTGGAAAACGAAATTTGTGTGCGCACCGAAGCCGAAAAACAGGCAGCGGCGGCGAATCGGGCCAAGGGCGACTTTTTGGCAAACATCAGTCATGAGATTCGTACGCCCATTAACGGCATCATGGGGATGACGGCGCTTTCGCTAGCAACTGATTTGAACGCCGAGCAACGAGACTATCTGGAAACGGCGCAAGCTTCGGCAGAAGTCTTGCTCCGCGTTGTGGATGACATTTTCGATTTCTCGCGTTTGACCGATAATCGACTGGATCTGGAAAATCATACGTTCCAACTTGCGCGTACCCTAGGAGTGTTGGAACATGACTTTTCCGACCGAGCCAGGGAGAAGAACCTCAGTCTTACGGTACGCCGCGATACGAATACTCCAGAATTAATGGTTGGGGACGAGAAACGGCTGCGGCAGATTTTGTCTCATCTCGTCGACAACGCCGTGAAATTTACTTTCGAAGGCGGCGTATCGGTGACCGCGTCTCTGCGTGCGGGTGAGACCAAGGAACTGCTGGTCTCCGTTATTGATACGGGCGTCGGAATTCCTGAGGATAAAAGAGATGCGATTTTCGAGGCGTTTTCGCAAGCCGACGGCTCGTCCACCCGCCGTTACGGCGGAACGGGATTGGGATTAAGTATTTGCTCACGTCTAACTGCTCTTATGGGTGGACGAATTTGGTTCGAAAGCGGACCGGAAGGCAGCGCCTTCTATTTGACGGTGCCGTGCGTTACGCCTGAAGCAACACCGGGCAAAGCATCGCGCATCTTGTGAGCGGGATGTGAGATCCTGTTGAAAACCAATGCGTTTTCAACATTTTCTTATCTATGCGACCACGTTCGCATGTGCGGCGGTGTCCGCCAATGCTCAGACAACCACCAAGTCCGCGCCCACAACGGCGGCCAAAAAGACCTCCACAGCAGCGCCTGGAGCCGCTCACCGCGCCACTGCGGGAGCTCCGGTCACCGACGACGACAAAGCTATCTACTCGATCGGTTTGAGCATCTACAAATCGCTTTCGCAATTCAATCTTTCGCCGTCGGAATTGGATTTAGTTAAGCGCGCGATGTCCGACTCGGCAGCGGGAAAACCGGCGGTTGACTTGCAGACCTGGGGACCGAAAATCGAGCCGCTTATGAAAGCTCGCACAGCCAAGATCTCAGCCACTTTCTTAACTAAAGCCGCAGCGGAGCCCGGGGCGATCAAGACATCTTCAGGTTTGATTTACAGGGACGTAAAGCCGGGCACCGGGGCGTCACCCGCGGCGGAAGACAAGGTGAAGGTTAATTACCGGGGCACATTTACTAATGGACAAGTGTTCGATGCCTCAAAGGAACCAATTGAGTTCGGCTTGAATCAGGTGATTCACTGCTGGACTGAGGGCGTGCAGAAAATGAAAGTCGGCGGGAAGGCGCACTTGGTGTGTCCCTCGGACATTGCCTATGGCGACCAAGGCCGGCCTGGTATTCCTGGCGGATCCACCCTCGTGTTTGATATTGAGCTGTTGGCGATCGCAGGGAAATAAAACTAGATCTGAAACAGGTCGACCAGGACCCCAGGCCCTCTACTCCGTTTGAATCGCGTAAAAACGGTTTGGGGTCTTTCTTGTTCTATCCACCGACGAAACAAGTAAAGAGCCGCGAACTCGCGACATGCGTGTGGAGAGACCCCAGGCGATGCCCGGATTCGGTACCGGTTCAGTTCTGGCTTGGAGGCGAGCGTCTGTGGTCTTCGCGGCGAGTCGCATGGCGGGCATCACGAAGATTTTCATCCAATCCCTTTAAGGAGCGCTATCGGCCGAAATCTACGCGGCAATAGCGTTTCTGTTGTATAGCCGGGTACGACTGTAATGTTCGGGGTTACTTCCTCCGAAAAATAATGTATGAGTAACACGCTGGCCGCCGAAGAGCAGGCAACATTTTCAGAAGCACCGACAACACCGTACGCGCACAGAACTTTCCGCAATCCGGCCAGCGAATACGCAAAGACTAAGCAGGCAAAGAGTTTGTCCACCGAATTTGGAATAAACGCGGAGAACCTAGCCTCTCGTCGCGCCTTCATTCGATTGGCAGCTGGTGAAGCCAAAATCATGGCCGAATTGACGCCGTGGGCTCATTCCGCAGCCAAACAGATCGCGCAAGAATTCTACGATTGGCAATTTGCCTTTCCCCCGACTGCAAAGTTCTTTGAAGATTTTGCCAAACGGCAGAATCTCCCCGTGGCGGCCCTCCGGGAAAAACTCGAAAAAACGCAGGCAGGCTATTTCACCAGCTTGTTTGAGGGATCCGCAAGCGAATGGGGTCCGGCTTATTTCGAAACGCGCTTGAGAATTGGGGAAGGACACAGCAACATCGATTTACCCCTCAAGTGGTATCTCGGCGGGTATTCGGAACTGCATCGCTTAACTTCGCAACACCTGCGAAAGAACCTGACAGACCCGGAGAAATTCGGCGAAGCCTTGGAAATCTTTGGTCGAGTCCTGAACTATGACCAACAGGCGATTCTAGATGCCTTCGTGATGAGGATGATGGAATCGATGAGTATCGATATCGAAAGCATCGTCCCCGACGAGGATAAAGATAGGACCGAGCATCTGGATCAAGCGAAGCAAGCTTTATCGACGATCGTGGCGCAAGCAGACGCATTGGCCGCCGATCGCATTCACGATCCAGTATTAAAGCTGCTCATCCCCTCGGCCGGACGGATGGGGCAATCGCTCGCGCATTTGCAGGAGTTTCTCGCTAAAATTGCGGGACAAGCGGATGTGCTCGCCGCCGGCAATCTTAAGAGTCCCAAGCTTGAACCTTTAAAGGAAGTAAGCCGTTCGCGAATCCTCGCGAGCAGTATGAGCCGACTCTTGCATGCGCAGAATCAGATTGCCGAGGTCGCGGAAGCCGTATCTCATGGCAACATGAGTGTAGTTATTCAGAGCCACTCAGAATCCGACATTCTCTCGGTAGCGATTCGAGCCATGGTGGAGAATATCAGCGGATTGATTGCTGAAATCGGCCGGATGGCGGACGAACACGCGGTGGGCAATATCGACGCTTTGATGGCGGCCAACGATTTTGAAGGCGCATATCGAACCGTCGCGCAAGGCGTAAACGATATGGTGGCTGAACACATTGCCGTCAATAAACGCGCGATGAATTGCGCCGCCGAATTCGGGCGTGGAAATTTCGAAGCCATTTTCGAGCAGCAACCGGGCCAGCGAGCGTTCATGAACGAAGTCATTGAAGGCATCCGCAGCAATCTCAAGAACCTCATTGCTGATACCGATCTCTTAGCCAAAGCAGCGGCACAGAAAAATTTGGGGGCAAGGGTGGACGCCAACCGGCATCTGGGCGATTATCGAAAGATCATTGCCGGTATCAACAGCACGCTCGAGGCAGTGGTGGAACCGCTGCGCGCCACAAGCGAGAATGCCAACACGATCGCAAGTTCAGCTGAGAAGTTGACCCTGACGAGCCGCGCCATGGCAGATGGAGCGGAGGCCACCGCCCAGCAAGCCAATTCAGTTTCTGCCCACAGCCAGGAAGTGTCAACCAGTGTCACCAATGTGGCAGCCAGTTCGGAAGAGATGCTGTCCGCAATACGTGAGATCTCGCGGAATGCCCACGAGGCGGCGCGCATTGCCAAGAGCGCTGTCGCTGTCGCTACCGCCACCAACGTAACAATTGGTCAATTGGGAGAATCTTCCAAACAAATTGGTAAGGTGATCAAGGTCATCACTTCCATCGCGCAACAGACCAACCTGCTTGCTCTCAACGCCACAATTGAGGCCGCTCGCGCGGGAGAAGCCGGGAAAGGCTTTGCGGTAGTAGCCAACGAAGTAAAGGAACTAGCGAAGGCAACCGCAAACGCAACGGAGGAAATCAGTCACAAGATTGAGGCCATCCAGTCTGACACAAAGAGCGCGGTTGGGGCCATCGCAGAAGTGAGCGCGATCATCACGCAGATCAATGATATTTCGAATTCCATAGCTTCGGCCGTGGAGGAACAAACATCCACCACCAACGAGATAGGTCGGAATGTTCACGAAGCGGCACGGAGTACGGCGGAAATCACCAGGAGCATCACCGGAGTGGCGACCTCAGCGAAGGAAACCGCGCGTGGGGCCATCGAAACTCAACACGCCGCGCAATCGCTGACCGAACTAGCTGCGAGGATGCAGAAATTCGTGCGAGCGTTCAACTTCTAATTGAAAGCGTGGTAAACCCACCCTCACGGCTTAAGACTTCTGAAGCCGCGCAACCGGGCGACCAGTTGAGAGCCAGCAAGCGCTCGAATTCGAAGAAGGACAGCGAATTGTCATTGGTACCGGCGTCCTTTGATCCACCAAGTGGGAACAGAAACGGGCTCATTAGACGACGCCCATGGCCGCATGTCGGTAAGAGCCTTTACGCGACGGATCTACATCATTGGCCAAGCTTGCTGCCAGGATCTCATAGACCGTCCGGCAAACAGAGCGGACGGTTTTAAACGTTTGAAGCTGGACAGCATATCCCCCCGTTAAAGCGCCACGGACGAATAAACGGTACAATCCGAGGCGTGAGTGAGAATTCATCGTTTTTGCGCCCACAAGCGCTCGAATTTGAAGAAGGGCGGCGCATTGTCATCGATACCGTTCGTCCAGTGGTCCATCAGTTGCGAACCGAATCGGTCTCGTTAGACGACGCCTATGGCCGCATTCTGGCAGAAAACGTGCGGGCCGAACGAGATTATCCCGCCTTGGCTCGATCTTTACGCGATGGATATGCGGTACGGGCGGCTGATGTGCCAGGAACGCTTACGGTTCGTGGTGAAGTCCGGGCAGGCGACGCGGAGCAGTCCGCGTTAAACCGCGGCGAAGCTTTGGAAATTATGACTGGCGCGCCGGTTCCCGCAGGAGCAGATGCAGTCGTGATGGTTGAACATGTCACGAGAGTGAATCAGGATGTTCAAATCGGACAACCGGCCGAGGCAGGACAGTTTATTAATCAGAGGGGTGCGGAAGCCGTCGCGGGAGCGGAACTGATTCCGGCGCGTACGCGGATTGACGCGAGTCACGTCGCTACGCTGGCCACCATGGGACAAACATCCGTGCATGTTTTTGCCAAACCGCGAGTTGCCATTCTGGCGACCGGGGACGAGATCGTTACCCTCGACCAAACCCCGGCCCCACACCAGATTCGTAATTCCAATTCGCACATGCTGGCCGCGTTAGTGCGGGCCTGTGGCGGCGATCCCACTGTGTTGCCGGTGGCGCGCGATACACGAGACGCTCTTCGAGCGCTGCTCGAAGAAGGGTTAATGTACGATCTTTTGATTGTGACGGGAGGCGTATCGGCCGGCAAGTATGATTTGGTTAAGCCCGCGCTACGCGAGCTCGGCGTCACCTTTAGATTTGAACGCGTACGCATTCAGCCAGGCCAACCCACCGCCTTCGGCACCACCGCCGCCGGCAAACCCGTTTTTGGCCTACCCGGCAATCCTGGCTCGTCCCTCATTACCTATCACCTGTTCGCGCGACCTGCGCTCGAACTTCTTGCGGGAGCAGCAGACGTAATTCTTCCGTTACTGAGCGCGCGCTTTGAAGCGCCCTTTCGACATAAAGGAGGTTTGACGCGCTTTCTCCCCGCGCGCCTCAGCGCAGACGGCCAACACATTCGTCACATTTCGTGGCAAGGCTCAAGCGACATTCCCGCGCTCGCCAAAGCCAACTGCTTCCTAGTCGCCGATCATGATCGGGAGAGTTGGGCGGTGGGCGATAGCATACGAGTGATGGCCAAAGCATGAAGAAGCAGAAGCTGTCTCACTACAGCGCTAGCGGATCGGTCTCAATGGTGGACGTCTCCGAAAAAGCACTCACCATTCGAAGCGCAACCGCGCGCGCCTTTGTTGCTATGCCGAAGGATGTTATGAATGCGCTACCGACTAACAAGAAGGGCGACCCTCTCGAAATCGCCCGCATTGCGGGAATTGCCGCCGCCAAGAAAACGGCCGACCTGATTCCTCTCTGTCACCAAATTCCGCTCAGCCATGTGGCCTTGGAATTCCGTCTCGAGAAGCGCGGTGTGGAGATCATGGCAAGCGCTCGTACCGTTGCACAGACGGGCGTCGAGATGGAAGCGATGACCGCGGCGGCCGTGGCCGCATTGACGATCTACGACATGACGAAAGCATTGAATAAAGGAATCGAGATTCGCGAGATTCAGCTTCTCGAAAAAACCGGCGGCAAATCTGGCACGTTCCGCCGCAAGACCAGCAAATGATTCAGACCGCCATTCTCACCGTGAGTGATTCGGCTGTGGCCGGAAGGCGCGCTGATACCTCCGGACCTGCCCTTGCTGCGCGCATAACCGAACTGGGTTGGGATGTTTCTGAAACGGCTGCCGTACCAGACAATGTACCTGACATTGCCGGCAAACTTCGCGAATGGTCGGACGCCGGTTACGCACTAATTCTTACGACCGGTGGCACTGGACTTTCTGTCCGAGACGTCACGCCGGAGGCGACAAGCAGCGTGCTCGACCGTGAAATTCCCGGCATTGCCGAATGGATGCGCGCGCGTGGCATGGAGCAGACGAAGCTAGCTGTTCTATCCCGCGCGTTAGCCGGCCAACGCAAGCAAAGCCTCATCATAAATCTACCGGGCTCACCGCGTGGCGCACTGTTTTCCCTTCAAGCAATTGAGCATCTGATCCCTCACATTGTGGACCTGATGCGCGGCAAGACTGAGCATCTTTAAATTCCAAACTCGCGACATGTTATTTTGTAAGTTGTGGTTTGCGCACAATGGGCCCTTAGATCAGTTGGTTAGAGCGCTACCTTGACACGTTACGAGTAGTTGTTGATAATAAAGTAGTTGCTGAAAAAAGCGCCTGTTTGCGCCCAATTGCAACGCAGTTCGTGGACCCTTAGCTCAGTTGGTTAGAGCGTTTCCTTGACACGGAAAAGGTCGGATGTTCGAGTCATCTAGGGTCCACCATAAAAATTTGGGAAAGCAATACAAGACCACTCCCCGCCCTAAGCCGACGCGCAATTAAGACTGTATCTGACTATAGAAGCAAGGCTTGATCCCAACGTGCCAACCTAAATTAGAACAACCCGCGCCCGAACGTTTTCATGGGTTGGTCTGAAGTGTGCTTGCAGTCCCCATCTCTTGAACATGCCGTGCAAGTCGGGTGGTTCATCTAGAATCAGTGCCGATACTCCCGATAAACGCCGCTGGGTCCGGCTATTTTCCAAATTGCCAGTATGTTGAATGTGCGCGGATTGATTTCTGACGGACCGCTATGAGCCCTTATCGGCGCCTAATTTGACAGCCTTTTCTTCGGAAATGGCTTCCGAATTGTGGCCAAGCCCCACAGACATCTGGGACAAATCAGTGATTCGTCCAGCGATCTGCCGTAGCAGGTCCGCCAACTTGTCCCGTTCTATTGGTTTGCTTAAGTAGTAGTCCATGCCTGCATCCAAGCACACCTGACGGTCACCGCTCATGGCGTTCGCAGTGAGAGCCACGATCGGTATGCGAACACACGAGCCTTGCTCCGCCAAGCGAATCGCCGCTGTCGCTGCAAGGCCATCTACTTCGGGCATCTGCATATCCATGAAAATCAGATCGAATGGTTCGTTCTTGTAGAGTTCAACGGCCTCTCGACCATTGTTGGCCAACCTTATGTGGCAACCATACTTCTCGATCATCCTGCTTGCCACCCGCTGGTTAACCAAATTGTCTTCGGCCAGTAAGACCTTTAGGCTTAGCGCAAGCGGAGCGGCCACCAATCGATCATCAAACTTGTTCTCAGCGGGCTGGGAAGGCTCCCCCGCCAAGGTTTTCAGTATCGATAAGAGATCGGACTGACGGAACGGCTTGCTTACGAGTCGAACCGTTTTCGGATATAGTTTGCGGCAGTCGCGACCGGGAGTATGCAGCACCACGACGGCCAGGGCCTCTGGAAGGGCACGCCAGTCAACCACAAACGTCTTGGCACGCTCTGGTTCAATCGGTTCATCCAGGATAAGTATTCGCTTGCGGTCGCCTGCGCGGCCGGCCTTCAGAGACGCAACGTTTTCGGGGAAAGACAGTACCGCCCCCCTCTCAGACAATAAACGCCTCAATACCGCAGCGCGAGTCTGATTTTGAGAAACGATAGCGATTTCGGCTCCATCGAGCGGAGCGCCATTATCCCCCTCCTTTGAGCTAGTAATGTTTAACTGGAAGTGAAAAGTACTTCCGCGCCCTTCCGTGCTCTCGGCCCAAATTCGACCGCCCATCAACTGCACTAACTTACGACTAATCGATAGCCCCAGGCCTGTGCCGCCATATTTCCGACTTGTCGAACCATCTGCCTGGACGAAATCTTCAAAAATGGCTTCGAGCTTACTGGCGGGAATGCCGATGCCCGTGTCCGAGATGTGGAATCCAAGTCGGAGGTGTCCGTCCGTTTGCTTCTCGGCGTCGACCTTGACGACTATTTCGCCTTGGCTTGTGAACTTGAGCGCGTTTCCAATTAAATTTTGAACTATCTGCCTGAGCCTCACTGGGTCGCCCATGATCGTTTGCGGAACATTGCCCGCCACATCGCCAATCAGTTCGAGTGACTTTTGATGAGCGGCCGGAGAGACTGCTTGAATCCATTCATCCACGCTATTTCGTAAATCAAAGGAGAGACACTCCAACTCAAGTCTCCCCGCTTCAACCTTCGACAGATCCAATATGTCGTTGAGAAGTTCTTTTAGGGATTCCGCAGATCGCAGCAGCATGGCCAAGGACTCACGTTGATCCGCCCGCCCTTCTGTGTCCAGCAAAAGAACGGTCATGCCGATAATTCCGTTGAGCGGAGTACGGATTTCGTGGCTCATGTTCGCAAGAAATTGGCCCTTCGCAACATTCGCCGCCTCGGCAAGATGCTTTGCGCTCTCAAGCTGGGAAGTCCGCAGCGTAACACGCCGCTCGAGGTCGTCATTCAACTCCCGCACTTTTCTTTCTGCCGCAATTCTATCCGTTATGTCGTGGATATTGAGAACAAGGCCGCTAAAAGATGGGTCGCCGTGGCGGTCGGAAACAGCAGCTGCCATGTTCCGCCAGCGGCCGTCTGGATGTCGCCAACGAAATTCATCAACGCGGACGTTTTGTTCGGTGCCCGGCTTTGCTAGGATGACACTTCTGTGTCTTGCTATATCGTCTTCATGGACGAATTCCTCGAATGGACGACCACAGAGTGCCTCTGGCGCGAATCCCAGAATAGGGAGTGAAGATGGGGTAGCGGAGAGGATGCGACCCTGGGGCGACAGTACCAGAATCGGATCACCCGCATTTTCGAATACCGAACGGAAATGCGCCTCGTTGCGGCGGACCGTCTCGTAGAGTTCAGAGAGTCGCGACGAGGCCATATTGAAAGCGTTGCCGACCACCGCTATTTCGTCCCGTCCTCTGACCCGAACGCGGTGGGCGAAGTTTCCCGAAGCAAGCGCGCCAGCCGCAGCATTCAACTCGGCGAGTGGGGCGGCGATGCTTCGTGTAACCCAAAAACCTAAGCACACCGCCGCGAAAATCACAAACACTGTAAAATTTCCGAGCGCGATGGTCGCGCCACGTTCGGCCTGTCGGATACGATCTAAGGTGCTCTTTCGCTGGGCTGCTGCTTGCGCGTCGATCTGCACCACGAACTCATTGAACATCGTCGATACTTCAACAAGCTGCCCATTCTGGCGCCGGGCCACTGCCGGCCAATCCCGCAAAGCCACCAGCCGAGACGTATGGGCAATATAGGCGGGCAACATGCGACGCCAATAGGCAAACGTCGCAGACATGGCGGAATCGCTCGACACAAAGCCTGAACTCATTCGCAGGGCGGTAATTGCTGCGGATGTAGCGATCTCCGATTGGCGTTCGATATCCATGGCTGCCCGACGGTAGAGCTCGGCATCGCGCGCAGCCACAGCGGCCCGCAAGCTTTCCGCAAAACGCGCCATCGCATTGTCCGCCTTCAAAATCTTTATTATGGATTCATCCAGGCGATCAAGAGTGTGAACTCGCTCCTCCAGCCGATGTACCTCCCATAGCGCGAAGACCCCGCATCCGAACATCAACGCCACCATGGCGGCGAAGCTGCCCCCCAAGCGTAAGCCGATCCCTAAATGGGATGCTCGCCGCGACATCCGGCAGGTGCATACGCGAATTTTCTTTGCTAGGCGCCGCGGCATTATCGAGGTTGCGGGTACGTACTCCTCACGTCCTTAATCGGCATCAGACGTCTATTTAATTAGTCGTGCTGCAAACACCGATCACAGCCGATAGTCAGTTAATTCCAGCATTGAGGACTTTCACCGTTGACACGCCA
>Ga0302319_10006384_pt1 | contig 23421 bp, 15 predicted proteins | sample Bog_T0_2_FD_203319 | JGI IMG/M metagenome (GOLD analysis project Ga0302319, IMG submission 203319) | Peat permafrost microbial communities from Stordalen Mire near Abisko, Sweden - Bog_T0_2 | ecosystem: Environmental > Terrestrial > Soil > Wetlands > Peat | place: Sweden: Abisko, Stordalen Mire...
GCCCACCCTGCCCGCACACGGCGTCACCGTCTACGCAACGCTCTACTCAAAAATCAAAGGAACGTGGCAGTCGAACAGCTACGTGTATACCGAAAGCGGTTCACCCACGCTGGCCGCACTCACATCCCCCGCACCGGGACTAGCCACCATCCTCGGCACCAGCAATGTGCTCTTCCAGTGGAGCGCCGGAACGTCGGCCTCCCTCTACCAGCTCAACCTCAGCAAGGTTGCACCCGGCAACAGCGAACTGTTCCTCTACAAAGGCACCGCTCTCTCGGCCACTGATCCTGCGCTACCCGCAAACGGAGTCAAAGTCTACGCCAGGCTCTACTCAAAAATCGACGGCGTTTGGCTCTTCAACGACTACGTTTATACCGAGCAGTAGTAGTCCCATGGGCGTCCCGCAGGGACAGCATGATAGTAGTCATCCATGATCCTTCGGCTCGCAACCACGCATGAGACCAGCGCTCCCTCGGTAGCGCTGGTCTCCAGACCGGGGTCCCCGGCGAGCGATTTGTGCTCGATGGGGTGGAGACCGGCTGTCCTGTGGGCGTCCTCGCCCGCACTCGCGTCTCGCGCCATCACCTGCATTTTCGAAGGAGCCCCGGGTGAACCCATAGCGAAGCGAAGGGGCAACCCGGGGTGAGTCGAGTCCCAATCCGCGTGGGCAAATCCGCGCGCAATTGCACAGCAAACAAAATCCAAATAACCTACACACAATCAATGATTTACACCCATAAACCCTGCGAAATCAGCGCGCTTTCCAAAAAAACGGCTAAATCTCCGCAACCCCCTACCTCGTTCAGTAAAACTCTCCGCAACCGAAACATCTCAAAAAGGCTGCCCGCAAGGTACGTGTCTCAACGAGTCGCAACCACAGGTCCAACCCTTTCGCACGTTTTGTAACCACTTGAGCGACCATTTCAGCTATGTAGTGCAACCCTGTTTGCAAACCTTTCGCGCCTCATTGTTCCCCAAAAAGCGTTCCAACAAATCCACGGGGTTCCCGTCACAAATCCGCGACATCTACCACTTGACCACAGAAAATTGAGAGTCGAAGGCCCGGGCTACGAATTGCCTTTCCTTTTCGTGAGCGGCTTCCCCGCCGCGCGTGGACTCTTGCCCGATCACCAATTCAATCCCGGTTCAACGGAGTCAATAATCATGCCCGCCACTGCATCCATTGCCTTGAAGTCCCTTGTGCCCGCGTCCTCTCAACAGCACAGGTCGCGCCTCTTCCGTCCGCACACAGCCCTCGCGTGCCTCATGCTTTTCCTCCTTGCATCACTGTCCCATGCGCAGATGCAATTCAATGGAATCGCGGGTGTTCTGCCCATCAACGGAGAAACTCTCGGCGCACAGGATCACGCTGTCGCTGATCAAATAGGGAACGTCTACATCACCGATCCCACCACCAACCAGGTCTTCAAGGTCGATATTCACGGAAACGCATCCGTGCTCATCAGCTCAAGCATGCTGTTCAACAGCACGGCCTTGAACGGTCCCAATGGAATCGCCATCGATCTCGCCGGGAACCTGTATATTGCGGATACCTATAACGACCGTATCGTCACAGTGCCCGCCGGTGGCACGCCTAATCTGCTGCCGCTCAACGGCGGCAGCCTGGCTCAGCCCACCAACCTCGCAGTGGATACTTACGGCGACGTCTATGTCTCCTTCCTCAGCCTGCCAGAGATTGCAAAAATCACTCCGCCGCTTGGCACCATCACGCCCGTAGCCACCGCGCCCTATGTGTTGAGCAATCCCCAGGGCCTCGCTGTTGACTTATCCGGCGCGCTCTACATCGCCGACACTGGAAACGCACGCATCCTCAAAGCGGTTGGCGGCAACGCCACCATCATCAGCACCGGCAGCATCGCATTGAGCATTCCCGTAGGCGTCACCGTTGATGGTCTCGGGAACATCTTCATCACCGACGCGCAAAACAGCCAGATTGTCGAGGCACCCACCAGCGGAACACCATCCATTCTCGCGACGGGCAGCGAAGTGCTTGCCAACCCTGACGGAATCAGCTTTGACAGCAAGGCCAACGCCTACATCATGGATGCGGGCAACAATCGCATTGTCACCGTTCAAGACTCCGCCGTGAATTTCGGAACAGCAGTTGTTGGCGGTTCGGGTGTCACCATTCCATTGACCTTCACCATCGATCCTGGAACGCAGGTGGGCGGCACTTCAATCACATCGGGAGGAGTAGCTTCGGCAGACTTCACGGTGTCCAACACCACCTGCACCTATGGGACAACTGCGGCTACATGCACCATCAATGCCACCTTCCTGCCCAAAACGGTAGGCGTACGGAAAGCTGTACTGGTTATCCAGAACCAAAGCGCTGGCACGCTGATCAGCCTGCCGCTCAATGGGACTGCAACAGGACCCATCCTTGCCTTTACTCCTGGCATTCTCTCCACCGTCGCGGGCACCTACAACGCGTACGGACCACCGAGCGTTGGAGGATTCCCCATCGCAACCTCCGCTTTGCTTGAGGAGCCCCGGAACATTGCCCTTGACGACGCCGGCAACTTCTTCTTCCTCGATTATGGAAACTGGATTGTTCGCAAAGTCAACCCGGCCGGCTACATCTCTACCGTCCTCGGCAATGGCTATTCCGCCCACTGGTTCAATCAACCGAATGAGGGCGATTGCGGTCCCGCACTTAGCGCCAGCATCTCCGCGCTGTGGGGAATGGGTATCGACGCAGCGGACAACATCTATATCGCGGATTACGGCATGAATCAGATTCGCGAAGCGGGATTGCCCATTTTGTCCTCGACCTGCACCAACCCGCCTGCTCCACTAAACAGCGACATCTATACCCTCGCAGGCATCTGGGATCCGTACTATGAGCGGAATCCGTATGGCGGCGATGGCGGCCCTGCCCTCAACGCTGAACTCACGACTCCGTGGGACGTCCTCCCCGATAACGCCGGCAATGTATACATCGCCGATTACGGCAATTCGGTAGTCCGCAAAGTCTCTCCAAACGGCATCATCACCACGATAGCTGGCAAATACGCAGCGGGCGCCGGTTACTCAGGTGACGGACAACCCGCCGTGCTCGCGCAACTCAATCATCCTGAAGGACTGGCCCTCGACGGTCAGGGCAATCTCTTCATCGCCGACAGTGTCAACAACGTGGTTCGCGAAGTAACTCCGGATGGAACAATCTCGACGATCGCCGGCAACTTCATAAAGGGTGCAGGATACACTGGCGACGATGGCCCCGCCACCAGCGCACAACTGAGCGAGCCAGGTGGGCTCGCGGTCGATGGTGGAGGGAACCTCTACATCACCGATACTGGTAACAACGTAATCCGCATGGTAACGCCGCAAGGGACCATCTCCACAGTCACGGTTATCGGACCCTGCAACCCGCCCGCCGGCACTCAATTGTGCTACAACGGCAATGTTCCTGACGTTCACAACAGGATCGGGTCATCCACTGGCACGCTCACCTATCAGCCGAGCGGCATCGCTGCTGCTCCCAATGGCAACCTGTACTTCAGCGATTTTGAAGGCAATGTCATCGACAAGATCGATGTGTCGGATCCGCCCTCGTTGAAGTTCCCGCCGGTGGTGATCAACAACTCAAGCAGCCAGCAGGATGTGACCCTCCAGAGCCTTGGCACAGCACCGCTGAACATCAGCCAGATCTCGATCTCGCCCAACTTCACATTCGGATCGGACACCACGTGCAATCTGGCAAGCGCCACCGTTCTTATCCAGGGACAAAGCTGCGTCCTTGGTATTGTGTTCTCTCCGCTGCAGACAGGAAACCTCTCCGGCAGCGTCGTTATCACTGACAACAGCCAAGGCGCCAGCGGAACCATGCAGACAATTCCGATGACCGGCATCGCCGACCTGGTGCCGCCCGTACCTTCGACGCTGATCAGCCCCACACCCGGGCTGACCACCATCCTCGGCCCCTCAAATGTCCCGTTCCAGTGGACCACCGGGGTTGAAGTGACCCTCTACCAGCTCACACTCGGCACCACTGCGCCGGGTGCAAGCAACTTGTTCTTCTACAAAGGCGCAGCAACTTCAGTGAACGTGCCCAATCTACCCGCAAATGGCGTAAAAGTCTACGCGCGGCTCTCGTCCCAAATCAATGGAGCCTGGCAGTCTACCGATTACCTCTATACCGAGTCCGGTGCGCCCGTTCCAGCCGTGCTCACATCGCCCACCCCGGGATTGACCACCGTGCTAGGCGCAAGCAACGTGCTCGTCCAGTGGAGCACCGGGACCGGGGTCAATCTCTACCAGCTCAACCTGAGCGCGATTGCGCCCGGCGGGAGCGAACTGCACATATACAAGGGCGCGGCAACCTCTATCAGCGTGTCCACCCTGCCCGCGAACGGCGCACGGGTCTATGCGCGACTCTATTCGCAGATCAACGGAGTCTGGCAATACAACGACTACCTCTATACCGAAAGTGGCTCGTCTATTCCGGCCACTCTCACATTTCCCACGCCGGGCGGGAGCACCCTCGGAACCAGCAACCAGGCCTTTATATGGAACACAGGGACCGGCGTCTCTCTCTACCAGCTCAACATCAGCGCAATTGCTGCTGGAGGAAGCGACCTGTTCTCGTACAAGGGCACGGCTACTTCCGCGAATGTACCCAGCCTGCCCGTGAACGGCGCAACCGTCTACGCAAGGCTCTATTCCTATATCAACGGAACCTGGCAGTATAACGATTACCTCTACACCGAAAGCGGCACGCCCGTTCCGGCCACTCTCACATCCCCCACGCCGGGCCTTGGCACAGTGCTCGGCACCAGCAATGTGCCCTTCCAGTGGAGCGCCGGGACGGGAGTCTCCCTCTACCAACTCAACCTAAGCGCCATCGCGCCTGGCGGAAGCGACCTGTACCTGTACAAGGGCGCGGCCCTTTCCACGAGCGTTCCCACTCTCCCCGCAAACGGCGTCACGGTCTACGCCAGGCTCTATTCGAAGATCAACGGAGCCTGGCAGTATAACGACTATGTCTATACCGAACAGTAGTAAATTCGAATGCCACGCGCCGCGCCGAGTCTGCGCGGCGCGTGGCATTTTCAATGGTCCCGGATCGCGGTCGGGTAGTTTGCTCCGGCCGATTGATAACCTGTCAAGAGCTTCATTTGAACCGCGACAGGGAGTTCACCGCTGACGCAAGTTGAGGCGACCACCACCCAACGCCAACCTGAAAGGAATTCGATCGCACAAAGCTTCCCATAAATAGCATTAAACCCAGCGGTTTCTGCTATCCTCAAGGCGTTAGCATCCGCGATTCTCAAGTTTTTGACAGGTCGCCGGATTCGTCTCGGTTTGCTCATTAAGAGGAAAACCCCTGAACGGTCCTCGTGAAGCAGCCATGAACGAGCCACTCTGAAGCTTCATTCTCATCAAGGGAGTCCTGTGCCGAGCCGCAAAGATATTCAGTGGTCGCAATTGAGAGTGGGAGCCCTGGTCCTGATCGCGCTTGCCGTGCTGATCGGACTCATCTTTCTCATGTCCGGCAGCACCGGCGGGCTTTTCGAGCGCAAACTGCTTCTGCGCGCATACTTTGTGAATGCCGCAGGGCTCAAAGACGGCGCACCCGTCACGCTGGAAGGGGTCACCATCGGCAACGTAATTCATGTACGCGTGATGCCCTCGCGCAACCCCACTCCGGTCGAGGTGACCATGCAGGTTGGATCGGATTTCCGGCAAAACCTGCACACCGATTCGACCGCCTCTATTAGCCAGGCTGGCGTGCTCGGTGACAGCTTTGTCGATGTCAGCTCTGTGCGCGCCAGCGGTCCTCCACCACCCGATAATGCAGAACTGAAGACCGCAAGTGTCGCCAGCATTCAGGACGTGATCGGCAGCAGCCAGGTATCCATCCAACAGGTCAACGAGCTGACGAAAAAGCTCGGAACGCTTGTGGATACGCTCAATAGCAAAAAGGGTACGGCAGGCGAACTGATCAACGACCCCGGGCTGTACAAAAAGCTTGACCAGATTGCCGGTAATATCCAGGTGATCAGTACGGCAATCGCCGGCGGAAATGGCTCTCTGGGCAAGCTGATCAGCGACGATACCCTGTACATGCGCGCCAACGCAGCCGTCGACAAGCTCGACAAGATCACCACTGACCTGAATGACGGCAAGGGCAGCGCCGGAAAGTTTCTCAAAGACGACTCGCTCTACAACAACCTGAATTCAGTTCTGGCCAACACCAAGCAACTTACCGATCAGATCAACTCCGGCAAAGGCGCGCTGGGCATGATCGCCAAGGACCCCGCGTTTGCCAAAAAACTGGACGACACGGTGGAGAAGCTCGACTCAATCCTGAAGGGCGTCGATGAGGGCAAAGGCTCGCTGGGACAACTGGTCCAGAATCGATCGGTCTACGATCACCTCGACCAGACCCTCGACCAAACACAGCAGTTGGTCAAGGGCATCCGCGAAGATCCCAAGAAATACCTCGTCATTCACATGAAGGTGTTCTGAGCTGCCCCGCCAATAATCGTAAGATGCGACCCATTCATCGCAGCCCTTCGCGATAAATAGGCCGAGTGTGCTGGAACCTCAGGGAACTTCTCCACTCATCCCTCCGTATCCTCAGCACCGGAGGTTCCCTTGTCCCCCAAGCTCCCCAACAAAATTGCCATCCTCTGCCTGTTCGCCGGTGCTTTCGCCGTCACAATCTTCTTCCAAGCCCCCAAGACCACCCTGGCCGCGGACTCCACTGCGCCGGCGTACACCAAGGACGGAGAACTAATCCCGCCCGCGAATTATCGCGAATGGATCTACCTCACCTCTGGCGTCGACATGAGCTACGCGCCAAAACCGCCCGGCATGCAGGACCATTCCACTTTCGATAATCTCTTCGTCAATCCGGCGGCCTACCGTAGCTTTCTCGAGACGGGCACATGGCCCGACAAGACCGTTCTGGTCCTCGAAGCGAGAGAAGCACGCAACAAAGGCTCCATCAATCAGAATGGCCACTTTCAGGCCGGAGGTGTGATGGATCTTGAGTTTCACGTGAAAGACGAAGCGCGATTCCCGGGCAAATGGGCCTTCTTCTCTTTCGATCCCAACAGCGGCAACGCCACCCTGATCCCCCAGAAAGCGGACTGCTACACCTGCCACGCTGCCCACGCCGCCGTCGACACAACCTTCGTGCAGTTCTACCCCACACTCTTGCCCATCGCGCAAAAGAAAGGCACCCTGAGCGCGGAATTTCTGAAGGATGAAGCGGCAACCGCCGTCAGCAAATAGACACATGCCGAATCGCTACTCGCCGCCTCGAAACATCTTCCAGAACTCCATCAGCCCCTTCAGCCGCACGACCTGAAAATAATCGTTCGCTACAAGATAAAAAACGAGCGACGCGCCCCACACCACATGCAGAGCGTCGCCGCCCAGTTCGTCGCTGAATGGCAGCGGCGCGGCTGAGAACACCATCGCCAACACAATCAACGCCAGCCGAACAATCCCCATCACCATGTTGATTTCCACCAGCTTGCCGGTGAAGTCCTTACTCAGCCTGAGACTCTGACCGAGCGCAGAGAATGCAGAGCGATTCTCGTGCAGCATCAGCACCGGCGCAATCGAGAGTGGCCAGCTCACCAGCGCCCACGCAGTAAAGAAACCCAGCGAAAGGAAGATCAGCCAGATTGCAAACCCAATCAGGTCCGGCTCGCCGAAAGCGGGAATATGCGTGGCCGCCACCCATTCCATCGAACGGAACCATCCCCACATGGTGGTGCCCAGTACAGCCAGCCACGCCGTCTGCAGCAACATCATTTGCAGCGGCCGAAACGGTATCCGCGACGCTGAATCTTGATTAAGCTGCCTGAGAACAATGCTTCTTCCCAGCGCGGAAACAATCACCCAGCCTAATGCGGCAACTGGCAACAGCCAGTGCAGAACCTCCAGCACATGCGGCTGATACATTCCCTCTGCGTGCGCGAGCTGCACCGCCGCCACCCATGGGTTCTGCGCGTCGATCCCATTCAGCCCCGCGGCCTCCAGCGGTACAACAGCCAGAATCTGCTTCAACTGGGCGTAACACACCGCCAGAAACGGAATCCCGAAGATCCAGCGCCAAGCCACTTCAAGCGCAGTAATCGAAGGCCGGTCAAAGACCCAGCCCATCTGCCCCACGAGCGACTGAGTACCGCGCAGCGGCCGCGCCACGCTTAGCGACCGCAGATTGCTAAGCGGCTGCGCCATTTCTATTTGACCACCAGGTTCACCAGCTTGCCGGGCACCACAATCACCTTGGCCACAGTCTTGCCCGCAGCGCGTGATTGCACCTTCTCATCCGCCAATGCCGCCGCTTCAATCGCCTTCGCATCGGCATCCGCCGGAACCCTCAGCACCGTCACCAGCTTCCCGTTGATCTGGACTGGAATCTCCAGTTCGTCTTCCCGCGCCAGCCCCGGATCGCTCACCGGCCAGTCCGCACGCAACACGCCGCCCGCTTCGCCAAGCTCTTCCCACAACTCTGCCGCAAGATACGGCGCAAACGGAGCCAGAAGCAATGCCAGCGATTTCAGCAGTTCATGCACCACTGCTGCGCTCACGTCACCCGCCGCAAGCTGCGCGTCCGCCCCCTGGATCTCATTCACCAACTCCATGATGGCGGCGACACAGGTGTTGAAGTGCCAGCGGCCTTCAAAATCCAGCGTGATCTTGGCAATGGTCTGGTGCAGCTTGCGCAGCAACGCCGCACTCGTTTTGCTGTCGGCCTGCCCCGCAGCTCCACTCCGCGCATACGGCGCGTACTTCACCGAGATCCGGTAAACCCGGCTCAGGAAGCGGCTGACTCCAGCCACGCCATCTTCCTGCCAATCCAGGTCGCGATCCGGCGGCGCGGCAAACAGCGAGTACATGCGCGTAGCATCCGCGCCGTACCGCCCCACCATGTCGTCGGGCGAAACCACGTTGCCCCTGTTCTTCGACATCTTGTGGCCGTCTTTGATCACCATGCCCTGCGAGAACTGGTTCCTCACGGGCTCATCGTCTTTCACGAGCCCCAGGTCCCGCATCACCCGCGTCCAGAACCGCGAATAAATCAGGTGCAGAATCGCGTGCTCCACACCGCCGATGTATTGATCAATCGGAAACCAATACGCCGCAAGCGTTGGATCGAACGGCGCATTGGAATTCTTCGCGTCGATATAGCGGTAGAAGTACCAGCTCGAGTCGACAAACGTATCCATCGTGTCCGTCTCGCGCTTCGCCGGCCCGCCGCATTTCGGGCAAATCACGTTGACGAACTCCGGCACCTTACTCAGCGGCGACCCGCCCTGCTGCGTGATCTCAATCTGCTCTGGCAACAACACCGGCAACTGATCCTCAGGCACAGGAACCAGCCCGTCCGTCTCGCAATGAATCATGGGGATCGGCGTACCCCAATACCGCTGCCGGCTTACCCCCCAGTCCTTCAGGCGGAATGTCACCTTGGGCTCGCCAAACCCTCCGCGAACCGCAACATCCTGGAGCTTCTTAACAGCCTGCGTATAGCTCAAGCCGTCATAATCGCCAGAGTTCATCAGCACGCCATCTTCCGTAACAAACGGCAACGCCACCGCCAGCGTTTCGTCCTCGGGACGAACCACCTGAACAATCGGCAACCCGTACTTCGCTGCAAACTCGTAGTCGCGTTCATCGTGCCCCGGAACGCTCATAATCGCGCCGGTTCCGTAATCAGCAAGAATGTAGTTCGCCACCCAAATTGGCACACGCTCGCCGTTATACGGGTTGATCGCGAACCGCCCCGTCGGCACTCCATGCTTTTCAATCGCGCCCAGGTCGCCAGCTTCCCGCGCCAGCTTTTGCTGCTCAAGCAGTTCATCTACCTGCGCCTTGAGCGCACCGTCAGCCGCGGTGAACTCCGCCACCAGCGCATGCTGCGGCGCCAACTGCACACTCGTCGCCCCAAAAATCGTATCCACCCGCGTAGTAAACACGCGAATGCGCTTGCGGGTTTCTTTGTAGAACTTATCGAAGCCGCGATTTCCAATTTCGGCGATAACATCATCCAGGTCATCCGGCTCTGATCCCTGTTCCCTGTTCCCTGTTCCCTGTTCTTCTGATCCCTGATCCCTGATCCCTGATCCCTCGATTTCTTCCAGGAAGAAATCCACCTCCGTCCCCTCACTCCTCCCAATCCAGTTCCGTTGCATCGTCCGGACCTTCTCCGGCCATCCATCCAGCTTGTCCAGCCCTTGCAACAACTCATCGGCGTACGCGGTAATCCGGAAGAACCACTGCACCAGGTCGCGCAACTCCACAATGGTGTCTTCGTGCCGCCAGCAGCGCCCGTCGATCACCTGCTCGTTGGCCAGCACGGTCGCGCATTCCGGACACCAGTTCACCTTGCTCTTCTTGCGGTACGCCAGGCCCCGCTCGTACATGCGCAGGAAGAACCACTGGTTCCAGCGGTAGTAGTCCGGCATGCAGGTGGTCACTTCCGTGGCCCAGTCAAAGCCCATACCCAGCCGCTGAAACTGCCGCTTCATTGCGGCAATATTCTTGAGCGTCCACTCGCGCGGAGGCGTGTGATTTTTAAGCGCCGCATTCTCTGCAGGCAGCCCAAACGCGTCCCACCCCATCGGGTGCATCACGTTATAGCCGCGCATCCACATGTGCCGCGCCAGCGCATCGCCAATGGAGTAGTTGCGCACGTGCCCCATGTGCAGCGCGCCGCTGGGATAAGGCAACATCTCCAGCACGTAATACTTGGGCTTGCCGCAATCCGCGGGCTCCGCCGCATAGAGTGTGGGGTCGGCAGCCCACCGCTGCTGCCACTTGGGTTCAATTGCCGCCGGGTCGTAACGAACGTCTTTGTCTTCCGCCATAACCCTTTAAGTGTAAATGCAGGGGCGACTACCGCTGGGGCGCTGGGCGTGCGGTATACGGTTTGGCTTCATCAACGCCTAGGGCCGGGCACGTCGGGGGCTGCCAATTCACGACTTGATAATCCGCTGGCGGTTGGAAAATCGTTGGATCGGGGGCGCCCACAATAAGGTTCACTAATTCACTTGAAAACTTCAACCGGGAGTCATCTCTGGTCTGGAGCACAAAAATAGAGCCCAGGCCGGGAGTGGTGTCAACCCAAGTCTCCGAGACGTTTTCAGACGATACCCCTTTACCACCTGTGCCCGTCGTGGTGGTTGCGATACTCCGGTGTCCGTGAACCTCGATACCCCGGATCGTCTTTGTTCCCAGGTCCTCATTTTTTATTGATGTTCCCTGGTTTTCAGCACCCGGGGGATTTGCCCTCATCTGCGCTCGAAGTTCCTCCAACGCGTTGTGAATTCTCGCCACTGGATCGTCTAGCGCGAGCGTTGCCACAGGCGTTGATGGAGGAGGGGCTGGCGTTGGGCAAGGAGCACGACGCGCAAACAAGACGGGCCAACTCGTTACCGTCGCCTGCTTCGGCGTAAACTCCCCGTTGCTGACTACCGTCCAATCGACATCGTTGTTAGCCACAGGGTCGTGGACAGAGATCTGAGTGACTATGCTTTTGGCTCCCGTCCACGGGGCATGCGAAGTAGATCGGACCCGTCGCCCTTGCCGGTCAAGCGCCTCCACCACGATGGTTGTATTGGGGGAAGCGCGTCCTTTGGACTGCGAACTCACAATCGTTTCCCGGAACGTCGCCGTGTAAGGCACACGTTGAGCTTGAGGGGTAGGCTTGCCGATCTTGGAGGTCGTGTTCTGGCCCGGCTGCACTTGGCTTGAAACCGGAATCGCCAAACCCGCGGCCAACCCAAACACTACGAAGATTCTCCCCCGCATAACTCTCCTTCAAAAGACCGTCCCCAACACAATCTGTCTTGTTGACTGCTCCCGCTCAGCGTCTACGGCAATGGCCACGAAGCGCGCCCACAAGGAACTTCGTGCATTTCCTGCCTGAAAATCTCGTAGTCCACCGGCGGCTCAAACTTCGCTGCATCGGGCTCCCCCAATGTCAGCCCCACTAAATCCTGCGAGTACGTCCTGGTCCAGCCTGGTTTGCGCGGATATTCCACGAGTTCCTTCACCAGCAGTCCGGATCCCGCCGCAATCCATCGTTCGGTCGAAAGAAATGCATGCTGTCTGTCAGCCGACTCATCCTTTGAAGGCGGCCACGCCCAGCGCTCACCGTGCGCCTCAACCCCTTGGATCGTTGCTATCCCTAGATCCTCGTGGACCGGCCCCGCTCCTTGCGCATCCATCACTGCATCGTTTTTCGTCGGCGGGTTCGCGTCGGACGACGACCGGAAACCGAAGCTGATTCGCGGCCGCCCCTCGTCTGTCTGCCAGCAGCCATATCTCCGCTCCACCGCGGGCCACTCAGCCACCACCACCCGCTTTGAGCGAGTGTCCCACTCCGTGCGGGTGCCATTCTCAGGGTCGGTAATGCTGCCTTGGACGAATGATTCGCTCTTCCCCGGCTCCGCGGCGCGGATTGTCATCTCCAGCCGGCGGCCATGTGAATCCTTCGCTTGTACATAAGTTGTTTCGAAGGTCTTTAACGTCAGGTCGGGCGCGACACTGATGCTGTCAACCTTGAATTCCTCGGTGTAAGGCTGCTGCTTCGCTTCTTCAGCCACCGATGCAGAACCTTGTCCGTGCCCCGGCAACCCACAAGCCGCGGCAAATACCAGGAACATGCAACTTCGACCGCGCATCATGATTCCTCCAGGCCTCTACCGTCAAAGACCGACCTCCCCAAATCACTTCTTCGGCCGCGACTCCGGCGGCACCAGCCCCGCTGCGCGATAGTAAACAACCAGTTGCCCGTAGTGCTCGCCCCCATGCTCGACAAATCCCCACGCAAGGTCTGAAAAACGAGCCTGCTGGTTCGCAAACGGATCGACGTAAAGTTCGCTCATCCCCGCATCCCCCTTGCTCTTGATCAGCTCCGCGCCGTCCGCATACGACTTCTTGACGTACTCCACCACGGCGGCCTTCGTCTTGAAATCCGCTCGGCTCGGGTCGCCCGTCGGGATCTTCACGCCCTTGACAGGGTTGATGAAGTAGTAGTTTCCACCCGCGGCATGCAAAAGCTGCTCGGCGAAACTCCGCTGCACCGGATTCGGCTTGAAATCGTACTTGTCTTCCGGAAAATCTTCAGCCATGGCGATCAGTTTTCGCCCAACCTCGTTCCAGTTATCCAGCAGCGTTTGCGATGGGCTGGATGGCGGCTTGGGAGCGGGCTTTGCGACACCCTGCGCGGTGACGGTATGAACCATCAGCCCGGTAGCCAGAACAAACGTAAGCGCCTTTACAGTGAGCTTCATTGGATGAACTCCTTCAGTTCCGTGCCAGAAGTGTAGCTCAAAGAACATAGCGTGAACATGACCATTGCGACAAAAACGATTAAACCAAGCCGCCTCTTCCCCGACCTACTCCACCAAACTCTTCAGCACCCGCACATTCCGCTCTTCATCCCCCGGCTCATCCACCGGCGTCTCCGCAATAAACGCGGCATGCGCAAAGCGCTTGTCATTCAGCAGCCGTCGAAATGGCTCAACCCCCATCGTCCCCTGCCCAATATGCTCATGCCGGTCCAGCTTCGATCCGCGCGCGGCCTTGGCATCGTTGCAGTGCCACACCTTCACCGATTCAAACCCCACCGTCGAGGCAATCAGCTTCATCGTCTCCTCATACCCCTCGGCAGACACTAAGTCGTACCCGGCAACATGCGTGTGGCAGGTATCCAGGCACACACCCACCGGCGCGCAAGTCCGCAGAAGTTCAACTAATTCAGCGACTTGCTCAAAGCTTCCGCCCAGTGAGAACTGCGCACCCGCCGTGTTCTCAATCAGGATGTGGAAGCCGGTTCCCTGCCACGCCAACCCGTCGATGGCGCGCGTAATCGAGTCGGCGGCCAGCTTCAGCCCCTGCTCGCGGGTCAATCCATTCCACGAGCCTGGATGCAGCACCAGGTAATCGGCGCCGAACGTAAGCGCCCGCTCGATCTCGCCCCGAAACGCCGCAATGCTTTTCTCCCGGATGTCATCCGTCTGGCTGCACACGTTCACCAGGTAGCTGGTATGTATCACAATCGGGGTGACATCGAGCTTCGCCCGCAAATCCCGCATGCGCTCGGCCTGCTTCGGATCGACCTTGGGCGCGCGCCACATACGCGGGCTCGACGAGAAGAATTGAAAGGTATTGGCGCCAATCTCACGCGCCTTTTCGACAGCGTTTGAAGCCCCGCCGGCCGTTCCCAGATGCACACCTATCCGCTTAGCCATGCGGCTATTTTAATGGCTGACACATCGCACGCAAGGACAGTTGAATAGTTCGCTTAAAGGGTGCACTACATAGCTGAAAAGGCTGCAGAAATGGTTGCAAAACATGCGAAAGGGTTGAACCTGTGGTTGCGAGTCGCAGAGACACGTACCATGGGGGCAGCCCCCGCACGTGTTTTAGGTTGCAGAGAATTGAACTAAACGGGGGTGTGGGTTGCAGAGAATTAGCCGCTTTTTCGCGAAACGCGCTGATTTTGCACGGGATAGCGACTTAACCCCTTGATAATGAGTTCTTTATTGCGTTTTTCTTCTCTGTGCAATTGCGCGCATTCTCGGGCGAGAAGGAGACCTCGTTGCCCCTCTAATCGTCGTCGTCCTTTGCAGATTTTTTGGTGCGAGCTTTGATCATCGCCGGGGCCGGCTTGTCGCCCATCGCGTCCTTCCAAAGGATCACGTTGAGCTTCTGCGCATCGGCGTGGTCGGCGTGGCGGAAGTCCATCTTCATGCTCTCCTTCGCGCCCGGCGCTGTCTTTGCGTTCGCCGTATAAATCAGCCCGTTGTCGCGGTTCGAGTAGTCCGCCGCATAAGCCGCTTGATCGCCCGGCCCCGTGAACAAAGTGGAGATGAGTGAGCTGAACGCATCGTTGTTGTTCATGGGAGGGAGACCGAGCAGCGTCTCCATTGTCCTAATGACGCTGACCGTCGAATAGAAGCGGCTGTCTACAAAGGGTGAGCCGTCAGGACCGTGCGGAGCGTACTTGCTGATTACCAATCCAACGCTTCGATGCGCGTCCACATGATCGCCGCCATCCTGCGCATCGTCTTCGAGAATGAAGAACGCAGTATCGTCCCAGAACGGCGAGTGCGAGATTGCTTCCACCGCCCTGCCCACGGCCAGATCGTTGTCCGCTACCGAAGCCTTCGGCGTGGGACCACCCGGCCGTGTGCCGGCGGTGTGGTCATCGCCCAACCGCAACAGTACAAAATTCGGCATGGTGTCTTTACCCTGCTCTTTGTCGGCAAGCCAGCCTTTGAGGTGCTTCATGAAGATCTCCACGCGTACCTGGTCGGGAACCGACAGTTCAAAGTCTGGGGCTTCTTCGGCAAAGTGCCCCACCAGCTCTGGCTTGGTCGGCACATTGGCGGCAATCAGCGGAACGGCCCACGGCCACTTGTTTACCCCGCCACCCCACTCCGCTGGCAGCATCTCGCCCGGCGCAATCGCCTTGTGGGTGCAGTCGTGGCCTTGCATCAATGGTCCCATCTGCGGATCGGCGACGGGTGCCTCGTTGCAGAATGTCGTCGAGATGTACTCGCCGAAGTGGTAATAACTCTTTCCATGGGAGGCAAGATTGCCCCACAGATAGCCGCTGGCTGGTTCGTTCACATCGGGAATTTTCTGCAGCAGCGGATAGCCCTGGGCCACAACGCCCTCATAGTCGTAGGTTCTCTCGCTTCCTCGATAGCTCTGCTGCCAGGTCTTTTCCAGGTAGTCCGTGCCGATGGCCGCCGTGGACCACACATGCCCATCGCCCGAAACCTCGCCCGAGTCGAAGAAGTTATCCAGCACGCCGAATTGCAGAGCGAGTCTATGTTCGTTGGGGGTGACGGCCTCTCCGTACATGGTCAGACCTGGATCACCGTTCCCCACCGGCTTCTCATCCTTCTTCAGGTCGCCAAGGATCTGATCGTACGTGCGATTCTCCTTGATGATGTAAATCACGTGCTTGATCCGGTTCTGTGCTCCACCTGCGAAAGTTATCTTCTCCTGGGCTGCCTTCATCCGGTTTGACTCGATAACAATTTCAGTCCACTGGGCTAGATTTTTCTCGATCTCGACGGCATCCAGAGTGGCAAGTGAGCCATAGAGCAGTGTCGCGATGTAGCTTGTAGGTCTCTGGAACCGTCTCTGGTTGGCAGTCGTCTCCGTCGCACGCTGAAAAAAGTTGTTTGGCCCAGTTCCCTTGCCCTTCGCCGTAGCAACATACAGCTTGCCACCCGATGCCGAAGGAAGAAACGCCATCGACATGGGCATCCACTCGGTCGGAACAAAGCCAATGGGTTCGACCATGCCCTGCTTCGCTTCTTTGGCTGTCAGCTTACTTGTGTCGATCACCGCAACCGCGTCGCTGATTGCATTCGCTGCATACAGGCGACTGCCGTCCGCGTTCACTGCCAGTGCCTCAGGCTCCGCGCCGAAGTAACTCTGATGAGGAAGGCGCGTATCGAAGTACCCCTTCACGGAGAATTGCCCAGCCGCCACATTCACAGCCGCGACAGCATCGCGGTTGGCCAGTGCGACGTAGAGCGTCTTCCCATCCGGAGAGAACTCGAGCGCACAAGGGTGCGTTCCGGCGGCGACCGCGCCGGACGGCTTGAGCAAAGCCAGCTTCCGGCCAACCGTCCCCTTTGCCAAATCGAGCTCAACAATCTCCGAAGCATTCCATAACGCGACAAAAGCTCTCTCGCCGGCCTTCTCAACCGCCAGCGCAGCCGGATAGGTGCTAGGCACCGCGTCGCTTTCCGAAAGGTCAAACCTTTTCTCAATCGCACCGCTGGCGGCATCCAGCAGCAAGACATCGTCGGACAGATTGTCGGCGACCAGCAGCTTCTCCGCGCCTGCACGGCCAACCACCGCGATCGCAGCCGGAAACGGCACACCCTTGTCGCCTTCCTTCTCGTCGATCAGCCTTGTCTTTCTACCCGGGGCCAGTTGCTGCAGCGGAAGAGGTATCAGGCGCTCGGGAGCCAGCTTGCCTTCCGCGAAGCTATAGACCGCAACGCCGCTCCCGGTCTTCTCCTTGCCATCACCTGTCGGGTCGGAGATGGATCCCATGCTCGCGTACAGATGTTTTCCATCGCGGCTGAATGCCAGCCCCGAGTAGAGCGTCTGCCTGGCCACTTGCGCCAACGTTCGGGCGTCCGGAAAGTCAGTAAGGGTACCTGTCCGCGTATCCAGAACCGCCAGCGATTGTTCATACTGCGACTCGAAAGTGCCATAGCCGGCGTTCACCGTAACTACATACCGCAGGTCGGGAGAAACGGCCATTGACATGGGCAAGCTGTTCAAGCGCTGAGGACGGCCTGGGATCTCGCCGATCAACTGCTTGCTGGTGGGCAGATCGACGGTCTGCGACTTCAAAAGTCCGGTTCCGGGAATCAGAAAAGTGGCGGCAGCAAGGAGGAGAACCTTCTTATCCATGGCAGAAGCTTAACAAGAGAGACTCGCGGAAGCGTTACTGTGCTGTTACAAAGGGGAGCCGATGGGGCTCCGAGCGGATGGGAGTTATAGATCGGGCTTGCAGCCCTTTTTCTGGTGCTCGATGTAACCCTGGGGCTGCGCCCCAGGCTGGTATAACGCCGGGCCTTTGGCCCTCGAAATAGTTCTGCTTGTGCAAGCTCGATGTTCATATTGCCTATTACCCTCGCCCATGATCTTGCCTGTTACCGAGATGGCACCGATAGTAATGCTGCATGTTCGGTGATTCTTCCTTAGAATTCACTCATGAGCGACCCAGTTGATCCCCTCACCCAACTGCTCTCCGACGTGGTGCTGCCCAACCTGAAAGCGGTGCAGATGAGCCAGGCCGAACAGATAGCCGCCAACAATCGGCTGGAGCTTGCCATTCATGAGCTGCGCAGACACATTGACTTGCAGTTTGCGATGCTGGCAAACCAATTGACGGCCTGCAGGGCCGAATTGGCTGCGGCCCATGCGGCGCTGAAGGCGGCGCAAGCAACTACCGATTCGCAGGCGCCGCGCCGCGATACGATTGTCCACTAGAACGGTGGGGGTACGCAGGTGTGCGTTGGACCTGCAATAATCGGTGGGTTATGCGAACGGTAATTACAGCAGAGAAGCTATGGAATGGGACGCGACTGTTGCCCCATCCCACGGTGGTTATTGAAGACGGAATAATTTCATCACTGGGAACACGGGAGACGGGCGAGTTTGCCGGTGGTGATCGCGTGCTTGACTATCCTGGCGCGACACTTGCTCCCGCTTTTTTTGACGTCCACATTCACGGTGCGGCCGGGCGGGACGTAATGGATGCGACGCCAGAGGCACTGCTTACGGTTGGCGGATTCCTTGCTTCGCGCGGGACGGGCAGTTATCTGGCGACAACGGTGACTGCGCCAATGGACGCTACGCTGCGCGCGCTTGCGGGGCTCGCAAAACTGGTGGCGAAAGCGCCGGATGAGGCTACCCACAAGGCGTGGCCGATCGGCATTCACCTTGAGGGGCCGTTTCTTTCTCATGCCAAGAAGGGTGTTCAGCCGGCGGAACATTTGCTTGCGCCTGACATTGCGACCTTCGACCGTTTTTTTGAAGCGGCGGAAGGACATATTCGACTGATGACGATGGCGCCGGAACTCCCCGGCGCGGTCGAGTTGGCCGCTCATGCGACTGCGCGAGGCGTGCGCGTCTCACTGGGACATTCAGATGCTACGGCGGCGGAAACCCGCGCGGCAATTGCCGCCGGAGCTGCGAGCGCCACGCATACCTTCAACGCCATGCGGCCACTCGATCATCGCGAGCCGGGGATATTGGGAACTGTGCTGACAACCGATTCCCTGTATGCAGAAATCATTTGCGACGGCATCCATACATCCCCGGAAATTGTGAAGCTCTGGTGGCGTGCCAAGGGACCCGAGCGAGCGATCCTGGTGACGGATGCGATGAGCGCGGCGGGAATGCCGGACGGCGAATATCAGCTTGGTGGATTCGCTGTGCAAGTGGCCAAGGGCCGGGCCATGGCGCGCGGTGTTCTGGCAGGGAGTGTGCTTACACTCGACCGCGCACTCAGCAATTTTCTGGAGTTCACGGGAGCGGAGCTGGAGCAGGGATTGCGGTTGCTCACAGCGAATCCGGCCTCGATGACGGGATTCTTCGATCAGGCTGGCTCGCTTGCCGAAGGACAACAGGCGAACTTCGTCGTGGTGGATCCTGCCGGTAAGCTACTTGCGAGCTTCGTCGATGGGCAACTGGCAGGCTGACTCCGGTTTCTATTTAGCCGCTTCGGCCAGCCTCTTTGCTCGCCACAGCGCACCCTCAATGCCGGAGACCTCATGCTCAAGGACCTGCATTTCAGGAGCTGCGGCGTGGAGTCCGGCAAAGAATGCTTCGCGGACCAGGCGAGCCTTGCCAATGATGCTGCCGATCCACGCTACTGGAAGCTCTTGAGTAAGGCCATGCTTGCGGCGAAGTTTGGCACGCACCAGCAGGACAAAATCTACAAGATCTACTGATGCCTGCTTCAAGACTCCGAGGGCTACCGGGTCGCCGGATTCGGCAAGCTCGCTGATGGCTGGGGCGAGGGCGGCAAAGTCCGGGCCGGGCGTGCTGTCACCGAGACTGACAAGTTGCTCGAGGGTCGTGGTTCCCCAGATGCGTCCAACAGCATCCAGGACCTTGGTTGGTTGCTCGCGATCGAAGGCATTCAGGCCACGGCGCACGGCATGCAATCCGATCCAGTAGCCGGAGCCCTCGTCTCCGAGACGTGAACTGTAGCCGCCGGCGCATTCGCGGCTTCCATCGGGCGCGCGGCCAATGGTGTTGGAGCCGGTTCCCGCGATCTGCAGGATGCCAGGGCCGCCTTTGAAGGCGGCGTCGAGGGCAATGACTTCGTCACCGACGACTTCGGAACGCCAAACGCAAAAGTCCTGAAGCACAGCGGTGATCCACTCGGCGGTGCCGGGGAGGCTTGCGCTTGCAACGCCCACCGTGGCGGCGCGGACCGTCGTAACGCCAGCCTGACTGTAGACATTTTTGAGCAGCGCGCGGAGGTTGGCTTCGGCGATTTCGGCGCCTACCCGGAGACGCTTGATGGAGCCGCTTTCCGCATGCGCCAATACTTTTTCACCAGCAAGGATGGATGCGCGCGTGCGCGTGCCGCCGCCGTCGATTCCCAAAACTACGTTCATTTTTTTGCTGCTCCCTTGTTATCGGAAATCGGCGTTGAGTCTTCCGAGTCGCCGCCTCCGTCGCGCAGCGTGCCGGCCAAAATGTTGAGGCTGCCGTCGGACTTTGGTGGTGTAAGGCCGAGAAGATGAGCCATCCACGGATAGAGATTGGTGTTGGCGAAGGGAGCTACGGTCTTACCGGGGACGATGTCAGGACCGGCGGCAAAGAATGAGGCCTTCATTTGCGGCATTGCGTGCGGGTCGTATCCGTGCGCGCCAACGGTTGGGGGGCGGTCATCGCGACCGGGAGGAGGGCCGTGGGCGCGGATGGAGTATGGTCCCGTGGCAACGACTACGGGGTCGCCCTCGCGCGGGTTCTGGTTGTAGTTGAGGCCCGCGGGAACGTCTTTGAGGCGATAGACGACGAATTGCGCGGAGGCTTTCTTGAGCTGGTTGTAGACGCGGACGCGATCCTCTTCGGTTTTGCCGTAGAGCAGAGGGCCGGCTGCGTCGAAGCCTGTGAGGTCGGCGAACTGGTCGAGTGTGATCCAGGGGCCTTCGACTTTGACCATGCCATGGTCGCTGATGACGACGAGATCGATGGGGAGGCCGGTGGAGTCGAGAGCGGCCTTCAGCTTGCCGACCATGCCATCCATTTTGACGACGGCGGCTCTGGTTTCAATGGAGTCGGGACCGAATTCATGGCCCTCGTGGTCGGGCTCGGAGTAATAGATGGTGATGAAGTGGGGGCGGTCGGCGGGAGGGAGTTTGAGGAGGGCGACGGTGTTGTCGATGCGGGCTTGCTGGACGGCGTCGGTGGCTTCGGTTTTGTTGTCGAAGCGCGCGTAATACGTGGGGCGGAAGCCGGCGATCTGGGCTTCGGAACCGGGCCAGAAGAGACAGGCGGACCGCATGCCCTGGCTCTCCGCAAGGCTCCACAAAGGAGTGCCGGTATACCAGGTTCCATCGGTCACGGCGGCGGTGTCTGAGATGCCGTAGCGGGCGTTCTTGGTCTTGTCGTAAAAGCTGTTGGCGACGAGGCCGTGGTGCTCAGGATAGAGACCGGTGACGATGGAGAAATGATTGGGAAAGGTGAGCGAGGGGTAACTGGGGAACATGCCTTCCGGCGCCCAGACGCCCTGCTTGCCGAGGTCGAGAAGGTGGGTCGCGCTGTCGCGTTGGGCATAGTCCCAGCGGAAGCCGTCGAGCGAGACGAGCACCAGGTAATGCTGCGCCTGAGCCTGCGCGGAGTTGGGTCCGTTGTCGACGTGGAGGAGTGGGAGGGCCGGATTCTGGCCTGGAAAGACGGCAGGCTGCTGGGCGGCTACGCCGAGCCCAAATACCAGAGCGAGTAACGCGAGAGCCAGACGGCTGCGGGCGCGAATACGCATGAAGAGTACCCCCGAAACAGCTTAAACCAGTGAGCGCGGATTCGAGACGGAAGGGCTGGCGTACTCTGACACGGAACCATTGACTGCTTTGCAGACGACATTCTTTCGTTCAACGCGGCGGGCTGTCCAATAGACTACATTGATTCAAGCTCGCGGCCCTCACAAGAATCACAACCGGTTGATTGCGTAGCCGCAGCGCCAATTATAGAAAATGAGAGTTCCCGAATATGCCGTTCAATGGGTATAGTTCGATCAGTGGCTCCCCACTGAAAGAAGAGGTTTTTCCCGGTGCTCCGACCCTCAGGCATCAAGTTTTTCGTCCTGGTCTGTCTTGCGTATGGCGCCTGGGCTCAGGCCCAGAGCACGCCCGCGCTTGACAGCGGAGCGACGATCCGGCTCGGGCAGGCGGCGGCTCCGTTGTTTGGGCCGTGGAAGTTTTCTGTTGGGGATTCGCCCGTTGATCCGGCAACGCATGATCCGCTATGGGCCGAGCCTGGTTTCGATGACTCGGAGTGGGAGACCGTTGACCTGACGCCCAAGGATGGGAAGTTTGATTCATGGAATGGGTCCACCGGATTCACTCCCGGCTGGCAGGCGAAGGGACACGCCAATTACTGGGGGTACGCCTGGTACCGGTTGCGCGTGCATCTGGATGCTCACAGCGGAGATCAATTGGCGCTGGCTGGACCGAACGATGTGGACGACGCTTACCAGGTTTTCAGCAACGGAAAACTGTTGGGCAGTTTTGGAGATTTCAAAAACGACAGGCCAGTGATTTACTACGCTCAGCCAATGATGTTCCCGTTTCCGGCGTCGGCAAGCGGCGATGCGGATGCGGGCAACGCTGTGCTTGCTTTCCGCGTATGGATGGGACCGAACAGCCTTCTGCAACAGCACGATGCGGGAGGGATGCACAATGCGCCGCTGCTGGGAGACGCTGCAGCCGTAGGGGCAAACTACCAGATCCGCTGGCAAAAACTTATCCGCACTTATCTGCCGCTGGCACTCGAGGCGATGGTTTATCTCGGCCTGGGGCTGATGGCTTTCAGCCTGCGGCTCTTCGATCGCGCGGACCGCGTCTTTGTCTGGATGGGAGGAGTGGTCCTGCTATCTGCGGTCAACTATGGGCTTTCGGCAATCACACTATGGACCACCTACCTTAGCTACCAGTTGCCTACCATGCTTCGAGAGGATTTTCTTTCGCCGCTGATTTCGGCGGGCTGGGTCCTGGTTTGGTGGATGTGGTTCCGGCTGCACCGGCCGCCCTGGATTCCGCGCGCAGTCGATGTGCTCACTGTGCTGTTGATGATCGCGAACATGATTTCCGGTTCGCTGTTTTCCGCATTCGTGTCGCAAAAGGTTGCGGCTGCATTTGTTCCCATATCACTTGGCGTGCAATTGCTTTTCTTCGCGCTGCTCTTGTGGGTGGTGGTGCTGGGAATTCGGAAGAAGGGCGTGGAGGGTTGGATAGTTCTGCCAACGGTGCTGTTGCGAGGCATCGGGCAGTTTCAACGAGATCACAGCACTCTGCATTTCCAGACAGGTGGAACACCTATCGGATTGGAGATCTCGATCGCGCAGATTGCTAATCTTCTACTGGCTGTTGTCCTGGGTTGGCTGTTGCTGCGCCGACTGCTGATGTCGCTGCGGGAACAGCGACTGATGGCAGAAGATATCAACCTGCGGCTGGTGCAGTCTGGACAGGAACAACTGCAGATGGCGCTGGACGTGAAGCAGGCACAAGAGGTGCAACTGGTAATTTTGCCGGAGGCGCGGACGGTGCTTCCGGGGCTGGTGATCGAGAGTGAGTACCGGCCGGCGCGCGCGGTGGGTGGGGACTTTTTCCAAATTGTGCCACGCCCGTTGGACGGGAGCCTGCTGAT
>Ga0302319_10006386_pt1 | contig 23420 bp, 17 predicted proteins | sample Bog_T0_2_FD_203319 | JGI IMG/M metagenome (GOLD analysis project Ga0302319, IMG submission 203319) | Peat permafrost microbial communities from Stordalen Mire near Abisko, Sweden - Bog_T0_2 | ecosystem: Environmental > Terrestrial > Soil > Wetlands > Peat | place: Sweden: Abisko, Stordalen Mire...
TTGAATTCGACTCGGATCCGGCAGTTGGAGAATTCCTTCTCGCTGGAAAGGTAGCCGAACTCCTGCTTTTCGTCGCTTTCGGGGATGTCCAAAATGTGGATCATCCCGTTTTCCATTTTGAAGACTCTTTTCGGATCGTTGTTCTTGCCGGTGGAGGGAAGGTAAGTGTACCAGCCGTCGAAATTCTTGCCGTTGAAGAGCGATACCCAACCCTCATTCGCCTTAGCGGGGGACGGAGTCTGGGAGTAGAGCAGCGCCGCGCCGGAGAATGAAATACCGGCCAGCGCGCCTGTGAGAATAGAGCGTCTTTTTAGCACCGCTCTGTATGTTATGGGAGTTCGGCGGCTCTGTCATCGGACGGGCGCGTAGCGGTTACTATGCGGATGTTATAGGTGGGCCGCCGATTCGCCGTAACGGCCGGCGCGGGTTAGTGCACGGATTTGGAAGTTTGCAGGCGTATGACGAGGCGAAGGGGCACCTGATCGAGGTGCGTTCGCCTCCACAGGATGAAGCCGGTGCCACCCTGGCAGATCCCGGGCTGTTGTGCACGGAACGGCGAGAACGAGGCTATCGCCAGCGTGTCCAGTCGCCCGCGGCAAGGACGAAGCCTCGGCTCACAAAAGCCTCCAACACGCCCGGTAGAACTAAGGCAGCGCGAGGGCTACCAGTTCGGCCGGGACTCCGGTGGCGCCCACGGCTACAACGATGAATTGGCGCCCATCCACCATGTAAGTCATCGGGATTCCCGTTGCCATGGAGGGGAGTTGCATTTCATGCAGAATCGCGCCGGTCTTTTTGTCGATGGCCCGGAAGACGTTGCCGCCGCCGCCGGCAACGCCGTTGAAGAGGTCGTTGCCGTCGGCGGAAAACAGAAGCGTCTTAGTCACCATCAGCGGCGACCGCGAAGGTTTGCCTGTGCGGCCGAGGTCGATGCCTTTGAGCAGCGGGTGGTTCCTGATGTAGTCCGGTGTGTCACTGTTTGCGACGCGCCAGGCGATTTCGCCCTTGTTCAGATCGACCGCTACGATGGTGCCCCATGGTGGTTTGACCAGCGGCAGGCCTTCGGGACCGATGTTGACCTTAGGCGGCGTACGCGGAGCATTTTCGTCGAGCGGCGCGGCGGGTGCGCCGCCACGGCCCGCGCCGGCGCGGCCGCCTCCGCCTACGTAGCCCATGTCCGAGCGTTTGGGATCGGCCGGAGCGAGACCGAGCGAATCGGGATTCGCGACCGAAGCGACATAGAGCATGCCGGTCTCGGGATCGATGGCGCCGCCCTGCCAGTTCGCGCCACCTACGTGCGACGGCGATAGCAGCGTCCCTCGCTTATCGGCAGTCGAAACGATCGGTGGCGTAAACAAAGGGCCGAGTTTGTACTGTGCCGCAATCTTCACGGCTTCGGCCTTGATCTCCGGCGTGAAATCGATCAAATCGTCGAGCGACGTTCCCTGCTTTTCGAAGGCCGGAGGTTTTGTGGGGAAAGGCTGTGTCGCGGCAGTCTTCTCACCCGGAACATCGGATTGTGGAACCGGGCGCTCGACGATGGGCCAGACGGGATCACCGGTGACGCGATCGAACACGAAGGTAAAACCCTGCTTGGTCACGATGGCGACGGCTTTGACGCGTTTGCCATTGGCGTTAATATCGACCAGCATCGGCGCTGCGGTGATATCCATGTCCCAGATATCGTGGTGCACTACCTGGTAATGCCAGATCCGTTTGCCCGTGCGCGCATCAAGGCAGACCAGACTATCGGAGAAGAGATTATCGCCCGGACGCGTGCCGCCGTAAAAATCTCCGGTGGGCATTTCGACGGGGATGTACACATAGCCGAGTTCCTCGTCCGCGCTCAGGGGCGCCCACGCACCGGTGTTGCCGGTGTATTTCCAGGAGTCGTTCTCCCATGTGTTGTTGCCTGGTTCACCGGGCTGCGCAATGGTGTGGAAGGTCCAGATGAGTTTGCCGGTGCGAACGTCGTAACCGCGGATATAGCCGGGCACGTTTTCTCTGGACGAGGGAGCGGCTCCGGAAGTCAGCGCCGCGCCGACGACGACGGTATCGCGAACCACGATGGCAGGCGAACTTGCGCCGATCGCGCCGGGCTTAACCACGTCACGATCGAGGCCTTTCGTGAGGTCCACGAGGCCGCTCGCGCCAAAGCCGGGAAGCGGAGCGCCGGTCTTCGCGTTGAGCGCGATGAGCTGATAGCCGGGGGAGATGAGGAGGATGCGATCGTCACCCTTGCCATCGCTCCAGTAAGCGAGGCCGCGATTCTGCGCGCGGGCGACCGTGGTTCCGCGGGCGCCCTCGTCGAGCCGATAGACCCAGAGCGTTTCACCGGTGGCGCCGTCTATGGCCACGGCATCGCGTCGCGTGCCGACGGTGGTGTAGAGGACTCCGCCGATCATCAGCGGCGTCGTCTCCCAATTGAAGTCGGGACGTTTGCCGAAGTTTCGGGCGTTCCATTCCCAGACGATCTTCAGGTCTTTGACATTGGTCGCGTCGATCTGGTCGAGGGGTGAGTATTTTGTGGTTCCGGAGTCGCCACCGTAGAAGCGCCATTCGCCATTGGTCGCGCCGTGCTGAGCTATGGCGGGGGCGACGGCCAAAACCGCGGCGCCCAGTGTGAGAAGCCTGAACTTCTTCATTTCTTTTCCTCGATTGCAATGTCTTTGAGAGCCGCCGGTAAATTTTCGAGATCCTTCGCTCCGGCGGGAAATTCGTTGGCGCTGAGAATGTAGGCCGTCACGTCGGAATACTGGCGGCGGGAGAGGTTGCCCGGGTCGTCGGCGGGCATAGTCTTTGCGATGTTGTCGAGAAGATCGCCCACTGTCTTACCTTTCCATTTCTCCAGAAACTCCTTACCCGCCAGAGCCGGCGCGGTTTCGCCGCCACCGAGATTCTCGCCGTGACACTTCGCGCACTCCTCGCGATAGATGGTCTGACCACGGGTTGCCTGCTCTTTGGTGTAGATGCCGTCCCAGACGGAACGGGCCACTGCGCTCAGGCAGCAGGTAAGCGCGAGCAGGGCCGCCGCGAGGCGTAGCCTCGCCGTAATCGGATATTGTTTCTTCATCTCGGGAGTTTGTTGGGCCGGCTTGCGGCTCGGGCAAGTACTTTCGCCTTACGGCTCCTCGCCCTTCGGCGGCGCATTCACATTCACAGGCCCGCGCCCGCGGCCCTGCGGAACGTAACCGTCGTTCGATGGCCCATTCTGGAAGAACCGGGCGTCATAGCTGTACGGCCCCGTCGCATAGGTCGCCGCAGCCTGCCCGAAGATCTTACCGGCGCGAATCGTATCGTCGTGGACCTTCTTCACCATCGCCTGATACCGGTCGTCCGACTGCGGGTAACCCGAGAACGAGCTCAGATCATTGTTCCCCGTAATCATCACATCCACCCCCGGCACCGACGCGATGTCGAACGCGTTCGCCACGCCCGTCGGCGTCTCGATCATGATCACCACCAGCATGTTGTCGTTGATCGTCTGCCGGTAGTTGATCCCGTTGATGCCCCAGATGCCCGCCGCCTGCCCCTGCCCCGAACTGCGCCGCGCGACTGGAGGATAGCGCGCCCACTTGGCGCCTTCGCGCGCACGGTCCACATCGTCCACGGTCGGGATAATCACGCCCAGAACACCGATATCGGTAGCATGCTGAATGTGCCATTCCTGGGCGTCCGGCAGCCGGATCATCGGCGTCGCCGCGACGTGCGGACAAGCCGCGATCATCGCTTCAATGTCTTTAAACTCCAGCGTGCTGTGCTGCATTTCGAACCACGTGTAGTCGTAATGCTTAGCCTTCTCGCAATAGCCCGCGGGATCCGCCGTGGATTGCGTGAAGCTGAATACCTGTTTGCCCGCCAGGAGCTTCGCCTTCGCCGTGTTGTACAGGGGTGCAGGCGCCTTAGCTCCCGTCGGCGCAGGTTGCTGCGCCATAGCCACTACTCCCACGAATGCGGCTACGGCCGCGACCAAGCCCACTGCAAGTATGTTTCTCGATATCTTCATTTGCCCTCCCGATAAGATCACTCTGCGTCGCAAGAACGCCGGAGTGACCGGACGTGTCAGCTTTGCAGTATATAAAACCACGTGGCCGGATTCAAGAGGAAGTGGAAACAAATCCGAAATCGAGTCACTAGCGGGCTTTTGACGGCTTGGGCGTCCCGCCGGCGGCCACAATCAGACGCGTCAGCAGTTCCACGGTCGAATCCAGCGGGATGTATTTCGCCAGCGCGATCGGCGTTCGATTGTCGATATCGTAGGGGTCCGGTTCGGCTCCTTTATCGATCAGAAACCCGACCATCTTCGTGATTTCCTCTTCCGTCGAGACCATTTTCGTACCAATCATGGCAGCATGCAGCGCGGTCTCTTTGCGGTCCGTCACGGCGTCGATCGAAGGGTCCAGTTCGTACGCATACCGCACGGATTCGAGGTGACCGCCGCTCACCGCGGCCATCAGCAGCGTGCTGCCATCGTTCATTTTGAGCCTGGGATCCGCACCGGCTTCGACCAGGACCCGCATGATATCCGGACGGTTCGCCCGCGCGGCAATCATCAGGGGAGTCTGCTCGCCCGAAGGCAGCCGCTGGAAAATGCCCAGCCTTCCGCCTGTGACCTTATTCGTTCTCGCGTTGACGTCCGCGCCCTTGCCGAGGAGCAACCGCACCATATCGAGGTCGCCTAACTGCGCGGCAAGATGGAGAGCGGTGTTCCCGGAACGATCCTTGCCATCGATGCGAGCGCCTTTGCCGATCAGCAACTTCGCCACCTCCGGCTGTTTGGCCGTGATGGCGAGCAGCAGAGTATTGGAAGTGCGCGGAACTTCGTAGTTCACGTCGGCCCCGGCGGCCAGAAGGCTCGCGACCGACTTGAGATCACCGGCTTCCGATGCGAAAACCAGGGACGTGAAACCGGTCTTCGACGCGATGTTCGGATTCGCCCCCGCCTTCAGCAGCGCGGCGACGGCGTCCGAGCGGGATTGCGCGGCTGCCCACATCAGCGCCGTCTGGCCCTTGCGGACCTCCACTTCGTCCAGCTTCGCGCCGCGGGCCGCAAGGCTCCTCACGATATCGGCGCTGCCGCTGCCCGCGGCGATCATGAGGGGAGTTTCGTTATAGAAGCGGGCCGCGTTGGCGTCCGCCCCGGCGGCCAGAAGTTTCTCGGCCAGGCCCGCGTTGCCGTTCGCGCAGGCCAGCGTCAGCGGAGTCTCTCCATAGTCGTCGGCAGTCGCCACTTTGGCGCCCGCCTTGAGCAGCAGATCCACAGTCGGGCCATCGTCCTCGTATACCGCCCACGCGAGCGGAGTCGAACCATCGGGCTGACGGGCGTTGACCGCGGCCGCGGCCGCGTGCGCCATCAGCACCGAAATGGCTCGGGGATTCTGCTCCCGGATCGCATCGACCAGGGTCGCCGCGCCAGCGGCGGCAACGGACGCGCCCACCGCGCAGCCCGCAATCATGAACGCGCTCAGCCGCAAGTCAGACTCCCGCCACGTCCACTTTACCCGTGCTATCCCCCAGCGTCTCGACAGGCACGCCGACCTTATCCAGCATGGCCAGCAGGAAGTTGGTCATGGGCGTCTCCAGCTTGTAAGAAATGTGCCGCCCACCGGCGATATTCGCCGACTTCCCTCCCGCCAGGACCAGAGGCAGATCCGAGTGATCGTGAATGTTGCCGTCGCGGATGCTGCTTCCGTAAAGGAGCATCGAGTGATCGAGCAGCGTGCCGTCGCCATCGGGCGTCGCCTGCATGCGGCCCACAAGATAAGAGAAGGCCTTCACGTGCAGCTCGTCGATCTTCTGCAGCCGCGCGATCTTCTCCGGGTCCAGCATGTGGTGCGAGAGCGAGTGGTGGCCGTCCGCGATCCCGATCTCGCGATAGCTGCGGTTGCTGCCTTCGCGCGCCATCATGTAAGTGACGACGCGGGTCATGTCGGTCTGGAACGCGATGACGATCAGATCGCTCATCAGTTTCGTATGCTCTTCGAAGGTATCCGGAATGCCCGTGGGCTTCTCCATCAGCGGCATCTTCATGGTGGCGCTTTGCTCTTCCGCTTTGGAAATGCGCCGTTCGATGTCCCGGATGCCATCGGTATACTCTTCGAGCTTGCTCTTGTCACGCGGCCCCAGCGTAGTCTTCAGGCGCGATAAATCGCCCGCAACGAAATCCAGAATCGTGCGGTCCTGGCTCATTCGCTTCAGCCGCAAGGCCGGGTCCGTGCTTTCACCATCGCCAAAAAGGCGCTCAAACAGCGCACGGGGACTGAGTTCCATGGGATTCGGCGTCGTCGGACCACGCCAGGAGATCGTATTGGTATAAGCGCAGCTGTATCCGGAATCGCAACCGCCCGCCAGCGTGTTTTCTTCAATCCCGACTTCGAGCGACCCGAACTGCGTCTTATCGGCCAACTGCCGGGCCGCAATCTGATCGGCCGAAATGCCGGCGTGGATGTCGGCGCCTTCGGTCTTCTTCGGATGCACGCCGGTAAGCCACGTGGCGCCCGCGCGCGCGTGGTCGCCGCCGCCATCGCCCAGCGCCTGTCCGTTGCGCTGCGCCAGATTCCTGAGGACCAGGATCTTATCGCGATACGCTTCGAGCGGCTTCAGCGTCGGGGTCATTTCGAAGCCGGCGCCCAACGTCGCCGGTACCCAGTCCTTCTGTATGATCCCGTTCGGCACATAGACGAAGCCCAGCCGGATGGCCGGATTCGCCGCGGTTTCCCGGGCAGCCCGCAGGGCCGGAATCATGGAATCGAGCAGCGGCAGGGAAATCGCAATCCCCGCTCCGCGCAGAAAGGCGCGGCGGTCCAGAGCTTTTTTCGTGACCATCATAACGATCGGTTTCTCCTCATCTGAAATTGCGGACTCCGGACGATGGCGTCGATCAAAGCCGGAATCGAGTCGTTTTGTTTCGCGGCATCCCGCATGATCGAGCGCACCGCCGGAAGATCGCCCGATTCGACGCCGCGGCCCAGAGCATAGGTGAAAAGCTTCTGGGTAAACGTGGAAATAAAATCTTCGCGATAGCGCGTGAGCAGCAACTGCTTCAGACCCGCCGGCCCGCGGAATTCAATCCCATCGGGCGATTTGCCGGAAGCGTCGATCGGCGCGCCGTTGTCCTGGTCGCGCCACGCGCCCACGCCGTCGTAGTTTTCGAGCGCGAAACCGATCGGGTCCATCCGCGAATGGCAGGTAGCGCACACCGGATTCGAACGGTGCAGTTCCATCGCCTGCCGCATCGAAAGCTTCCCATCCTTGCCGTGTGGATCGAGCGAGGGAACATTTGGCGGCGGCGGTGGTGGCGGCGTTCCCAGCAAATTATCCAGAACCCACTTGCCGCGCTGCACCACAGAGGTCCGGTTCGGATATGAGGTCACCGTGAGCAGGCTTCCCTGCCCCAGAATGCCCCCGCGATTCGGATCGTCGATGGCGACCCGGCGGAATTGAGGGCCATGCACTCCCTGCACGCCATAGAATTCCGCGAGCCGTTCGTTCAGAAACGTGAACTTCGCGTCCAGCAACTCCGTCACAGGCCGGCTCTCGCGCACGATGGCATTGAAGAAAAGCGTCGTCTCCCGTTCGAACGCGCGCCGCAGTTCGGAGTCGTACTCCGGGAAGAGGTCGGGATCCGGCTTCTGCGCCGCCAGATTGCGGACGAACAGGTATTGGCCGGCGAAGTTATCGATGAACGCTTTCGACTTCGGATCGTCCAGCATCCGCGCGGTCTGCGCCTGCAGCGTCTTCGGATCTTTGAGCTTCCCCGTCTCGGCGATCCGCAGCAGCTCATCGTCGGGAATGCTGCTCCAGAGGAAGAAGGAGAGTCGCGAGGCGAGTTCGAAATCGTTAATTCGATGGACACCGCCGGGCGCGGCGGTTGGAGAATCGGTCTCGATGCGGAACAGGAACTCCGGGGAGACGAGCAAGCCGCGAAGCGCCGTCTCAATGCCAAAGTCGAAGCTCCCCGAATCGGCGTCGTTGCGGCCGCTTTCGTAGAGAGCCAGCAGCGGCTTGAGATCCGTCTCGGTGGCGGGTCTGCGATATCCGCGCCGCACGAGCGCCGCGATAATCCTGCGAGCGCAGGGCAACTCTTCCGGGGCCGCGGCGGGTTTGCAGACAAAGATCTTCCGCCGGCTGGGCGAATCGCCCGGGCCGGTAATTTTATAAGGCCCCGCGATGGTGAGATTGCTAAACGATCCGCCATTGGCGGCCGCCCGCGTCTCGAACAGTTTCAGACGGGTTCCGTCGAGCCGCAGATCGAGATTGTCGCTGCCGACCGGACCCTGAGCGGGACTGTTGGCGTTGCGACCAACCCCGGGGATCGTCTCCGGCATCGCATTGGACCGGATGGCCGTCAGACTTACCTTGTGGACACCGGCCTGGACCGGAATGCGCAGTTCGGCGGGAGTGGGTACCGGACCTCCGCCACCTCCTCCTCCGCCCCCGGTCTGAATCGTAAACACGTACTCGGCATCGAGAGGAAACGTATAAGAGAATGAAAGCCCGTTGCCCGAGTCGAAGGGCAGATCGTCGCCAAGCCGCACTGTGCGCGGCCCGCGAAACGCCGCCCGCGGCGCCACTCTTTCGCGCGCCGGAGCAAACACATCCGTCTGAGGTTTCACGTCGGGGTCGCCCACGGCCAGCCGGCTGACCATACGCCCCACGGTCATGTAGCGTTCGATCAATATCGGGGACATCGACAGCACATCGCCGATGTTATCGAAACCATAACCGGAATCGTCGGCCGGCAGCTTCGAACCGGGGTCGATATCAAGCGACAACAGATCGCGAACCGCGTTGCTGTATTCGGCGCGATTCAGCCTGTGCGCTACCGGATGCCCCGGATCGGGATGCGCCGCCGCGTACTGGTCCAGTTCGGTCAGCAGATAATTCGTGAAGGCCTTCGACGTGGCCTCGGCCGGCCGCGGCATCCCGACGGGTGGCATCTGGTTCGAACTCACCTTGCGCAGAACCTTTTCCCAGATCGCCGAGTTCTCTCCCGGCTTTGCCGCATCCAGGCTCTCAAGCGAAACACCCGCCGTCTTCAGCGCATCGCTGTGACAAACCACGCAGTATTGATTGACCAGGGCGCGCTGCGGCGCCGCGGCGGGCTGCTGAGCCCAGAGCGCGGGTGCGAATACCAGAATCGACCGTACCAGCGCTGGCCTGCCGCGCCCCCATCGAAGCATCATCATTTCCGATCGTAACATTTTTTCGGCATGGGCTTTTGCGATTGCCCGGCTGCCATTGCCCGAGCAGAGTGCCGCTACTTCAGATTCAGCGTCTTCTTCAGCCAGACGACCATCTCCGCCTTGTAATGCTGCTGGTCGGCATCCTTCCAACCTCCCATGCCGTGCCCGCCCGCTTCCACGGTAATAATTTCGCAGGGGACCCCCACCTTGTGCAGCGCATCGCACATCATGGTCGATTGCTCATACGGCACCTGATCGTCGCGCGTGCCGTGGATTTCGAGGTACGGCGGCATGCCCTTGTGGACCGCGTGGATCGGCGAAATCTCCTTCAGCTTCGCCAGGCTGACGTCGTCATAACCTTCCACGCCGAAAAACCAGATGCCGCCGCCCTTCGCCTGATGGCCGCCGATGGAGGCCATGTTGAACCGCCCCGGATAGTCCTTGCGCTGGCGCGCGATCTTCTCGTAATCGGTCGGGCCGTAGATGTCGACCACCGCGGCGACTTTCGTCTCCGACGTTTCGTGCGTCGCGGCATAGTTGATGAGATAGCCGCCCGCCGATTCGCCGCTGATCACGATCTTCGACACGTCCACCTTGTAAGTCTTCGCGTTGGCTTTTACCCATTTGATGGCGGCATCGATATCGTCTTTCGCCTGAGGGAAGCGGAACTCCGGCGCCATGCGGTAATCGATGCTGAACCATGCGAAACCGGCATCGGCCAGGGGCTGGAAGGTCGGCGCCATGTTGCTGGCGCGATTGCCGCCATCAAAGCCGCCGCCATGAACCAGGATCGCAGCGGGGAACGGTCCGACGCCATCGGGAATGTGCAGATCGAGCAGCAGGGCGTGGCCGTCGGGCTTGGCGAATTCAACGCCTTTCTGGTCGAGTGGCGCGGCGAGAAGAGCCGTCGCGGCGCCAAAGGCACAGGCGAGCACGAGTGAAGTTTTCATGTACCGCAGATTCTATCAGGATTGCCGGGCCAAGTCCCGAGGCTACGCCAACGCGGCCTTCGCGAAGTCAAAGCAGCGCTTCACGTCCGCCACGCGGCTGGCGCTATCGGCGGTCGCATAATCGCAATCCACATAGCATCGAATCCGCCACTTCTTATCGCGGATCAACTGAAGGATCTCTTTGATCCGCGATTCGCCCTGGCCCCAGGGCATGCTCACGTTCGCCTTCGTCTTGTCTTTCAGATTCAGCGAAAACACGCGTGAGTGCATTTCTCCAATGAAACCGAGCGCGTCCCAACCGCCGCCGGTCGCATCGCCGATATCCAGGTTGATGCCGAAGTTTTTCGAATAGCCCATGGCTTCCACGAAATCCGCGGGCTTAGCCATGACATCCGGATCCGTGGTGTTCATGTTCGGGCGTCCCTGCAATGCGAGCTTCAGCCCGTGTTTCTCAACGATCGGCGCAGCCCGTTTGGCCACCGGTTTGGTAAAAACATCCGCGACGATCTTCGCGCCCAGAGCCTTGGTCACTTCGCAGGCGCGATTCAGATCCTCATCGGTGGTGAACGCGGCGAGAGAAGGCTCGTAGGTATTGATTTCCAGACCGGCATCCGAAAACTTCCTGCGGATGCCCGCGTAGTAATCGAGAGGAACGGTGAGGTGCCAATGGTGAAGCGCCTCAGCCGCGGCCGCCTGTTCCAGACTCAACGGAGCGCGCCCTCCGCCACCCGCCCGGCCCGATGCGCCACCGGGACCGCGAACCACGCGCGCCTTCTCCGAAAGATCCGGTGGTTCCGTTGCCGGCGGATTGAGCAGGCAATCGCCCAGGCCGCAATCCACCATCGAATGAACCACGGTATCCAGCAGACCTTGCCGCGGCAAAGTGTTGTAGCTGTAGGTGGCAACCCCGATGTGGACGCCGCGAATGACCGATGACACCTTCGCGGACGCACCGGCCAGCGGCAGCGCCGCAAGAGCAAGCTTCCCGAAATGGCGTCTGGTGTACATGGCCGTTCGGCAAAATTCCGTTATGCCAGGCCGGTCTTGAAAAACTCCATGCTGGCGGCGCCGTCCGCGTCGAAACTTCCGGTGCCTTCGATCGACAATCCGCCTTTGTAATCGACCTGTTTCAGAATCTCGAAAAACTTAGCGTACGTCGGATCTTCGTCCATCGAGTGCGGCCACCTTCTGCCGGCGGGATTGGCGAAATGCAGATGGACGATATGCTCTTTCGCGGTCCGGACAATTTCGGGATCCTCGTTCTCGATGCGCATGTGATAGTAGTCGATAATCATCTTCACGCCGGGATGATTCACTTCGTGCACCAGCTTGAGCGCTTCCGCCCCGGTGTTGATGATGTTGCTTTCCTGCTTGCGCAGCGGCTCGATGCCGATGACGATGCCCTTCGACTTCGCAATCACACCCGCGCGCGCCAGATATGCCTTGATCTGATCCCAGGCGGTGTCGCGCGAGTAGCCCTCCGGCACGCGCCGCGAACCCGCGCTGCCCCAGACGGTCACGTTGACGCCCAGGCTCTTGCATCGATCGAGCGTAGTTTCGAGATAGGCGGATACGGCATCCAGATCCACGTCCGGACCCACCACCTTCAGTTTCGGATTCGAAATCAGCGTAATCACACTCTGGCAGTAAATCTTCGACGCCTTCACCTGATCGTGAAACGCGGCAAATGCGGTGTCGGTCATTCCGGCGATGCCGGAACCGCTCGGCTCCAGGTAGTCGAAGCCATATTGTTCGCACTTCGCGAGGTCGTCGGGTTTGCCGCAGACACCGAGTTCGATTCCCCGGATTTTCGCAAAGGCTCGCAGCGATGCCAACGTCCCGGCAGCGCCGGCAAGAAGCACGGAGCGGCGGGTCAGGCCGTCGCCGGACCGCAAAACTACGTCGGATTTTCTGTCGGTCGTCTGTGAGACGGGGGAAGAGGAAATGGAATTACGGTTCATCGGAGGGCTCATACGGACTATATATTATGGAAACTCCTGGCGCAACGGAGGAATCACGGGCTGGCGAACCGGAACGGGTTCCAGCATGGTGGCCCTTGCAAACTCGGTAACCCCGTGCCGCACGTGCTCGCGCATCGCCTTGTCGGCCGCTTCCTCGTCACCCGAGCACAACTCGTTCACAAATTCGGAATGAAAATGCGGCGGCGGCGCAGGCCGGTGAGCGGCGTTGTAGTAGAGCCAGCAAAAGCTCAGCACCTGATTTTTTTCGAGCGCCGTGTACAGCGCAAAACATTTCCCCACTTCGGCGATCCTGAGGTGAAACCGGGCATGGTGTTCCATCACGGTGTAACGGTAGTCCGGATCGTTGCCCGCCTGGGGCAGTCCGTTATAAAGCTCGTCCACGCGCAGCGCCATTTCCATGAGGGACTCACGGTCGCGCGCCGTCGCCGCCCGGCTGAATAAGCGCGCGGTCTGGCATTCCAGCGCTTCGCGCATCTCATACAGTTCGCGGACATCGAGCGCGGTAGGGCGGCGCACCCGGGTCCCCACGCGAGGCTGACTTTCCGCGATACCTTCGTCCTGAAGGCGGGCCAGAGCTTCCGATACCGGCAGGATACTCATTCCCAGTTCGGCCGAAAGCTTACGCCGCGATAACTCCCCGCCGATCGGGATCCGACCCTGGAGGATTCGCTTGAGGATGATCCGGTATGCCTGCGCGGACAGGCTGGTCGCCTGCTCCCGCTCAGGGAGTGGATTGACGCCGGTTTCACTGGCGGCTGACGGCATTGAGCTTAGTCTACAACAAGCCGGGCAACAGATATATCAATCGGAATTTCGGTGGAAGTTGGCGGGCAGCAAGCCGCGCAAACCGCCCGGCCCTATGCAATTGTTCAGACACGCGGAGCGCAGACTGTGATTTAATGGCCTGAGTGAAGTCGGCTTCCCGCCCAGGCTCCACCGAGGAATTGCCGAGGGGATATGAATTACACGCGCGTCGCCACAGTTGCCGTCGCTGCGATCGCATTGAGCGGTCATGCAGCCCCTCCGCCCGCTCCATCGCCGAAGACATCCTTTGAAAACACCGTCCGTCCGCTCCTCGAGAAAAATTGCTACGCGTGCCATAACGAGAGCCTCAAATCCGGCGGCCTCAACCTCCAGGCCTACACTTCAGCGCAGGCAGTGCTGCAGGATCGCGACCGCTGGGATAACATCCTCCGCCGCCTGGAATCGGGCGAGATGCCGCCGAAGAGCATGCCAAGGCCGGACGCCGCCGAACTGGCCGCGGCGAAGACTTGGCTCAAAAGCGAATTCGACCGTGCCGATAGCGCGCTGAAACCCGAACCCGGTCGCGTCACCGCGCGGCGTTTGAACCGCCAGGAATACAACAACACCATCCGCGATCTGCTCGCCGTGGATTTCAGCCCGACCAACGACTTTCCGCAGGACGATTCCGGCTACGGCTTCGACAACATCGGCAGCGCGCTCTCGCTGCCGCCGGTCCTGATGGAGAAGTACCTGACCGCCGCCGAGAAGATCACGCAGACTGCCATCTTCGGACCGGGCGTAATTAAACCGACCGTGGTGCGGCACCAACCGGTCTACCGCCCGGGCACCGACGGCGGCGATAACAGCCGCTTCGCGAATACCCTGCCCTACACGATTACGAATTACGACGTTACCGGCCTGGCTCTGCCGAGCGCGCTCCACACCACCCACTATTTCCCCGCCGAAGGCGAATACGAATTTCGCATCGATCCCGAAGGCAGCCGGCCCGATCCATCCGATCCGCTGACCGTGGTGGTCTGGATCGACGGTAAGCAGGCCGCGACGATCGAAGACTTCACGAAATCCCCCACCGGCAAGGACTTCGGCAGCCTGGAAGGCGCCGATAAACTGGTGCGCACGCGTGTCCCCGCGGGCGAACATTGGGTAGCTGTTTCGGCATTGCGCCTGTATGAAGGCCTGCCCGCGAAATACCACGGCCTGAAACCCACCGCCAAGCCGGAACCGCCTCCGCCCGATCTGCCGAAACTGCTGGCCGGACTTCAGCCGAAGCCGGACTCTACGCCGGAAGAACTCAAGGAACTGGAACAGCGACGCGCCAACGTCATCGCCCGGAATACCAAGCCGACCCAGATCACCGATGTCAGTTTCCGCGTCAACTTCGTCGAGATCACCGGTCCTTTCAACCAAACCACCGGGCCTTCGCCGGAGAGCCTGAAAAAGATCTTCGTCTGCGGCACCGAGGACGCGGCCTGCACGCGCCGGATCGTTGCCGATTTCGCGCGGCACGCCTGGCGTCGCCCCGTTACCGCGCCGGAAGTGGAGCGCCTGCTCGGGCTGGTTTCCGCGGACCGCAAGCGCGGCGATAGTTTCCGGGAATCCATCGCGACCGGACTCCAGGCCATCCTGGTTTCGCCACAGTTTCTGTTCCGCATCGAGCGCGATCCCGCCCCGGCCGCAGCCGCGGCTGGCGATCCGCAACACGCCATTACCGATTACGAACTGGCGTCGCGCTTGTCTTATTTCCTGTGGAGCAGCATGCCCGACGAGGAACTGTTGCGCGCCGCGGACCAGCACACGCTGCGGCAGCCCGCAGTGCTGAACGCGCAGGTAAAACGGATGCTGGCGGACCCGAAATCGCACGCTCTTGTTTCAGATTTCGGCGGGCAATGGCTGGAATTCCGGGCACTGGAATCGGTCCGGCCCGACGTCAATCGCTTCGGCAAGTTCGACGATTACCTGCGCATGTCCGAACGCCAGGAGACCGAGATGTTCTTCGAGAACGTCATCCGCGAAGATCGCAGCGTGCTCGATTTCCTCAACGGCAAGTACACTTTCCTGAACCGGAAACTTGCCGAGTTCTACGGCATCCCGGGCGTTGCGGGCCCCGAGTTCCGCAAGGTGGATCTCACCGGCACCGAGCGCGGCGGAGTCCTGACTCAGGGCAGCGTACTTACGGTTTCGTCTTACCCCACACGCACGTCGGTCGTGCTGCGCGGCAAGTGGGTTCTGGAAAATCTGCTGAACGCGCCCGTGCCTCCTCCTCCGCCCAACGTCCCGATGCTCGACGAATCCACCGTCGGCACCGCGAAATCCCTGCGCGCCCAGATGGAAGAGCACCGCGCCAATGCCATCTGCTCCACCTGCCATTCACGCATGGATCCGATCGGCTTCGGTCTGGAAAATTACGATGCCATCGGCCAATGGCGCAACGAAGACGGCAAGTTCCCCATCGAAGGCACCGGCTCTCTCACCAACGGCAAAACTTTCACAGGCCCCGCCGAACTCGAAAACGTCCTCGCGCAGCAGCCCGAAGTCTTCGCCGGAGCGATCACCGAAAAAATGTTAACGTATGCATTAGGGCGGGGGCTCGAACATTACGACCGGCCCGTGGTGAAGGAAATCACCGCGAACCTGGTCCGCGACAACTACCGTTTCTCCAGCCTCATCCTGGGAATCGTGAACAGCTTGCCATTTCAGCAAAGAAGAGGAGACCGATCCACCAATGTTAGTCACCCGTAAGCACCTGCCGCGGCGGACGTTTCTGAAGGGCGTCGGCACGGCCATCGCCTTGCCGTTCCTCGATTCGATGGTGCCCGCGTTCGCTGCGCCGGCAGCCTCGCAGGCGCCCAATCGCCTCTTCTTTACCTATATCCCGATTGGGGCCATTATGGAAGAGTGGTATCCAGAAGGAGGCGAGAAGGATTTCCGCTTCAAGCGCATCCTCCAGCCCATCGCCGACTTCCATGACGACGTCTGCATCGTCGGCGGCCTCGACCACCACACCGGTTACGCTCTGGGCGATGGCGGCGGCGATCACGCCCGCGCGGGCGCCTGCTACCTGACCGGCGTGCATCCGAAGAAAACGTCGGGCGCCGATATCCACGCCGGCGTGTCCGTCGATCAGATTCTCGCTTCACAACTCGGTTCGAAGACAAAGTTCGCCTCGCTCGAACTGGGCTGCGACGATACCCGAACCGTCGGCGCATGCGACAGCGGTTACAGCTGCGCCTACCAGAACAGCGTTTCCTGGCGCACGCCCGAATCGCCGATGCCGCCCGAAACCAATCCCCGCACCGTTTTCGAGCGCATGTTCGGCGCCGACGACCTCAGCCTTCCCGCCGATGCCCGCGCCCGTCAGTCCGAGCGCCGCAAGAGCATCCTCGATTTCGTCACCGAAGACACGAAGAAGTTGTCGGGGGACCTGGGCGCGGCGGACCGGCACAAGATCGACGAATATCTGTATGCCGTGCGCGACATCGAGCGCCGCATCGAGAACGCGGGCAAGGAGCAGAAGCAATTCAATCCGTCGATCGAAAAGCCCACCGGCGTGCCGGTCCTCTTCGCCGATTACCTGAAGCTGATGTTCGATATTCAGGTTCTGGCCATGCAGGCCGATCTCACGCGCACCGCAACGTTCATGATCGGCCGCGAAGGCAGCCAGCGCACCTACGAAGAAATCGGCATCCCCGAGGCGCACCATCCGCTCACGCATCACCGCGGCAACAAGGAATTCATCGAGAAGGTGACGCAGATCAATACCTTCCATGCGCAGCAACTCGCCTACTTCCTCGGCAGGCTCAAGGCGACAAAGGAAGGCGATGGCACGCTGCTCGATCACTCCATGGTCGTGTATGGCAGCGGCATCGCCGATGGCAGTTCGCATTCGCACGAGAATCTGCCCATCCTGATTGCGGGCCGCGGTAACGGCGCGCTGCAATCGGGCCGCTATCTGCAATATCCGAAGGGAACGCCGACTACCAATCTCTGGCTGACCCTGCTCGATCGCATGGACGTGCATCCCGAAAGCATCGGCGACAGCACGGGGCGGCTCGAACACCTGACCAGTCTTTGATCGAAAAACGGGAGAAGCGAAGATGTTGAAACTTACCGCCGCGTTGCTGTGTGTCTCCGGAATTTGCCTTGCCGCCCAGGGGGAATCGATTCCGCTTTGGGCCAACGGAGCGCCTGGCTCCGAAGGTCTGACCGATAAGAAGGAGGTCATCACCGCGCCCTCAGGGCCGCACGATTCGGTCAAGGTCTCCAGCATTCACAACCCTTCGCTGCTGGTCTATTTGCCGCCAAAAGAGAAGGCCACGGGCGCGGCCATGATCATCGCGCCCGGCGGCGCACATCGTTTCCTTTCGATCGACACCGAGGGCACCAACGTCGCGGAGTGGCTCAACAGCATTGGTGTCGCGGCGTTCGTGCTGAAATACCGGCTCGCCCACGAAGAGGGTTCCACCTATAAGGTAGATGTCCACGCGCTGGCGGACGCGCAGCGTTCCATTCGCATGATTCGAACTCGCGCGAAGGAATGGAACGTGGACCCCGCGCGCATCGGCATCATGGGCTTCTCGGCCGGCGGCGAAGTAGCCGTGCTGGCCTCCACGAAGTACGACGCAGGTAAACCCGATGCGGCCGACCCCATCGAGCGCCAGGGATCGCGGCCCGATTTTCAAATCCTGATCTATCCCGGCATCCGCGCGGAAACGGTCGAGGTTACCAAAGACACGCCAACCACGTTCCTGCTCTGCGCCGATAACGATAAGGGCCCGTCGACCGCCATTCCCGCGGTCTACCTTGCATTGAAGAAGGCGGGCGTCCCGGCCGAACTTCACATCTATGCGAGCGGTGGACATGGCTTCGGCTATCAGCCAACGGACAACCGCCCGAACGTGATCTACGCGGGATGGGTCGCCCGCCTCCAGGAGTGGATGGCGGACGTGGGTATGTCGCCCGCCAAACCTGCCGCGAAGAAGTAGGTCGGCTTATTGTACGTCGGTCTTCGTGATCGCCTCGCCGGTTTTCACGTCGAGTTTCAGGCCCGTCAGGTCCACGCCCCGGGCGTGCTCCAGACGAAATCCCTTCTGAGCGGTGATCCGGGAGTTCTCAAAATGAATGTCCTGGATCGGGCTGTCGGCCAGCCCGTGGATGATGCCTACCGATTCGACATCGCCCGAGACGTTGATGATTCGAACGTTTTTCACCACAGGCAGGACCTTGGCGGGCGGCGCGATCGGGGGCACCATCCTCCATTCCAGATTGAACTCGAAGGCCTGCCGCGTCTCATGCAGCGTCATGTCCCTATAGGTGATGTTTTCGACAACCCCTCCCCGGCTGGGTTGCGTCTTGAAGCGAATCGGGGCCCAGTTGCCGGAATCCGAAAGACAGTTGCGAACCTCCACGTTGCGAATCCCGCCCGAAGTTTCGCTGCCCATCGCAACCCCGCCGTGCCCATAGGCAAAGTGCGAATTCTCGATCACGATATCCTCGGCGGGCCGGTTCACTCGCAGGCCATCGGCATCTTTACCGGATTTAATGGAGATGCAGTCGTCGTTAACGTCGATATAAACGTTGTTGACGCGCACGCGCTTCGAGGAATCGATATCGATGCCGTCCGAACTCGGAATGTTGTGCTCGGCCGTGATGCGCAGATTCTCCGCAACCACGTCTTCGCTGTAAAGGATGAACAGGCACCACACCGCCTGGTTATGCAGGTTCAGACCCGCGACATGAACGCGTTTCGAATTCTGAATGCCGATGAGGCGCGGACGCCCGCGGCGTTGCCCGGGAGGCGGCGCTGCCGGACGCGGCTGGGCGTTGGCGATAGCGCCGGAACTGCCGGCTGCGCCTCTGCCTCCGGGTCCGCGGCCCTGCCCGCTGTTTTGCAACCACTCCTCACCCGAGCCATCGATGGTGCCTTCTCCGGAAATTTCCAGGTCCGTCAGCCCTTCCGCATTGACGAACGAAGACGTCCAGGGTTCCTCCGTGCCTTCCCAACGCGTGTTGATGATGGGGTAATCGTCAATGTTGGTGGTGCCCTTGAGCACGCCGTCTTTCTCCACCATCAGGTTCACACCCTGCTTGAGAAAGATCGCGCCACTGAGAAACGTCCCCTTCGGCACCACAACCACGCCGCCGCCGGAACTCGCGCATTTGTCGATGGCCGATTGGATCGCTTTCGTATTCACGGTAGCGCCATCGGCAACCGCTCCGTAATCGGAAATCACGAAGCGTTTCGGCGCTTTGGCGCCCGTTTGCGCCGCTGCCGTGAGGGCCAGAGCAATGATGGAGAGGACGAAGGCGGAGCTTTTCATGATTTTCATTTCCCGGTGAACTCAGTAGCAATGGCAGTGAGCGCGTCCCAGCGATCGGTGCGGAACGGAGCTGCCGGCAACCCGGCGGCGTTATAAAGATTGCAGCCTTCGGGATAGTTGTCCCATGCGTAGCGCACTGCGACGGGAGCGCCGACTTCGGGGCTGCTGACGATTACCGTATCGCCCTCGATGCGAGCGGTCGCATCCACGAATTTTTGGTCCACTCCCGCAATCCGGAACCACTTCAGTGGCCCGTCTTTCGCAACAAGTCCCCCTCCCGGATGAGTAAAGGCAAGGCGAATCGAGGCTTTCTCGATCTTCATCGACTGATAAATGGGTCCGGAATACTCGATCGCCTTGCCGTAAGTATTGGCCATCGCGATGCGTGTGAGCCGGTCTCCCAGGGGCTCTTTGTTGTGCGGGTGAACGTCCTTCGGGTCGCCAATATCGATCGTGACGGCAACGGCGGTATTTGGCAGTGACGTGAGTTGGGCCTGCCCTTCCCGGATCATCGGATTGTTGCTGACGTTCTGAAGTGCGGGCAATTGCACCGCATAAAAGGGAAAATCGCCTTCGCCCCACAAAGAGCGCCAGTCTTTGACCAGAGTCTCCATCACGTGCGGATACAACAGCACGCCCGCCTTGTTCCCGACAATCGATTCGCCCTGATACCAGAGCGCGCCGCGAATCGCATAGGGAATCACTGGGTTGATCATGCCGTTGAAAAGCACCGTGGGCTGATGCTGATCCTGCACCGGATCGCGCAACAGAGTGGTCGGATTGCCGGGCCGCGCGTTGATCGTCTGCGGAGCTTCCGGAGCCGCGCTTGCCAATGCCCCCGGGTGGTCCCGATAGTAATTCACCAGCGCGTCGAATCGATCCAGCATCGGCCTGAGCTGGGGATCTTTCGCCAGCGCTTCGCGCCGGATCCAGGACTCCGCCGTGCTCGCGCCGAACGCCACGGTCACGAAGCCCACGGGGACTTTCAGCTCCCGCTGAAGGTCGCGCGAAAAGAGATAGCCGACTGCGGAAAATCCAGGGACGTTCTCGGGATTACAGATCAGCCATTCCCCCGCCACTTCCGTCTTCGGCTCGTAAGTCTTGGCGCCCTTCGCCGTGAACATACGGATCTGCGGATAATTCGCTTCGGAGATTTCCTTCTCTTCGTCAATCAGGCCAGCGAACGACGCAGCCTTCTTAGACACCGTGAACTGCATGTTGGACTGGCCCGAGCCCAGCCACACCTCACCCACCAGAACGTCTTTCGCTTCGACATGATTCTTGCCATCGACCGAAAGAACGAAAGGGCCGCCCGGCTTCAGGTTCGCGAGGCGCACCATCCATTTACCGTCGGCCGCGGCAGTAGCCGTCTGAGTTTGTCCCGCTATGGATACCGTTACCTTCTCGCCGGCGTCGGCAGTTCCCCACACAGGTACCGCCATGCCGCTTTGCAAAACGGCGTGATCGGTAAACAGCGGCGCGGGCCTCACATCCGCGAATGCGGCCACGCTGAAGACAACGACGAAGAAGCCTTTGCAAGGTAGCGTCATTTTAGTTTCCCCTCGGCGGCAACGCCGCGCCTCTGCCCGGACCCGCCGGCGTCTCCGGCAGATGAAACGCTTCGGGAGAATCCGGATGCGCCGGATCGAACGGCTGGTAGTCCGCCACAATATACCGGGCAAGATCCAGCTTATTGGCGCGAATCCCCTCTACGATGCACTTCGCCAGTTCGTAAGCGCCATAGCCGCTGTGATGAGTAGCGTCGGTGCCCCGCGAAAAAGCCAGCGGCGATTTCTCCGGTCCCAGGGCTTCGTAGAAATCGACGCTCATCTTCGTCAGATCGATCAGCGGTACGTTCTCTTCGCGCGCCGTCTGCCGCACCGACTCGGGAAAATCCCCCAGCGTGTTGCGAATCTTCGCCCCGTCGAAATTGCGTCGCTGCATCGGCGTCACCAGCACGGGGAAAGCCCCGCGCCTGCGCGCCTCCGCAATCAGCACTTTCAGATAGGCCTTGTGGGTGGTGAAAGGTTCCACATAGGTCTGGGGCCAGTTCTGCTTTTGATCGTTATGCCCGAACTGGATGAAGAGATAATCGCCCTTCTTCATCTGGCTGAGGATCTTATCGAGGCGCAGGCCGGTGATAAACGATTTCAAAGTCTCGCCCGATTCCGCATGATTCGCGATGGCCACGCCGGGGCCGAAAAACCGCGTCAGCATTTGACCCCAGCTGGTTGTTGGCTCGCGCGGCTGATCGGTGACCGTGGAATCGCCCGCTAGAAAAACGGTGGGGATCGCGTCATCCTTCACAATTTCCAGACCATCGAGACACGGACGAGTGTTGCCGAATTCCAGGGTCAGCTTCTCATCCCAGTGCAGCACGCCCTGCTCGCGATCGTTGAGACGAACCTGATCGCCTCCGGGCGCGTTGGCGGCCGGCGGAGGCACCTTGAAGTCGCGGATATTTACCACGAACGTAACGGTTTGACGCTCACCGGCCGCGGAAGCCGCGCGTTCGATCATCAGCCTGCGCGACTCGGCTTTCACCGTAGTGACACAGCCCGCGGCGGAATCGCCGAGGTGCGCGGTGACGCGGTAATTGCCTTCCGGCAGCGCTATTGAGAAGAAGAACGGCGTGGCGCCCGTCACGCCCCAATCGATCCGTGACGGCTTCGTGCCCAGATCGAAACCGTAGCCCGCTTCTTTCGAATACACCGCATCGGGCGCAATCTTCACGTGGCCGGCGACGGCGGGACCCGCTCCGAAATCGAACGAATACGAAGTCGCGGGCCCGGTGCCTGCCGCGACTGCGGCAATCGATCCGGCCATCGCGAGGACGCCGAGGTGTTTATGAATGCTCATGATTGCCTACTTTGCTCATGATTGCCTACTTTGATTGATACGACTTCGAAAACCCGTTGCGCAGGTTCGTCATCGTGAACTTCCCGCCCGAATCCACCGATACCATCAACAGATTGCCTTTGCAATCCGCAGTCGCTTCGAAGTTGGCGATCATATCTTCGGGCGCGTTGATCTCCTTCGGAGTGCCCAGGGCAAGATGCCCCTGCCAGATGTCCTGAACGTTGCCGACTTTGCGAAGCGTCTCGAAGACGCTCGCCGGGCCGCCTTTGCGCGGACCATCGTTCATCACGGCGACCGTCGGTTGAATCGCCGCCAGCAACTGCGGTGAGTTCGACCGATCGAGGCCGTGATGGCTCGTCTGGAACAGATCGATCTTACCGATCAGATTGTTGGGGCAAACCAGCTTCGGCTCGGAATTCCAGGTGAGGTCGCCGAGATCGAGGAAATCGAACTTGCCGAACTTGAGCACGAAGCCGACGCTCTGGTCGTTATCGGGATCCACATCGGGGTCGTGGGCTTTATACTCGGGGCAGGTCGGGTTCTTTTCGCCCGCGCCCGCCCGCGGCTTCGTGATGGCCTGATTGGCGGAGATCACGACTTCGATATCGACGCCCTTCAGCGGGATCTTGTCGCCGGCCTTGAGACTGCGGCGATGAGTTCCGGCAAGTTCCACATAGGCCTTGTATTGCGCGGCGACGTTGGGACGGGCGATCTCCACCGATTCGCCATGGTCCATGTACATGTCGATGGGGATCAATTTGGAAAGCGCCTGCATGGCGCCGATGTGATCGCCGTGGAAGTGCGTGGTGAGAAGGATATCGATCTTCTTCAGGCCGGCCTTTTGGGCGGCTGCGAAGATGCGTTTGGCGTCGCGATCGTCGGGCGTTTTGTTGGCGGTATCGACCAGCAGCGATTCGCCGGAAGGAGCGACGATCAGCGTAGCCGCGCCGCCTTCCGCATCGATCCAGTAGATTTCAAGGTTCTTCGATGCGGCGGCGGCGCACAGGGCGCAGAGCAGCATCAGCAAGAGGCATTTTTTCACAATCTTCTCTCCCCATCCGGATTCGGTTTTCACCGCGGGACGATGTGTGTTCGCGCCCCCCAGATATTAGATCATGACCGGGGGCAAGGAAGCTAAACTTTTGCATAGTGAGACGGAGGTTTTGAGCGCGGCCCCACGGTCGCGGTGGCGCCAGAGCGCGTGCCGCTGGACAAGTTGGTTTTGGCACGGACATGATATACTTCGGGCGTATAGGCAAGGGCCTTTGCGAACACGAGCGGGAGTAATTCAGTGGTAGAATGCCAGCTTCCCAAGCTGGACGTCGCGGGTTCGACCCCCGTCTCCCGCTCCAACTTTTCATA
>Ga0302319_10006388_pt1 | contig 23412 bp, 20 predicted proteins | sample Bog_T0_2_FD_203319 | JGI IMG/M metagenome (GOLD analysis project Ga0302319, IMG submission 203319) | Peat permafrost microbial communities from Stordalen Mire near Abisko, Sweden - Bog_T0_2 | ecosystem: Environmental > Terrestrial > Soil > Wetlands > Peat | place: Sweden: Abisko, Stordalen Mire...
TCCTTCGGCAAATTCTCGGCGGCCGATTGACCAAGTTCGACAGCTTTGTAGCGCGCACTTGGGTCGAACTGGGATTCATGACCGCTTTCGGCTCGATCCTGCCGCCGCTGTTGATATTGTTTGGCCCCCCGGCGCCGATCGCCTGGCGGATTTCAAGCGGCGTCATGGCGGCCTTGCTCGGGATCTGGGCGCTGACGTTTCCGCGTCGTCGGAAGGTGGTAAACCCGGAGCGCTTTCCAGCGCAGGTGGTGACATTCCTTGTGGCGATGGATATCGCTGCGCTGGTTTTGGCGGCCAACGCATTTATTGTTCCTGGCGAGCTATTGGCGGGCGTTTATGCCGCGGCGGTGACCGCGATACTGCTCGGCGCCGAGTTTTTGTTCCTGTTCACGTATATGCATTGGTATGAGGCGACGATCAGCAACGAATAGCCGAAATCGTGAGCTGGAAACGGCGGCCCACAGAACTCGCCTCCGCCGCCGGCCGCGACGGCGGCTTGCCGGGCGTCGCCGGCAGTAAGGCCCGGTGGCTCGGTCCGACCCACCGCCGTCGTCACCGGCATTGCGATTCTGATCCTGGCGAGCGGCGACGGCGCCGTCATACGATTTGCGCTTCATCGCGCCCGTCGTCATTTCGGCGGCATACGACAACGCCATCGCCCCGAGCCATCGCCCGTCGCCCCGTTGGCGCAGGCTGCGCGCCAAGCGCCGCAGCCCACCTGCTCGAGATCTCGAGGCCAACGGGGCTTTTGCGGACGAGCCCTATTCGACGGTGAGCTTAACGTCGATATTGTTGCGGGTCGCGTTCGAATAGGGGCACACCTGATGGGCCTTGGCGACCAGCGCCTCGGCCTCGCTGCGTGGAACGCCCGGTACGGCGATCGACAGCGCGATGGTCAAGCCGAAGCCGCCTTCCTCCCTCGGTCCTATGCCGACTGTGGCAGTCACCGTCGCGTCGCCGGGCACCTTCGGGCCGCCATGCGAGGCGACGAATTTCATGGCGCCGAGGAAGCAGGCGGCATAGCCGGCGGCAAACAGCTTTTCGGGATTGGCGCCGTCGCCGCCGGGGCCGCCCAGTTCCTTCGGCGTCGTCAGGCTCACGGCAAAAGTGCCGTCCAGGGTGGCGGAGCGGCCGTCGCGGCCGCCTGTGGCGCGGGCGGCGGTCTGGTAGAGAACGTTTACGGACATGGGGACACCCTATCAGTGGTGATTGATGGGAGGGTTACTGCGCGGACGCCCTGGCCGCCCGTTCGATAAAATGCGCCACTTCATCCGGCTTGGAAAGATAGACCGCGTGGCTCCCGGGAACTTCGATCGTTTCGCTGCCGGCCCGCTTGGCCATGCTGCGCTCGAGATCGGGATTGATGTTGCGGTCGAGGCTGGCGATCAGCGCCCAGCTCTTCTTGAGACGCCAGGCGGCCGTCGTCACCGGCGCGCCGCCGGCGGCCAGGGCCAACATCCCCTGCGATCTGGCCAGGAATTTCGCCTGGGATTCGTCGACATCGGCGGCGAAATCGGCATGGAAGCGCTCGGGGTCAATGTACAGGAACCCGTCCTTGGTGGCGCGGGCGTCGGTGTTGGCGGCGGGAGCCGTCGAGAGCAGACTCAAGGCGCTCTCGCCCTGGTCGGGGATGAAGGCGGCGATGTAGCAGAGGCCGACGACGTTGGGCGCATTGCCCGCTTCGGTAATCACTACCCCGCCATAACTGTGGCCGACCAGAACAGTGGGGCCCTGCTGCAGATCCAGCACCCGTTTGGTCGCCGCGACGTCGTCGGCGAGTGACGTCAGCGGCTCCTGCACCACGCTGACCGCATAGCCGTCCTTAGTGAGAATGTCGGCGACGCCCCGCCATCCCGAACCGTCGGCGAAGGCCCCGTGGACGAGGACGATGTTCTTGACTGGCTCGGCCTGCGCCGGGGCGACGGCGGACGACTGAAGTACGACCGCTGCGACCGCTGCGGCAATGGGCTTTTTCGACATCGGACTCTCCTTCACTATCAATCCGGTTCAACCGGTGGGTTGAATAAAGCGCCGGCTTGACAAATTGTCAACCGTTGGGTGGAATATCGTAGCAATCGAGAATCGAGCGGGCAGGCAGGCAGACAGATCGCGATGGCTGAGATCGAAGCCCGGAAGGCGGCGGCTTTGCGTACCGCGCGCCTTGATGCAGTATTCTCCGCCCTTGCCGATCCGACGCGGCGGGCGATTATCGAACGGCTCTCGCGCGGCGAGGCGCGTGTGACCGAGGTCGCCGAGCCCTTCGCTATGTCTTTGAACGCGGTGTCGAAACACATCCACGTGCTGGAAGCGAGCGGCCTGCTCGATCGGCGCCGGAAGGGGCGCGACCACATTCTCTCGGTCAACACCCGTTCGCTCGACGAGGTCGATGGTTGGATCGCGCGCACGCGCGCCTATTGGGAGGAGCGGCTGGACGCCATGGAGCGCCTGCTGCACGAACTCGATACGGAGCGCAATTTGGGGCCAAAGGATCGCAAGCATGGCTGGTGAGTCGACGGGCCCGATCGTGCAGGTGCGTCGGCGCGTGAGGGCCGGGGCGGAGCAGGTCTTCGACCTGTGGACCAAACCCGATTTGATGGTTCGGTGGATGAGCCCCTTTCCCGGCGTGGTCGATTGCAAGGCGAGTTGTGACCTCCGTCCCGGCGGAGCCTTCAGCCTCGTCATGATATCGGGGGAATTGAGCCGCGAAGTATCCGGCCTCTACGTGCTCGTCGACCGGCCGCGCAAGCTCGTGTTCACGTGGGTTGGTCCGCTGACGAACAATGTGAATACGTTGGTGACGGTCGAACTCAACCCGCGCGGCGATGAAACCGACCTCGTGCTGACCCACGAGCGTCTACCGACGTCGGCAATTTGTGAAGGTCATACGAGGGGCTGGGGAAATATCTTGGACCATCTGGCGGACGCGGTTTCAAAAGACTTTTCAGTGTAGGGTGGGTTCCGGGTTCCATTGCGGCGGGAGGGATGCGCTGGGCCTTGGCCGCCAGGTTAAGACCCACGCCCGAAGGACGCAGCGCTTCGGCCGCGAGGCAGATCTGCTCCCCCGGATCGACGACGAAGAATTGGAGCCCATCGCGTCCTCGCGCAAACTATGGCAGGCTCGGCGTCGCCGCCCGCTGAGCCGCCATGTCGATAAGCCTCTTGCTCTCCTGGGTTTCCGACGAGTTTTTCTATTGCCGCGCCGTGCTGAGCGGAGCGAGAAAATATTGAAGTGTATAATACTATCAATATATTATATGATTTTCGACTAGCCGATTCGCATACCGCGGATGCGCACGAACTCCCTTCTCCAGCAAGGGGAGAAGGCGCAAATCACGCAACTCGGCTACAGGCGCGCGGATTCCGGAAATTGGCGCCAATCGCCTTGAATTTCCTGATTCACGACTCCAAAAATGGTGCCCCGGCAAACTCACTCCTCATCCATCTCGAACGGCGCCTTGTCGACCCCGTTGCCGACCAGGATCTCCCGCTTGCCCGAATGGTTGGGCGCCGAAATCACGCCCTCCTTTTCCATCTTCTCGATCAGCGACGCCGCCTTGTTGTAGCCCACAGACAATCGGCGCTGGATGTAGCTCGTCGACACCCGGCGTTCACGCAGCACGATGTTGACGGCGCGGTCGTAATAGTCGCCGGATTCTTCGGCGTCCATCGAGCCGGGGGAATTCGCGGGCGCGGAATCCTCGTCGTCGCCGCCTTCCTCCTGCTCCTCGGTGATCGCGTGCAGATAGTCGGGCTGCCCCTGCGTCTTCAGATGGGCGACGATCTTTTCGACTTCGGCGTCGGACACGAACGGCCCGTGGACGCGGGCGATGCGGCCCCCTCCCGCCATATAGAGCATGTCGCCCTGTCCCAGCAGTTGCTCGGCGCCCTGTTCGCCCAGGATCGTGCGGCTGTCGATCTTGCTCGTCACCTGGAACGAGATGCGGGTCGGGAAGTTCGCCTTGATGGTGCCGGTGATGACGTCGACCGAGGGACGCTGGGTCGCCATGATGATATGGATGCCGGCGGCGCGCGCCATCTGGGCGAGACGCTGGATCGCGCCTTCGATGTCCTTGCCGGCGACCATCATCAGATCGGCCATTTCGTCGACGATGACGACGATGTAAGGCAGCTCGGAGAGCTCCATCTCCTCCTGCTCGTAGATCGGTTCGCCCGTCTCCTTATCAAAACCGGTCTGCACGGCGCGGGTGATGATCTCGCCCTTCGCGGCGGCTTCGGCGACGCGGGTGTTGAAACCGTCGATGTTGCGCACGCCGACCTTGCTCATCTTCTTGTAGCGGTCTTCCATCTCGCGCACCGCCCATTTGAGCGCGACGACGGCCTTCTTCGGGTCGGTGACGACGGGGGTCAGCAGATGCGGAATGCCGTCGTAGACTGAGAGTTCCAGCATCTTCGGGTCGACCATGATGAGCCGGCATTTCTCCGGCTTCAGCCGATACAGCAGGCTCACGACCATGGTGTTGATGGCGACCGACTTGCCCGAGCCGGTGGTGCCGGCGACCAGCAGATGCGGCATTTTGGCGAGATCGACGATGACCGGCTCGCCGCCGATCGTCTTGCCCAGCGCGATGGGCAGCTTATGTTTGGAGGCCTCGAAATCGTGGCAGGCGAGCAGCTCGCGCAGGAACACCGTCTCACGGCGCTGGTTGGGCAGTTCGACGCCGATGGCGTTGCGGCCTTGAACCACGGCGACGCGGGCGGAGATCGCCGACATCGAGCGCGCGATGTCGTCGGCCAGCCCAATGACGCGCGACGATTTGACGCCCGGCGCCGGCTCCAACTCATAGAGCGTGACCACGGGGCCCGGGCGCACGTTGACGATCTCGCCCTTGACGCCGAAATCGTCGAGCACGCCTTCCAGCAGCCGCGCGTTCTGCTCCAGCGCGTCTTCGGACATTTTTGACGCCGCCTGCTTCTTCGGCTCGGTGAGCATGGCGAGCTGCGGGAATTCGTATTCGCCGCGCTTGACAGGGCTCGGCCGCGCTTCCTGGGCGGCGCGCGTTCCCGTCTTCAGCGGACCGGCGGGGGGAACCACGCGCGAGGCCACGGGCGGCGCGCCCGGCGTCGCGGCGGCGACTTTGGGGCGCGGCGGCGGCGACGGGACGGGGGCGGCGAGATTGGGCTCGAAGTCGTCGATGGGCGCGGTGAATGGCGGGCTGGCGCGGTCCATCCAGGGCGCGCGCTCGGTGGCGGCGGGGCGCTTGGGCGCTCGCGGCGAAACGGCGAACAGACGCTTGAGCGCGCTTTTCACCGCGAGCGCGGTATGGATGAGCGCGCCCAGAGATACCAGACCGAACCCGGGCTCGCCGGCCTCGTCGTCCTCTTCCGAGTCGTCGATTTCAGGTCGGCGCCGCGCGGCGGGGCTCGGGACGGCCGCGGGATCTTCGACGCCGTCGCGTTGGCCGACGGCCGCGGACATGCTGATGATCGCGATGGCCGCCAGCGCAAGGCCGAAGGCCATCAATTCGAGTTTCGAACCGCCCGCCAGCTTATGCGGCGCCCATAGCACGACGTCGCCGATGACGCCGCCCAGGCCCGTGGGCAGCGGCCAGCCGCCGGGCGCCGGCGCCAGGGAAGCCACCCCGGAGGCGGCGGCGAGCGCGACGAGGCCGAGGCCGAGCCGCATCCGCAACTTGTCGAGACGGCGCTGGCTGATGAGCCGCCAGCCCCAGAAGGCGGGGGCGGCGAGCAGCAGCGTGCAGGCGAGGCCGAAGAACTGCATCGCGACGTCGGCCACGATCGCGCCCGGCTTGCCCAACCAGTTGCGAATCGGAGCCGAGGTCGCATGGTTTAGACTGGGGTCGGCGGCCGACCAGCTCAGCAGCGCCAGTGCGCCAGCGATCACCAGGACGACCAGCAGGCCGCCCAGCGCTTCGGCTGCGCGACGCTTGGGGATTTCCCGCAAGCCGTCCGGGAGATAGTCGATAAACGTGAAGGTCGTGGTACGCATTACCCTACGCTCGGCCCCCGCGGTTTTCGGCCGCGTCCAGCCTTCAGCGTAGAGACGGCGAGTTAATGGCGGCCTAACCTTAACGAAGTTTGGCGGCTCCGTTTGGGGACATCCCGATTTCCGTCGAAGGTTGGACGGCGGACGCGCCGTTGCGCTTGCATCGCGCGCGAGGTTGAGGCAGAAGAGGCGCCGTTAGGAGTGTAGCTCAATTGGTAGAGCACCGGTCTCCAAAACCGGGGGTTGCAGGTTCGAGTCCTGCCACTCCTGCCAGGGAAGCCGTGACGATCCCTCTTGAAGCCTGAATCATTCCTGCAGCTTCAGCCCCAGCATGAACACGTCCGCGATATAGCTCTGGCCCGTCTGGTTCGACGCCACGTCCTGTCGCGAGGCGCTGGCCTTGATCACTACATTGCGGTTGACGTGGAATTCGGCGCGCGCGGTGGCTGCAGCCGTGGTGGTGTGGACGGGCGCGCCGACGTCGTCGTCGATGGCGTAGCTTCCGGTGAGGCCCAGCGTCACCACACGGGTCAGCGAATGGGCGAGGTCGATCGTATAGGTATGGTTGATATCGGCCGAGGCGCCGGCGAGGATCGAATCGTTGAGGGCCGTCTGCGCTTTCGCCGTCACCGTCGTCAGAACGGTCGGCGTCCAGGTGAGCGAGGCGTCGGTGAGCCAGGTCGAGGCGCGCGGCAGGCGCGGGTCGTGATAGACGCGGTCGCCGTAGCCCAGGCTCGCTTCGCCGATCAGCAGCTTCGAGAAATTGAGGGTCAAGCCGCCGCGGGCGGCATAGCCCGCCGAATTGCGTTGATAGCCGAGCGCGTCCATGCCGGTGTCGTAGAGCCGTTGGTCGTAGGCGGCTTCGACGAACGGCGTCACCGCCTCGCTGAGCCGGTAGCTCACGCGGAATTTTCCGCCCCAGTCGTCGTAGTCGTCGGCCGACAGGCCGGGGAGCGCGGCGCCGAACAGCGCGACGTTCTCGTATTGCTGGCGATCGAAACTGCCGTGCAGCCCGAGTGTGAGATCGCCGAATTTGACGTTGGCGCCGGCCGTGCCGCCATAGGTCGAGGTCATGACATCGGGGTTTGTCGCCCCCGATGAAGTGAGGCCGAAGGCCGACAGCGACTGCGGCGTGATGCTGAAACGTCCTTCGGCGTCGAAAGACAGGTCGTGCGTGGCGTCGGCGCGCGCGTCGGCGACACCCGAACCATAGACGGCGTTCGCCTGCGGCTGCTGGAAATAGTCGGTGAAGCCGCCTTTCAACTGGCCGTGGAAGTCGTTGCGGCTCCAGTCGGATTGCCAACTCGCGCCCGCTTCGGTCGTCTCGAAGCCCGAGCCCGGGCCGCCCGAACTGGCGGCGAGCGGGTTGCTCGCATAACCGACATCCTGCTCGACATAGGGTTTGACGACGACGTCGCCGAGCCTGAGCCCGAGCGGCTGGTAGGGATCGTCCTCGCGCTTGATCTTTCGCAGCGGCGATGGCTTGGCCGACTGGGCGACGGTGGGCGAGGGCGGTTGATAGCTGGTCGGCTGGCCGTCGGCGCCCACATGCGGATCGGCCGCGCCGCCGCGCAGGCCGAGCCGCTGCGCGCCGGGATAGGGTTTCAGCGCCGGCAGGTCGCGGGACCGTAACCGAGGAAGCGGCTTCTTGACCGGCTTGGCCTTGGGTTGGGTGACGTCGGCGGGCCTGGAGACGTCGGGAAGATCGGGCAGGGCGCCCGGATCGGTTGCCGGCGCGGCGTTGGCGCCCAGGGTCTGCTGCTGCGGCAACAGGGGCGCCGCCGAGTCTGTCGGCGCGTCCTGCGCGCGCGTCAGGCTCGCGAAGCCCGTCAGCGCGACGGTCGCGAGCGCGAGGCGCAAGACGCTGTCTCTGCGGCGGCGAACCGAAAGCACGAACCGGGGTCTCCTCGAGCGGGCGACGAGGAACGACCTGTTCCCCGCCTTACCCCAAAGTAAACGTTCGTGGTTAATGGGCGCTTAAGTCGCCGGGAAACGCCGGGGATGCATGCGGCCTTCCCCGGTGCTAGAAGCCGCGCTATGACGACTGAGACAAAATCCGCCGCGGTGGCCTCCGCGCTGCGCACGCTGGAACTCGAACGCAAGGGACTGACGGCCCTCGAGGAGGCGCTGACCGACGGTCTGGGCGAGGCTTTTTCGCGTGCCGTCGAGACCATCCATCGCTCGACCGGGCGGGTCATCGTCACCGGCATGGGCAAATCCGGCCATATCGGCCGCAAGCTCGCCGCGACCTTGGCCTCGACCGGGCAGCCCGCGTTTTTCGTCCATCCCGCCGAGGCGAGCCACGGCGACCTCGGCATGTTGCAGAACGGCGACGTCGTGCTGGCGCTCTCGTGGTCGGGCGAGACTGCGGAGCTGGCGGCGATCGTCACTTTCGCCAAGCGCTTCACAATTCCCCTCGTCGCCATGACTTCGCGCGCCGACAGCGCGCTCGGCCGCGAGGCCGATGTGACGCTGGCGCTGCCCCTCGCCCAGGAGGCCTGCCCGAACGGGGTGGCGCCGACGACGTCGACGACGATGCAGCTCGCGCTCGGCGACGCGCTCGCCATCGCCTTGCTGGAAGCCAAGGGCTTTTCAACCCGCGACTTCGGCCTGCTGCACCCGGGCGGCAAACTGGGCGCCAAGCTCGCCTATGTGCGCGAGATCATGCATGTCGGCGACCGCGTGCCACGCGTCCACTTGGGCGCGCGGATGGCCGACGCCATTGTCGAGATCAGTTCCAAAGGGTTCGGCTGCGTCGGCGTGTTCGACGATTCGAGCGCGCTGGTCGGCATCATCACCGACGGCGACCTGCGCCGGCATTTCGCCGCGACGCCGGCCGTCGATACGCCGGTGGAAAACGTCATGACCCGCTCGCCGCGCACGATTCCCCCTGACGCGCTGGTCGCCGAGGCGCTGGAACTCATCAGCCGCAAAATTTCGGCCTTGCTGGTGGTCGAAGGCCGGGAAGTGGTGGGAATCGTCCATTTCCACGACTTGTTACGCCTCGGCGCCGTCTGACCCGCCTTGCTTTGGCGCGCAGCCTGTGGCAATAGCCCGCCCACGACACGGGCGAAGCGCCTGTGATTGGTATCGCTGCCGTAGCTCAGTGGTAGAGCACTCCCTTGGTAAGGGAGAGGTCGAGAGTTCAATCCTCTCTGGCAGCACCATTCTTCCCTGCTACTGCTCCGCACATCGGTCGCGTCACGCGCTGGCGCCGAAGGTTCGATTTCAACGCGTTGGGTGCCGTGCGGTGGCCGGGCGCGGGTCGACGAAACGCGCTTCCGCTCGGCCGGCGCTATGCCCGGCGCGAGGCGTTGGGCGGGATTTGGTCTGGGCGGATGCGCGCGTAGAGTTAGGAAATTGCCCCCCGTAACGTCCCTGAATGCCCTCTGAGCCCTAAAGGTCGCCGGGTCGCACGTTCGCGTTCGACCCGGCTCGGATATCCTCGACCTATCGCTAGTCGACTGATCGCTGGAATGCGTCCCTGACGTATAAGCTCAGCGCTGTCGTCGGCTCCTACCACGAGCTCGGGGCCGACCGTCAGCAGAGGCATTTGTCGCAGCATTCCTCGCACGCAACCGGCGAGTCGCAATCCGGAGTCCGTTCATGACTGACAATGCGGCAGCATTTATCGGCAATATTCCCGAGAACTACGATATAGGCCTCGGGCCGGTGATTTTCATTGATTACGCCGTGGAGATTGCCAAGCGCGCGGCTGCCCTGCGCCCGTCTCGCATTCTAGAAACGGCGGCGGGGACCGGCATCGTCACCCGAGAGCTTCGCAATCGGATGCCCCCGGAAGCCCTGCTGACCGCGACCGATCTAAATTCGCCGATGCTCGCGATCGCGCGCGCAAAATTCAAGGCGGAGGAGCGCGTCGAATTCAAGACCGCCGACGCTCTGGCGCTCCCTTTCACAAACGGCGAGTTCGACGTCGTCGTCTGCCAGTTCGGCGTGATGTTCTTTCCCGACAAAGACCAGAGCTATCGCGAAGTCATGCGCGTGCTGGCGCCCGGCGGAACCTATATGTTCAGTGTTTGGGATGCCCATCGTTACAACCCGTTCGCCCGTATCGCTCATGAAATGCTGGGACGTTTCTTTCCCGCCGATCCGCCCCAATTCATGCGCGTGCCATTCTCTTATGCTTTTGAGCCGATCAAGGAGTCCTTGATTGCGGCGGGCTTCAGGGACATCGACGCGTCGGTGGCGCAGATTGAAAAGACGATCGCGAGCGCCGAGGCCTTCGCGCGCGGCCAAGTTTACGGCAGCCCGATCATCGATCAGATCCGAACGCGCGGCGGCGTCGATCCCGAGGATTTTGTGGAAGCGCTGAAGCTGGATCTTATTCGCGAGTTTGGCGCTGATCCGGGACGGATGCCGCTGCAGGCGATGTTTTTCTCGGCGAAAAAACCGTATTCGACTTGAAATCCCGGAGGCTTGACGCACGACAGGAAATAGCCTGAGTCGAACCAGAACCATCGATCCGGCCGCTCCCCTGACGTCCGCTGCGGAGGTTCGGCGACCGTCGGCTGAATGGTTAAGTTGGGCGCAAAGCAGTCGTCTACTTCAAGCGCGTCAAACAGGTTTACGGTGACGCTGCATTTAATCGCGCTGACCCGCGTTTGCGCCGTTTTCTGCGAGCAATAGTTGCGCTGTCCTCGACACACCCGACCGAGTTTGCAGACCGGCGCCAAGCTTCGTGGTAATTGAAGCCGTCTGTTTGGCGGTGCAGCGCTCCTCGCCGCTCACAGTCGGCTCAGCAGTTCCCGCTTCTTCGTCGCGAATTCTTCCTCGCTCAGAATGCCCTTCCCCCTGAGATCGGCGAGGCGCTCGATGGCGGTAAAAATGGCGTCGCCACTGAGCGCCGCGCTGGGCAGGGCGACGTTGGGGGTCGGCGCGGCGGCCGTCGCAGGAGGCGCCACGGGCGCGGCCGCCGCCGTCGGAGGCGCCTCGGGCGGGGCGGGCGTTGGAGCGATCACGGGCTTCGCCGCGGCCGGCGTGGGCTCGGGATGCGGCGAGACCAGCCCCAACTCGGCCACGCGCACCAGCCCGAACTGGCTGGTGAAGGACAGCGTCTGGTCGCCGCTCTGCGACTGGGAAAATCCGGAGATTCGGTGTTCGCCGGTATCGTAAACGCGAACCTGCCCGCCCTGCTGGATTGCCAGCCGGCGCGGGGCGGGGAAGTAGGCGTAGCGCAGGTCGTTCTGCGCGCCGACGGAGGCCGGAGCGCCCAGTTCCGCCGGCCACCAGGACGCGCCCGATCCGGCGACGAACAGGCTCACGCCGCCGCCGCTCTGGCTCTGCGATTGAAACGCCCCGACGGGCTGCGCGCGCAGCAGGCCCGCGAGCTCGTTGCACAGTCCGTCGACGCGGTATTTGAGCCCCTGATTGAACATGTCGCCGATCATGATCATGCCGCCCTGCGACCATTGGCCCATGCCGCCGAGGTCGGGATGATTGAACTGCGCTTGCGCGCCGTTTCCCGCACTTAGCGCGCCGAGCAGCGTCAGCGCCGCCTCGGAGCTGACGCCGTGTCGCGTGGCGATCTCGTTGACCAGGCGAAGGCCGTCGGGCGTGAGAGTGTTCATGGGCAAAGGCCTTCCTGACGCCGAGCAAAGGACGGGGCGACGCCACGGGGGCGACTTAGGCCAAATCTATATACGCAAGGCCTCGCGATAGACAGGCCAACCGGTAGGCGCCGCTCACAGCACGAAGTCGTCGACCTCGCCGATGAAGAAGTCGGGGTTCATGGTGTGGACTTCGTCGAGCACGCCTTTCAGGCTGTGGAAATGCGACTGCATGGCGGCGGCGGCGCGGTCGGGGGCGCCCGAGGCGATCGCCTCGACCAAGGCCTCATGCTCGTGGATGACGCGGCGCAGCCAGTCGAAATTCGGCAGCGTCAGCCTGCGCAGGCGATCGAGCTGAATCTTGATCTGCTGCACCATCGCCCAGACGCCCGGATGTCCCGCGGCCTCGGCGATGGCGAAATGCAGCGCCTCGTCGTTGTCGTGGAATCCGCCGGCGTCGTGGGCGTCGACGCATTCGTGCTGACGCTGGACGATGGCGCGCATGGCGGTAATGTCGCTCGGACGGGCGCGCAGCGCGGCCTTGCCGATCAGCATCGTCTCCAACGCCTCGCGGGCGCACAACGAGTCGGCGAGGGTCACGATGGGGATGCGCGCGACCGAGGTGCCCGATTTCGCGGTGATATCGACGAGCCGCTCCTCGGAGAGGCGCAGCAGCGCCTCGCGCACCGGGGTCCGGCTCACGCCATGGGCGGCGGCGATGTCCTTCTCGGAGATGGTTACGCCGGGCGGCCGCACGAGCGACAGGATTTCCTGGCGGAGTTTGCGATGCACGACCTCGGCCGCGCTTTCCGCCGCGCGGCGGGGCTCGATGCGACCGGCCGCCAGACTGCGGCCCTTGATGTCTCGAACGATCTCCATTCCGACGACCCGAGCGACTCCTGAGATGATTATGCTCCGCGACTGCGACACCGGCGAGAATTTCTCACCCGGCGTCGGAATTCAAGCCCTCTGGCGCCGCTTCACAGCGTTACGCCGGTCTTGAAGATGGCGATTTCACCGATTTCGTTCACCTCGTTGCGGGCCGGCCGGCCGCTGGCGACGGCGAGAACCGACTCGATGAAAGCGTCGCTGAGGTCGGCGACCGACGCGGCGCCGGTCGCGATCGGGCCGGCGTCGAAGTCGATCCAGTGCGGCTTCTTCTGCGCGAGCGGCGAATTGGTGGCGATCTTCATCGTCGGGATGACGCCGCCGAGTGGCGTGCCACGGCCGGTGGTGAAGAGAACGAGGTGGCAGCCGGCGGCGCCCAGCGCCGTCACCGCGACGCCGTCGTTGCCGGGCGCCGAAAGCAGGGACAGGCCGTCGACGCGGATGCGCTCGCGGTAGCCGAGCACGTCGCGCACCGCCGAGCGTCCCGCCTTTTGCGTGCAGCCGAGCGACTTCTCCTCGAGCGTGGTGATGCCGCCGGCCTTGTTGCCGGGAGAGGGGTTCTCGTAGATCGGTTGGTTGTTGGCGAGGTAATAGGCCTTGAAGTCGTTGACCAGGGCGACGGTCTTGTCGAACACTTCGCGGCTTTCGGCGCGTTCCATGAGCAGCGTCTCGGCGCCGAACATTTCCGGGACTTCCGTCAGCACTGTCGCGCCGCCGACGCCGCACAGCCAATCGGAAAAGGCTCCCAGCAGCGGATTGGCGGTGATCCCCGACAGCCCGTCGGAGCCGCCGCATTTGAGGCCGACGCGCAGCCGCGCGGCGCTCACTTCCACGCGTCGGTCGGCGCGCATTCGCTCGGCGAGCGCGCGGGCGATGACAAAGCCCTCCTCCTCTTCGTCCCCCGCGTCCTGGGCGACGAGGAAACGCACTCGCGCGGGATCGGCGGGCGCCAAGCCCGCCTCGAACGCGGCGCGGGTGTTGTTCTCGCAGCCGAGGCCGAGAATCAGCACGCCGCCGGCGTTGGGATGCAGAGCGTAGTTTTGCAGGATCGCGCGGGTGTCGGCGAGATCGCCGCCGAGTTGCGAACAGCCATAGGGGTGGGAGAGAATTTGCGCGCGCGAGCCCTCGGGCAGGACTCCCGCGGCCTCGATCCGCTTGGCGATGTTGCGAGCGAGACCGTTGACGCAGCCGACGAGCGGGATGATCCACAGATCGTTGCGCACGCCGATGTCGCCGCTCGCCCGCTCGAAGGCCTGGATAGTTGGCGCTGCCGAGGTTGGTGCGGGCGCGGCGAGGCCGCCCGAAAAGGTATAGTCGAGAACCTCGCCCAAGCCCGTTTTCAGGTTGTGGGTGTGGACATGGGCGCCACGACGAACAGCTTGCGTGGCGACGCCGATCGGCGCGCCGTATTTGAAGACTTTTTCGCCCGCTGCGATGTCGCGTAGCGCGAATTTGTGGCCGCGGGGGATATCGTCGACGAGCGCGACGCCGAGGGCCGGAAGGTCGGCGCCCGCCGACAGCGGTTCGAGCGCTACGGCGACAGTATCGAGATCGTGGATCTTGAGGGAGAGGGGCATTTGGCCTCCTGGGCAGGTTGTCGTGGCGCCGCCCACGAGAGATAGCAAGTTCAGGCGAGTCGTTGGGCTGGAGAGGAGCGGCGGTGTCCCGGCCGCCCCTCCAAAGCCTCATTCGGCCGGCGCGAGGGCGGCGAGCGTCGGTTCGTGAGAGCGCCCGATGAACAGCCACAACAGCGCCGCGGCGGTGAGGTCGAACAGGAACAGCATGGCGAACAGCGGCTCGTAACCGATGGTGTTGGCGAGTTGGCCGACGACCAGTGTGAACATCGCGCCGCCGAGATAGCCGAACATGCCGGCGACGCCGGTGGCGGTCGCCACTTCCGGCTTCTCGAACACGTCGCCGACCACAGCATACATCATCGACGACAGCATCTGGTGCGCGAAGCCGCCGAGCGAGAAGCAGAGGATCGCGACGATCGGGTTGGCGACGAAGCTGATGAGCGCCGGGCCGACCATGCAGAACGCGCCGATCGTTATGACGGTGAGCCGCGACGGGACGAGCGCCATGCCTAAGCGCTTATTCAGAAACGGCGCGAGATAGCCGCCGAACAGGCAGCCGAGATCGGAGGCGAGGAACGGCAGCCAGGCGAACAGCGCGAACTGCTTGATGTCCATGCCGCGTACGCTGACCATGTACAGCGGAATCCAGAAGGCGAAGGTCTGCCAGGCCGGCTCGGTGAGGAAGCGGGCGAGGATGATCCCGATGAACTTCTTCTGCTTGAAGATCTTGCCGAGTGCGGGCTTCTGCCCGACGGCGGTGGTCTCGCCGGCGGTGATGACCGTGTATTCTTCCGGCGACAGCCGCGGATGGTTGGCGGGATCGCGATAGAGCGCGTACCAGACGCCCGAGAATACGACGGCGATCAGGCCGGTGATGATGAAAGCCGGCTGCCAGCCGTAGGCGGTGGCGAGCCAGATCACGACCGGCGGCGTCAGCGCGGCGCCGATCGACGAGCCCGAGTTGAACCAGCCGGTGGCGATCGAGCGCTCGGCCGGCGGGAACCACAGAATCGAAGTCTTTGTGCCTGTCGGCATGGCGACCGCCTCGGACAGGCCGAGAAGGCCGCGGAAGCCCGCCATGGACACCCAACCGGTCGAGAAGGCGTGCAAGGCCGCGGCCGTGCCCCAGATGAGAGCGGCGACCGCGTAGCCGATGCGCGGACCGATCAGGTCGGTCAGATAGCCGGCGACCGGCTGCGAGAACGAATAGACGATCTGGAACGACGAGACGACGTAGGAATATTGCTCCGTCGTGAAATTCAGCTCTTTCTTGAGGATCGGGGCGAGAACGCCCAGCACGTTGCGGTCGATGTAGATGATGATCGTTCCGACCAGCATCAACGCCAGCATTTTCCATCTCAGTCTCAATACGTAGTGCATGACTTCCCCCTGACGGGTTTGCAACGGGCCGATCGGATGACCGACGCTGTCCTTTCCGTGGGGCCTCGGGCTTTGCCTTCCATCCCTTCGACAGACGTCGTTCGACGCGTCGCGACCACGGATCGAGCGTTTCCTCATGACCCTCGCCGTCGCTAGCGTTCGGATCCTTCGTCGTTCACAGGCGGCCCTTTCGGCTTTTCCACTTGACAAACGAACTTATATACAAGATATATAACGTGTCAAGTCGGATCGCATTCGCTCCGAACGCGCTACAAGAAGCTCCCCGAGAGGAGGAACCGATGACCCCTGAGACCACGCGTTTCGCGCCGACGGCGAAGAAACCCTTCGCCCTGCATCCCGACCGTCTCTTCCCCGCCGATCCCGAGACCCGCGTGATCGCCCGTCGCCTCTATGCGACGGTCGCCGGCTTGCCGATCGTCAGCCCGCATGGGCACACCGACCCCGCGTGGTTTGCCGAGAACCTGCCCTTCCCCGACCCGGCGCGGCTGTTCATTGTGCCCGACCATTATGTGCATCGGATGCTCTACTCTCAGGGGATCGCCCCGGAGACGGTCGGCGTTCCCCGCCTCGACGGCGGGCCGGTCGAGCAAGACCCGCGCGCCATCTGGCGCCGCTTCGCCGCGAATTTTCACCTGTTCCGCGGCACGCCGTCGTGGCTGTGGCTCAACCACGCCTTCACCACCGTGTTCGGCGTCGCCGAGCAGCCCTCGGCGGAAAACGCCGACCGTCTCTATGACTTCATCGCCGATCGGCTCGCGCGCCCCGAGTACCGCCCCCGCGCGCTCTACGAGAGCTTCAACATCGAAGTCCTCGCCACCACCGAGAGCCCGCTCGACGACTTGCGCCATCATCGCAAGATCAAAGCGAGCGGCTGGAAGGGCCGCGTCGTCACCGCCTTCCGCCCCGATCCCGTGGTCGATCCGGAGTTCCCGAACTTCGCCAGGAATCTCGCCGAACTCGGCCGCATCGCCGACCAGGATACGGGGTCGTGGAAAGGCTATCTGGAAGCGCTGGCTCAGCGCCGCGCCTATTTCAAGGCGATGGGCGCCACCTCGACCGACCACGGCCACCCGAGCGCCCGCACCGCCGATCTCGCGCCCGCCGAGGCCGAGGCGCTATTCGACCGGATCAAGGGCGGCGCCGCGACCGCCGCCGACGCGGAGCTGTTCCGCGCGCAGATGCTGACCGAGATGGCGCGCATGAGCCTCGCCGACGGGTTGGTCATGCAGATCCATCCGGGCTCGCGCCGCGATCACAATCCCTGGATCTTCAAGACCTTTGGCAAGGACAAGGGCGCCGATATCCCGGGTCCGACCGACTACGTGTCGGCGCTGAAGCCGCTGCTCGACCGCTTTGGCAACGAGCGCGATCTCACCGTCATCCTGTTCACGCTCGACGAGACCTCGTATTCGCGCGAACTGGCGCCGCTCGCGGGCCATTATCCGGCGCTGAAACTCGGCCCGGCCTGGTGGTTCTACGACAGTCCGGAGGGGATGCGGCGCTACCGCGAACAGGTCACCGAGACCGCCGGCTTCTACAACACCGTCGGCTTCAACGACGACACCCGCGCTTTCCTGTCGATTCCTGCACGGCATGACGTCGCGAGGCGATGCGACTGCGCGTTCCTCGCCCGGCTCGTCGCCGAACATCGGCTCGAAGAAGACGAGGCTTACGAGGTCGCACAGGATCTCGCCTATCGCCTCGTCAAAGCCGCCTACAAACTCTGATCCGGGAAATTCTTCATGTCGCACCCTTCTCGCCGCGCCCTTGCGGGCGTCGCCCATGCCGACCCGGCGCCGCGGCCGATTCGCGTCCTGCAAATCGGCGACGGCAATTTCTTGCGTGGCTTCGTTGACTGGATGATCGACGTCGCCAACGAAAAGGGGGTGTTCGACGGCGGCGTCGCCATCGCCCAACCGCTGCCGCAGGGAATCGCGAGCCTGCTGGAGGCGCAGGACAATGTGTACACGGTGCTGCTGCGCGGCCGCGTCGAGGGCCGCGAGGTCATCGACCGCCGTCTGGTCACGACAGTGCAGTGCGCGCTCGATTCTTACGCACAATGGGACGACATGCGCGCGCTCGCCGTCGCACGGGCGCTGCGTTTCGTCGTCTCCAACACCACGGAGGCGGGCATCGTCGATGTCGTCGAAGCTTTTGCGCCCGAATCCTGCCCACAGAGTTTCCCGGCCAAGGTCGCGAGCCTGTTGTGGACGCGCTGGACGGCGCTGGGGTCCGACGCCCCCGGCCTCGTATTTCTGCCCTGCGAACTCATCGAGGCCAACGGCGCGACGCTTCGCCGCATCGTGCTCCAGCACGCGCGGCGCTGGGGTCTCGATCCCGCCTGCATCGCCTGGATCGAAGAGGCCAACGTGTTCCTCGACACGCTGGTCGACCGTATCGTCCCCGGCTTTCCCGGCGCCGAGAAAGCGGCGCTGTTCAGAGAGTGGGGCTACGAAGACCCGCTCGCTGTGGCGGCCGAGCCGTTCCATGTCTGGGTGATCCAGGGGCCGAAGGAAATCGGCGAGGAGTTCCCATTGCATAAGGCCGGGCTCAACGTCGTCTGGACCGACGATTTGCGTCCTTATCGCACCCGCAAGGTGCGTATCCTCAACGGGGCCCATACCGCCTCCGTGCTCGCGGCCCATCTCGCGGGTCTCGACACGGTCGAGGAGATGACCAAAGACCCGCAAATCTCCGCCTTTCTGCGGCGAGTCCTGTTCGACGAAATCACGCCAAGAGTGCCGCTGCCCGATCCCGAGCGACGCGCCTATGCGGCGACGATTCTCGAACGCTTCGGCAATCCGTTCATCCGCCACGAGTTGCTGTCGATTGCGCTCAACTCGGTGTCGAAATGGAAGGTGCGGGTGTTGCCGACCATTGAGGACGCAACGAAGGCCGGCGAACCCGCGCCCGCGGGCCTCGCTTTCTCGCTCGCGGCTCTCCTCTGGTTCTACCGCGGCGAACGGCAAGGCGACGGCGTCTTCGGACGACGCGAGCGTGGGCCCTATCCGATCCGCGACGACGCCCATGTGCTCGACGCGATGGTCGAGGCCTGGCGCACGGCGGGCGCCGGCGATGCGGCGGGGATCGCGCGCCGCCTGCTCGCGGACGCGTCGCTATGGGGCCGCGACCTGACCCAGGTCGGCGATCTCGCCGCCAAGGTCGAGATAGCGATTTCGGCGATCGAAGCTGTCGGCGTGCGCGGCGCGCTGCAAAGGCTCGACCTCGCCGCCGTCGCCTGAGCGACGCGCTCAGCCCCCGCAAATCGCCGCTTCCTCCCGGTCTGAAATTCGGGAGGAACCGCCGAAACGTAAGTCATTCCCACTCGGAATGGAGGAAACCATGAAGCTTCTGAAGCTCGCGCGTGTCCAATCGCAAGGGTCCGGCTGGCCCAGCGGAAGCCGGACGAGACGAATGAGGGAAGCCCTCTGCGTGCTCGCGCTGGTAGGGCTCGCCGGCCGCGCCTACGCGGCGGACCCGACCCCGGCCGTCCCTTCCTACACCGAGATCGCGACCGCCGACTATCAGCGCGTCGTCGACCAAAAACCGGTGACGCTGTGGACGATCACGTCCAAGTCCGGCGTCCAGGTCAAGATCACCAACTGGGGCGCGCGCATCGAGCAACTGCTGACGCCGGACCGCGCCGGCCGGCTCGGCGACATTGCGCAGGGCTATCCCAGCCTGGAAACGCAGCAGAACGGCCAGGGCTCGCTCGGCGCCTTCATCGGCCGCTACGCCAACCGGATCGCCAAAGGCAAGTTCAGTCTCGACGGCCAGTCCTATCAACTCGCCATCAACGATCTCGCCACCGGGGCTAACGCCCGCGAGAACACGCTGCACGGCGGCAAGAAGGGCTCGCGCTTCGTCGTCTTCGACGCCCGCCAGCTATCGCCGTCGCGACTCGAAATGTCTTATGTGTTCAAGGACGGCGAAGAAGGGTTTCCTGGGACCCTGCCGGTGCGGGTGCTCTACAGCCTCGCCGACGACGGCAGCCTGACCATCGAATGGGAAGCGGCGGCCGACGACAAGAAGACGGTCGCCAACTTCACGCAGCACACGTTCTTCAACCTCTCCGGCGATCTCGGCTCGTCGATCTACGATCACGAACTGACGATCAACGCCGACAATTACCTTGAGGTCGATCCCACGCTGGTTCCCAGCGGCAAAGTCCTGCCGGTCGCCGACACGCCGCTCGACTTCCGCGCCGCCAAGCCGATTGGACGCGATATCGAAGCCGATTACCCGGCGTTGAAGGCCGCCGGCGGCTATGACCACCACTTCGTCATCGCCAGGAAGGGCGAAGGTCTCGAACTCGCCGCCCGCGTCCACGAGCCGAGGTCGGGCCGCATCCTCGAAGTCTGGTCCACAGAGCCCGGCGTGCAATTCTATTCCGGCAACTTCCTCGAAGGCAAAATCCCCCGCGACGTCGGCAAGGGGGGAGTCGTCTACAAATTCCGCAGCGCCTTCTCGCTCGAGCCGTCGCATTTCCCCGACAGCGTCAACCACCCCGAGTTCCCCTCGACCGTGCTCACGCCCGGCCAATGGTACACGGGCAAGATCGTCTATCGGTTCCTGACCGACGCGAAGTGAGAGGCGACGCGCGAGGGGCGCCTCCCGCAAACCCTCTGCGATTCAACCCTCGGTCAGCGTAAGCAGGATGTCGGCGTACCAGGCGACATTCAGTCCGAGCGCTTCGTCGACCCAGGGGTCGCGCGAACCGACGTCGAGGCGGGAGGCGTGAATGCCCAGCAGGCGCCAAGGCAAGCCGCCGGAGAGCGTCGCGCCTTCGGGCGCGCGCATCACCACGGGGGCGCCGCTGGAGCCGCGATGGGTGCGCGCGTCGGTGAGAAAATAGCCATTTCCCTGGAAACGCAGGCCATAGGCGGAAGCCAGCGCCGCCTGACGCGCCACCGGCATGTGGTGGAGAGTGTCGTGAAATCCGAGCGGAAAGCCGACGATGAGCAACGACGCGCCGATCTCGACGCGTTCGTCGAGGCCGACGAGATTCTCTTCAGTAAAGAACCAAAATATCGTCCCCGCGGGCAAGGCGTCGCGTTCGATCTCGATCACGGCGACGTCGACGTCGCCCGCGGCGTCGAATCCCTGACGCCATATCGGCTTGCCGTCATGGTAGAGCGGGATCGAAAACCCGGTCGACTGCGCCATATTGTTGGGATCGTCGTGCAGTTCGATCTCCAGGCGGTCGGGAAAATGCCCCGCCGCTTCGTCGACCACCACGTGACGACTCGTCACCAGAAACAATCGTCCCCGACGCTCGAAAAAGAAACTGCTGGCGTTGGTCAACCGGAGCTGCCGATCGAAAGCCCCCAGTCGCGCGGTCGTCAATAACAGAGGATCGATCAAACGTAGAGGCCCTTTCGGACGGCGCGAAGCGCCGTTTATTTGGCGACCGCGGTGTCTTTCAACCTCCAGAGTTGAAAGCCCGTGGAGCCGATGGCGCGCTCGATCGTCCGCCGCGAAATAGAGTGCGGCAGCGCGCTGCCGGACGGCGACCCGGAGATGAGCCGCCAGGGGCCGACGCGTTCGGGCAGTCGGCTTCCGGCGATATCGCCGGCAAAAGCATTGAGGCCTTGGCGGGTTTGAGACTCAAAAACGAAAATGCGCACGAGACTCTCTCCTCATCGGCGATCAGACGGCGGCGGCAAACGCTTTCGGCTTGCCTCGCGCGGCCGCGTCGGGGATCTTCTTCTTCGGCGCGGCGATCAGACCCTCACGGATCATCTGCTTTCGCGCCAGTTTCCGGGCGCGACGAATGGCTTCGGCTTTTTCGCGGATCGTTCGCTCCGACGGCTTCTCGAAGTGACGGCGCAGCTTCATCTCGCGAAACACGCCCTCGCGTTGCAACTTCTTCTTCAACACGCGGAGGGCTTGGTCGACATTGTTGTCGCGGACGAGAACCTGCAAGGGGAATTCCTTTGAGCGTAGAGAATGGCGTCGCGCGGACGAAGCGAATCCGGCGTTGCGCTTACAGTTCAGGACATTCAGCTCGAATGTTGACGGCGAGCGCGCATCCCGGCGGTGATAAGCCCGAGTTCCGACTTTGCGCTTCCGGCGTGGCCGGTTCGCGTTCGCGCCCGAGATGTAGAAACGGCGAAGCGCCCCCTCGAACCATTTTCGATCCGAAGAGCAGTATCTGTCGCCGCCGAGGGAAGGAGTTTCGCAGCAGCACTTGGCGGGCGGAGATAGCGGGAAACCATCACCGCCGGCGTTGACAGCAGGCTGAATATTCCGATTCTCCGCGCAGCTGTGTGCAGAGACTTGGTTGTTTCTGGCTGTTGCGAGCGCCGGGAACTCCTGCGCAAGCTTGCGAGTTATACCTGTTTCGTCGCACCAGATATCGTCGTCTTCAAGATCGGGACCGACGCCCCGCGCGGGGCGCCCAACCGGCCTTAGACGACGGCGAGATTGCCGGCCGAAGTCTTGCCCGTGCGCTTGTCCGGGACCAGCTCGAAGCTGACCTTCTGACCCTCGTTGAGGCCACGCAGGCCGGCGCGCTCAACCGCGCTGATATGCACGAAAACGTCAGGTCCGCCGTCGGTCGGCTGAATAAAGCCGAAGCCCTTGTCGGAGTTGAACCACTTCACAACACCAGTCGTCATTTTCATTTCCTCGCGCGCAAGGCGCATGTATCCCGACGCCGCGAAGCGTAGGCAGTTAGTCCCATCGAGGTTCGGGAGATTTGTCGTCGGCGACCTCCGCAAGACGCAGAGGGGCAAACTAAGCCATTCGGCCAAAACATCGACGCGTGCTTATGTCCCGCAATTGGGTCTTTTTCAAGACCCCTTGTGGTTTCGCCGCAATCGCGCCGTTTTCCGGATTTTCGGCGCGCGCTGGAACCGACTGTCAGAACACCGCGTGGTCGCCGCGCTCCAGCGTCGCTTCGCCGGCGATGAGCATCTGATAATAGTCAAACAACGTTTCAACGCCCGTCGACGGCGTGGCTTCGGCGTCATAGCGGCCGGTAGCGGGATCGAGGACGAGCATCGACTCCGTCGCATAGTAGCGGCCGATGCGCGCGAGTTCCGCCTTGTCCGCGAGCTTTGGCGACAGCCGCCCGAGAGCGGTGAGGACTGAGACGACAACGTCGAGCAGAGCGACCGGAACTCTGCGGAACCGCGGTTTTCGCCCGAGCAACGAAAACAGCCGTTCGCCTTGCTCGAGCGGCGTGATCGCCGGGCCGGGACCGCCGATCGGCAGCACGCGGTTGCAGCGGTTCTCGTCGTCGAGACAATCGGCGAGATAAGCCCCCAAATCCTCATCGCTGATCGGCTTGCAGGCGGTGAGACGCCCATCGCCAAACAGCAGAAACGGCTGGCCGCGCCGCACGCGCTCGATCTGCCCGCTCAGCGACTTGAAGAACGCGGTGGGACGGACGATCGAATAGGTCAGCCCCGAGGCGATCAGTTCGGCCTCGAAGGCGAGCTTGGCCTGCTGGAACGCGAGTCGCGGCCTCTGCACGCAGATCGCTGACAGCAGAACCATCTGCGTCACCGCCGCTGCGCGCGCCACGGCCAGCGCATCGACATGGGCCTGATAATCGACGGCCCAGGCGTCGCGCGGCGTCCCGGTGCGCGATGCGAGACAGGAAACCAGCGCGTCGAAACGCTCGCCGCGGAACCCGTCGCGCGCAAGGGATTGCGGATCGGTCGCCTCGCCGAAGCGCAGCGTCGCGCCGGGGAGTCCCTGCGCGCTGTCCTCGCGCGTCCACCGCCCGCCGACGCCGGAGCGCGGGCGCACGAAACACACGACCTCATGGCCGCGCGCGACGAGCGCGCGCGTCGTCGCTCGGCCGATCGCGCCGGTGGCGCCGAGCACGAACACCCGGCGCGGGCGGGCGGAAGGTCCTGGCGCGGCGTCGTTCATGGCCTCGACCAACTTTGGGCGGAAGCCTCTTAGCACAACTCGGCCGTCCCGCGCGGCAAGGCAGGTTGTCACGGCGGCGGAGCGGCGGGCGCCCCGCCCGCCGAAAAAAACCCCCCCACAGCGGCGCCCC
>Ga0302319_10006389_pt1 | contig 23411 bp, 20 predicted proteins | sample Bog_T0_2_FD_203319 | JGI IMG/M metagenome (GOLD analysis project Ga0302319, IMG submission 203319) | Peat permafrost microbial communities from Stordalen Mire near Abisko, Sweden - Bog_T0_2 | ecosystem: Environmental > Terrestrial > Soil > Wetlands > Peat | place: Sweden: Abisko, Stordalen Mire...
TCAGTGCCTTGTCTTCGCGCAGCAGTCCGAGCAGCAAATGCTCGGTCTCGATGTAGGGGGAGCCAAACTGGCTGGCCTCATACCTGGCGAAGAAGATGACGCGCCGTGCCTTTTCTGTATAGCGTTCGAACATGTTCCCTCTTTGAGGCTCCGTCTGCCCTTCAGGATGCCAGTCGTTGGTGCCGGCAAGCCCGAAGGCAATCGGGTCTCTTCGTTCCTGTGAACCTCAATTAGAAACCATTGAGGCTCGAAGCGCCGCCGGTGCAAAGAATCCGGGGACAAAAACCCGAGCGGCCCTGAGGCTGGAGCATTCTTCCGCATCCATCCCACTTTGCGAAAACCGCGTCACGGATCCAGTTTTGAGGCCTTCGACGCAGTTCCCGTTCCCTGCAAACCCTGATTTCCCTCGTGCGTTGTCCCGCTGCGAAATCAGAAAGACAGCGGAGAAACTTCGTCCACGCGGCCCTTTTCCAGCCGCAGAATTCGGCTACAACGGCGCGCCAGCGCCAGGTTATGGGTCACGATGACCGACGTGAGCCTGTGCAGCTGGTGCAGGCGGTTGATGAGGCTGAAGACCATCTCCGCGGTAAGACTGTCGAGATCGCCGGTCGGTTCATCGGCCAGCAGCACTTTGGGCTGCGTGACCAGCGCGCGCGCGATCGAAACCCGTTGCTGTTCACCCCCCGAGAGTTCTCCTGAGCGATGCGTGAGCCGGTCGCCCAGTTCGACCTCGTTCAACCATTGCCCGGCGGTCTTCAAGGCATCGGCCTTCGATTCGCCTCTGGCAAGCAGAGGCATAGCAACGTTCTCCAGCGCGGTGAATTCCGGCAGGAGGTAGTGAAATTGCCAGACATAGCCGATCTCACGATTCCGAAAGCCGGCCGCGTGCCTGGGGCTGAGCGATCCCAAATGAATTGAGGCGCAGTATACGTCCCCCGCTGAGGGGGTATCAAGCGCGCCCAGCATATGCAAAAGAGTGCTCTTACCGGCCCCGGACTGTCCCACGATCGCGAGCATTTCGCCCTGAACCACATCGAAGGTGAGCCCGTCGAAAAGCGTCAATCGCCCACGCCCGGTGATGTAATCCTTGCGAAGATTTTTGACACTGATAGCAATTGGATGATCGTCGCCCGGCAAAGGACGCAGACCCAGCGGATGGGGATTTTCTGCGAGCAGTTCGGGGGCGGGCAGCGTATCCATACCTACCTGTACCACTCCATCTGCCAAAAAGGAAGATGGGAGTTACTCCTTTGGACGCAATGAAGGGGAAAACCGGTACAGGAGTACCGGAAATGGCAAGTACTGCGGGCAACATTGGCGCAAAATCGCGCATTTTGGAGAGGTTGGCGCACGTCGCGCGGCGGATCGCCGCCGAGACGCACTGACCCGCTCTTAAGCTGATCCGCCCTTCACGCCGTGCGCACTTTCAGGGCCCCGCCCGTTCTCTCAAGTCGTCGACGGTCACCCCGCGATCCCCTCTTCACCGTCCAGCTATCCCATTACGCAACGTATCGTCCATATACTCAGGTTGGGACCTATTGCGCTTGTCTACGGCTTACCTGAACCGCGTCGCCACTGCCGTGCCAGAGCACGATGTGCATGACGCCTTCGTCGTCTTTGCCGAAAAGATGCTGGCCGATCCGCGGCTGCGCACGGTCTTCCGCCGCATGGTGAGCCGCGCCGATATCGCCCATCGCTACTCATTCCTCGATCCGCGGAAAGGTTCCAGCCAATTCTCGCCATATGACGCGCATGAGTTTTATCGGCCTGGCAACTTTCCTAACACGGCGCGGCGTCTGGAGCTCTTTGAACAGAACGCTCCGGTGCTGATGCGGAAGGCCGTGGACCAGCTTGCGCTCAATGAGAAGGAACGCTCGGGTGTCACACACGTGCTGGTGACCTGCTGCACGGGGCTTTATGCGCCGGGGTTGGACTTTGAGATCGTCGACCACCTTGGGCTTTCCGCGGGCGTCGAGCGCACGATGGTTGGATTCATGGGATGCTATGCCGCCATCAATGCGCTGAAGCTGGCGCGGCACATCGTGCGCTCCGATCCGAAGGCGTGTGTTCTGATGGTCAACCTGGAGCTGTGCACGCTGCACTTCCAGGAGACCCAGGAGCTGGAGCAGGTGCTCTCTTTCCTGGTCTTCGCCGATGGCGCGGCGGCGAGCCTGATTTCCGGGTGCGAGCAGGGCCTTGCACTCGACAGCTTCAAGGCGGTGATGGTGCCCGAGACCAGGGGGCTGATTACGTGGAAGATCCGTGGGCTGGGATTTGACATGTTGCTCTCCGGACGCGTGCCGGGGGAGTTGGGCCGCGCACTGCATGAGGGCGAGCTGATGGCCGACCGTGTTGCCATCGACCTGTGGGCGGTGCATCCCGGCGGACGGTCGATTCTGGATGCCGTGCAGCAGGGACTGGAACTGCCGCCCGAAGCGCTGGCGGCGTCGCGCGAGGTGCTGTCGTGCTTCGGCAACATGTCGTCGGCGACGGTGATGTTTGTGCTTGAGCGGATCATGCAGCAGGCGCGGCCCGGGCAACGTGGGTGTGCGATGTCGTTTGGACCGGGACTGACAGCGGAGACGATGCGCTTTCATGCGGTCTAGTCCGGCTATCGACTTCGGTCGGCGGGCCTCGCCGCGTGAGTTGCCGGAGCTGATGGATGGCGACTGCAGCTATGAGGATTTCCGCGGCTGCCTGCGCAGTCTGCAGCAAGTCAATCGCTGGCTGCTGGGCTATCGGCCGACCTTGGCCTGGCTGAAGCAGCTGCCCCCTGGATTACCTGATCCGCTGCACATCGTCGATGTGGGCAGCGGCGGCGGCGATCTGCTGCGCCAGATTGCAGTCTGGGCACGGAAGCGCGGCCTTGCTGTGCAGTTAACGGGAATCGACCTGAACCCGTATGCGGCGCGCGCGGCAGCGGAGTCCACTCCGGAGGATCTCGGAATCACCTGGGTGACCGGCGATGCTCTGGTATATCGGCCGGAAAGGCCGATGGATATCCTCGTCAGCTCGTTGATGGCACATCACCTGGAAGACGAGGAGATCGTCGCGCTCCTGCGTTGGATGGAAGCGACTGCGCAGGCAGGTTGGTTTATTAACGATCTCGAGCGGTCCGAGTGGAGTTGCCGGATGTTTGGGTGGTTGGCGGGAATTGTGCGCTGGCACAGGTTTGTGCGGCGTGATGGGCCGGTGTCCTTCCGGCGGGCCTTCCGGGAGGAGAATTGGGTACGGCTGCTGGCTAAGGGTGACATCCCGCGAGAGGCGGTGACGGTCGAGCACTGGCGCCCGGGACGGTTGTGTGTGGGGCGGTGGAAGTGAGGCCGCGATTCTGCGTCTCGTTAAACTAAAAGATATGAAGTCTTTCGCGCTCGTCGCCCTCGTGGCGCACCTCATCGCGTCTAACCTTCTGAGAGACGAATAATGCCAACTTCCACGTTGCCAGCGCCGAGCCCCGCTGCATCCAGATTCAAGACCATTCTCTGGGTCTCGCTGGGCCTCATCGCGCTCTTCGTCTTCATTACCTCAGAGTTGCTTCTTGTCACCGACTATCCGATGTATCACGCCTACCGTCTCCAGGTCATCGCCGACCGCCATCTGCTGATCCCGCATACGCTCTCCGGCGTTCTGGCGCTTCTCATCGGCCCCATCCAGTTCTCATCGCGATTTCGCCAGCGGCACCTCAAATTGCATCGTGTCCTCGGCCGCATTTACGTCCTCTGCGTCTTTGTCGGTTCCTTCACGGGGATCGCTCTCGCCGCCGGCCGCCCGGGCCTTCCCGGAACCTCCATGCAGGCCGCTGCGTGGATGGTCTGCACCACCGCCGCTTTCGTCACGGCGCGCAACCGCCAAATCGCCGTGCACCGCCAATGGATGGCCCGTTCCTACGCCGTCACCTTTACCTTCGTCTCCAGTCGTGTGCTCAACCTGTGGCCCCGTTACTGGAGCCACCTGGGCGATGTCTTCGCCGCCGTCGGCGTGATTGCCTTCACCCTTGCCTCGCTGCTGATCGTGGACCTCGGCCTCAACTGGCGCGAGCTCACCACGCGCCATGACTGATGGTCGCCATGAGATATCCAGGGCGCACCGTCTTGAAGCCAGCATGACGATTTGTACAGAATAACGGCGCAGACTGTTGTTGGAACGTCTAATGGAAACACGGAATCCCGCTAAAAATTGGATTGGACATCCAGAGAATCAGGAGTATTGCTGTGCAGGAAGTTCTCGTACTTGGTGGTGGAGTGGCAGGCTGTGCGGCTTCGATCTCGCTCGCCCGCAAGGGTCGAAGCGTCACCCTGATTGAACGCGAGCCCACACCGCGCCATAAGGTCTGCGGAGAGTTCCTGAGCGCTGAGGCCCTTGAGGACCTGCACGCACTCGGCATCGACGTGGTATCGCTCGGCGCCGTGCCCATCGACTACGTTCGCCTCGCCGCTGCCAGGCGCGCCGCAGAGGCTCCGTTGCCTTTTCCCGCAGCCTCGCTCACGCGCAAGGCTCTTGATACGGCGCTCATCGCTGAGGCCATCGCTGCGGGAGTCCGCGTAGAGCGCGGTCGCAGCGTGCAGGCGCTCAACCGCACCACAGCCGGCGCCTGGCGGGCTACCCTCGAAGACGGAACCACGTTTGAAGCTCCAACCGCTTTTCTCGCCACGGGCAAACACGATCTCCGCGGCCACACACGTCCCGAGGACCCACAGCGGTGGGTCGCTTTCAAGATGTATTTTCGCCTGACGCCCACACAGGCCGCTGAGCTGGGGCGCGCCTCGGAGCTGATGCTCTATCCCGGTGGCTATGGTGGTATTCAGCCGGTGGAAGGCGGCATTGCAAACTTCTGCTGCGTCGTGCAGCAGCGGCCTCTCGCCCGTGCGGGTCATCGCTGGGAGAACTTCCTCGCGAAGATGCAGCACGACTGTCCACACCTCGCCATGAGGCTGGCCGGCGCGCAGCCGCTGCTCCCCAGGCCCATCGCCATCTCGCATATCCCCTACGGTTACATCCGCCGCACAACCGAGGATGGCCTCTACTGCATCGGCGATCAGGCAGCCGTCATCCCCTCGTTCACCGGGGACGGCATATCCATCGCGCTGCATACTGCCCGCTGTGCCGCCGCTGCCTGTCTTGCAGCGGAGCCGGCGCCGCTCTTCCAGGCCGAACTGCGTTCCGCGTTACGGGCCCAGATGCGCCTCGCCGAGCTAGCCGCCGATGGCCTGAACAACTCACTCGCGCGCGCAGTGTTGCCATTTTGCCTCAGTGTCTGGCCTGGGGTGATGCGGGTGACAGCAAGGCTGACGCGTGTCGCTCAGCACGCTGCTGTTGTTCCACAGGCAGTCGCCGGCTGAGATTGAGCCACGCCCAAACAACTCTCGTCTCAAACCCTCCACGGGAGATGCAATGAAATCCTTCGCAGTCTTAGCCCTCGCGGTCATACTCGCTCCAGCCATACTCGCGCAGCATCAAACCTTCGCCGTTAATCCCGATGCCAGCGAGGTCAAAATGACTCTCAAAACAACCCACGAGCTCGTCAACGGCGCCTTTCACATACAATCCGGATCGGTCAATTTTGACCGCGCCTCTCCGAAGATGTCGGGTTCGGTGGTCGTCCTCGCCGCCAGCGGCAAGACCGGCAATGGTAGCCGCGACAAAAAGATGAACAAGGAAATCCTGCACGTCGAACAGTACGCAACGGTCTCGTTTGAGCCCAGCTCCTGCGCTGGCATCATCGCTCCATCAGGAGACTCGACCATCCAGGTGACTGGTATCTTCACACTTCTCGGCACGCCTCACGAAATCACCATCCCTATGCTTGTCCATCTTGAAGGCACAACCGCAACGATTAAGGCTCAATTCGCCGTGCCGTACATCCAATGGGGCTTGAAGGATCCAAGCTTCCTGGTCTGGAAAGCGGACAAAGACGTCGCGATTGATCTCTCTCTCATTGGCCAGATTTCAAAATAAAGAACCCGTCTTCTTAATACGCAGGGACGTCGTTGGGGGGGCTCAATCGCTGGCAATCGATGAGCGCCGCGCGATTGCAGCAGCAATGAGTGCGAAGCCGGCCATGACGAGGCAAACGAATCCAGAATTCCATTCGTCGCCGTCGTGCGGGGCGTGCGCGATGCGCGGCGCGTGCACGATCAAGACCCACGAGAAAAGCATGAGCGCCAGCAGCGCGGCGGAATAGCGCATCCAGACCTGCGCGGCGATCGAAAGCCCTGCCGCCACCAGGGCGCAGCCGGTGAACCAGGCGAGGAAGACGTGGAAGGGAATCCAGTGCGGGATTAGGGCTGCAATCCAGGCGGGGGCCTGCAAGTGCAGGCTGCCGAACACTACGAAGGCGCAGCCAAAGAGCCAGCGGCCCACGGTGGCGAGCTTGGCGGTCAGAGTGTCCGGGAAGGGGGCCCAGCTCAAGCCCGAACCAGATCCGGGGAGGGTGCGGGCGAGCATCCACGAACCGCCGCAGCATGCGAGGAGTTCGAAGAACACGCCGCGATCCCCGATGTTATGGATCATGCCCGGGATTTGCGCGGAGAAGCGCAGAAACGCCGATAGCAGAAAAACAAAGCCCAGGAAAACAGCCGCGAGGCGGGCATAGGCTCCGGTCACAACCGCCAGCCCGGCCGATATCAGAATGCCGCCCGCGAGCCAGGCCCAAAGCTGATGCTCGGGCGCCCATTCCGGCACCAGGCCGAGGTCGGGAACGTGCCCAGCGTAGCGGAATTGCTGGATTCCAAACGCTATTAGTGAAACGGCGATGAAAAGGCGAGCTAACCACGTGAGCGCGTCGGCGCTGGGATCGCCTGCGCTGTCAGCCAGCAAAAAAAGGCCGGAGCCGTGGGAGGCCCCGAGAGTGCCGCGACTCCGGCGAGATGGATGCTCATCCTGGGCAGTCAATGGCGAACGAGGCTGATTCGATCTAATGAATCTTTTCCTCCGCCATCAGCTGGGCAAACTCCGGCGTCTTGCGGAGTTGGGCAAATTCCGTGTCCTGCATGATGCGATTGCGGTCATCGAACCCATCGTTCAGGGCCTTGCGCAGATAATCCAGGGCGCGTTCCGTTTTGCCGGCTTCGGCAAACAACTCGGCAATGCAGTAATCCTGCCGGGCCCGGTCGTGTGCGCTGGTGGTTCCGTGGATCAGCTGCGCGGAGCTTGGATCGAAGACGTCGGGATCAATCGCAAAAGCCGTTTGATAAGCTTCGAGGCCGTTTTTGTATTTGCCTCGCGCAAAGTACGCCGTGCCCAGATTAGCCGCGATGACTGCGGAGCGGGGCATTAGATGGAGCGCTCGACGATAGAGGCGAATCGCCTCCTTGTAATTGCCCTGGGCGAAATCGGTGGCGCCGAGATTGTTGATGGCCTCGGGGTAATTCGGGCGAATGAGCAGCGCCTTTTGGTAATCCTTGCGGGCCTCATCCAGGGCGAAGAGATGATGGTAGGCCATGCCAATCTTGTTCAGCGTCACGGCATCCATGGGCCCCTGGCGATAGGCGTCGATGGCGGCCAGATACTCCTGGCGGGCCATAAGCAAATCGCCTCGCTCCTCGGGGGACAATGACGGAAGGCCGGGCGATGAAGTGCTCTGGGAAACGGTTTCCGCAAAGCTGGGCTGGGATGGCGTCAGAACAAGCACGGAGAGCGCCAGCGGAACAACGAGAGACAGGCGGTGGTTTCTCACGACGGATAACCCCCTGGATCGAAGTTGACGAACAGTATGCGCCCATTCAGTGGCAGGCTGCCATAGCCACTTTGCTAAATTCCGTCATAGCCGGTGGGAGAGTCACCCGTTCGAGCGCAAGTCACAGTTGAAGAATCTGGCGGAGATGGTGGACCGCAGCCGGCATCTGGTCCTCGTGGATATTGCCGAAGCCGAGGAGGAATCCCTGGCGAGCAGGGGCGGTGGAATAGCACACGGAAAGAGGCCAGAGCCATAGCTTTTCCTTTGCGGCGCGGGTAGCGATTTCCACGTCGTTGTAGCCCTCAGGCACAGTCACGGTCAGGTGCATACCCGCTTCCGCGCCATGAATCCTGAGCCGGTCGCCGAACTCCGCCTGCAGGCAATCGACCAGCACCGTGCGGCGCTCCTTATAAACCGACCGCATGCGCCGAATATGGCGCACGAAGTGACCGGCCTGCATGAAGTCGGTCAGAACCTCCTGAAACAGGTAGGAGGGGAAGATATCCATGGAAAAGCGGACCGCGGCAAAGCGGTCCACCAGGTCGGCGGGGATCACGATGTAGCCCAGCCGCAGCGACGGACGGAGAACTTTGCTGAAGGTCCCGATATAAATGACGCGGTCGCAGGGATCGAGGCCCTGGAGGGAAGGGATGGGCATGCTCTCGAAGCGATACTCGCTGTCGTAGTCGTCCTCGACGATCCAGGAATTCGCCTGACGCGACCACTCCAGGAGCTGAAAGCGGCGCGAAGCACTCATCGTGACCCCGAGCGCGTAGTGATGCGAAGGAGTGACGAAGGCCACGCGGGCATTGGGCGCCAGGCGAATCCCCGCATCGACATCGATCCCCTCCTCATTAACAGGTACCGGGATGGGCCGGCAGCCGGAGCCGAGCAGCAGCGAGCGGACCAGCGGATAACACGGCTCTTCGATCCAGGCCGCGTCGCCGGGGTCGAGCAGAACCCGCGCGGTAATGTCCAGCGCCTGCTGCGAGCCGGAGACGATCATGATCTGGCCGGGATCGCAGCGCACCGAGCGTGCGGTGCGCAGGTAGGAGCAGACCGCATCGCGAAAAACCTGCAGGCCGAGCGGGTGGATGTTGTGCGCGGTATGGATGCGCAGCGTGCGGCTGTGGCGGGCGAGCAGCTTCGACCAGAGCTCGAACGGGAACTGGTCGAGCGCCGGCTGATGGACGCCAAACGCGCCCCAGCCGTGTCTCCAGGGCAGCGTTTCGTAAGGCGGGAAGAGCATTGACCGGTGCGAAGTCTGGCGCGACGTGTCTGGAGTGGGGGCTGCGGGACGGGCCTGACAGGGGTACTGAGGCAGGGAGGCGGAGACGAAGGTGCCGGCGCCAACCCGGCTTTCAAAGTAACCTTCGGCGAGCAACTGCGCGTAGGCATCGAGCACGGGGAAACGCGAGATCTCCAGTTCAGCGGCCAGGGTGCGGCTGGAAGGAACCTGCTGGCCGGCTGCCAGGTCCCCGCGCAGGATCGCGTCCCGGAATCCCGCATACACCTGGCGATGCAGCGGCGTCGCCGCACTCCGGGAAATCGGGATGATCGGCAAAAGGCCTGCCGCGACATCGACCATAGGCAGGGATATTAGTGGCTAGGTCATATCCATTGCAAGTGGTCATGAAGGCATACCACTCCGAGCCGAAAAGTGGTTAGGCTCGCTGCCTACCGGCGACCAGCTACCAGCTACCGGCCACCTTCTAAACCTGGAGTTGGGGCTCCCGCATCGCGTGTGACGCCATGGCCGAGTTGAAGACGCTGTACCCGTTTTTGCCCTGCGCCTTCGCGTGATACATGGCAGCATCGGCTCCCTGCAGCAGACTGGCCGGGTCGCTGCCTCCCTCCGGATACGTGCAGACCCCCACACTGACTGAGACCGAAGCCTGTCGGGTCCCCATCGCGAAAGGCGCCTCCAGAGAGGACACAATGGCGGCGGCGATCTGTTCCCCGTCCTCCCGCTTCTGCAGATCGGGGAGAAGAACGACAAATTCGTCGCCGCCAATGCGGGCAAGGGTATCCGTTTTCCGCACCGCGGCACTAATTCTTGCTGCCACTTCGCACAGCAGTTGGTCGCCCGCCTGATGTCCGAGTGAATCGTTAATCTCCTTGAATCGATCCAGATCGATCATGAGGATCGCGAGGCCGGTCTTAAAGCGTCGTACACGCTCCAGGGCAACGTTCAGACGGTCGTAGAACAGCGTCCGGTTCGGCAGGTCTGTCAGAGCATCGTGTTCGGCCAGGTGACGCAGCCGTTCTTCGTTCCCGCGGATCACCTGCGTCTGCTGCTCGACGCGGCGCCGCAGCATCACGATCCAGAAGATCGCCGCCATGGTGAAAGCCACAATCACGATAATGGTGAGCAGAGCGTGGCGTGGGGTCCACCACGATGGGGTTCGCAGAACCGTGACATCGCCCGTCGAGCGGAGAAGCAGGCGAACGGACTGGGTCCGCACAGCACCTTCGCGCAGCGTCGATCCCTCGGTATCCACCACCACGGAGCAAATTCCAGTGATGCGGAGCTGGCTGCCGTCCCTCCATGGAAAATTTCGAATATCCGCAAAAGCGGTCGGCAGAAGGACAGAGAACAGAGAGTCGCCGGAGCGGACGAAGAGCGTGGGATTGCTCGTGGCCCGATTCTCGTCCACCAGGACACCGTCGATGCTCACCAGTTGCGCGTCGTGATCGCCCTCAAACGCCTGTTTCGCGGTCACTGCCACGGGCGCCGGCGCTACGCCGCTGCCGGCGGTCCGAAACGTCGCGTCCTCGAGCGTAGCTTTGTAATCGCTCTGGATGGGAAAGCCGGCGACATCCACCCGATCGCCTGTTATTACGGGAGTGGCCTGGGCGGTTTGCATGCATAGCCCCTCGCTGGCCTGCTGGATGCACAGGATCTGTCCGGGCCATTGCAGGGTCACCGTGCCCTGAACATGCATACGGTGGCGCAGCTGAGCGTTAGGGCTGTAGCGCAGGAGATTGTGGATCGACACGACCGGCACCGCAAAGGGATCGGCAGGCGCCGCCTCGATCACTTTCATCTCGGTGAGTCCGGGGAAGTAAAGGTGAACGCCCACCATTTGGAGGGAACGGTTGAACACCGGGGCCGAGTTGGCGTGCACCCGCACCAGTGAATCGACCAGGCGGTCATAGTCCTGACCCGCTTCGCGCAGGGTGGTGGCGCTGACCGGGCCGCCGAGGGTCGCCAGGTCGAACGTGACGTTGGTTGGCGTCAGCCGGACGGCATGGATGAGCCCCTCGACTTCGACCCATTGGCCGTCCTCTGCCCCGGAGGTGAGTTGGGCCATGGCCACCTGCGGCGCTTCTGCTGGAACCTGAGCTTGACCGACGATGGCGATTTTGGGCGAGCGGATAATAGGGGCGTAGTCGCCGATATCCGTGGTTCCCGTTATGTCCAGCAAGGCACCGGCGGTGATGGGCAGGATAGGACGGGACGGCATCGAGACGAAAATGCTCCCGGTCTCGTCATGCACAAAGAGTGCGGCGTGTCTGGAATCGATGTAGGGGTCGTAGTAGGTGGCGACCGCGCGGAGGTGAACCGGATAGTGGCGTGCCGCCTCTTCAGGAGGAAGACTATGCGCTGCATGCGCGGTCGTGAGTGTATGCAGGGGTGGTTCGGGCTTCGAGGAGCTTTGCGCTCTCGCCCCGAGGTTCGTCAGGGTAAGCAGACAGGCGCATGCGGCTGGAATGAAAAGCCGGAATCCACTGGCCCTCTCGGGTCGCCGGTTCGATGGATAACCGCCCGCTAGCGACGCCATGCGTAATCCCCGTTGTGCGTTTCCCGACCGTGCCGGATCTTTCGCCCGCAATTAAAGCCTACCACCGGGCCTGGCGGCGCTTCAGTCGGATTCCGCTTACTTAGGTACCGGCTCTTTTGCAGCCAAATGCCCCGACGGCCAGCGTGGTTCGCGCTTTTCGAGGAAAGCGCTGACGCCTTCGTGGAAGTCGGCATTGGAGCGGGAATCCACACTGGCGCGAATCGCGGTCTCGATGTCATTGGGCAAATAATGGTCGGAAAATTTGCCGAGGAGTCGCTTGGTGGCTTCCAGCGCGGCCGGACTGTTGCGCACCAGGCGCACCGCGAGGGAGCGGGCCTCACGCAGCAGATCCGGCTCGGCCACGATGCGGTTGACCAGGCCCAGCGACTCTGCCTCCGCGGCGGAAACGAGCCGTCCCGTCAGGAGCAGGTCCCGGCAGGATTTTTCGCCGAGCTGCGTGCGCAGAAAAGCTGAAACGATGGCGGGTACGAAGCCGATGCGCACCTCTGTGTACCCAAATTTTGCCTCGGGAGCAGCGAGCGTGAAGTCACACAGCGTCGCAATGCCCATCCCGCCGGCGATGGCGGGACCGTTGACCGCGGCGATGCTCGGCTTGGGCAGCGAGTAGAGAGTGCTGAGCAGTTTGGCGATCCTCTCGGCGTCGGCCTGGTATTCCTTATCGGCGGAAGGCTGTCCCGCAACACCGGGCATGGTGCGGAGGTGCTCGAGGTCGAGTCCGGCGCAAAAGGAGGATCCAGTGCCGGTGATAATGACGACGCGGCAGGTCTGGCTCCCGGCAAAGGCCTCCAGCGCGTGGGTCAGCTCTTCCATCAGCTGCGGAGTCAGCGCATTCCGCTTCTCCGGGCGGTTGAGCAGGATGGTGTGAATGCCGGATTCTGTGTGCGTGTGGAGCGTGGAGTAGGGACTCATGGCTGCTTTCTCGCGGAACCTTGGAAATTTAGAGGCTATTCCATTTTGAATTCAAAGAAATCACAACACAACAGCGAAAGCGCGCCGTGCGTGACTGTTTCTCAGCGGAGATTCAGCAGGGCGGTCAGCCGGCGTTTTGCCGCGGGCCACTCCTCAGCAACGATGGAGAAGCGAGCGGAGTTGCGGGGGGTATTGTCCACCGCCAGGCGATGGGCGCGGAGAATGCCCTCGAATTTTCCGCCGATGCGCTCAATCGCCGTGCGGGAGCGCTGGTTGCGCTCGTCGGTGTGGAGACAGACGCGCAGCAACTGCCAGACCTCGAAGGCATGGGTCAGCATCAGGAGCTTCGCCTCGGTGTTTGCGCCGGTGCGGATGGACGAGTGCGCCAGCCAGGTGTAGCCGATCTCGCATACGTCGGCGTTGGGCAAACCGTGGCGTTCGTGCCCTGGCGGCCAGGCCCAGCGCTCGATGTCGAAGAATCGGGTCGAGCCGATCACCACTCCATCCGACTGGCGCACCGTGGCGAACGGTACCGCGGTGCCGGCATCGCGCCAGCTCAGAGCAGTGTTGACGTACTGCGTGGTCTCCTCGAGACCGCGCGGAACCGCGCTCCATCGGTAAAGGGCCGGATCGCCGGAGGAGGCGGCGACGAGTCCATCGACATGGCGATGGTCGAGCGGTTCAAGGCGAATGTGGTGGCCTGACAAAGTGGCGTTTTCTGCGGTCATCGGTCTTTCCTGGAGCAGGGGTATGGCTTGTTGCGTGTGGGCCGGAATCGCCATAGAGATTTGGCACCAGTTTATGGCAGCGAAGATGGCTTGATGGCAGCGAAGATGGCGGCTGGGGCGTTCGGCCGGAGACCCCCAGCGTTCGGAGGACTTCGCGAATTTTTCAGACCATGCCTGGCGAGGTCGAGCTGCTTTCAGAGAACAGGCAGAGCCATGACGAGTCAAGGCAGAGCCAGCGCTGCGTGCTGAACCAGCTGGTCGGCAGCTCGGGAATGTGCAGCAGGCCATGGCCGCGATCGCAGAAGAGCTCGGTGCCATTCCACGAGAGAAAATTGCAGGAGGCCTGGCCCACGCGCGCAGGGTTCGACAGCAGCCGGAGGCATTCCGGGCAGCGCCGGCGTTGATCCTGAAGAACCCAGCGAAAGCCGAAGAGCAGGGCAGGGAAGGCGGCCATCACCTGGATCATCAACGCAATCGATGGAGGGAGCGAAGGGCCCCAGGCCAGCGCAATGGATGCGGGATAAACAACGGCGAGCACCAGCACGAATTTGATGACCAGAAAAAACCAGCGCCGTGAACGAACCGCGAAGGCCAGCCGATCGCGATGGCCGCGATGGCTTGGATAGTCCCCTAAAGGCAGGGCTGTGGTTGCCGGCAAGGCGAGGCACGCCAGCAGCAGAGCAAAAAGGAAATTGGCGCTGGGCTGCCACGCCAGCCAGCCCACCGAGATGCAGTCGAAGCAGCGCGGGACGCCGTCGCGGGTCTCGATCATGATGCGGATGCCGCCGCGAGGCGCGGGAAATGCCGAGCTGCGAATGCGGGCGAGCGCAAAACCTTTAGTGTGCCGCGGCAGTTGCGCCAGGGCATGCTGGTCGGCGAGAAGCCATGCGTCCATTTGCCCTGGCAAATCTGCTTCGTCGGGGAGAACGGAGGCCACGCGAACCGGCCGCCCATCGATGCTGGCCACACGCCCGATCACGCCTGGGTCGCTGTGAAACCACCTCCGCCACGCTTTGCGCGTCAGGATGAGACTTGGTCCCGAGTACGACGCCGAAGGAGCCCCGGGAAGAGCGATGCCGAGCACGCGGAACAGATTGCCGCTGGCGATGCCTGTGGACAGGCGCGCGGTCCCCTGGTGCGCCATCGCCACGTTTTTAACCGCCGGGCGATACCAGGCGAGATCGGAAAAGAGCTTGTCCGTGTTGGTCTGCCATTCCAGATAGTTCTCGAGCGGGATGGTCGGGGCCTGCGCTCCCGCATAACCGGCACTCGACAGGGTGACGAGGTCGTTGCCGCGAAAGGCGTGAATCGGCAACAGCGCCTGGCGCGCCCCCGGCAGGCAGAGGCAGAGGATAACGGCCAACGCCGCGAACGTCGCGAGGATAAGCCCGCGGCGGATCGGCGATGCGCGCTGCAACAACGGCTCCTCGCGCAGGTGGTTGCAGCGAATCCAGAAGGCATCGTGAAAAGCGCCGAGGCTGAACGCGAGAGGACCGGTCTGCATCCAGCGATCCGCGGCGCATCGGCGCGCGCTGCACGCGTAGTAGAGCTCGGCGGACCACTCGGCGCTCCAGCCGGCGCGATCGGCTCGCGGGACAAGGAGCGAAGCGGCGCGCAGGTTGATCCGCGCAAACAAAACGGAATGGACGCGGATGCTCCTCATGCGCGCTGCTCCTTCAAGGTGGACTGCGGCAGCGTGGACTGGCGCAGCGTGGACTGTGGCGACGGGAGCATTCTTTCGAGGAGCGGATAGCGCTTGTAGGCGGCTTCGAGGGTGGTCTTGCCGGTGCGCGTGAGGCGGTAGTACTTGCGCGGCGGCCGCTGATCGGCATCGGCGATCGCCTGCTGTTCCCACCTGGAAAGGATCAGGCCGTCGCGTTCGAGGCGGCGCATCGCGGGATAAACGGTGCCGCTGGGCAGGCCGGTCATCTGCATCACGCTGAAGCCGTAAATGTGGCCGGCGTGGATGGCCTGGAGGATCATGGCGGCGGTATGCGACAGCTTCGCGTCAACCGGCATGGGTGGAATTGTACCCTATGTAGCATTCTGTTGACGCGTGCAAAAGAAGTATGCTACATAGGGTCATGCTGGAGCTGCAACACCTGTCGAGAAGCTATCGCGGCATCCCCGCCATCAGCGACGTAAGTTTCGCGGTCAGCGCCGGAGAGATTGTCGGTTTTCTCGGACCCAATGGAGCCGGGAAGTCGACGACGGTGAAGATCGTCACCGGGCTGCTTCGGCCGAATGACGGGCGCGTTCTTTTCGAGGGGAAGGATATCCATGCGGATCCGCTCGCCTGGCGTGCCACCTTCGGCTACATCCCGGAGGAAGCGCACCTGTATGCGTGGATGTCCGCAATGGAGTATTTGCAGCTGGTGGGCAGGCTGCGCGGAATGCGCGAGCGGCTGATTGAGGAAAAGGCCAATGCGATGCTCGCGCTGCTGGGGCTCGAGTCGTGGCGGCACTCGCCGATGACCGTCTACTCAAAAGGCATGCGCCAGCGTGTGCTGATGGCGGCGGCGCTGATGCACGATCCGAGAATGCTGATCTTCGACGAGCCATTGTCGGGTCTGGACGTCCTGTCGTCGCGGTTGTTCCGCGATCTGCTCCACGAACTGGCGGCGGCAGGCAAGGTGGTGCTGTACATCTCGCACGTGCTTGAAATTGTGGAGCAGATCTGCGATCGCGTGATTGTGATTGCCCAGGGAAAAATCGTGGCGAATGCTCCGCCGTCGGAGCTGACCCGGCTGATGGAGCTGCCGAGCCTCGAGAAGGTCTTTGCGCAACTGGTCCGCCAGCAGGACACGCAGGCCGCGGCCCATCAGATGGTCGAGGTGATGAGAATTGGCTAGTTCTCCGAAGCCCCTGCGCGGCCAGGTGCTTTCGCTGGACGTCCTGGCGCGGAGTTCTCCTGTCGAGGCGAAAGAGCCGGCGCAGTTCGGTGTGCTGGTGCGGCATTTTCTCGAGCGCTTTTTTACGAATGAGCTGGCCTCGTCGGAGGGTGATGCGAAAACGCGCCTGGTGCAGGTGGCCTGCGCCATGGGGATGCCGGGACTGTTGCTGGCCTTTTATCTCTACACGCCGTATCACCTGCCGCATGGACGGGTAGGGAAGTACTGGGGGCCGCGGCCGTACTGGGCGCAGGCCGGGGACCACTATTTCTACGTGCTCTATTCGCTGGTGGCGATGGGGCTGGTCACGATCTTCGAATGGGATTTGCTGTTCCCGGACCTGCTCGACGTGTTTGTGCTGTCGCCCTTGCCCGTGAAGAGCCGCCGGATGCTGGGTGCGCGGGTGACGGCGATCTTCATTTTGATGGGCGGCGCGCTGTTCGACTCGAGTTTGCTGGCGGCGCTGATACTGCCGGCGGCCATGGACCCGCCGCACCTTTTGCGTTTCTGGGCGGCGCATCTGACGGCCGTGGGAGCGAGCGGCGTTTTTGGTGCGGCGCTGTTCCTGGCACTCGAGGGAATTCTGCTCGGAGTGATGGGCGATCGCCTGTTCCGGAAGATCGCGTTATGGCTGCAGGGGCTGTTCGTGTTGGTATTGCTGACGCTGTTGTTCCTGTACCCGGCGATGGATGGAGCGCTCGGGGGAGTGCTGGACCTGAGAAATCGGGTGGCGATGGGTGTGCCGCCCTTCTGGTTTTTGGGGATCTATCAGCGCATTTTGGACGGGCCGGCAACCTTACCGGTTTTCGTTCATCTGGCGCGGATCGGATGGGCGGCGACGGGGATCGTCGTCGGGCTGGCGGTGGCGTCGTATCCGCTGGCCTGGTGGCGGAAGACGCCTGGCCTGGTGGAGGGCGGCGTGCGGCGCGAGAGGCGGAGCCGCTTTGCGGGGACAGTTGGCCGGACGCTGCACGCGACGCTTGCCCGGGGTCCTGTGTGCCGCGCCATCTGGCAAGTCATCGGACAGAATCTGCTGCGCGTGCCTCGCTATCGCATGGTCTTAGTCATGTACGGGGGCATCGGTACGGCTTTAGTGCTGGCGACTGTTACAAGAGTGAGCGTCGTGCATGGAAGGGTAGGTTTCGTTTTCTCGCAGGATGGCTTAAGGGCGACGGTGCCGATTGTCGCGTTCCTGACGGTATCGGGCCTGCGCAGCACATTTCTGGCGCCGGCGGATCAGCGGGGACGATGGATCTTTCGCGTCATCGTGGGCAAGGCGGGCTTAACGGAGATGGGCGCGGCCGAACGATGGGTCTTTCTTTGGAGCGCGCTGCTGAGCCTGATGGCCGCGGGGTGTGCGTGGGGGTTCGGCGGCCGCAGGGCGCAGGATTGGCGATTCGCGGCCGGGCAGGCCCTGGTTGCCGTTGCCTTGAGTCTTCTTTTGACCGATGTGTTCTTTCTGAACGTAAAGACGATTCCGTTTACCGGTGCAAAGGCGAATGCGGCGACGAACTTCGCGCTTCTGCTGATTCCTTACCTCGGGTTCTTTCCAGCGGTGGTGATGTTCACGGTTGGCCTGGAGCCTGTGATTGAAGCCAGCGCGGGACATCTTGCGATCGCGGCCGGACTTGCCGCCGCAGCGCATGTGGGATTGTGGGCGATGCATCGGCGACGGATGGCCGAATATGCGGAGCTCATCGAAGCCGACGAGAACGAAGAGGAGTTTCCATTGCGCCTGGGACTGCGGTATTGAGCTGCCGGCTGGTCAGAATCAGGAAACGGTTCCGGGCGAATCCTCTGGGCAGCAATGTGCCATTAGCTGATTGCAATCCGGATGGGTTGGGATGTTCGTCGTCGCTGTCAACAGCCCGAAGCCATCAGCGCCACTCATCGGCGCTCGGTCCATAGATGGCCGGGACTTTGGCTTCGTTCAGTCGCAGGTAAACCGTAAGCTGTCCGCGATGGTGCGCGAGGTGGCTGAGCGCATCGTTGGCGATGGTGATGTAACGGGGACCTTCGCTGAGGATCTGATCGCCCGCTTTCAAACGCCACGGCTGGAGCAAGTGCTCTTCCGAAGTGTTTGCGAGGGCGCTGCGCGATCGGGCAAGGCCCTTATCGAGCAGATCGATGAGTTCTGCGCCTGTTTTGACGGTCGTGGGCTGCAGGGTTTCTCCAGCACCCTTGAGCTGGGTCTCTTCGTTCTCGATCATCATGGCGACCCACCCGGGCATGCTCGCGACCAGTGTGGCGAGATAGCCGAGTTCCATCGAGCGCTCATGAGGCTTCCATTGACTCTGGCCTTCCGGCATGCGTTCGAGGACCTTGCGTGAGAAAGCGGCTTCGGCTTCCAGCCGCTCGAGGAAGAATTTTCTGAGTTCCATTAAGTTTCGCTCCTTCGCGACCGTCCTCTCGTTACGCTTGGTTGCCGTTGAGGGCGGAAATCAGGACTTCGAGGACGTCTCCGAGGCGGGCTGACTCGATGCCCGCAGAGCATCGAGGATCAGCAGCATGCCCCCAACGACGATGGCGGAGTCCGCGACGTTGAAGTCCGGCCAGTGGTAGTGGACGACATGGACCTCAAGAAAGTCCGTGACCATGCCGAAGCGGATGCGGTCCCAGACATTGCCGATGGTGCCGCCGAGGATGAGGGCGAGCGCAACCATGGTGGGCGTGAGGCGTCGTCCGTAGCGCAGGATGACGAAAAAGATAATTCCCCCCGCGATCAGCGAGAAGGCCGTCAGAATCCAGTGGGTCAGCGTGGGCCGCGGCGAGTCCACGAACAGGGAGAACGCCGCTCCGGGATTGCGCACGTGAGTGAGCCGGAACACATGGCGGATGACGACGATCGCGTCGCCTTCCTCGATGTGGGTGACGATCCAGTGCTTGGTGAGGCGGTCGAGCAGGACGATGACGGCGGAGACTGCGAGTAGCAAAAGCCGGCGATCGGGTCGCACGGTTGGTAATGCGCTGCTGACCGTCTTGCTCGTCTTGCTGATCACTGCGCGGCCCCGGCGTAGCCCATTTGCGTGAGGGCATCGGCGCACCGTCCGCACACGTTTGGCCACGAGCCGAATTGGCGGACTGCCTGGGGTGAGTCGTCGGCGTAGTAATTCCAGCAGCGCTCGCACTTGTGGCCGGAGGCGAGCGCGATATGCACATTAAGCGCATCTTCCTCCGCTGGCGTCACGCGATGCACACCGCCAGAATCTTTTTCGACATGAGAGGATTCGAAACTCACTTTCGATACGTTGAGTAGCTCTTTTAAGCTGCTCTCATACTTAGCGAGAACCGCTCTTGCGGTTGCAGGCGCAACGATCTCGACATGAGCCTCCAGAGCTTTACCAATCTTCCCGGATTTACGCACGGATTCGAGAGATCCAAGCACGATATCTCGGATCACCAGGAGTGATTTGAAATCGTTTATCAGCTCTGGATCGGCGGTCCCGAGCTCATCCGCCTTCGGAAACAGCGCCAGATGCACGCTCGCTGGCCTGCCCGCCATGGCCGGCAGATACTGCCAAACCTCATCCGCCGTGAAGGTCAGAATCGGAGCGACGAGCCGGACCAACGCTTCCGTGATTCTCCACAGCACCGTCTGCGCGGACCGCCGCTCCACTCCCTTGGGCGCAAACGTGTACAGCCGGTCCTTCAGCACGTCGAGGTAAAAAGCGCTCAGTTCAACAATGCAGAATTCGTTGATGGCGTGATAGACGCGGTGAAACTGGAAGTCTCCGTACCAGCCGGACTTGCTGTCGGCGCCCGAAACCTTCTCGACCAATTCTCGACATCGCGCAAGCATGTAGCGGTCCAATGGCGAGAGCTGTTCGTCGGGGACTGCATCGCGCGCGGGATCGAAACCGGCAAGATTGCCTAACAAAAACCGGAAAGTGTTGCGCAGCTTGCGGTAGTTGTCCGCGAGCCGCTGCATGATCGGCTCGCTGGAAACGACGTCTTCGCGGAAATCGACGCTGGCGACCCACAGGCGAACGATCTCCGCGCCGAGACGGTCGGCGATGTCGACGGGATCGACGCCGTTGCCGAGTGACTTCGACATGGCGCGCCCCTGTTCGTCCAGCGTCCATCCCGCCGTCCCCACCATCCGAAAGGGCGTCTCGTGTTTTTCGCCGACGCCTACAGAGGTGAGCAGGGAAGTGTGGAACCACCCGCGGTACTGATCCCCGCCTTCGAAGTAGAGATCGGCAGGCGGAGCAAGGCCGGGCTCCTGTTCGAGAACCGCGTGCCAGCTGGCGCCCGAGTCGAACCAGACATCGAGGATGTCGGTCTCGCGCCGGAAACGCGTCCCGCTGCACTTCGCGCACTGCGCGCCCCCGGGCAGCAGGGTATCGGCGCCCGGCGTGTGCCACGCCTCGAGCCCCTCCTTCTGGAATAGCTCGACGATGCGCCGATTCAGTGCGGCGTCCTGGTACGGTGTGCTGCAGCTCTCGCACAGGAACACCGCGATGGGCACGCCCCAGATCCGCTGCCGCGAAATGCACCAGTCGGGCCGCGTGGCGATCATGTTGGAGATGCGCTCTTCGCCCCACGCCGGATCCCACTTCACGCTGCTTTTAATTTCGTCGAGGGCGCGCTGCCGGAAAATCACCTTTGACCCGTCGTTCAGCGTCATTTCATGGTCAATATGGATGAACCACTGCTCCGTGGCGCGGAAGATCACCGGGTTGTGGCAGCGCCAGCAGTGCGGATAGCTGTGAAAGATGTCGGCGCGGCCGAGCAGCGCGCCGCGCGCGGCGACCAGATCGATGATGGGCTGGTTCGCCTGGAAGACGGTCTTGCCGTCGTATGCGGGCAGACCGTCGCGGATGCGTCCGGCATTGTCGACGTGGCAGGTCTGGTCGAGGCCGTAGCGCGTGCCAGTGTTGAAATCATCCGCTCCATGCGCAGGAGCCGTGTGCACTGCGCCCGTCCCCTGATCCGCAGTCACGTAGTCGGCCAGCACGCCGAGGATCGTGCGATCCAGAAACGGATGCTGAAAGGTCGTCCGCTCTAGAGCCGCCCCTTTAAAGGTAGCAATGGGAATCGCGGATTCCAGATTGCAGGCTTCCCGGACCGACGTCGCGAGGGCCTCGGCGACGATGTATACCTGGTCGCCCTCCGAAGTGCGCTGCTCGAGCGCAACGTAATCGAAGTCAGGATGAAACGCCACGGCGAGCGAGGCGGGCAGCGTCCACGGAGTCGTTGTCCAGATAATCGTCGCGACCTTTTTGCCGGCGAGCGCTGGGTGGATCGCCGCCGGGTCGCTCGTCATCTCGTAGCGCACATAAATGCTGGGGCTGGAGTGCTGCTCGTATTCGATCTCCGCATCGGCCAGCGCGGTGCGGTCGTGGATGCACCAATACACCGGCCTCAGCCCGCGGTAGACAAAGCCCGCTTCGAGGAAGCGATAAAAGGTCTCCAGGATTCGCGCTTCGTAGGGGCGCGACATGGTGCTGTAGGGATCGTCCCAGCGGCCAAAGACGCCCAGCCGCACAAACTGGTTCGTCTGCAGATCGACGTACTTCTGCGCGTATTCGCGGCAATGGCCGAGAAACTCGCCGGCCGGCATCTCGAGCTTCTTGCGCCCCAGCTTTTCGTCGACCTTGATCTCGATCGGCAGCCCGTGACAGTCGAAGCCCGGAACATAGGGGGAATCGAATCCCGCCATGGTCTTCGATTTGACGATGAAGTCCTTGAGGCCCTTGTTGAGCGCATGGCCGAGGTGGAGCGGCCCGTTGGCGTAGGGTGGCCCATCGTGCAGAATCCAGCGGGCCGCCCCCTGACGCGCTTCCCGAATGCGCTCGTAGAGACGCGATTCCTGCCACGCGCGCAGCCGCGCCGGCTCATTCTGGGGCAGGTTGGCCTTCATCGGGAAATCGGTGCGGGGCAGCGAAAGGGTATCTTTCAGTGCAACAGGCTGGTTCACCGGTTTGGGATCGCCGGGCGGCGGCGCAGACGACATCATTTCTCCAACTTGCGGGATGCGGTAAACAAAAGTTCATTGTATCCGCATCGTCTGCAGTAACTTCCTGCGGTGGGCTGCGTCTATCCGTGAGGGAGCAGTGCAGGTAATTTTTCGGGGCGATGCCGCATCTCAGCAAAGGCAGTAACGCCCCGCACAAGACAGCGAGGGCGGCTGTCATTGATAATCAGGAGAAGCCGGGACATAAAACCCCCGGCGAGCTAAGCATGGGGAATTCGGTTTTGACGTCTCCGCACCTGGTACCGGACACAACTCGGGTTACACAACCTGATCTGCCTGCTCTGCATTTTGGGGGGCTCGATTCCATCGTGGAGGAGCCGATCTGGAAGACGCTGTACGCCAGCGTCGTCGACGTCCTCTTTCCGAAGAAGCTGCCGCCACTCAAGCTAAGCTCCACGCCCATCGCGGTCCGCGACCCCATGGCGGTAAAGCGGAGCCCGGCCTCAAGCGCAGTTTCCTTCGTCACGCACGCAGTCATCATTGGTCTCATCCTGCTCTTCACGCTGGCGCAATGGCGGGAGCGGGCCGTCCAGAAGAAGCTGGCCGTCACGCCAGTCGATGTCACGCCGTTCATCCCGGCCGCGCCCATGAAACAGACGATGGGGGGCGGTGGTGGTGGCGGCAATCATGAGATTGTCGAAGCGTCGAAGGGCAAGCTGCCGAAAATGGTGAAGCAGCCTCTGGCGCCTCCCCAGATTCTGAAGCTCGATCATCCCAAGCTGCCGGTCACGCCGGCGGTGATGATGCCGCAGCCGATCAAGCTCCCTGACAATCCGAATATGCCGAATATCGGCATTCCGCAGTCGCCCCAGATCGCGCTGGCTTCGCAGGGCGGCGGGTCGGGCTCAGGATTTGGCAGCGGCTCCGGTGGCGGCATTGGTTCCGGCAACGGCAATGGCATTGGCCCAGGCACGGGCGGCGGCTACGGTGGTGGCCTGATGCATCCGGGCGGCGGCGTTTCGAACCCCGTGCTGGTCTACGCGCCCGATCCGGAGTTTTCCGACGAAGCGCGTCGTGCCAAGTATCAAGGCGTCTGCGTCGTCGGTCTGATCGTCGATTCCCAGGGCAATCCGCAGCGGGTGCGTATTGTGCGGCCGCTGGGTATGGGCCTCGACGAGAAAGCCCTCGAAGCCGTGCGCCAGTACAAGTTCAAGCCGGCCGTCTTCCAGGGCAAACCCGTGCCTGTAGAGATCAACATCGAGGTCAACTTCCGGATTTACTAAGCTTTCGATTCCGGAATAGATAAGACCTTCGCAGCTGAAACCGGCGCGAAGGTCTTTTTGCGTTTGCATTACCATGCCGGGTGCCCCATTCAAACCCGCTCCCCCCAGCCAGGTTCACCCCATAGCAAGAAGCAAACGCTTCTGCCCTCCGAAGGGCAACAGACTCGACGCTGGCCGACGCACCAAAGTACCGCCGTGCGCC